>Ga0190284_1000800_pt1 | contig 15750 bp, 17 predicted proteins | sample 48691812_MG_FD_161668 | JGI IMG/M metagenome (GOLD analysis project Ga0190284, IMG submission 161668) | Hydrothermal vent microbial mat bacterial communities from Southern Trench, Guaymas Basin, Mexico - 4869-18-1-2_MG | ecosystem: Environmental > Aquatic > Marine > Hydrothermal vents >...
GCGAGCCGCGCGGTAGACCTTGCTCGCCGGCGGGTTGCCGCTGGTATCCACAAAGTTGGCGATGTGCAAGCCCCGGCGCAGCACGGCGTCCATGCTCATCATGCTGCCGCCGCCCCCGGCCCCGTGAAACCCCACGTAGCCGTCTTCCCGCTCAAAGCCCTCAGCCATCTGGATAAAGTAGAACGTGCCCCGGTAGTCGCCTTCCTCCACGGCGTAGGCGATGCGCTCCAGCTCCGTGGGCGGCCGGTCCAGCTCGCGTGCGAACGTTATGCCCAGGTCCTTGTGCCGGAACACGGCATAGTCGTCCACGGTGATGCGGCAGTCGGCGGCATAGATGTTGCCGTCGGCCACCACGACGAGGGGGTTGATCTCGGCAGCCCGGGCTTCCCAGGTACGAGCCACGTCGTAGAGCCGCACCATGGTGTCGCCTAGCTTTCGTTGGAGCTTGCCGTGGACGCCGGTGCGCCGGACCAGGTTGCGCGCCTCATAGTCCCGCAGGCCCTGCTCAATGTCCACGTGCTTGGAGGCCACTGTCGTCGGGTGCTCCTGGGCGATCTCCTCGATGCCGGTGCCGCCCCGGCTGCTGAACATGACCAGGGAAGCCTGGGCCTTATCATCCACGATGACACTGGCATAGAACTCGCGCTGGATCTCCAGGCACTCTTCCACCAGCACCGTGTCCACGGTGAACTGCCCCACGCGCAGGCCCAGGATGTCCCGGGCCACAGCTTTGGCCTCGGCCGGCGTCTCGGCGCGGCGGATACCGCCCCGGCCGGCCCGGCCAGTGACCCAGACCTGCGCCTTGACCATCACCGGCCCGCCAACCTCCTCCGCGATACGCCGGGCTTCTTCCGGGGTTCTTGCCGGTCCCCCTCGTGGAATGACGATCCCCTTTTCCTTGAGCAACCGTTTGCCCTGATGTTCGTGTAGTCGAGCCATGACAACTCCTTTGTTACGTGTTGAGTTTGACGCTTGACGTTTGACGTTTCACTACAGCGGGATTATAACCCGTTGCCAATAGCGTGTCAACGGCGATTTGTCACAACACTCCTAAAATGGTATAATGGGCGTCGAAAGGGGGACATTATGCAAATGGGGTTCGAGGTCGGCGAGCACTACCGTAACCGTCGCGGGTCATACGAGGTCAAGAGCATCGACGGGAGGCAGATGGTCATCCGCTACGAGGATGGCACTTTGTGCTCCACCAACGTGGTACTGCAGGGGCGCATCTGGCAGAACGTACAACTGGAGGAAAAAATCCGACGGCAGGAAAAAGAGAAACCGCCGCGACGCCCCGGCGCTGGCCGACGCATTGGGGCAGACGCTTCCTTTGATGGGTTTCAGGATAGCGATTTCCAGCGCGGTGTGGCCGGCACCACCTGGCGCAATCGTCAGTCGTTGGGCGGCGTGCTGGCGCGGCGATTGACGCAGCACACGTCGCGTAACTTTTTGTCCTGGGCGGTGCCGCGTTGGCCGTGGGTCCACATTGCCCGGCCGGAACACTATCGACGCAAGGTGGCCGGCGCCCACGCTGACATCCGGTTCGAAGTCCGGCTGGACGAATCGCAAGCGCGTTTTGGTTTGCACATCGAACGCGGCTCTGCCACTCACATGGAAGGTCCCGTAAAATGGGACTGGGTACTTTTTCTGCCGGTTTTGTCCCAGAATGAGGCCGTGCAGCAAGCTTTTCGGAAAGCCATGACCGAGGGCGGCATCGTGCTGGACGTTGGCCGAGAGTCCGACTCGGGGATGTTGGAATCCCAGGTGTTACTGCACGAAGGTGAATTGGTATGGGCTGAATCTGACGAGCGTATACCGGTCACATGGCCCGACGTCGCTGCACGGTTGGAGGCCATAGATCCCGACACCTGGGTGGGCATCGCCATGGGCAAACAGAGGCCCCAGGATGAGGTTATCGAGCGGGGAGCGGCCATTGTCGATGACATTACCGCCGTGTTCCTGGGCCTGCTGCCAGTCTATACAGCGGTCACGGGGTTGAAATAGGGCAGCGCGATTGTCAGCGGCGGCCATATGTGCTATACTATTCCTGACAACACACGGGCCCTTAGCTCAGCGGTTAGAGCGGCCGGCTCATAACCGGCGGGTCACAGGTTCGAATCCTGTAGGGCCCACCAATTCTCCCTATTTGTTCTTTGGTGCGTCAGAGGTTGATCGTCTCCAGCACATCCAGCACTCGCAGCGTGGTGCCCGGGGCCAGGCGGCGTAGCTCCTGGATGAACAGGTCCAGGTCTGCGGCTGACAGCTTGCCGTAGGCATGGTAGTGATGGGGGATGACCAGGGACGCGCCCAGGGCGGCCGCGTATTCGGCCGCGCGCACCTCCTCGCCGGGGTCCACGCCCACCAGCGCCACGTCCGGCGTAAAGCGCACCCCCATGGCCCTCACGTCCACGTCTTCCTCCTCCTGGCCCTCAGCCACAAAGTGCAGCACCCGCAGGCCGTGCGCCTCCACGCCAAAGCTGGTCAGCGGCAGGTACAGGAACTCGTCGGCCAACTGGCGGCAGGCCTGTAGAAAATCCAGCACCTGCTGCACTCCGAACTCTTCGAGCATGTCGTGGAGCGACGTCTGCATGGCCGGCGATTGGTAGGCAAAGAAGCGCAGCCCGTTCAACTCCACCTGATCGCCCCAGGCAATGGGAAAGAGCCGGTAGCGCGTTTCCGGGACCAACTCCCGCAGCGCGCGACACAGGCGCGGGATCGCCACCACCTGGGCCGGCGAATCGCCGCGCACCAAATCCGGCACGTCGGCAAAGTGGTCCAGATGCCCGTGGGACACGCAGATCACGTCCGGCAGCGGCAACGGCGGCAGCCCCCGCTCCCGGTACTGTTCGAGATACGGATCAAAGATCACCCGCGTGCCGTGGCCGGTGATCAACTGAAAACAAGACCGCCCCAACCAAGTCAACTCCATATCCTTTGATACCCCCACTTTTAATTTCTAACTCTCCCCATGCCCCGCCAGTTCCGCGATCTCGGCGATCCGCGCGTCCAATTCTGGCCCCAGCCCCTCAATGTCCGCGTCCAAAAAGCCCCGGATAATCATCGAGATGGCCTCGCCCTCGTCCATGCCCCGCGCTTGCAGGTACGCCACCTGTTCCGGGGCGATCCTGCCGATACTGGCCTCGTGGCTCATCTGCGCTTCCGGGTGCCGGGCTCGCAGGCCCGGAATGGACTCGATGAAACCATCGTCGCCGGCATCCAACAACATGCCGGCGCAGTCCACGTGCGCCCGGCACCCGGCGTTGCCCACGAGCGTACCTCTCTGGTAGATGTGTCCGCCGGTGCATACCGCCCGGTGGACGAGTTCGGCACTTGTGTCTGCGACGTTCAGGTACACCTCACCCCCGGTGTCGATGGTCGAGCCCCGCGAACCCAGGATGATGGTGAGAACCCGGACCGAAGCGCCCGGCCCGTCGAGCCACACCCGGGGATTGCTCTGCAAGCTCTGGGCCGGCCGCAGCGAGACGTAATTGCTCACGAACGTCCCCCCGGCGGCCACGACGGTCCCGGAGCGGGGGCGCACTTTCACCTCCGGACCCCAACTGTGGACCATCGTGTTGGTCAAGGTGGCGTTCCGGCCCACGTACTGCTCGCTGATGGCATAGTGGACGCCCCGGCTCACGCCGTGCCCCGTGACGCAGCCGGTGATGAGGTGCAGTGCGGCGTCCTCCTCCACGATGACGACGTTGTGGAGCGCCTGGGTGACGTCGGCGCTGGCCATGTACAGGGCAGCCTGGCAGGGGAACGTGACCCGGGCTCCCTTTTCGACGCGGACAAAGTACCCCTGGGGTTCCGGCTGCGACGCGACCAGGGCCGTGACCTCGTCCAGTTCGGCTGGCACCGCCTTCAAATAGTAATTCTCGCGCAGCCAAGCGTATTTGTCAAGGGCCGCAGCGATGGGCAGCAACTCTAGCCCCTCGGTCTGGGCCAGCGCGCAAAGCGGCTGAAAATCGCGCAGGATGTACGTGCCCGACCGGTTCTCCTCTTCGACGAGCACCCCGACGTCGGCCAGCGCGGCGGTATCCGGTGCGGTGATTAAAAGGCCGTCGAGACGATCAGCCAACATCTCCACCCCCTTCGCCCGCTTCCCTTCTGTGGATGCAGCGTGCGCACTCTTCATACCCACACTCGCGGATAGTGTCAAAGATGAGGTCCGGGTTCCCGGAGCAGGCCAGTCGCCCCTCGATCATGACGTGTGCTTTGTCGGCGCGGACGCAATCCAGGATGTGGCCGGTATGGGTGATGATCAACCCGGCTCTGCGTTTCGCCGGATGGGCCGGGTCCCGGGCAAAGAGGGCGTTGAGCATGTCGCCCACCAACTCTAGCGCCTCGATGTCCACGCCGGAATCAGGCTCGTCCATCATGGCGAATCGCGGGCGGGTGGCCAAGAGTTGCAAGAGTTCGGAGCGTTTGATCTCGCCCCCGGACAGGTTTGCGTTGACCTCGCGATCCAGAAATGGCTCCATGTGGGCGGCGTTTACCAGCTCGTTCACCTCGGCAGCCTGTTGCGGATCGCCGGCGACGGCATAGTCGAGGATCCGCTGCAGCTTGACCCCGGCGATGGTGGGGGGCCGCTGTTGCGCGACGCCCAGGCCGAGCCGGGCCCGCTCGGTGAGGTTCAGCGCGGTGATGTCCTGCCCGTCGAACAAGATGTGGCCCCGGGTCACCTCGTACCCTGGATAGCCCATGACCGTCATCATCAGCGACGTCTTGCCGCTGCCGTTGGGTCCCAGCAAGGCGTGAACCTCGCCGTCGGGGATGGTCAGGTCGACGCCGTGGAGGAGTTCTTGCCCGTCCACCTCGACGCAGAGGTCCTTCACTTCTAACAAGTTGGTCATCACGTACTCCTTTGGGCCTGCACGACAGCGGTTTTCGATTGCAGCAAAAGGCCGCGCCCTGGATCACCGCAAGGTGTCTGCAATGATGCGCACCGCTTCGTCATTGTCCCAGTAGTGGTGGGCGTCCGGGAAGGTGGCGCTGATGTCCACAAAGTCGTCGTAGAGATTGTACGGCGAAAAGGCCGGGGCCAGCGCGCTGGCGATAAGGTCCGTGGTGTCGTACAGGTTGTGCCAGAAACGCACGGTCTGGGTATCGATCTGTCCCAGGTTGCCGCTGTGCAAGCCCAGGCCCACCAGCCAGCGCAGCGGGCTGCCCATGGTGAACCAGGTGGTCAGCGGATACGACGCCGCGTGCTGGCGCAGCACGTCCAGGGAGACCACGCTGCCCAGGCTGTGGCTCACCAGGATGGTCTCGTCGTACTCGGCGGCGGCCTGCTGGAGGGGTTCGATGAGCTGGGCCTGAACCGCTTTCTGGAACGACGGGTCGGTCAGGAGGTAGCGCACGCAGCTCTCGATGGTGAACTTGAGGCCGGCGGGTAGGCTTTGCACCGTCACCCGGCCCTCGACCTCCGGCCAGTGTCCGGTCCGCACGTACTCTTGGAGCGTGACCTGCAAGCGTAGCGCCCGCTCCCAGCGCACCATCGCTCCCTCGGCGGCGATGCGCGTTTCCTTGTCGCCGAGCTTGCGCCAGCTACAGCCGGCGGCCACGTCGTCATAGCGCGCTGCCAAATAGTCCGGCTGGTAGCCCAGTTCCTTTTTCAAGGCGTCTACTTCGGCCTGGGGGTAATCATCCGGCTGCTTGCCGGCCCCGTGGATGATGACGACGACTTTTCTGGTCATGGGTGCATCTCCTCCATGATACGTGATGCATAATGCAGGATACATGACGCATCGTACCGCGCATCATGTATCCTGCATCGTGTGTCGTGACGCCTAGATGACGTCCAGTTCCCGGGCCACCCGCTCAAAGATGGCCAGCCCCTGATCCAGGTCCTCGCGGGTGTGGGCGGCGGTGTTCATCACCCGGACGCGCGCCGCACCCTGGGGCACCGTGGGAAAGCCCAAGGCCATGGCAAAGACGCCGTACTCGAATAGTTTGGCGCTGAAGGCTTTGGCCAGCTTGACGTCGCCCAGCATGACCGGCACGATGGGGGTCTCGGTGACGCCGGTGTCGATGCCCAGCCGCTGGATGCCAGCCTTAAAGTACTCGGCGTTCTCCCACAGCCGGTCCACCAACTCTGGGTGGGTGTCCACGTACTCGACGGCGGCCAGGCAGGCGGCGGTATCCGCCGGGGTGATGGCGCTGGAGAACAGGTTGGGCCGGGCCTTTTGGCGGATGTAATCCACCACCACCTGCTTGCCGGCAATGACGCCGCCCATCACGCCAAAGGCCTTGCTCAACGTGCCGATCTCGACGTCGATCTGGCCCTGCAGGCCAAAGTGATGCACGATGCCCTTGCCCCGGCCCAGCACGCCCTCGCCGTGGGCGTCGTCCACCATGGTCATCACGCCGTAGCGTTGCGCCACCTCGTAGAGCTTGTCCAGGGGAGCCACGTCGCCGTCCATGCTGAACACGCCGTCGGTGATCATTATGCCCCGGCGATACTGGGGCAGGTGCTCCTCGATCTGGCGTTCCAGGTCCTCGGCGTCGCGGTGCTCAAAGACCACGATCTTGGCCCCGGAGAGCCGGGCCCCGTCGATGATGGAGGCGTGGTTGAGCCTATCGGAAAAGATCACGTCCCGTGCGCCGGTGGCCCTGTCGCGGCCCACCAGGGGCGGGATGGCCGCCTGGTTGGCGCAAAAGCCGCTCTGCACCAGGATGGACGCCTCCACGCCCTTGAATTCCGCCATGCGCCGCTCGAATGCCAGGTGCAGGGCTTGCGTGCCGGCAATAGTGCGCACGGCGGCCGGTCCCACGCCCCACTCGTCGATGGCCTGTTGGGCCGCTTGTTTCAGGACCGGGTGGTTTGCCAATCCCAAATAGCTGTTCGTGCAAAAGTTCAGCACCCGCTTGCCGTCCACCACCATCCACCCATCGGCTGCCGAGTCCATGGTGCGGATGTTGATGAAGCGCTTGTCTGCCTCGAGGGTTGCCAGTTCATCGCGCATGAAATCCAGCTTGTCCGCCATTGGTTAACTCCTCCAGTTATGTTGTGTTCTACGTGTGCAGGCTTTATGCCCCGTTCGAGTTGGGGTAGATCAACGATTCGATCTCGCGCAGGATGTCAGCTAAATCGGGCGGCTGGGCCTCCACCACAGAGTCTCCTATGTGCTTGTGGTTGGGAAAAGTGAGGAGATGGGGATGATGGGACGCATCATCGTAACGGAAGGCCAGCGTGCCATCTGCCCGCTGGTAATGGAACTTGTAGGTGACACGTCTGACATCCCGGCGACCTATCTGCTCTACTTCCTCGACGATCATCAGGCACGAACCATCAGGAAACCGTACGCGGGCCTCAAGGACAGCCCCCGCCGTCGCCAGTGACAGGCGCAGGTGCTCCAGCACAACGTCTCGGCGCGAGCGGAGCGTATCCTCAGTCGAGACAGATAGGCATACAGGCTCATGCCATGACCTCGATGAGTTCTGGCTGCACCGCGACCCGCATCAATGTCGCTTCGACGATCCGTCTGGTTTTCAGAAACAGGTCATAGAAGGCCGCCCACTCGGTGCAGTGCTGTAATGGTTCTGCCAATGTGCCAGTCCGGTACTGCTGGTAAAAATCAGCAGAGGTCATCTGGTACATTTGCTCATATGCACGCAGTCGTTCAGCCAATTCCAGCAGATCGTCCACTGGATTGGCGATGGCCATCGCCTGCGCCAGTGTGCGTCGGAATTCGTCTGAAGAGGTGTTCCCAGTGAATGTTAGTGTGGGCATCTTTTTCCTCCCTGGACTGTGGATAATGGTCTGCGCGCTATATTGTCCGACGCTCAACGATCTCGATAGTGATAGCGAGCCTGGAGAAAGTCGATACGGTTATTGCTCACCGGGTATACGATGCGATGCTCTTGCGTGATCCGACGGGACCATACGGCGCCAAGGTATTTCAACGGCTCTGGCTTTCCGATCCCGCTGAATGGATCGTGCAGGATCGCCTCGACCAGACGGAGAATTTGCAGGGCGATCTTGTGATCCGTCTCGACCCAGTACCGCAGATCCGCGCGAAACTCGGGATGAAAGATTGCCTCACGTCGGGCCATGTTGGCGACAAGCTCCTCACGCGGGCTCCAGCCCGACCTCGCGCCTTAGCTCTTCCACGGTCTGCGGCGTGCCTTCGCCTTGCCGAGCCCGGGCCAGCGCGGTCAGCAGACGCTCCGCATTGAGGGGCGACCGCAGCAGATGAGCAGTCTCCACCAGGCCGGTGAGTTCTGCTGCTGCGATCAAGGCCACGTCCTCAGCGCCACGCCGCCGGATGATCACGATCTCCCGATCATCCGTGACGCGATCACACAGTGTGGACAACTTGGCCCGCGCTTGCGTATAGGTCGTTTGGATAGGCATGTTTCACTACCGGACACTTTCAAGACCTCCGAGGTTTTGATCGAGAATCTGACGCCAATCGAGCGAGTTCTGGGCTAGAATGGAGCTGGACCTGCGTCTGTGGAAACCTCGGAGGTCTGGTCTGGCAAAAAGTGTCCGGTAGCAACAGGCATGTTACCTCCCGGCATAGTTGTACAGATATACTGTACAACAGACTGCCCAGGCTGTCAAGGGCACGTTGCCTACGAGTATAGTTTCCCGACCGCTTGGCGCTTTTGCAGCCTGTCCAGCATGTCGTCGGTCATGGCGGCCAGGTCATAGGAGGGCTCCCAGCCCCATTCCTCGCGGGCCGCGCTGTCATCGATGCTCTGGGGCCACGAGTCGGCGATGGCCTGGCGCGAGTCCGGCTCGTACTCGCACACAAAGTCCGGGATGTGCTGGCGAATCGCAGCCGCCAGTTCGCCGGCCGAAAAGCTCATGGCCGCCAGGTTGAAATCGGAATGATGCACCAGGGCGTCGAAATCGGCATCCATGAGGTCAATGGAGCCCTTGATGGCGTCGGGCATGTACATCATGGGCAGCACCGTGTCCTGGCGCACAAAGCAGGTGTAGCGCCCATGCTCCACGGCCTCGTAAAAGATCGCCACGGCGTAATCGGTGGTGCCGCCGCCGGGCAGCGTCTCGGAACTGATGATGCCCGGGTAGCGGACGCCGCGCGCGTCCACGCCAAAGCGCCGCACGTAATAGTCACACAGCAGCTCGCCAGCGACTTTGGTGACGCCGTACATGGTCCGGGGCCGCAGGACCGTCTCCTGGGGCGTGTTCTCGCGGGGCGTCTCTGGCCCAAAGGCAGCGATGGAAGAGGGACAAAAGACCCGGGTCAACTGGTAGACCCGGGCCACTTCCAGCACGTTATAGAGACCATTCATGTTCACGTCCCAGCACAGGTGCGGTTTCTCCTCGCCCACGGCCGAGAGGATGGCCGCCATGTGATAGATGGTGTCGATGCGGTACTGTTCGACGACCTCCTCCAGTGTCTCGCGCCGGGTCACGTCGATGAACTCAAAGGGACCCGAGCCGCGGAGCGCCGGGCCGGGCGGCGTGCGATGCCCTGCGGCCACGACATTGTCATTGCCGTATCGTTCGCGCAGGGCCAGCGCGAGTTCTGAGCCGATCTGGCCGCACGCGCCGGTGATCAGGATGCGTGTCATTTCCTTGTTCGACATCGTTGGGTATCCTCCTCTGTGAGATGATGATCGCCGGGCTGCATTGTCCGGCATGGTCCATGATAGCACACTTGGGGGCGAAATGCAATATCAGGCGATGGTCCCGCCGCCCAGAACCTCCTCACCTGCGTAGAACACGGCCGCCTGGCCGGGGGTGATGGCCCGCTGCGGCTCGTCAAAGGTGAGGCGGGCGCGGGCGTTGAAGAGCGGTTCCAGGGTGGCCGGGGCCGCCGGGGCCAGGTAGCGCACCTGGGCAGTGACACGCATCGGGCCGGGCGGTGGGGCGCCGGCCACGTAGGACGCATTCGCCACCAGCACCTCGCGCTGCCACAGGGCCTCGTCCGGCCCCACGACGAGGGCGTTATTTACCGGGTCCAGCCGGACCACGTATAGGGGATGCGGCCAGGCGATGCCCAGGCCGCCGCGCTGTCCCACGGTGTAGGCCGGCAGGCCGACGTGCCGGCCCAGGACCCGGCCGTCCAGGTGAAGGATGGGGCCGGGCTGAAAGGCGTCCGGTGTCGTCTCGCGGAGAAAGTCGCGGTAATCGCGCCCGGCCACAAAGCAAATCTCCTGGCTCTCCGGGCGGCCGGCGGCCGGCAGTCCCCGCCGGCGGGCCAACTCCCGCACCCGGGTCTTGGTCAGTTCGCCCAGTGGGAACAGCACGTGGCGCAACTCGCGCTGGCCCAGGGTGTAGAGCATGTAGGATTGGTCCTTGGCCCGGTCCAGGCCCCGCCAGAGATGGTACCGCTCGCCATCGTGCGTCACGCGGGCATAGTGGCCGGTGGCGAGATAGTGTGCGCCGGCGGTGCGCTTTGCGAGCGCCCACCGGAGCAGCGCGCCGAACTTGACGGCGCGGTTGCAGGCGATGCAGGGGTTGGGGGTGCGGCCAGCAGCGTACCCGGCGCAAAAGGGCTCCACCACGGCCCGGCGAAACGGCTCCTCCAAATCAACCACGTGAAAGGGGATGCCCAGGGTGGCGCAGACGAGCCGCGCCGGCTCGGTGTCCTGATCGGGCCAGAGGCGCATGGTCACGCCCAGCACGTCGTGGCTGGCCTCCGCCAGGAGAGCCGCCGCCACGCTGCTGTCCACCCCGCCGCTCAGGGCCACGGCGACCCGGGGGCGATGCTTGGTGTCGTCGTTCTCGTCGAGTTCTGCCACGTCGGGTTGGCCTAAAAGTCGAGTAAACCGGCAAGGTGTGAGGAAGCGCCACAGTGCTCACAGGGCAGCGTGACGCCATAGGTGCATTTGTTGCAGTTCTCGCAGTGCCACTCGCGCCAATCGCGGCACTGGCCGCAGATCTCGCAATGCCAGGTACAGCTATCCTGGACCACGCTATCCCAGCAAAATGAGTACCAGTATTCTTCGGCGCACTCGGAGCAAAAGTATCCCTTTATCAGATCCCCGAGCGGCACGCTCTCATGCCCACAAGGCAACTCGTAGACCGCTGCCAGTTCCGGGGCGGTGAGGGCCTTGTACTCGTGGATGTTCTGGATGGCGCAAACGGTCAGGCTCTCGACGTCTACTCCATTCAGCGGATTGCGGCAATCGACGCAGCCGCACTGCTCGTCGCAGGGCTCGTTGTTCCTCAAGCAGGGGCAGCGTCTGCTCTCACAGCCGGTCTTGCACTTGCAGTGTACTTGTTTGTCCACTTGTTCACCTCATCCTATGTGAGCTAACTGTCGTGATAGCTCGTCGTGGATTTGCGCCAACGCATCGCGCACGTCGCTGTAGCGCACCTTGCGTTCGATGTGATCGAATTCGCCTCCACGCCCTCGGTCGTCCATTACCAGTAACATACCCTGGCGGTGGGCCTGTGATACGATCAGCCAGTCGACTGGAGCATTGCACCGTCGTCCAGTACCTTGAGCGAGGTGGTAGTGTTGCGGAGCGAGTCCGGCGCACTCCAGGCAACGGCGTTTCTTGAATGCGTGCCATTCCTGGCTGGTCTGGAAGCGTTGGTACAATAGCTTTGCACAGTGTTCGGCATCCTTCGCGGTGTAACTGAGAACCTCGATCCCCCGCTGGTGCAACACCGTGCGAACGAACTCCTCGTCGTAGGCATCACCGTGTTCCTGGCACAGATCGAACAGTCGCTCGGTGTGGGCGGCTGCGGGTACGCATAAACCAATCCGAACCGGGCTCTGAAGGGCCTGGCGCAACTCGTTGACCCGGTTGGCCAAATCACACAAGGGCAGAAACCCCCGCCGGATCGTCACACTCGTGTCGAAAGCCAGCGTCACGTCGCCAGCTTGCAAGAGTTCGTGGATCTCATCCGGCGTCATCGGCCTGCGCTCCCGCCAACCACTCTTCGATCTCGTCCGTCGTCCATAGTTCGAGCCGGCCGGTCTGCTTGTTGGGAATGAAACTCACGCCGCCGCCATGTTCCAGCTTTAGTTTTCGGCGCACATCATCCGGCAACAGAATCAATCCTTCGCTTGAGACGTAGCAGGCCGGCTCCGGTTGCCGGGCGTGCATCTGCGGATACCGATCCTCTTCCTCCCGCATCCCGGTGAACTCGCGTGCCCGGGCCCGTGGAACCCGGCGCAGGACCGGCACGCCGTCTTCCAGTTCCATGGCGAAAAAGTGTCCCTCCGCCTCGAAAGCCGGGGAATGGCTGCTCAGGAACAACTGCTCCGGCCCATACTCGCTGCTGACAATGTCCTCGAACGCGGCCAGGAGTTGCTTCTGGAGCGTGTAGCGCAGATTCAACTCTGGTTCCTCTATGCCGGCCAGCGTGGCCGGCGTAATGAGCAACTGCCCCAGCAGCGCCACGAGTTGCTGTACGCCGGAACCCTCCACGTCTACTGGCGCGCGCATGTCCCCGCTATCGAAAACCAGATCGGCCTGCCCACTCTCCCGGTCAAAGGCCGTGTCGAACTGCCCCGGGCCGAGGATGGGCGCAAAGCGCGTCATGGCCTGGGAAAAGAGATCCCAGCGTCGCGCCTCGGCGGCGGCTTTGGACTGGCGGATGTCGAACAAGGCATCGCGCAGGCTTTGCGGTACCACTTGCAACGTGGGCGTGGATATATCTACACCACTTATCCGACGATGCAGCTTGAGAAGGACGAATCGATCACTTACACGCCCCGTTTGCGGCACGGAAGACCTAGCTAGAAACTCTACGAGCTTGCTGGCAAAATTAAGACTGCGCCAATCCATACTTTCATCTGGTCCAAATTGATTGACCCAGTATTCTACTGCATCCGGTGTACGCTTGAGCGTTAGGGCAATCGAGATTTTGTCACTCGGCAACGACAGTTCGAGGCCAGCCTCCCGCAGTCGAACTGACGGCACGGAGAAATGTCCGGTTAGCCCGATCGGTAAAGGTTCTGCGAAGTTAAAAATATCGCTAACAGAGTAACCGATATCGGTTTGAAAACTTTCAGGCAAAGTTCTCTGAGAAGTCCCAAGCAAGATCGTACCAGCATAACTCAGTAGCTTAAAAAACAGGTCCAAGGCTTCCAATAGATTCGACTTGCCCACGTTGTTCTCGCCGTGGATCACGTTGATCCGACCCAGCGGACCAAACGTCATCCGGCGGGTGAGGTTCTTGTATCCCTTGACCTCAAATTGCTGCAAGAACACCGGTTCATCTGGGTTTCTCAGCGCCATGTCTTTGCCCTCCAAAATAGGTACGCTCCTGGAGACTACTATTGCATTATACTATCACGACGACAAGCTGTCAACGTGTTACGTGTTGCGTGTTACGTTTCACCGTCCCGCCGCGTATTGCGCCAACCGCCGCCAGAACGAATGGTGCTCCTGGTCCAACCGCGAGCCCAGCAGCCCCATCTCGCCCAGCACGAGCACCTGTCCGCGCTCTACGTCCACCAACGCCACCACCGGCGATCCGCCGGCCCGCGCCAACACCTTTGCGCCATCACCACTCAGCGTGAACGGCACCGCGTTCTCGTAGGTCAAGAGCAGCGATTCCAACCCACTCACCAGCTTGTGGTCGCTCACCACTGTGGCGGATGTGGCCGCGATGCCGGCGCCGCCAAAGCGCACCCCGAATCGCTCGCCGAGGGCGTTCATGGCCGCCACGTCCTCGTTGTACTCCATGCGCCAGTTGCGATACTTGAGCCGACGCACGCTGTTGGTCAGCACCAGCAGGCCGCCGCCCCGCACATAGTCCTCCAGCGCGCGCACCTCGGCGGCCGACCAGTCCACCGGCCCCTGAACGTCGCCATAGTCTATAGTGGGCATGACGACGACCATCGCGGCGTCGCGCAGCTTGCCCGGCGTCACCGGCACGCCATAAGGGATGGTATCTATTTCAAAGCCGTTGGCAGCCAGGACCCGGCCCAGCTCTGGCGACCCGGCCGGCATCATGTGCGCCGCCTCCGTGTGACTGCCCACAAAGAGCGCCCGGCGCGTGGGCTGGGGGAACGAGCGGAAATCGCCGGGCTCATCTTCCCGCCGGGGCAACTCGCTCACGGCCACAGCCGCCAGCCGGGCCATAGCCACCAGCCCCGGGGCCTCCAGCTTGGCCAGGTCCAGGGCGTCGTAGGGACAATGCAGGTGGCCGTTGTACTGGATCGCCAGGGCCGACTCGTTGCCGGTGATGGGCTCATAGCTCACGTTCAGGCACGGCAAGCCGAACGCGGCAAAGGCGGCATAGTCCGAGATAATGCTGCGGGAAGCGGAGGGCCGGGCGTCGACGCCAGCTTCTCGTGCGGCCCCAGCCAGCGCCTCCGGCACCGCCGACCGTTGCGTCGCCAGGCCGTCGGACCAGTAGGCCAGCTTGAGGGTGGGGGTGAGGCCGGCCGGGGGATGCCCCAGGCAGTCGAACTCGATCATGGCGACGGCGTCGCGGACGAGGTCCGGGTGGGCGTTGGCCCAGGTCAGCGAGCCATAGAGCCCCATCTCTTCGGAGCCGAACCAGAGCAGGTAGGTGGTCAACGGCGGTCGCTCCCCGCCCTCGTTCAGGACCCGCGCCACTTCCAGCAGCACCGCCGAGCCGCTGCCATCATCCAGGGCCCCGGGCGTGTTGGCGCTGTCAATGTGTGCGCCCAGGATGAGCACCCGGTCCGCGTCCTGGCCGGGGATGCGCGCCACCACGTCGGCGGACGCGGCCGGGCTCAGGATGTCCACGTCCACCGTCAGGCGCGCTTCCTCGACTTGCGCCAGGTCCGCCAGGGATTTGACGCCGGCCGGTTCCAGGTCCTCCAGCCGGACCACGGCCACCGGCACGCGGGCCGCGTCCACCTGAGTGATGGCCGGCCGGTCCAGGGCATAGGTGCCGGTGCTCTGGCCGTTCCGCTCGCCATAGGTCGTCACCAGGATGATGGCGGACGGCCGGGCGTTGCGCAACGCCGTCGCCCGCGACCGGATCTTTGAGTAGCCATAGATGACCTGGTCCAGCAGGGCGTAATTCACGAAAAGTACCTTGCCAGAGACGCCAGACAGCGATTCCAGGTCGTCCACGGTGGCAATGACTTTGGGCGTGCCCTGAACGGTGATGGGGTCCGTGTCCGTATCGCCGATCTTGCCGTCCGTGTCGAACTGGGCGGCCCGGGCGGCATTGTCGATGTGGCCCCAGGGAGCCTGGGCCGGGACCGCTTCCTCGCGCCCGGCGAGGCGCAGCGTCAGGCGCACGTCGTGGATGTGGGTGGCCAGGTAGACCGGCACGTTCTCCCGCTCCACCGTCAGGCCCATATCGGCGAGCCGGGACATCTCGCCCAGCCGCCGGGCCACGTAATCCTGGGCTTCGCGTTCGCCGGGGGTGCCGCCGCTGCTCCGCCAGCCCTTGTATGGGCGGATCGACGTCAGGTCGCGCAAGGTGTCAAACAGGGCCTCCTCCGAGACGCGCTCCACCAGGAGCTTGGGTTCTATGGTGGGCGACGGCGCAGCGGTGGGTGTTGGTGTCGCGGGGACAGTGGTTGGTGGTGTGGTAGGACTGCTGAGCGGGGTGGCAGTAGGCCGGCGCGCGGTGTGGGTCGGCGTAATCGCGGGGCCGGGCAGACACGCGCTGGTCGCCAGCGCCACCAGGATCACCAACGCTTTCGCAAGCTGGAAGCGTCGAGTCATGAACATCCCTTTCCAGATCGAGGTTGACACCCCGATCTTACCCCAGGCTGCCCAAAAGCGCAAGCGCGCCCAAACCCCGGCTGGTCAGCTTGCCTCCCTCGTGGTATAATACGGGCCACGGCCCACGACGAGCCAAACCACATCATCAAGAGGGAGCGC
>Ga0190284_1000801_pt1 | contig 15733 bp, 6 predicted proteins | sample 48691812_MG_FD_161668 | JGI IMG/M metagenome (GOLD analysis project Ga0190284, IMG submission 161668) | Hydrothermal vent microbial mat bacterial communities from Southern Trench, Guaymas Basin, Mexico - 4869-18-1-2_MG | ecosystem: Environmental > Aquatic > Marine > Hydrothermal vents > Microbial...
GTAGTAGGTCAGCGGTCCGATCGGCTTCGCAGCGGATCGTCCAGATCCACGTCCGCAATGTCCTCGGTGTCCTCCGCCGCGTCCGACTCGCGCTCTTCGGCGTCGTCGCCAGACTCAGCCTCACCGGGAGGAGTAAGCCCCTTGAGAATGTCATCGGCGAGCAGATGACGCACATCCGCGGACGTGAAGCATTCGGCTTGGCCGGCTGCGGTGACCACGTAGAACGTCAGGCTGTTCGGGTTGTTCGTCACTACAGACCCACGGGGCATGGGAATCGTGCTTCGCACATCTCCTGTGGCGCTGTCCACGACGGCGATGTTCTGGTCCTCCATCAGCACACATGTGCGGTCCGCCCGCCGGGAAACGAACGCCGTGGCTGAGGGCAGTATCCACAGCGGCTCGCGGGCATCCTCGGTATCGACATCGATCGCGTACAGACCGACACCGCGGCAGTGCTGGTAGACCGTGCGCTGCGATACGATGGGAGCATCACGCAACGGCTGCGGGAAACGATACCGCCACCGCAAAACGCCGGAGGACACGTCAAGGCGATAGAGCGAGCGGTTCAGGCAGGCGACGTATATCCCGCTCTCGTCACCACAAAGGTCGGCGACAATCGCCGCTTCGGTGGAGAATGACCATTTCAAGTCCTTGTCCCAGTCGGCGCTGCAGGCGAACACGCGACCGCTCTGGGAAGCGAAGTGGAGCACCGTGTCGATGAGCACGGGCCGAGAGGTCACCGGACCGCCGCTGAACACCTTCCACGTGTGAATCGGTGTCCGGTGGACCGGGTCGTACCATCGTACAGCGTATACGAAGCCGTCGCTGCCTCCGGCGTACAGTGAAAGAGCGTCCCCGACGGCGGCGCTTCCCGCCGGCCACATGTTCGCAATCTCCTCCAACACCGCGCCGGAATCTCGAGCGTACACGTAGGCGCCCTTACCGTGTGTGACCAGGACAGCCGCACGCCCGTCCACGGTCGTCAAGTGGTAGGGCCTAAACACCCGCCCGCCCCGCGTGGCTACGCTGTGCGTCCAGCGCAACAAACCCACGTCCGGATCGACGGCGTGGAGATCCCCTCGACGGGTGACCACGTACAGAGTGTCTTTGAGCAAGTGGACCGCAACCACCGAATCCCCGCGCTGGAGCGGCAACTCAGCCTCCCAGTACTGCCTCAAACCGGCCTGGCGAAGCGGATCTTCCGAAGCGGGATTCCCGCCCAGGGCAGCCGGGATGCCTGCCTGCAAGCCCAGGGAAACCGCCATGCCGATTATCAGCGTTCGTAATCTCATCCGGAGAACTCCTCTTGCGCATACAAGCCTGTGGCCGCCCCCCCGCGATTGCGACGAGGCATCATAGCACAGAGCTGCCGCCAGTTCGAGTGGTCAACGACGTGCTCTTCGGTCCTTCCCGGCATTTCGCCACCGGTGTCCCGGCAGGATGTCGTAAAAAAGAAAGCACCGCGAGCCCGAAGGCGTACACGGTGCTTTCCGGAGGGGAAAGAAGCCAGTTTGCCAAAGCCGAGTCAACGTCTCGCTTAGCGGTATTGCCCTCCGATATAACTCTCATTCTGGGCCGCCTACGACCTGCGACAGCCCACGCTCGACACCTCATGCTCTATATCGGCTCTCGGACGGTCTTTCTCTCCTGAAAAATCATACCCTCTGTGGTTGCAGAGTCTGCCCTCATTACATGTATTTACCGGACGGGTGCGCCGATCCTACAGTTTTCTTGTGCGAAATGAGCCACGCTTCAGCACTGCGCATACCAACAAGCTTCGCAGGTTACGCAACCTTCACTGTGGCGAAGCGCATTCTGGCAAACTGGGCAAACTACTTTGAAGCGTTCCGCCTGGGAGAGCGGACCGCTCGCATCCACTGAAACGGATGCGAGCGAATCCGCGGCTCCGCCGTGGCGCACTAAACGGGTAGCGTTGCCATCGCTCCCTTTGCCTTTGCCTTTGCCATTGCCATTGCCGTTGCCGTTGCCGTTGCCGTTGCCGTTGCCGTTGTCCTCGGCGCCCGGTATCGGCTCATGAATCTGCGCCAGATCGAACTCACCCAGGAGAAGTGCCCGTGTCCCGAAGCGCACCTTGGCCCGAGAGTAACGCGCCAAGGCCCTGGCCAGACCGTCGCCGAGGCTCATGATCTTGCCGTCGCGCGTGCTGATCTGCAAGCTCGAACCGATGTCTTTGAGTTGCGAGGTGACATGGTGCAGTTCACCGCCGGAGCGCAGCCACAAGCTCACGAGCCGACAGATCGCCTCCAAGTCGCTGTTGGCCAGATCTCCACCCTTGCCAAGCTGAGCGAAGACTTCCAGTTCGCGCCCGGAGTCGGGAGCAATGGTGATGTGCACGTGCATGTTCCCAAACGGCGTCATCTGGCGCATTCGAATGCCGCTGGCGAATTCCGCCAGAGGCTGGGGCTCGCGCGGCGCCTCGACCACGACCTTCTCCACCACGCGAACCTCCGCTGGCGCGCTTGGCTGCTTTTTTTCGTCCTTGCGTGCCATCGGCTGATTGGCGCGGCAACCGTCGCGGTAGACGGTGACGCCCTTGCAACCGCTGTCGTAGCACAGGTCGTAGATTTTCTCGATGTGCTCGACGGTGGCTTCATGGGGGAAATTGATCGTCTTGGAAATCGAAGAGTCGCAGTGCTTCTGAAACGCCGCCTGCATGCGTACGTGCCATTCCGGAGTCACGTCGTTTGCGCAGACGAAGAGATGTTTGAGGTCGTCGGGAATCTCGGGGATACGAGCGAGGGTGCCGTCCTTGGCAATGCGGTCCATCAAACCCTCGCCCAGTTTCTGCTCACCCATCGCCCGTTCGAAGACGGGGTTGACCTCGAGCATTGCCTTGTGCCCGCTGTCCTGCCCCCGCAGCACGTTACGATAGAAGACAAGCCCGAAGAGGGGCTCGATCCCACAAGAACATCCGGAAATGATGCTGATGGTTCCGGTAGGTGCCACCGTGGTGCAACAAGCGTTGCGCATCGGCCGATGGTGCCCCGTGTCCCAGGTGCTGCCCTCCCAATTCGGGAAGCTGCCGCGCCGTCCGGCCAACTTCTCGCTGCACGCATGGGCGCGGTCGTTCACAAACTTCATGAAGCGCTCGCCCAAGGCGGTGCCCTCCGCGGTGTTGTACGCCACACCGAGCTTGTAGAGCGCGTCCGCGAAACCCATGACCCCCAGACCGATCTTGCGGTTCGCTCGGCACATCCGCTCGATCTCGGGCAGGGGATAGCGATTGGCGTCGATGACGTTGTCGAGAAAGCGGACGCTGTCGTCGACGACTTCCCCAAACGCCTCCCAATCCACGTCCGCCCGGTCGGTGCCGGGATTCACCACGAACGCGCTGAGGTTGATGCTCCCCAAGGTGCAGGCTTCGTAGGGCAACAGAGGTTGTTCGCCGCATGGATTGGTGGCTTCGATGCGCCCGACGTGCGGAGTCGGGTTGAACTTGTTGATCCGGTCCATGTAGACGACGCCCGGTTCCCCCGTTTGCCAAGCGTGCGTGGTGATGATTCTCCAGATGTCTCCCATCGAGTAGAAGGCGGATCGATCCTGATCCTCCCCCGCGTCCTCGACGGGGACCAGGGACCGGATGTTGTACTCCCAGATGTCGACGTCTTTGGGAATGTAGTACTCCGAGCCGCTCCGCGGATTGCGCACGACGTGCGGGTCGGCAGGTTGGGCTCGCATCGCCTCCATCCACGCGTCCGTCACCTTCACGGAGATATTGTAGTTGGTGAACTGGTTCAGGTCCTGTTTCGCGTGGAGGAACTTCAGGATGTCGGGATGGTGGATGTACATCATCCCCATGTTGGCCCCCCGCCGGAACGCGCCCTGCTGGATCGCGCTGGTGGCCTCGGAAAACGCCCGCCAGAAACTGATCGGCCCGCTCGTGGTACCGCCGGAACTCTTGATATAGTCGCCGGTAGGGCGGAGTTCGTCGAAGGCGAAGCCGGTGCCACCCCCGGCTTTTTGGATCAGGGCGGTGTGTTTGATGGAGTCGAAGATCTCGTTAATGCTGTCGCCGACGGGGAGCACGAAACACGCGCTCAACATGCCCATCTCCCGACCCGCATTCATCAGGGTCGGACTGTTGGGCATGAACCGGCGATCCACCATCATGGAGTAGAAACGGTCTTCCCACTCGCTGCGGTTTTGAGGGTCGTCGTCGTAGAGCAGTTCGACGTCGGCAATGGCCTTGGCCACCCGCCGATACAACTCCGAAATGGTCTCGACGCAATGCCCCTTCTCGTCCTTTTTCAGATACCGCGCCTTGAGGACCCGCAGACCATTCTCCGTCCACCCCGCGTTGACACCTCCGACTTCATCCATGAGCCCACCCATACGATCCTTCGTGGCCCCAACCATCGCGAACTCCATGCCACTACCGGCTGCGAAAGAAACAACGATTCAACACAGTGCTTCTCCTCCCTCCATCGCCCGGTGTAGAATCAACTCCAGCGAGGCGCGAAACAAAGGAGCAGTAGAATCCACCTGGTTCTGCCGCTCTTCGCCGACCAGATCTCATTTGTGAGATGGTGGGCCGCGCCCCCCGATATCTAGTGGGCAACCTACTTAATACCACAAGATATGCGGCCGGTCAAACAAATAGGGCACATAATTGAACAAAAACGCAACCTGCGATTGGACAAAAGGTTACGTCCAAGAGGAGGCCGCCTTCGCCCTAAATCTCACAGAGGGTAAACACCCCTTCCCGTCTCTCCCATTCAGGCTTCCACTTCAGCCAATACGCGTTGAGCCGAATCTGTAGTCGCGTATAATCCGCAAGCCGACGACGGCAGTGGACTGACGGACGATCATGGCAAACTCCAAGTACCGACTGGGTGTCGTTTCCTTTCTCAACTCGCGACCGTTGATCGAGGGCATGGGACGCGAAAGTGCCGACGTCGATATCGTCTTCGACGTACCATCCGCTCTGCCAGGATTGCTTGACGATGACTCGGTGGATGCCGCCCTGGTTCCGGTGATCGATTGTGCCCACCCCGAACGCTCGTGGACCATCGTCTCGGACGCTTGCATCGGATGCGACGGCGAGACATTGACCGTGCGAGTCTTTTCACGCGTGCCCCCGGAGGAGATTCGGCACATGTATGTGGACGGGGACTCGCACACGTCCGTCGTGCTGGCGTCGCTGATCTGGCGCGAGATGTACGGCACACGCCTGCTCGTCACCCCCTATCACAAGGGCGTTGCGGAGAGCGACTGCGAGGCGATTCTGTTGATCGGCGATAAGGTCATCGACAACCACCTGATCGATCTGGACATCGCGACCGATCTCGGCGGTGCGTGGAAGTCGCTCACCGGTCGGCCGTTCGTATTCGCCGTGTGGGCCGCCAAGCGCGATCACGACCTCGGCGAGTTGCCCGGGATTCTCACGCGGGCGCGGGATCGCGGTCTGGCCAAGCTGGATTCTATCGCCGAGAACACCGCGCCGGGCATGGGTTGGCCGGTGGAGTTGGCCAGACGCTACCTGACACACCGCTTGGTGTTCACGATGGACGCGCGGTTGCGAGAGGGGCTCGATCTCTTCATGGAAATGGCGAGCAGCAACGGGTTCGTGTCCGCCGTGCCGGAGTTGGTTTACGCATGACCCCTTCTCCACCGCCGCGGATTGATGACGGCGAAGCCTTCGAACTCTACCGCGAGTGCTCGATCCACGAGTTGGGCCGACGAGCCTTCGACATTTCCATCGCCCACCATCCCGAGCCCGATCGCACCTACGTTGTCGACCGGAACATCAACTACTCCAACCTCTGCACCGCTCGCTGCATCTTCTGTAATTTCAAAGCCGACCCCGGCGACGCCAACGGCTATGTGCTCGGCCTCGATGAGGTTGGCCGAAAGATCGACGAGCTGATAGCCATCGGCGGCACGCAGGTGTTGATGCAGGGTGGGCTCGTCCCCGCCGAGACGCTTGGCTTGGACTGGTATCTGGATTTGCTGCGGTTCATCAAGCACCGCTTTCCGTCGATTCACATCCACGCCTTTAGCCCACCGGAAGTCTTCGCCTTTCATCAAATGTTCGGCATGAGCGTGCGCGAGGTTCTCCTGCGCCTGCAGGAAGCCGGGCTGGACACGATTCCGGGCGGCGGTGCGGAGATTCTGGTGGACCGGGTGCGCGACAAGATCAGCCGCGGAAAGACGCGGACCGCTGAGTATCTGACCGTGATGCGCGAGGCCCACAAGATCGGCATGCGCACCAGTGCCACGATGATGTTCGGTCACATCGAAACCGTGCCCGAACGCATCGAACATCTCCGTCGCATCCGCGAGTTGCAGGACGAGACGGGCGGTTTCACGGCGTTCATTCTGTGGACGTTCCAGCCGGAGAACACCGCCCTGGGGCGCGTGCCTCAGTTCCCGCCGGACTACGCCGGTCTGCCCGACGGCCGCCATCTCAAGCCGGCCGGCGCCGCCGAGTACCTGCGTATGCTGGCCCTGGCGCGAATCTACCTCGACAACGTCGCCAACATCCAGGCGAGCTGGGTCACCCAAGGCCCCAAGATCGGGCAGCTCGCTCTCTTCTTCGGTGCCAATGACATGGGTTCGGTGATGATGGAGGAGAATGTGGTCTCGGCGGCCGGCACCACCTACCGCCTGGATGAGGCTGCGATCCGACGGCTCATCGCCGACGCCGGCTGGCAGCCGCGAAAGCGCAACTGCTACTACGAACGGGTCGACTGAATCGCCGTGGGTAATCCTGTGCCGTGCCGGGCTCGAGAAAAGCAACCCGCTCGCCCCGTTGCGTGAACGGGAGCGAGCGGGCAGGGTTAATCCAGTCTTTACGACAATACACTCCAACGCTGCAGCGGCTACTCCATGGGGCAGTCGATCGTGTAGTCGGGGGTGTAGTTCGAGCAGGTGCAACCGCCAGGATGAGGATTCGTCATCCAGTAGATCGGGTTCTTGATCGCACCGAGGTCCAGGGCGTCAACGATCCCGTCGCGGTTAACGTCCGCTAGTGGGTTCGCAGCAGGGGGAACCGGCAACAACCAGTTGGCCGGGTTCTTGACGGCGCCGAGGTCCAGGGAATCGATGAACCCGTCGCAGTTCACGTCGCGGCAATAGCAGGTCGGCAGTGACTCACTGGTGAGCAACTGAAAGGCCATGTGCACCGGCGGGAACGGCGGCATCTCGTCGCACAGCCACGGTTGCTTGACCCAATTGCCATACTCCCAGCAATCGGGGGGATACGGCGACAGGTCGTAAATCGCCCCCGTGCAGGCCTCCTCCAGGTTCTCATCGGGACTGGTGTGCCAGCCCCAGAAGTGCCCATTGGTCGTCACGTCCGAAGGGCGGTGCCCGGTGAGCGTCTTGAAGCACAGCGGGTCGCTTTCCGGCAGCCACTCGGCGCCGACGACAGCCTCGATGCCCACCCAGTAGCCCAGATCGGCGGTCTCCAGAAACTCACCGGCGCAGGCGGGATCGGACGGGTTCGCCTCGGGCCGCGGGTCCTCCTCCGAGCAGATCAGGCAACACTGATCCAGATCGATGAAGTACTCGTACACGTCGTGGCCGAAGCAGTCTGTAATGCCGAGCGAATCGATCCGCACGGCGCCAGCCGGTGCGAAGTAAACCCCCAGCACCGTGGGATGCGGATCGCCGGCTACGAAGTCGGGTGGGCACTCGGGATTCAGCACCGGATCCGCATGGTGGAAGCTGATGAACCATCCGTCGAGGATGTACGGTTCGACCGGAACAGATTCGGGTGCGTATTGCGGGTCGAGATAGCTGCCCCACCAACGCAACGCCTCGATCGGACGGCCGTCGGAGACGAAGTCGTCGGCCACGACCTTGTTGGGCCACGGCTTGGACACGGTCGTAGTCGAGGCGATCCTAAACGCCAGATCGATCGAGTCGTCTTCCCACGGGTGCCCCGGCGGATAGCGCAGCTCGAACCAAGGACCCGGATAGGGCTCTTCGCCCTGACCCCACACGCCGTCATCGTTCCAATGATCCACGGAGGTTTTCCATCCGAACCGGGCGTCAGCATCCATGGGGTTGGCCTGAACGTCCAGCCAGTACACGATCGGCTCCTCCGGTGTGCCCAACTGGTGGAATGCCTCAGCTTCGTCGATGTGGAAGTCGTACTGCCAGCACATGGTATCCGCAGAGGGCTCGTAGTCGTTGCTCTCTGGGTCAAACCAACCCTCATCGCGATTGTCGGCATACAAGAAAACGTCAAACTGACCCGGCCAGAAGTATCGCGTCCAGAACACGTTGCCCGGTATGCTGTAATCGAAGGGGTTGTCGGGGTGGCCAACGGGGAGGTCCTCGTGGATGCTCAACGTGAAGCCAACGGCAGTGGGATCGCCGTATGGCAGGTAGTCCCAGAGCCACGACCCCCAGAGGCGGATCTTGGTGATCGGCTCGGCCACCGTACACTCGAAATCGTCGGCCAGAATGATCGAGTTGGTCGTCACATCAACGCCCATGCCGTTTGAGGTCAGGTCGGGTTCCTGCTCCCACTTGGGCGGGGGCTCGTACCACCAGTAGCCCGAGGCGGCGTCGAAGCCCTCTTCCGGCCCGTGGGGCCACTGAGTCCATTTGGACACCGGCTCGTCGCAGGCGTCGTCGATGCCGTTGCCGTTCTGGTCGCCTAGACAGTAGGGCTCGCCGATCGGCGACGGCCATCCGCCCACGTACTCACAGCACAGCGGGTCCAGGTCGGCGCAGGCGCCGTCATCGAGGCAGCAGGCCTCCGGCTCGGTGCACACCGTGCCCCAGCCCTGGGCCACGCCGCCCATCTCGTCACAGCACAGCGGGTCAACCATCTCGCAGGTGCCATCCTCGAGGCAGCAGGCCTCGGGCTGCGTGCACACCATCCCCGGCCCCTGGGCCACGCCGCCCAATTCGTCACAGCACAGCGGGTCAGCCATCATGCACGTACCATCCTCGAGGCAGCAAGCCCACACGAACCCGCACTGCGTGCCCGGACCCTGGGCTACGCCGCCCAGCTCGTCACAGCACAACGGGTCCACCATCTCGCAGGTGCCCAAGGCATCGTCGAGGCAGCAGGCCTCCGCCACGGTGCACATGGTGCCGGGACCCTGGGTCACGCCGCCCAACTCATCACAGCACAACGGGTCCACCATCGTGCAGGTGCCCAACCCATCGTCGAGGCAGCAGGCTACCGCGACGGGGCACGCCGTGCCCGGACCCTGCGGTGTCCCGTTGTGCACGAAGATGCAGACATCGTGAGTGGCGTCCAGGCAGTTCCCGTTCTCCAGGCAGCAGGCCTGGAGTAGCTGCGGCTCACATGCGTCGTCGATGCCGTTGCTGTCCAAATCGCCGATGCACATCGACGCATACCCCGGCGAGCCGCCCAGATCGTCACAGCACAGCGGATCGACGTCCATGCAGATGGCCCCGTCATCCAGGCAGCAGGCAATCGTCGTCGCAGAACACGCGGTCCCGTCTCCCTGGGCAGTCCCACCGAGTTCGTCGCAACAGAGCGGATCGACGTCCAGGCAGGTTCCGTCGTCCAGGCAACAGGCCTCCAACTCAGTGCACGCCGTGCCCGGCCCCTGGGGCACGCCGCCCAACTCGTCACAGCACAGCGGGTCAACCATCTCGCAGGTGCCATCTTCGAGGCAGCAGGCCTCGGCTTGCGTGCACATCGTACCCGCGCCCTGGGGTATGCCGAGCATCTGCTCGCAACTGTACGCAGGCAAATCCGTGCAGCCGCCACCAAGGAGACAGCAGGCCTCGGGCTCTTCGCAGGCATCGTCGGTCCCGTTGCCGTTCCCATCGCCCAGGCAGTGCTCCTCGCCTGTGGGCGACGACCATCCGCCCAAGGCTTCGCAGCATGCTCCATCGACTTCCATGCAGGAGCCGTCGCCGAAGCAACACGCCTCGGTCACCCACTCGCATACGCTGTCCGGTCCGGCGGGGACACCCCCGAGCCCGTCGCAGCAGAGGGGGTCTACCATCTCGCAGGTACCATCTGGGAAGCAGCAGGCTTCCTCGACGGTACACGCCGTGCCCGGACCCTGCGGATCGCCGCCCATATCCTGACAACAGGTCGGGTCGGCATCCATGCACGTGGCGCTCATGCCGGAATAGAAGCAACAGGCCTGAGTCTCGCCCACGCACACCTCCCCATAGACCGGGGTGCCCCCGAGTTCCGACTCGCAGCATATGGGGTCGGCCATTATGCAGCTTCCGTCGCCGAAGCAGCAAGCCCACTGTGTACCGTAGCAGAACCCTATCACGGGAGTACCTCCCGTGTTGATGCAGTCATCGGGTTCCATGTTCTTGCACGAGCCGTCGGGGAAGCAACAGCCCTGGGGATCCCGCGGCTCGTCATACGCTTCGCCTTCCCCACCGACATAAGGTGCCGGTGTGATGAACAGATCCGAACCGGCTACCACATTGGTGGCCAGCAACGGCGAAGCCGCCAGCCACAAGACCATCACCGTGGACACGGCGGTCGCGGCCACCGCGACCATCCTTCGCTCCATTTGCCAGCGCATGTCAGCACCTCCTGCGGCTCAGACGCCGCTGCTAGAACTGGTGTTACCTCCAATCCATACCGGGTGCTCTTGCCGATTGCCGCCGCGCCGCACGGAAGCACCGGCAACCGCCAAAAGAACCTAACCTCTCAGATTCGCGAGCCCGCGGCCCTGGTTGTCTGCGTCGACATGTCCACCTCCCTGTTCTTCCCCCTCCATCCTGCCCGAGGCGGTATTATAGCACTTTGATCTGTCCACCTCATTACCCGCCGCCGATAATTATTGGCCGCTTCGATAGCGATCCTACAGATACCCGGCAGGGGTCTGAGGAACCCTGCAGTAGAGGGAGAGCACAGGACTCGCCGATTCAATTGACAACTCAATTCATAAATCGTCAGTGAACATCTGCTTCTTGCGGTGCGAGCCTCCACCGACGGCACATCTTCGACAAGAATGGTGATCGGTAGGGGAAATGAGCCCGCCTCGCTCGCCCCCGTTGGCGAGGGCGAGCGAGCGGGAGTTGGTCTTTGCAACATAACACTACAACACCATACCGCAACGGCTACTCCATGGGGCAGTCGATCGTGTAGTCGGGCGTGTAGTTCGAGCAGGTGCAGCCGCCAGGATGAGGACCCGTCAGCCAGTACGTCGGGTTCTTGACCGCACCGAGGTCCAGGGCGTCGACGGACCCGTCGCGGTTAACGTCCGCTAGTGGGTTCGCGGGGGGAACCGTGAGCAACCAGTTGGCCGGGTTCTTGATGACGCCGAGGTCCAGGGCATCGATGGCCCCGTCGCAGTTCACGTCGCGGCAGTAGCAGGTCGGCAGTGACTCACTGGTGAGCAACTGAAAGGCCATGTGCACCGGCGGGAATGGCGGCATCTCGTCGCACAGCCACGGTTGCTTGACCCACTCGCCGTAGTGCCAGCAATCGGGCGGATAGGGCGTGAAGTCGGTGATCTTCCCGGTACACGCCTCCTCCAACGGATCACCGTCCTCCGGTCCGGGGCTCGTGTGCCAGCCCCAGAAGTGCCCGTTGGAGGTGATGTCCGAGGGCAGGTGCCCGGTGAGTACCCTATCGTCGTACTCACATGCCGGCGGGCTCCAGGTAACTCCCACTACGGCCTGGATGTCAAGCCAATAACCCAGACCCGCCGTCTCCAGGAACCGACCGTGTCGGGCGGGAACGGACGGGTTCGCCTCAGGCCGCGGGTCCGTCTCCGAGCACAGCAGACAGCACTGGTTCAGATCGACCTCGTAGAGGAACACGCTGTGACCGAAGCAGTCCGCCATAAAGAGCCCCGAGATCTGGACCGCGTCCACCGGGGCATAGTACACACCGAGCACGGTGGGCACATCCGCGGGCACCGGCTCCGGCGGACAGGGCGCGTCGGGGTCCGTATGGTGGAAACCGATCAACCAGCCGTCCAACACGTAGGGTTCCACCGGCTCGTACAACGGGGAATATCGCTCGTCCAGGTAGCTGCCCCACCAGACCAAGGCCTCGATCGACCGCCCGTCGGAGACGAAGTCGTCGGCGACGACCTTGTTGACTTCCACAGGTGGCGGCAAAGGCTCAGGCCAGCAGAGATCCGAAGCGGCATCGAAGCCGTCGCCGCCGTCGTGCGGCAACTGAGACCACTTGGACACCCATTCGATCTTCGGCGTGGTGAGCGCGAAGGCCAAGTCGATGGAATCATCCTCCAGACCATGGTAGGGGTGCCCCGGCGGGTAGCGCAGCTCGTTCCAGAATCTGGGCAACTCACTGCCCCAATCCCAGACCGCGTCATCCTGGTAATGATGGGGCCAGCGGCGTGTTTTCCAGCCGAACTCACCGTCGGCGGTCCGGGCTCGAATCGCAAGCCAGTAGATGAGCGGATCGACCGAGGAACCCTCCTGAACAAATGCTTCGTCCACGTTGATGTCGATGTCGACCCGCCACACCTGTGTGTCACCGTGTTCGATGAGTTCGCCGGTGTAGGGGTCCCACCACCATTCACCCGGGTAGACGTCTGTATGAAGCATCATCGAGAATTCACCGGGAAGGAACTCCCGCTGCCACAACTCCACATCCGGTTTGGAGAACTCGTTCGCCGGGTCCGATCCGCCGAGACCGACCGGATCGTCGCTGTGGATGCTCAGTTGCATCCAGGTGATCTCACCCACGACGTCATCCCTCCACGACCCCCACAAGTGCACATCCGTGATCGGCCCCCAGTGGGTGCATTCAAAGTCGTCGGCCAGGATGTGCATGGGGTTATCGATCTGACCGAGGCAGATGTCGATGCCGTTCTCCGTCTCGTCGGGCAACTGGATCCACTTCAATGGGGAGCACTCGGTCGTGCTACAGTGGCTCTCCATCCCCATGGGCATACCGCCGAGGTCATCGCAGCACAGCGGATCGACGTCGGCGCAGTCGCCGTCCGGCAGGCAACAGGCGATGGTCATGTCCACGCACGCGGTTCCGGCGCCTTGCGGCATCTGGCCCATGTCATCGCAGCACAGCGGGTCGAGGTCCAGGCAGGTCCCATCGTCCAGGCAGCAACCCTCCAGTTCCGTGCACATCGTGCCGGCCCCTTGAAGAACGCCATCGCTCATGGCGCAGACTTCGGGGCTGGCGTTGATGCAGGAGCCGTCCGGCAGGCAGCAGGCCTGCGGCTCGCCGGTGAGGCACAAGCTCAGGTCAAAGGGCTGCTCCCAAACCACGATGTCGTCGGTCCCCCAGCAGAGGGCGTCGCCATCGCCGGCGAGATCGCCAATGTCCGGACTGGAACGACCGGAAGGCACCGAAAGGTCCGTACCGTCCGCCATTTGCGCGAACTGCTCGCTGCGGAAGTCCGGTTCTGTGTCCGTTCCTTCGTTGATGAAGATGTGTACCTTGCCTTCGTCACGGTCCCGAACCTCGACGCCGCGGGCTTTGTCGCCCCCGTCCTCGAGTGCTCCCACGACGAGGTCCTTCTTGCCATCACCATTCCAATCCACGACGGTGGGAGTCGCGCGGATGCCAACGTCGATAGGCACTGTGGAACCGGGGTCGCCCACCTCGAGGAACCGGCCGCCGTCAAAACGTGGATCAGCATCGCCGTTCGTGTTCAGGAACAGCATGACGGTTCCGTCCGCTTGACCGACGATGAGGTCCTTCCAACCATCCGCGTCCCAGTAGACCACGCGGGGAAATGCACCGAGGCACCCCTGCGTGAGAACGGCGAGATCAGAACCGCTCGACTGGGCATAGAAGTAATTCGAGAACTGGGGATTGGACAGTGTCCCCTCGTTTAGGTAAATGCGGACCTTGCCGGCTAGACCCATGCCGCCCTCGCCGACGACCAAGTCCTTGAGGTCATCACCGTCCCAGCGTACGAAGGACGGAACGGACCAGCCGGGAACCTCAATCACCCCGTTGGTGTGAATGAGTTCTTCCGGCCCGAGATTGAGAAGGCCCGGATCCGACACGCCTTGATAGAGGTGCACGTTGCCGCTCTGCGTGCCATCCTCCTGGACGCCGACAAGGACATCCAGCAGCCCGTCGTCCGTCCAATCACACACGAAGGGCCTGGATCGCGGCATGCCGGCGAGGTCGATCGGCATGCCGGCGGAGCGGATCGGCAAGGGGTCCGCGAAGACGGGCGCATCGTCGCTGCCGACGTTGCGGTACAACAGCAGTTCACCTTCGGTATTACCGCTGAGAATGTCCTTCTTGCCATCCACGATGGCGCGGCCGCTCAACCACAGGAACCAGCAAGGGTCCTCCGGACCGGCCCCGACGATCGACACCGTACCGCTCGTGATCGGGCAGCACGGCTCGAGGTTGGTCTCGTACGCCCACAACTCGATTCCGTCGTAGAAAACGCCCGTCGGAACCCCGAACACGGTTACGGTGTAATCGCAACCGGGGCCGCCGCCGTCGTCGGTGAACGATATCTCAAACGTCGCGGGATCTTCAAAGCACTCGATCCAGGTTCCCGGCGGGTCCTCGTAGGCGTGAAAGCCCCACCAGTGAATGTCGCAGATATCCGGCGACAAGGGGATCAGGAAGTTGTCATAGTGGTGGGTACCGGCAGCGCGATCGCTGAGCACCTTGGCCCACGGGTCGTAGGGTCCATGCGCCGGCTGGGCGAAGATGGTATCCGGCGGGCACTCGAACGGCGGGGGCTCTTCGCAGGCGTCGTCGATGTCGTTGCCGTTCCAATCGCCCAAACAGTGCGGCTCTCCGATGGGCGAGAGGTGCCCGCCTACGTCGTCACAGCACAGCGGATCGACGTCCATGCAGCTCCCGTCGGGCAGGCAGCAGGCGATGGTCATGTTGACGCATCCGGTACCAGGGCCCTGCGGTGTTCCGCCCTGGGTTTCGCATTCGACCGGGTCAAGGTCCTCACAACTCCCGTCAGGGAAGCAACAGGCCTCGGCTAAAGGAACGCAGGTGTCATCTTCAAGGCACCTCGCCAGTTCGTGGAACTCACACTGGTCCCAATCCTCGAGCCCATCCTTGACCAGGATTTCCTCACAAGCGAACGGGTCAAAGCCGCCCTCGTAGCAATCCGTCTCAGGGTCACCGCTCGCCCTCGAACACTGGCAGCAATTCGCCTGGTCGAGTCGCACGCAAACCCACCAGCCGCCGATCAGGGCGCACTCGGCATCCGGATCCCATACGTAGAAAACATAGCCACCCGCAATGCAGGCCTCCGCGCACTGCTGCTCGGTCGTGTAGGAACCATCACAGGCAGACCGCCTGTTCTCCAAGTCGTATCACCCGCAACACGTACCGTAGGCCCGAACAGCCGGCAACAAGATCAGCCCCAACAGACAGAACAGCATTACGTGGTTTCGCCACATGGCATCTCCTCCTCTGAAATGTGTGACAGGTATTCCCCGACCACCGGGGGGGTCGCCTCATTCCGTTCGCACCCCCTGTGCATGCGCACAGACACTACTCCACAGTAGCTACTAGACCTCCTTACCGCGTTTCTTGACAGGTGGCAGGCAGAGAAGATGGCTGGGTGGATCGCCGAGAGTCGCAATCCATTGGAAGTGCAGGGCTTACAGCCAATGTGCCGGCCTTGGATTCTCGGCAATCTCACCGACATCACTCGCCGGTGGACGCGGGCTGAAAGAGGTTGAAATCGGCTAGTGCTCCGTCACGCCTTAATTGACGGGTGCCACTGGCGGCTTGTCCGCCAGTGTTACGCACGCAACATCAATGAGGAAGGCACTGGTGGGCAAGCCACCAGTGGCACCCAATCGGCTCGTACCC
>Ga0190284_1000803_pt1 | contig 15645 bp, 13 predicted proteins | sample 48691812_MG_FD_161668 | JGI IMG/M metagenome (GOLD analysis project Ga0190284, IMG submission 161668) | Hydrothermal vent microbial mat bacterial communities from Southern Trench, Guaymas Basin, Mexico - 4869-18-1-2_MG | ecosystem: Environmental > Aquatic > Marine > Hydrothermal vents >...
GCAGACGATGGCCTGATCCTTCATGGCCGCCATGTGGTCATGGTTGATCACATGGAAGTTGCCGGTAGCGGTGACGAAGATATCGGCCTGACTGCAGGCCTGGTCCATCTCCACCACCCGGTAACCCTCCATTGCCGCCTGCAGGGCGCAGATGGGGTCGATCTCGGTGACCCAGACGGTGGCGCCGAGTCCGCGCAGCGACTGGGCGCAGCCCTTGCCGACATCACCATAGCCCAGCACCAGGGCGATCTTGCCGGCGATCATCACGTCGGTGGCGCGCTTGATGCCATCGACCAGGGATTCACGGCAGCCATACAGATTGTCGAACTTGGACTTGGTGACCGAGTCGTTGACATTGAAGGCGGGGAACGGCAGGTCGTTGGCCGCCTCCATCTGGTACAGGCGGTGTACGCCGGTGGTGGTTTCCTCGGTGACTCCCTGGATGTTGTTCAGGATATTCGAGTACCAGCCTGGCTGCTCGGACAGCCGCGCCTTGATGGCGGCGTACAGCACCTCTTCCTCTTCGCTGGTCGGCTGGTCCAGCACCGAGATATCCTGCTCGGCCTTGGCACCCAGATGGACCAGCATGGTGGCGTCGCCGCCATCGTCCAGGATCATATTGGGGGTGCCGCCGTCGGCCCATTCCATGATCTTGTGGGTAAAGGCCCAGTACTCGGTCAGGCTCTCGCCCTTGAAGGCGTAGACCGGGATGCCGTCGGCGGCAATGGCGGCCGCCGCATGGTCCTGGGTGGAAAAAATGTTGCAGGAGGCCCAGCGCACCTCGGCGCCGAGGGCGGTGAGGCTCTCGATCAGTACCGCGGTCTGGATGGTCATATGCAGGCTGCCGGCGATGCGCGCGCCGTTGAGCGGCTTCTCTTCGCCATACTTGTGCCGCAGTGCCATCAAACCGGGCATCTCGGTCTCGGCAATAGAGATTTCCTTGCGGCCCCAGTCCTTGAGGGAGAGGTCCGCCACCTTGAAATCGGTGAATTTGTCGTTGCTTACAGCGTTCATGTTTCAGTCTCCGAAAAAACCGAGCGCCGTTTACCGGTCAATATCCCGAGCCTGGCCCGGCTCCGATTTTGTCGATCGGGGACCGGGTTGCAGCGCTCCTCGGGATGTTGAGTGTTTTGGTAGACACCGTATATTTGGGGTCAGAGTCAAATTGATTGCGCTTGGACCGCATGTTTTGCACTGCAGTGAATCAATTTGACTCTGACCCCAAATATGTTGAATTCTACAGCCCGGCTGCGTCCCGCAACATCTCCGCCTTGTCGGTCCGCTCCCAGGTGAATTCCGGCTCCTCCCGGCCAAAATGGCCGTAGGCGGCCGTTTTGCGATAGATGGGTCGGATCAGGTCCAGCATCTGCAGGATGCCATAGGGCCGCAGGTCGAAGTGCTCGCGCACCAGCTGCCCGATCTTCTCGTCATCGATCCTGCCGCTGCCGAAGGTTTCGATGGAGATGGAGGTCGGCTCGGCCACGCCGATGGCGTAGGAGATCTGAATCTCGCAGCGCTCGGCCAGACCGGCGGCGACGATGTTCTTGGCCACGTAACGACCGGCATAGGCAGCGGAGCGGTCCACCTTGGATGGGTCCTTGCCGGAAAAGGCGCCGCCGCCATGGCGGGCCGAGCCACCGTAGGTGTCGACGATGATCTTGCGGCCGGTCAGGCCGCAGTCGCCCACCGGGCCACCGATCACGAAGGCGCCGGTCGGGTTGATATGGTAGCGGGTATCCTGGTTCAGCCACTCGGCGGGCAGTACCGGCTTGATGATGTTCTCCATCACCGCCTCTTTCAAGTGGGCGTACTCGATGCCGGGGTCGTGCTGGGTGGAGAGCACCACCGCATCGATGCCGGCGATATTGCCATCCTTGTAACGAAAGGTCACCTGGCTCTTGGCATCCGGACGCAGCCAGGGCAGCACCTTCTCGCGGCGCATCTCCGACTGGCGCTGCATCAGCAGATGGGCATAGGTAATGGGGGCCGGCATCAGCACCTCGGTCTCGTTGGTGGCGTAGCCAAACATCAGGCCCTGGTCGCCTGCGCCCTGCTCCTCGGGGGCGGTGCGATTCACGCCCTGGGCGATGTTGCTGGACTGCTTGCCGATCAGGGACATGACGGCGCAGGTGCTGCCGTCGAAGCCTACGTCAGAGCTGGTGTAGCCGATCTCGCAGATCACCTTGCGCACCAGCTCGTCCAGATCCACCCAGGCCTCGGTGGTGATCTCACCGCCGATGATGACGGCGCCGGTCTTCACCATGGTCTCGCAGGCTACACGGGCGTGCTCAGGGTTGGGGTCCTGGTCCAGAATGGCATCCAGTACGGCATCAGAGATCTGATCGGCCATCTTGTCCGGATGGCCCTCGGAAACGGATTCGGAAGTAAACAGGTGTTCGCTCATTTTAATATAGTGTCCTGGTAATAAAAAAACCCGCCAGGCTGAAGCATGGGCGGGTTTCGAACGTCGGATCCACTCATCGCTTTAGCCGTATTTATTGCGCGCCCGCAATCTGAGTTCAAATCGGCGCGATCCTGTGATACTTGAGGTATTATGCCCGTGCCATTGCGTTTGTCAACGTGGAATGGGAAAGGGCAACTGGAGATTAATTCCTGAACTGGGGTAAACTTGGATGGATTCCAAAACACTGTTTTAAGGAGGGTATGATGGTTTCTCTGGAGACGCCTGTCTGTGAATTTGGTCAGCCAGCCATCGATTTCGATCTGCCCGGCGTAGATGGCCGCACCTGGTCTCTGCAGGATTGCCGGGGTGACAAGGGGTTGCTGGTGATGTTCATCTGCAACCACTGCCCCTATGTAAAAGCGGTGCTAGATCGCATCGTCCGGGACGCCCGGGACCTGCAGTCGCTGGGCATCAACAGTGTGGCGATCATGTCCAATGACCCGACCGAATACCCGGAGGACTCATTGGATAATATGCGCCGGGTGGCTGAAGAGAACGCGTTTCCGTTCCCTTACCTATACGATGAGTCGCAGGCCGTGGCCAAGGCCTATGGTGCGGTCTGCACACCGGATTTTTTCGGCTACAATGCCGATCTGCAACTGCAGTATCGGGGGCGGCTGGATGCCAGCCGCAAACAGGCTGCACCGGCGGATGTGCGGCGCGATCTGTTGGAGGCCATGCAGCAGGTGGTGGAGACCGGGCAGGGGCCGGAGGAGCAGATTCCCAGTATGGGATGCTCCATCAAATGGCGGGAGTAACCGGGTCTGGGGATCGCAGTTGTACACTGCGGCATAGCAGCCGGCTGCGGATATCCGCGTTTTTTTCTACCCCTATAAAGTCGGTTGTCTTGCCTGAGGGTTATTGATCGGTTAAGAATACTCTACTGTTCTAATAGTTTTATGTTTTCCAGGTGCCGCAAGTCAGCACAGGCGGTATCAGGGGGCGTGTTGATTCAGGATTGTCAAATCTGCACGCGCTCAGTCGTCGGGTCGATCAGGGAATACGGTTTCGTCGTGCTTCCTTTCACGCCAGGCGAATACAACGACCAGCCGGGGTCCGAGCCGGAGCGTATGAACTCCAACCAGCCTTACGAGGGAAGATTTAATGTCCTCACGTAGAAACCTTGCCAATGCCATCCGTGCCCTGAGCATGGACGCTGTACAGAAAGCCAACTCCGGACATCCGGGCGCGCCCATGGGAATGGCCGATATCGCGGAAGTCTTGTGGAATGACTACATGAAGCATAACCCGGCCAATCCAAAATGGGCTGACCGCGACCGCTTCGTGCTCTCCAATGGCCATGGATCCATGCTGATCTATTCGTTGCTGCACCTGACCGGATACGACCTGAGTATTGAGGACCTGAAACAGTTCCGGCAGCTCCATGCCAGGACCCCCGGTCATCCGGAATATGGCTATGCCCCGGGCGTCGAGACCACCACCGGTCCCCTTGGGCAGGGCATCACCAACGCCATCGGCATGGCGGTGGCGGAAAAGGCCCTGGCGGCCCAGTTTAACCGCGATGGCCATGCGATCGTCGATCATTCCACCTATACCTTCCTGGGTGACGGCTGCCTGATGGAGGGCATCTCCCACGAGGCCTGCTCCCTGGCCGGCACTCTGAAGCTGGGCAAGTTGACGGCCTTCTACGACGACAACAATATCTCCATCGATGGCGAGGTGCGGGGCGAGGCCGATGGCGCCGCCTGGTTCACCGATGATACCCCCAGACGCTTCGAAGCCTATGGCTGGCATGTGATTCCCAAGGTAGACGGCCACGACGCCGATGCCATCAAGGCGGCCATCGAGGAGGCCCGTTCGGTCACCGACAAGCCGACCCTGATCTGCTGCCAGACCATCATCGGTTTTGGTTCTCCCAACAAGCAGGGCAAGGAGGATTGTCACGGTGCCCCGCTGGGCGCAGACGAGATCGTCCTGACCAAAGAGGCGCTGGGCTGGAACCACGGCCCGTTTGAGATCCCCGATGAGGCCTATGCCGGCTGGGATGCCAAGACCAGGGGCGCGGCCGCCGAGCAGGCATGGCAAGAGAAGTTTGACGCCTATGCCGCTGCCCATCCGGAGCTGGCGGCCGAGTTCAAGCGCCGCATGGCGGGTGAGCGAGTGGCTGATTTCGATGAAAAGGCCAACGCCTTCATCGCTTCGGTGAACGAGAAGGCGGAGAAGGTGGCCAGCCGCAAGGCCTCGCAGAATGCCATCGAGGGCCTGGGGCCACTGGTGCCCGAGTACATGGGCGGCTCGGCCGACCTGGCGGGCTCTAATCTGACCATCTGGTCCGGTTCCAAGGCGATCACTCCGGATGACGCCTCCGGCAACTACATCCACTACGGTGTGCGCGAGTTCGGCATGTCGGCGATCATGAACGGCATCGAGCTGCATGGCGGCTTCAAGACCTATGGTGCCACCTTCCTGATGTTCTCCGAGTATGCCCGCAATGCCCTGCGCATGGCGTCGCTGATGAAGCTGAGTCCGATCCACGTCTACACCCATGACTCCATCGGCCTCGGTGAGGACGGACCCACCCATCAGCCGGTGGAGCAGACCGCTACCCTGCGCATGATCCCGCGGATGTCCGTGTGGCGCCCCTGCGATGCGGTGGAGACGGCGGTGGCCTGGAAGCGGGCGCTGCAGCGCGAGGGCGGCCCCACCAGCCTGATCCTGTCCCGCCAGGGCCTGGCCCACATGCCGCGCACAGCGCAGCAGATCGACGCCATCAGCCGGGGCGGTTACGTGTTGTCCGACTGTGAAGGCAGCCCCGAGGCGATCATTATCGCTACCGGCTCCGAGGTTGAACTGGCGATGCAGGCGCAGACGATGCTGGCAGAGAAGGGCCGCAAGGTGCGCGTGGTCTCCATGCCATCCACCAATGCCTTCGATGAGCAGGATGCCAACTATCGCGAATCGGTGTTGCCAGCGGTGGTCACCGCACGGGTTGCGGTGGAAGCCGGTGTTACCGGTTTCTGGGCCAAGTATGTGGGCCTGAACGGCAAGGTGATCGGGCTCGACACCTTCGGCGAGTCGGCACCGGCGCCCGAGGTCTACCAGCACTTCGGTATCACCGCAGAGAACGTGGCCAAGGCGGTGGAGTCCGTGGCCTGAATCCAGCGCCGTGGGCGGGCGCCTTTCAGGGCGCCCGTCCTTATATCTCAAGAATTACCCAAACATTCAAATCATCAGGAGGCTTGACACAATGGCTATCAAAATAGGCATCAATGGATTCGGTCGTATTGGGCGCATGGTATTCCGCGCAGTGACCAACGATTTCCCCGGCATCGAGATCGTCGGCATCAACGACCTGCTGGATGCCGATTACCTGGCATACATGCTCAAGTATGATTCCGTGCACGGCCGCTTCCCCAAGGATGTGTCGGTGGATGGCAGCAGCTTCGTCGTCGACGGCAAGAAGATCCGCCTCACCGCAGAGCGTGACCCCGCCGATTTGAAGTGGGGCGACGTAGGCGCGGATATCGTCATCGATTGCACCGGCTTCTTCCTCACTGCCGAGAGCTGTCAGAAGCACATCGACGCCGGCGCCAAGAAGGTGGTGCAGAGCGCCCCCTCCAAGGACGGCACCCCGATGTTCGTGTATGGCGTTAACCATGAGAGCTATGCCGGTGAGGCCATCGTCTCCGCCGCTTCCTGTACCACCAACTGCCTGGCCCCCGTGGCCAAGGTGCTGAACGACAACTGGGGTATCAAGCGTGGGCTCATGACCACCGTGCACGCGGCCACCGCTACCCAGAAGACCGTCGACGGCCCGTCCATGAAGGACTGGCGCGGCGGCCGCGGCATCCTGGAGAACATCATTCCATCGTCGACCGGCGCCGCCAAGGCGGTGGGTGTGGTGCTGCCCGAGCTGAACGGCAAGCTGACCGGCATGGCGTTCCGGGTGCCCACTTCCGATGTCTCGGTGGTCGATCTGACCGCCGAGCTGGAGAAAGAGGCCTCTTACGAGGAGATCTGCGCCGCCATGAAGGCCGCCTCCGAGGGCGCCATGAAGGGCACCCTGGCCTACACCGACGAGAAGGTGGTCTCCACCGACTTCCGCGGTTTCAGCGCCTCTTCGATCTTCGATGCCGGTGCCGGCATCGCCCTGGACAGCACCTTCGTCAAGATCGTTGCCTGGTATGACAACGAGTATGGCTACACCTGCAACATGATGCGTTTCGTGGAGCACGTCGCTAACAATTAGGGCCAAGAGCCAAGGGCCAAGGGCCCAGGTGCAAGGAGTTTCACCGAACTCTGAAGCCTGGGCCCAAGGCCTTTTGTTTTCAAGGAATGTATGGCACAGGAACCGTATTGGCCGTCGTTGTGTCACATCCTTCCAGCTGTGCAGACAGTGCAGCGAGGCAATAATCAACGCCGTTGCCGATCAAACACGGGTTCCTTGTACCTAGAACATTAGTACCTTTAATTTGAAAGGAGTTGCAGCATGTCTGTTATCAAGATGACCGATCTGGATCTGTCCGGTAAGCGGGTGTTGATCCGTCAGGATCTCAATGTCCCGATCAAGGATGGGAAGGTTGCCTCCGACAAGCGTATTCGTGCCTCCATGCCGACCATCGAACTCTGCATCGAGGCCGGTGCCAAGGTGATGCTGATGTCCCATCTGGGACGGCCCACCGAGGGTGAGCCGGCAGACGAGTTCTCGATGCAGCCGGTAGCCGATTATCTGAGCGAGGCGCTGGGTAAAAAGGTGCGCCTGGTCAAGGACTATCTCGAGAATGCACCGCAACTGGCCGACGGCGAAGTGGTGTTACTGGAGAATGTCCGTTTCAATGTGGGTGAGAAGAAGAATGATGAGGCGCTGGCGAAGCAGTATGCGGCGCTGTGCGATATTTATGTGATGGATGCCTTCGGTACCGCCCATCGGGCCCAGGCCTCGACCTATGGTGCTGGCGTCCATGCCCCGACAGCCTGTGCCGGACCGCTGCTGGCGGGTGAGCTGGATGCCCTCGGCAAGGCGCTCGGCGATCCAAAACGCCCGATGGCGGCGATCGTTGGTGGCTCCAAGGTCTCGACCAAACTGACGGTGCTTGAGTCCCTGTCCAAGATCGTGGATCAGCTGATCCCGGGGGGCGGTATCGCCAACACCTTTATCGCCGCGGCCGGTCACAACGTGGGCAAGTCCCTGTTCGAGGCCGACCTGGTGGATGAAGCGAAGCGCCTGATGGAAGCCGCCAGGGCCAAGGGTGGAGAGATCCCGGTGCCGACCGACGTGGTGTGCGGCAAGGTGTTCTCCGAGTCCGCGGAGGCGGTCGTGAAAAAGGTGGAGGATGTCGTCGATGACGACATGATCTTTGATATCGGCCCGGAAACGGCCGCCCGCTTCGCCGACATGATGAAAGCCGCGGGTACCATCGTCTGGAATGGCCCGGTAGGGGTATTCGAGTTCGATCAGTTCGGTGAGGGCACGCGGGTTCTGGGCCTGGCTATTGCCGATTCGGATGCTTTCTCCATCGCCGGTGGCGGCGATACCCTGGCGGCGGTGGACAAGTACGGAATCGCCGATCGCATCTCTTACATCTCCACCGGTGGTGGCGCTTTCCTCGAGTTCCTCGAAGGCAAGCAGCTACCGGCGGTCGTCATGCTGGAACAGCGGGCCGCGCAATAAGCGACCGGTTTGGGCGTCGTCCCCCGAGGCGGCGCCCGGAGATAAAATGCCAAGAAGAACCAAAATTCTTGCTACCCTGGGCCCGGCCACCGATGATCCCAAGATCCTCGACGAACTGATCAGCGCCGGAGTGGATGTGGTGCGGCTCAATCTGTCTCACGGTACTCATGAGGAGCATCGGATTCGGGCCGAAACCATCCGCGATCGTGCCCGCGCCAGCGGTCGGCAGATCGGTGTATTGATGGACCTGCAGGGGCCGAAGATCCGCATCGGCGGCTTTCGCGATGGCTTTATACGCCTGCAGGACGGGGATGGGTTTACCCTGGATTCCGAATGTGGCCCGAAGGACGGGGATCAGCAGCGGGTCGGCCTGACCTTCCCGGAGATGATCCGCGATCTGACCCGGGGCGATACCCTGCTGCTGGCCGACGGCGCTATCCAGTTATGGGTGGAGGCGGTCACGGCTACTCAGGCGCGTTGCCGGGCCGAGGTCGGCGGTAAGCTGTCCGACAGCAAGGGTATCAACAAACAGGGTGGTGGACTGTCGGCGCCGGCGTTGACCGAAAAGGACAAGGCGGACATTATCTTTGCGGCCAGCATCGAGGCCGACTACCTGGCGGTATCATTCGTGCGCAGTGCCGAGGATGTATTCGAGGCGCGACGCCTGCTGCATGAGGCCGGTGGCAAGGCCGATATCATCTCAAAGATCGAGCGCGCCGAGGCGGTGGATGCCATCGACGGTATTATCGAGGCCTCCGAGGCGATCATGATCGCCCGCGGAGACCTGGGCGTGGAGATCGGCGATGCGGAACTGCCGGCGGTGCAGAAGCGCCTGATCAAGAAGGCGCGCTCGGGTAACAAGGTGGTAGTCACGGCAACTCAGATGATGGAATCCATGATCGAGAGTCCGATTCCGACCCGGGCCGAGGTATTCGATGTGGCCAATGCGGTGCTGGATGGGACCGATGCGGTGATGTTGTCGGCAGAGACTGCCGCCGGCCGCTACCCGATCAAGGCAGTGGAGGCGATGGATCGGATCTGCCGCGAGGCGGAAAAGCAGAGCAAGGTGCGCACCTCCCATCATCGTATCAACAGCGTGTTCGGCCGGGTGGACGAGGCGATCGCCATGGCCACCATGTATACCGCCAACCACCTGGGTGCGGCCGCTATTGCCGCGCTGACCGAATCTGGATCGACGCCGAAATGGATGTCGCGCATCAGTTCCGGTATCCCTATCTATGCGCTGACCGGCCAGATTGCCACCCGCCGCAAGGTGACCCTGTATCGGGGTGTCTACCCGGTCAGCTTCGATGTGACGACACAGGACAGCCAGAAGGCCAACGAAGAGATCGTCGAGGAACTGCAGCGCCGTGGGGCGGTGCGTAGCGGCGATCTCATCATTATCACCAAGGGTGATCTGAACGGCGTCGAGGGTGGAACCAACGTCATGAAGGTCATCCGGGTCGGTGAGCATGTCGTCACCGATCTGAAGAATGAATCCGAATCGTAACTATTCACCACAGAGACACAGAGTACACAGAGGTTTTTTATGAAAACTGGCATAGACAGAATTAACGGCAAGCAGTGCCATGTGCATTAGTGGCCAATTTTTCAGTAATCCAGACAAAATACAAAGATCTCTGTGTACTCTGTGCCTCTGTGGTGAACTGAATAGTTACTCCGAATTAATTTAAAGCTAAAGGAGAAAAAACCATGTCCCTGATTTCCATGCGTCAACTGCTGGACTACGCCGCCGACAACGGCTTCGGTATGCCGGCCTTCAACGTCAATAATATGGAGCAGGTCCACGCCATCATGCAGGCGGCGGACGAGACCGACAGCCCGGTCATCATGCAGGGCTCTGCCGGTGCCCGCTCCTATGCCGGGGAACCCTTCCTGCGGCATCTGATCCAGGCGGCGGTGGAGGCCTATCCGCATATTCCTATCGTCATGCACCAGGACCACGGCTCATCGGCGGCGGTCTGCCTGCGCTCCATCCAGTCCGGTTTCACCTCGGTGATGATGGACGGCTCCCTGATGGAGGATGCCAAGACCCCAGCCAGCTATGAGTACAATGTGGACGTGACCCGCAAGGTATCCGAGATGGCCCATGCCGGTGGCGTTTCGGTCGAGGGCGAGCTGGGCTGCCTGGGGTCTCTGGAGACCGGTGAGGCCGGTGAAGAGGACGGTGTCGGCGCCGTGGGCAAGCTGGAGATGGACCAGATGCTGACCGATCCCGAGCAGGCCGCCGATTTCGTCAAGCAGACCAAGGTGGACGCTCTGGCTATTGCCATTGGCACCTCCCATGGTGCCTACAAGTTCACCAAAGAGCCTACCGGCGACATCCTGCGCATCGACCGGGTGAAGGAGATCCATCAGCGTATCCCCAATACCCATCTGGTGATGCACGGCTCCTCCTCGGTGCCCCAGGATTGGCTGAAGATCATCAACAGCTACGGCGGTGACATGGGCCAGACTTATGGTGTGCCGGTGGAAGAGATCGTAGAAGGGATCAAGCATGGCGTGCGCAAGGTCAATATCGATACCGATCTGCGCATGGCCTCCACCGGTTCGGTGCGCCGTTACCTGGCTGAGAATACCTCCAACTTCGATCCGCGCAAGTTCCTGAAGGCGGCCACCGCAGGCATGAAGGCGATCTGCAAGGCCCGTTATGAGGCTTTCGGTTGCGCCGGCCATGCCTCGAAGCTCCAGGCCGACTCCCTGGAGAAAATGTTCATCATGTATGAGAAGGGCGAACTGAACCCCAAGATAAGCTGATCGATCGACTCGGTATCACAAATGATGTAGTGCAAAGCAGGGACGCCATTGGCGTCCCTGTTTTGTTGGGTAGTGTCCGTCCAGAAACATCGATTTTCTCGATAAGCACTAATATTCAGCTACGACAGTTTCCAGACACCAAAACCAGATAACTGTGACAAGGAGAATAGAGATGAAACCGAAGATTGCACACCTGGGGAAAGTGGCCGTCGTGCTGTTGGCCCTGCCCCTGTTGTCCGCCTGTGGGACGATGAATCCGCAACCCGGCGTCGTGGACGGAAGTCTGCCTCGCAGCGACGGATTCCTGACCGCCAGCGTGGTACCGGGCAAGAGTGCCAGCTGTGCCGGTACCCCCTGCCAGATCTACTACAAGACCCCGGATCTGGGCGGCGACGTTACGGTGGTAGCCAATGCCTTCACCGTAGGCACCTTTCCCTCCAATACGGTAGTGAACCTGGGCGATTACAGTGAAACCACGGTGCGCATCTCGGTGAAGGGCAGCAGCACGCCGGTGGCGTACGTCCATATGCCCAACGACACCCGTTGAGCAGACAATGAAGCAGAATTCCCAGGTTCAATACAGCGGCAATGCCGGTTGCTCCAATTCCATCGACTGCTGTTCCAGCTGGGACAGGTGCTCCTGCCAGTACTGGGTGGTGTTGAACCAGGGGAAGGCGCTGGGAAAGGCAGGGTCGTCCCAGCGGCGGGCGATCCAGGCAGCGTAGTGGATCATACGCAGGGTGCGCAGGGGTTCGATCAGGATGATCTCCCGCGGATCCAGCGGCCGGAACATCTCATAGCCTTCACGCAGGTAGCTGAGCTGCAGGGCCCGCTCCTGGCGATCGCCGGACAGCAGCATCCATAGATCCTGAATCGCCGGGCCGGTGCGGCAGTCGTCCATATCGACGAAGTGGGGGCCCTGATCGGTCCACAGGATATTGCCCGGGTGGCAGTCGCCGTGCAGCGGGATCCAGCGCTGTCGATCCTGAGCGGCAAAGATCTGCTCGATCTGGCTCAGCAGCGCATCGGTCAGTTCCCGGTAACGGGCCTCCTGCTGCGGCGGGATGAACTGGTTGTCGAGCAGAAAGCGGGTCGAGTCGCGCCCCATTCCTTCTGGTTCCAGCGTCGGCCGGTGCTGGAATCCCCGCGCCGCGCCCAGCTGATGGATACGGGCCAGGAAGCGGCCAATCCATGCCAGGTTGTCCGGGTCCTCCAGTTCGGGCCAGCGCCCGCCCTGGCGCGGGAACAGGGCGAAGCGGAACCCCAGATGCCGCAGTAGGGTCTCGCCGGCCGGATTGGCCATCGGCGGCACCACCGGTATCTCTGCATCCGCCAGGGCCTGGCTGAAGGAGTGCTCCTCGAGGATTTCCTGGTCGCCCCAGCGCCCCGGGCGATAGAACTTTGCCACCAGCGGTGGCCCCTCTTCCATACCGATCTGATAGACCCGGTTCTCATAGCTGTTGAGGGCCAGCAGGCCCCCATCGGGGTGGAACCCGGCGGCCTCCAGGGCATCGAGGAGGGTATCCGGGGTGAGGCTGGCATAAGGGTGTTCAGTCATGCCTGCGGTTTCTATTCTGACGGCTCACTCGCCGGTGAGCCGTCGTTCTGCTTCGCGGTACTTTTCAGCGGTCTTGACGATGACCTGCTCCGGCAACTCGGGTGCTGGGGGCGCCTTGTCCCAATCCAGGGTCTCCAGGTAGTCACGCACATACTGCTTGTCGAAGCTGGGCGGGCTGATGCCGGGACGGTACTGGTCGGCAGGCCAGAAGCGGGAGGAGTCGGGGGTCAGGACTTCATCGATCAGGTACAGATTCCCCGCCTCGTCCTGGCCGAACTCGAACTTGGTGTCGGCAATGATGATGCCCTTTTCCAGGGCGTAAGCGGCACATTCGGTGTAGATCTGCAGGCTGACGTCGCGCACACGCTGCGCCAGTTCGGCGCCGAGCAGTTCCCGGGTCGCCTCGAAGCTGATGTTTTCGTCGTGTTCGCCCAGTTCCGCCTTGGTCGAAGGGGTATAGATGGCCTCGGGGAGCTTGTCGGCCTGGCGCAGACCCTGGGGCAGCTCGATGCCGCAGACGCTGCCGCTCTTCTGGTAGTCCTTCCAGCCTGAGCCGATCAGGTAACCGCGCACGATGGCCTCTACGGGCAGCGGCTTGAGCTTTTTCACCACCAGGGCGCGGTCGCCCAGTTCCGCCCGCTGGGCGGCATCGGGCACCACCGTCTCCAGCGGCAGCTCCGACAGGTGGTTTGGAATGATGTCGCGGGTACGTTGGAACCAGAAGTTGGCGACCCGGGTCAACACTTCGCCCTTGCCTGGAATGGGTTGGGGCAGGATGACGTCGAAGGCGGAGAGCCGGTCGCTGGTGACGATCAGCAGATGCTCGGGGTCCAGGTCATAGATATCCCGCACCTTGCCCCGGTTCAGCAGCTTGAGCTGGGGCAGGTTGGATTCAAACAGGGCGTTGTCGGGAGCCATAGTCTTTCATTGATGAATTTATGGGAACGGTGGATTGTACCTACTTTATTGCCAGACTTTAATGCCCGTGTAACGACTTTCCGGTAGAATCCCGCGGGTCCGAATGTGGATGAAACCGTTTCCAAGGAGTTGTAATGGCAGTCAGTTCCAGCAGTGATGAGAAAAAAACCCGAGTTAGCGCAAAGAAACCGGCGGTGAAGAGCCCGGTCAGAAAGAAGGCGGTAAAGAAACAGGTCAGTAAAAAGAAGGTGAGTAAAAAGAAGGCGGTAGCGAAGAAGCGCACCGCTGCGGGTGGCGGGCGTAAAAAGGCCGCGGTGAGCCGTGCTGCAGCTTCCAAGATCAGCCTGAAAGAGCGCTATGAGATGATTGCCAAGATGGCCTATTTTCGCGCCGAAAAGCGTGGATTCGAGTCGGGGTGGGAGCAGGAGGACTGGCTGGAGAGCGAGCGTTTGATCGATGAAATGCTGCAGAAGATGTAACCTCCTGCAAGGGGATGCGGGCCAGATGGCACATCGTAACTTCAATATCCCCGGGCAATTTCGTAGAAGGGGGCATAAGGCGCGCCTACAAACCTTTCGTTTTGCGCCGCACTTATGTGCGCCGCGTCCACCAATGGTCTGAGCACATACCGCAACGCCCAGGATGAATGGTGGATGCGCTACGCTTATATCCCCTTCTACAAGTGGTCGTGCTGCCCTGGTCTATCGAAGTTACGGTGCCTCTTGATAACCCTTTCGTATTCGGGTAAATATTCCATGCCAGGCGTGTTATTATCCCACTAATTTACTAGGTAATATTCGCATAGTGGCGGGAGGAGAAGTGTAATGGAAGGCGAGATGCCCCTGGAGAGTCGCCTGCTGATGACCAAGGCGACCATGACTATACTGGATTCCTGGCGCCTGCGGCCGGAAGAGATGCAGCTGCTGCTGGGTCTGCCGGAACAGACCCGGACCCGCAGCCTGCAGAAATTTCGATTGCATCAGCCGTTTCCCGATGAGCCGGAGCTTCATCGGCGTGCGGACTATATTCTGCGCATCGCCGGTGCCTTGCGCACCACCTACCCGACCAATCCCCATATGGGATGGCGTTGGCTGCGCCAGAAACACCGGCGCCTGGGCAGGACTCCACTGTCGATCCTGCTGGAGGGGAGCGAGGACGGGCTGGTGCAGGTGCTTGCCGAACTGGACTGCACCTTCTGCTGGGACCTGACTGGTTCCAAGGCCAATTGATCCCCAGCGGAACGGGGGTCGAACCCGCGTAGCGATTAGTGGTAAAAGCCACCGCTAACGGGCGGTTTGACTCCGACTCCTGAGCTATTGACGTTGCAGCCACACCTCCAGCCCCTGGGCACAGAGCTCGATATCCATTCCCAGCAGGTAATCCAGGGTCTTCTGCTCAAGAGGCGACCCCGCTTCCCTCAATCGTTGCTTGATGTGGGCGTCTAACTGCCGGGTAATGGTCTCCAGGGGCGCTTCGCTGTCACGCGCAGCATTGGCAATGGCGCTATAGGCGTCCAGTTCCCGATGCAGTACCGGGGCCAGCTTATCCGGTTGCAGAACCTGCCCGTAGTGGGTCAGATACATGCGCTCCGGCCGGTAGCTGAGCAGACGGTCCAGGGTCGCATGCCAGGTCTCGGGATCGAACTGAACCGGTGTGCTCGGCAGCAGCATGAAGGGCCCTCGGGCCGTTTCCAGCTCAGGGTAGGCGATGCCAAAGGTGTCCCCGGTAAAGAAACCCTGGCTTTGCGGATCCCAGATACAGATGTGGTGGCGCGCATGTCCTGGGGTATCCAGGCAGGTCAGCGGGCGTCCGCCGAGCTCGATGATCTTCCCGTCGGCGACCTCCACCACGCGCTCCTCCGGGACCGGCAGCAGCTCACCGTACTCCTTTTTGAAGGTCTCTTCCCCGTAGACGGCCACTGTCCCGGCCCGCAACCGGCTGGGATCCACCAGGTGGCGTGCGCCACGGGGATGGACCAGCAGCCGGGCCTCGGGCAGGGCCGCCATCAACTGACCGGCACCACCGGCGTGGTCCAGATGGACATGGGTCGGGATGACGTAGCGTACCTGATTCGGGGCGATCCCTTTCTGTTCCAGCAGGGCTAGGATGGCCGGCGCAGTATAGGCGGTGCCGGTATCGATCAGCGCCGCCTCGCGGCCTTGCCGGAGAAGATAACAGCAGGCCAGCCCCGGCCGCTGGTAGTGAGACTCGATGCAGGTGATGCCGGCACCCAGCTCCTGATAGATCGGTGTCACGGGCAATCCTTCGGGAAGGGATGATTGCCCAGGACTCTGC
>Ga0190284_1000804_pt1 | contig 15635 bp, 14 predicted proteins | sample 48691812_MG_FD_161668 | JGI IMG/M metagenome (GOLD analysis project Ga0190284, IMG submission 161668) | Hydrothermal vent microbial mat bacterial communities from Southern Trench, Guaymas Basin, Mexico - 4869-18-1-2_MG | ecosystem: Environmental > Aquatic > Marine > Hydrothermal vents >...
TCATTTTCCTTTAACACAACGTGAACAGAAGTGTGCTACGATAGCAGAAAATATCGCCATCTTCTGTCCAGGTGACCAGAACAACAAGGTGTGGTAGAATACAGGAAAACACCATCATGAGTGAAGACCAACTTCATAGAGGCATTGCCCTGACCAGAGCAGGGAAAAATTTAGAAGCCAGGAGCATTTTGGGCCAGGTTGTAAAAGACGATCCACGATCGGTCCAGGGCTGGCTGTGGCTCGCCGGCGTTGTGGAAACGAAAGAGCAACAACAGTACTGCCTTAAAAAAGTTTTACAGCTTGACCCGCAGAACGAAGTAGTCAGACGGGTCTTGACACAGACAGGATCGGAAGCTGTCAACGAGGTTTTTCAGCCGCAAAAGATTACGGAATCGCAGGTAGCAGCAAGTCCCTCATACTCCGAGACCGTAGAGAGTTTTAGAAAAGTCGTTACCGCCGTTTTTAGCCCTCTGGGGCATGAACCCTATTATACCGGTAAAAACGTTGGTAAAGGGTCGGAGGGGCAGCCTCTGCTTTTGGATATATGCCAGCAGATTTTCTCAACCAGCTTTGGTATTTTTGATCTATCCCCAGGAAATCCCAATGCTTATCTTGAGCTGGGAATAGCCTTAGGTCTCAATCGGCCCATCATCGCCACAGTTGAGGAAAAAACCTCTCTCCCTCCGGTGCTAAAAGGGCATGATGTTATCACGTATGCTGACCCCTCTGATCTGGAAGCCAAACTCTCCAGACTGTGTGATCGGGGTTTTCCACCGACAAGACAACCTGCACCGGATACCTGCTACTTCTGTGGCCGGGTCTGTGAAAGCATGTCAACCCCACCAGATGAGAATTCTTATCTGGTGCTTCATCATTCCAGACTGTTATGGCGGAATCTGATGCAGTCACTGGCACCATATTTGGCTGAATACCACCTATACCCGGTCTACCTGACAGATCAAATCTCTGGACCAATGTTATGTGATTTACGCAGAAAGGTACTTGCGTCCCAGTTCGTGCTTTGTCACCTGGGAGTATTGTCCAATGAGAGCAGCTTCCTGTCTCTAGGGATGGCCATCGGAAGCCGGGTACCCTGGATATTACTGTCCAGGAAAAATCACGACTCTGTGCCCTCAGATTTACAGGGACTTGATAGGATCGAATATGCCACCCTTGCCGATCTCGAAGGCCCCCTGACGGATACTTTGGGGGTATTCCTCGGCAGAATTACCTCAGGCCCGGCTGTCAAGAATGACAAAACCACATTGTTATCTCTGCCCTTGTGGGTACAGTTCGGGGACTGGATAGACCGTGTCACACAGCCAGAGCGGGCACCTGAGGGGATCCAGGGAAGAATTCGAGTAGTTCGATATAAGGGTCACAGGCATTTATCGGAACACATCGTCCCTAAGAGAGGGTTGCTATTTGGAAGAGACCCCGACTGTGACGTGCTCGTGGAGAACCAAAGCGTGTCCTCGCGCCACTTTCGTATACTGAAAGGGCGAACCGGGAGGGCTTTTGTCGAAGATCTGCACAGCAAAAATAGCACGTTTCTCAACGGCACCCGTCTGTCTCCAGGCAAGAGGGTGGAGATTAAGCCTAACGATACCATCAGGATACCCGGGGCGCGATTCTTGATTTGGGATGATCGCCCTTTACCCCAGGAGAAAACCGCCCAAACCTTCGGCGACACCGGCCTGTTGCCACCCATTCTAAGGATTGAAATCCCCGACGTATCTCCACCGGCGTACCTGAGCACCTGGGATCATTCGCTGGTCTTGACGGTTCTTCTTCCCAATGGCCATCATCATTCCATGTTCGAGGTTCAGGCTTACTATCCGATGGGCAGGATTCTTTCAGAGTTGGTGGACTTGCTTGACCTTCCCAAGAGAAAATATCATTTCAGGATCGAGAACAAGCTCATAGGTGACGATGAAACTCCTCTTAGTATTGGGATTCAGAGAGGAGATTTTTTGATTATGGCTCCAGAAAAATAAAAAAGAGACGGAGGTGGAAACGGACGGAAACAGTCCTCTCGTCTCCCTGGTCACCCTGTCACCCTGTCTCTACGTGCAACTCCCCCGCCCAAATCGCGTATTAAACACAGAAGGGAGGTACACACAAAATGAAACTACTCATCCGTTGGGTCATCGCCAGCCTGGCGCTCTTCGCGGCCGCCTGGCTCGTGCCGGGCATCCACGTTGACGGGAACGGCTGGATCGTCTACGCCGTGATGGCGGTCATCCTGGGACTGGCCAACGCCATCGTGCGCCCGTTACTCAAGCTCCTGACCTGCCCGCTCATCCTGCTCACGCTGGGCCTGTTCGTCCTGGTCATCAACGGCATCACGCTGTGGCTGGCCTCGGCCATCGCCGTCAACTGGTTTAACGTCGGCTTCTACGTGGACAGCTTCTGGTCCGGCTTCCTGGGTGCGCTCATCGTCAGCATCGTCACCGTCGTCCTCTCGGCGCTGGTCAAGGACGAAGACAAGTAGATTTGCGGGAGGTACGCAACAATGGCGGACAACAACAAACTACGACGGCAAAAAGGAATTGTCGCGGGTGTCTGCGGCGGCCTGGGTGCTTTTTTCGGCATCAGTCCGTGGTGGTTCCGCTCGCTTTTCCTGATCCTGTTGCTCCCGGGCGGCCTGCCGGGCATCGTGCCCTACGTGCTTCTCTGGATCATCATGCCTCGCAAGCGGTGAGGAGGAGCGCATAGAAGTTGGGGGACTAAGCCTGTTTTCCGCACTTTTCTGGGTGAAGTGGAAGCCGAAACTTGTTCCGGTGGCCTCGGGACAGGTGTCGGTCGTGCTTACGATGCCTTGGACTTGCCAAAGACGCCAACAAGTTGGCGCATCCATTACTCACCATAGGGTGCGAAATATGGGCTAAGGAGGCTGGTGTTAGAAGCGTAGGGGAAAACGGAGGCGATAGGTGTGGTCGTTTCGAAATGATCGCCTGCTTGAACCGGTTGACGTCACTGTGGCCAACCTGATGGCCATGCTGGGTCGCTACCAGGGCCGGCAGGCATTCTACCAACACCAGGCTCCACAGGTACTGGAGACGTTGCGCCGGAGCGCCATCGTCGAGTCAACCGAGGCGTCGAACCACATCGAGGGCATCGTCGTCCCGCCGCAGCGGTTCGAGGCACTGATGGCCCAGGCCGTCCCCGAGACCCGCTCCGAGAGCAAGGTGGCCGGCTACCGTGACGTGCTGGCGCACATCCACGCGGGTCAGGTGGGCCTGCCGCTCACGCCCGGCACGATCCGCGCCCTCTACGCCGACCTGTACGCTTACCTGCCCGGCGAGGGGGGGGCCGAGGGGGGGGCATGGAGACAGCGCGACAACGTCATCTGGCAAGTACCTCCCGACGGGCAGTCTCCTGAGCCCGCCGCAGGGCGCCAGGTGAAACACTTCGCCCCCCTGCCGGCCGGTGATGTCCCCGCCGCGATGGAGGAACTGTGCCACCACCTGGCGACGGCCTGGCAGGGCGAGCAGGTAGACCGGCTGCTGGTCACCAGCGGATTTATCCTCGACTTTCTGTGCATTCATCCTTTCCCCGGCGGCAACGGCCGCCTGGCCCGGCTGCTGACGTTGCTCCTGCTAAACAAGGCTGGCTACGAGGTGGGGCGGTACATCAGCCTGGAACGCATCATCGAGCAGACCAAGGAGACCTACTACGAGGCCTTGCACCGGTCCGGCGAACGCTGGGACGTGGGGCAGCACGACCTGACGCCCTGGCACCAGCATAGCCTGGGTGTGCTGGTCTACGCTTACCGCGAGTTTGAGGAACGGGTGGGCACGTTGGATACCGCTCCAGGGGCCAAGGGGCGGGCGGTGCAGTTGGCCATCGAGACGCTCCGCCGGGGACAGACCTTTGCCATAGCGGAACTGGAGCGCGTCTGCCCCGGCGTGAAACGGGCGACCATCCGGCGGGTGCTGGGGGAACTGCGGGCGCAGGGTCAGGTTGAGTGCATGGGCACGGGGCGGACGGCGCGGTGGCGGAGGTTGTAAAATCGCTGAAAAGTCCCTCACCCTCTTGACAAAGGCATCATTTTAGTATATACTAGAGGTCAGACGTAAGACATCAAACGACTGACGACATGATGCAACGGCTTAAGATCAACAAGATCCCTCTTTACCTCCAAGCGCGGCAACATCTGCTCAGCCTCATCGAGAATGGGGCCTATCAGGCCGGTGAGCAGCTCCCTTCCGAGGTTAACCTGGCCGCCCAATTGGGCATCTCTCGCCCCACTCTGCGCGAGGCGCTCCTGCGCCTTGAACAGGAAGGGGTAATCTCCCGCAGGCATGGCGTAGGGACCTTCGTTTCCTCCCGCATTCCTATCCTGGAGTCGGGGTTGGAAATCCTGGAGAGCCTGGAGCATCAGGCACACCAGATCGGGCTGAACACTGAAGTCGTTTATCTAAACGTTGTAGAGCGTCCGGCAACCTCCGAAGAGCTTGCCATGCTCTTGCTTCCCCAAGACGAACCAATAGACGTCCTCAGTGTTGACCGCGTGATTGCGGTCGAAGGCAAGTCGGTCGCCTACCTGAGGGACGTAGTCCCGCAGATGTACTTACACCAGCAAGACCTGGGAGAGCAATTTTCCGGCTCTGTGCTGGACGTTCTCCTCCAGCGAGGCAGGCCGCTTCCTGTCAGCTCTCGCACTGAGATTATCGCTGAGGGGGCCAAGACACGAGTAGCTTCCCGGCTGGGGGTACCGCGAGGGACAGCTCTCTTGAAACTGATAGGGCAACTGTACAGTCGGGATGAAAAAGTGCTAGATTACTCCGTCAGTTACTTTATTCCCGGTCATTTCAAGTTCCACGTAATGCGACGGGTGGCCGGGGGATGACCCTGTCCACCCTTGTGATCAACAATAACATCCCAAACTCAAAATAGGAGGCTAAAAAAATGCGTAGTTTTATGGGTCGTGACGTTCTTTCCCTGAAAGATTTCGAACGCGAAGAGTATTTTTACATGTTCGACGTCGCCAAGTCGTTGGAGCACTACGCTCGAGATCGCCACAACGGCGACTTGCTCGCGCACAAGACGATGGTGACAGCGTTCTACCAACCCTCCACCCGCACCCGCATCGCGCACGAGGCCGCGATGCACCGCCTGGGTGGTCACGTCACGGGCTTCGCCGACGCCAAGATGACCCGCGCCGGTGACTTCTACCAGGAATCCATCAAAGACACCATCCGTATGCTGGAGTTCTACGGGGACGTCATCGTCATGCGCCACTTCCAGCAGGGCGCGCCCGCCGAGGCGGCCAGGTGGGCCAGCATCCCCGTGGTCAACGCTGGCGATGGCTGGGGCGAGCACCCCACCCAGGTACTGACCGACCTCTACACCATCTGGAAGGAAGTGGGCACCATTGACGGCCTGACCTTCCTGTGCATCGGCGATATGCGCATGCGCACCATGCATTCCATCTCCTACGCGCTGAGCCAGTTCGACGTCGAGGTCATCTACGTCTCCCCGCCGGATATGTCCCTGACCAAGGATTTTAAGGCCGAGTTGGACGATAAGAACCTGATCTACGAAGAGGTCGAGCACGTTGCCGACGCGATCCATCGCGCCGACGTCATCTACATGGAGCCCGTGGTCCAGCCCGATTACACCAGGTCGCGCCAGGAAGCCAGCGATGACAAGGGACTGACTCCCTCCAACTACAAGGTCACCCGTGAGCTGCTGCGCGAGAAGGCCAAGAGCAGCTCTATCATCCTCCACTCCCTGCCACGCATGGATGAACTGCCACCCGACGTAGACTCCACCCGCCACGCTCGCTACTGGCAGGAGGCCTTTAACGGCGTTGCCCTGCGCATGGGCATGCTGGCCCTGATTCTGGGCGCGGTTGAGTAGTTGGTTAAAAGGAGTTAGTACGATGCAGACAAATCTTCGTGGTCGCGATCTGATTTGCGACCTGGACTTCTCCAAGGAAGAGGTGGAGACTGTCCTGGACATGGCCTGGGACCTGAAACGCAAGCGCGCTGTGGGTGAGCCCCACCCCTATCTGCGCGACAAGGTCCTGGGTATGCTCTTCTTCTTCAGCAGCACCCGCACCCGCTGCTCATTCGAGGCCGGTATTGCCCAACTAGGTGGACATGGCGCGTTCATTGATTCCCGAACCACCCAGATTGCCCACGGCGACACGGCTAAGGAGATCGGCGAAATCCTGGGCCGCTACTTCGACGGCATCGCCATCCGCCAGTGCGACTGGGACTACGGCAACAAGTACCTGAACTGGGTCGCCGGGGCATCCCGCGCGCCGGTGCTCAATATGCAGTGCGATCTTTACCATCCCTTCCAGTGTTTGGCTGACTTGATGACCATCATCGAAAAAAAGGGGCGCGACCTGCGCCGGAAAAAGATGGTTGTTTCCTGGGCGTACGCATCCTCCTACCTCAAGCCCCTGTCCGTGCCACAGTCTCTGATCCTCCAGATGCCCCGCTTCGGGGTTGACGTCACCCTGGCTTACCCTGAGGAATTTAAGCTCTGTCCAGACATCGTGGAAGAGGCAAAGGCACAAGCACGCAAAAACGGCACCGGCTTCGAGATCGTGCACGATATGGACGAAGCGTTCAGGGGTGCCGACATCGTCTACGCCAAGTCCTGGGGTCCCATGATGACCACGACCGACCCTGAGGAAGGGAAACGCCTACAGAACAAGTACGAGAGTTGGATCACCGACGAGCGCCGGATGGCCCTCGCCAAAAAGGATGCCATCTACATGCACCCGCTGCCAGCGGACCGCGATATCGAGGTAACCAGTGCGGTCATGGATGGCCCCAATTCCGTTGTGTTCGACCAGGCCGAGAACCGCCTCCACGCTCAGAAGGGCGTGATGGCACTGACAATGTGGTAAGACGTGAAACAACTTAAGGAGTAAGCCCATGACAAAACGCAAACTCGCCGTCATAGCCATTGGCGGCAACTCGTTGATCCTTGACAAACAGCACGAAGACGTGGCCTCGCAGATGCACGCGGTCGAGGAGACCTGCAAGCACATCGCCGATATGGTTGAGCGCGGCTGGGACCTGGTCATCACCCACGGGAACGGCCCGCAGGTGGGCTTTATCCTGCGCCGGAATGAGTTGGCCGCGCACGAGGTGCATACCACGCCACTGGACCTGATCGGTGCGGATACGCAGGGCTCGATTGGCTACATGATTTCCCAGGCGCTGGGCAATGAGTTCAAGCGACGTGGGATCAAGCGGCCGATTGCCAGCGTGGTGACGCAGGTGTTGGTAGACCGGGATGATCCCGCTTTTCAGAACCCCACCAAGGGGATCGGTGGCTTTACCAGCGAGGAAAAAGCGCGTGCGTTTGAAACCGATGGCTGGCGCGTGATCGAGGATGCCGGCCGGGGCTGGCGTCGCGTCATTGCATCCCCCATCCCGCTCAAAATCGTGGAACTGGAAGCAATCCGCACCCTGGTGGAGCAAGGTTTTATCGTCATCGCCGTGGGCGGCGGTGGCATACCGGTGACCAAAGATGAGAACGGGAACCTGGTTGGGACGCGGGCAGTGATTGACAAGGACCGGGCGACCAGCTTACTGGCACAGAAACTCAAAGTGGACCTATTCCTCATCTCGACCGCCGTGTCCCAGGTGGCCATCAACTTCAACCAGCCGGACCAACAATGGTTGGACAAGATGACGGCTGACGAGGCCCGTGACTACCAGGCCGAAGGGCATTTTAAGCCCGGCAGCATGGGACCCAAAATTGAAGCGGTGCTCTCTTTCCTGGATGCGTATCCGGCCGGCAAAGCGCTCATCACCGACCCGTCCAACATCGTGCACGCGCTGGATGGGAAAACCGGCACCTGGATAGTTTGCCAGTGATTTGGACAGTGGTATACTACACCGTGAGACGTGAAGACGTGAAACGTGATGTGTGTACGCCACCAGTTATCACGTTTCACAGATCGTTTCACGCGGAGGAGGTGATGCCTGGGAACAGTAACGACCGTAACCTATTGACCATTAACCCACTACCATTCTTTAAGGAGGAGTAGAGATGTTTTCCAAGAAGGTACGGTGGCTCTTAGCCACCCTGATGATTTTAGCTTTGGTACTAACCGCTTGTGGCCCGGCGGCGACGGAAGAACCGGCCACTGAGGAACCAGTCGCTGAGGAACCGGTCGAGGAAGAAGAGCCGGCCGAGGAACCCAGCGAGGGAGGTTTTGCAATCCCGGCGGTCGAAGAGGGCAAGTTCAACGTGGCTATGGTGCTCATTGGCCCTCACGATGATGGTGGTTGGAGCCAGGCCCACTACGAAGGGCTGGAATACGTTGCGGAAAACGTGTCCAACGTCCACATAGCCTACATCGAAAACGTGCCCGAAGGCTCCGAGTCCGAGCAGGTCTTCCGTAGCCTTTCCCGCAAGGGCTTCGACCTCATCTTTGGCACATCCTTTGGTTACATGGATCCCATGGAGATCGTGGCCGGGGAGTTCCCCAACATCATGTACATCCACCTCACCGGCATCAAGTCGAATGGGGAGAACTTTGGCAACCTGATGGGCGCTATGGAAAACATGAAGTATCTGGCCGGGATGTTGGCCGGAGCGCGCGCCAAGATGGACGGAAATCCCAAGTTGGGCTACATGGCCACATTCCCCATCCCCGAAGAGATCCGGCTGGGTAACGCCATTGCACTGGGAATGAAAAAGACCTGTCCTGAATGCACTATGGATGTGCGCTGGATCAACACCTGGCACGACCCGATCATCGAGAAAGAAGCGGCCGCTTCCCTCTTCGACGCCGGTGCACAGGTCGTCTTCACCGGGGCCGACACGCCGGCCGTGGCTGACGTGGCCCAGGAAAAGGGCAAGTGGGGCGTGACCTATGACTGGTACGGCTCCTGCAAGGTGGATGCCTGCCTGACCGCTCCTTACTGGGTTTGGGGCCCGATCTACGCCGAAATCACCCAGGGTGTCATTGACGGCACTTACACGCCGGGTTGGCAGTACTTTGACGCCGACACCGGTGGCCTGGGTCTGTATGGCTTTATGGAGGGCCAGGAACTCACTCCCGGTGTGGCCGAGTTGCCTCCTGAGGTCATTCAGGAAGTACGGGACATCATGGCGAAAACATTGGCCGGCGAGTTCACCCGCTTTGATGTTTTCTCCGGTCCCATCTACGACAACCAGGGTAATCTGATTGTCCCGGAGGGCAAAGCGCTAGAACAGGTTGACCTGGACGCATTCCCTGAGTTTGATCTGGGTTGCGAATACTGCATGAAGTGGTGGGCCGAAGGCATCACCGCCGAACTGCCCGAATAAAACCTGATCCAAGATAAGGTGCCAGGCACTTGGCAAGTGCCTGGCACCTTTAACAAAGGAGCCTGACATGGTCAACGCAGTTGAGATGCGAGGGATTGTCAAGCGTTTTCCCGGTGTGCTTGCCAATGACCATGTGAACTTTGAGTTACGCCGGGGAGAGATCCACGCCCTGTTGGGAGAGAACGGGGCAGGTAAGAGCACGCTGATGAACGTCCTGGCCGGTCTCTATCGGCAGGAAGAGGGAACCGTTCGCGTTCACGGACAGCCCGTCTCTTTCCGCTCACCGCGCGACGCAATTGAACACGGCATTGGCATGGTACACCAGCACTTTATGCTGGTCCCCTCACTGACGGTAACAGAGAATATCTTGCTGGGACTCGACGAGCCCCGTTTCCTGATGCGGCTACCTGAATACCACCAGCGGATTGTCGAGTTGGAGGAGCAGTTCGGCCTCAAAGTAGCCCCAGAAGCCAAAATCTGGCAACTCTCGGTCGGCGAGCAGCAGCGGGTAGAGATTCTTAAGATGCTCTACCGGGGTGCAGACGTGCTCATCATGGACGAGCCAACGGCTGTCCTGGCTCCGCAGGAGATTGATGAACTCTTCGTAACGTTACATTCGATGTCGGGCGAGGGAAAATCCATCATCTTTATCAGCCACAAGCTGCACGAGGTAATGACGATTTCCGACCGCATCACCGTGCTGCGCAAAGGGCGTTTGACGGCTGAGCCATTGGAAACCCGGTCAACCAACCAGGCAGAGTTGGCAGAATTGATGGTTGGCCGCAAGGTCTTGTTCGAGGTGACCAAGGAGCCACGCGAACCCGGCGAGGTGCTCCTTTCTATCGAGAATGTAAGCGCAGAGAACGACAAGGGGCTTCCTGCACTCAAAGGGGTGTCGTTGCAGATCCGATCTGGTGAGATTCTGGGGGTGGCTGGGGTGGCTGGCAATGGGCAGTCGGAGTTGGCCGAGGTGATCAGCGGGTTGCGCCGTTGCACGGCTGGGACGGTAACCGTTGGTGGCCAGATTGTCAGCAACCAGCCGCCTAGAGTTGCCATCAACGCCAACGTGGCCCATATCCCTATGGACCGGACCGGCGTGGGTACGTCCCCTAACCTGAGCATCGCCGATAATCTTATCATGAAATCCTACCGTCACCCACCTATTGGCAAGGGGTGGGCGATTGATGGACGGACTGTCCGCGAGTACGCCAACAATCTCAAGGACGGTTATGAAATTATGGCTCCCTCCATTGACACGCATACCCGCTTGCTCTCTGGTGGCAATCTTCAGCGGGTCATCCTGGCGCGGGAAATCTCCGGCAAGCCCCAGGTGATTCTTGCTGTCCAACCCACCCGGGGACTGGACGTCGGCGCTATCGAAGGAGTACGTCGCTTGCTCCTGGAGCAACGACAGGCGGGCGCGGCCATCCTGTTGATTTCGGAAGAATTGGAGGAGCTCTTCTCCCTCAGCGATCGGATCGCCGTAATCTACGAAGGGGAAATTATGGGGATATTTGAAGAGCCAGACCACGAAACCATCGGTTTGATGATGGCCGGGCAGAGAGGGGACGGGGAGACAAGGAGACAGGGAGACAAGGAGACAAGGGGACAGGGAAGGAGGACCGATGACGAGCGCTGAACAATCCAGCACACACAGGCGATTTACATTCCCTTTCAAGATTAAAGTCGAGCCTCGGTTGAATGTCCCCCGCTGGTTACCCACCACCGTGTCTGTGGGAGCCGTCATCCTCGGCCTCGTTCTGGGAGCCGTCGCGCTCAGTCTAGCCGGAGAATCCCATCCCTTCAAGGCTTATGCCAATATCGCCCAAGTGCTGTTCGGCAGTTGGGGCGGCATCTCCGACGTGTTGGTTCAGGCGACCCCGCTGATTCTGGTAGGGTTGGCATGTTCGGTGGCCTTTAGTATGAAACTGTGGAACATCGGGGCCGAGGGCCAGTTCTTCATCGGCGCTTTTGCCGCCAGTGCGGTTGTGTTAACCCCCCTGCTGCCGGCCGAGACGCCGGGCTGGATTTTTATCCCGGTGATGATGGTCGCCGGACTGATCGGCGGCGCGTTGTGGGGCTTCATCCCTGGCTATCTCAAGGCCAAGTTCAACGTCAACGAGATCATCACCACCCTGATGATGAACTATATCGCCATCGAGTGGAACAACTTTTTCATCTTTGGTGTGTGGAGCGAGGGTGGGTTTCAGATGAGCCCCCGGTTCCCCAAGACCGCCTGGCTTCCCCGCCTGGCCGACTACGCCAGGGATATACCCGAATTTGGAGGCCTGACACTGCACCTGGGGTTGGTCTTTGGGCCAATAGCGGCCGTCATCGTTTGGTTCATCCTCTACCGCAGTAAGTGGGGCTACGAGATTCGGCTGGCTGGCGACAACCCCAAAGCAGCCCTCTACGCTGGTACCAACATCGCCCGCAACACTATCCTGGTGATGATGCTCTCCGGCGGGCTGGCCGGACTGGCCGGTATGGCCCAGATCGGCGGCGTGGTCCGCCGCCTGCAAGGGGCCATCTCTTCCGGCTATGGCTTTACCGGTATCATCATCGCCTGGCTATCCAAGCTCAACCCGCTCATCGTCATCGTCGTTTCCATCTTTTTCGGCGCGTTGCTGCTGGCTGGGCGTGAAATGGGGCGCTCTGACATCTCTATGCTCATTCAGGGCATCATCCTCTTTGCCCTCATCGCCAGCGAGTTTGTATTGCGTAACCGGGTTCGGATTATCCGCACACGGGAGGCTTGATTATGGATTGGGTTATTATTTTGCAAGCAGGAATTGCCAGCGGGACGGTGCTTCTCTTTGCCACTATCGGCGAGGTGCTGGCCGAGCGCTCTGGAATTTTGAACCTGGGCCTGGAAGGAATGATGCTCATTGGCGCGATGTCTGCCTACAGCATGGCGGTCAATTATGGTAACCCGTGGCTGGGACTGCTGGTGGCAATGGCCACGGCCGGGCTCCTTTCGCTGCTCCACGGTTTTGTCTGCATTCATTTACAGGCGGACCAGGTGGTCAGCGGTCTCTCGTTGACTTTTTTGGGCACTGGTCTCAGCCTGGTATTTGGCGAAGGGTTAAGCAAAGCGGGCGCTATCTCGCTGCTGCCCAGGCTGACCATCCCGGTTCTCTCCTCCATCCCTTTCCTGGGCGATATTCTGTTCACCGACCAGAGCATTATGGTCTACGTAGGCTATCTTCTGGCTCCGGCCGCCTGGTACTATATCAACCGCACCCGGCCCGGTATGCACCTGCGGGCGGTGGGCGAGTACCCGGCCGCGGCCGATACGATGGGCATCAACGTCTATAGAACGCGCTACCTGTACACCTTCATCGGCGGCGTGCTGGCCGGACTGGCCGGCGCTACCATCAGCCTGGCCATCTCGCCCGGCTGGTTCAGCCACATGACAACCTCCGGCCAGGGGTGGATCGCCATCGGCCTGACTATTTTTGCCCAATGGGACCCACTGCGGGCAGCGGCCGGTTCCTATGCCTTTGGCGCGCTGCGGCGGTTGATTCTGGACCTGCAAGCCCCCACCACGCTCCTATTTTGGAACAACCCGTTTTACTACAACCCATACTGGGGCTTCTTCCTCAAGATGATTCCCTACGCTTTTACCATTGTGGTGTTGGTGATCGGTTCTCGTGAAGCTCTGCGCAAGCGTCTGGGCACACCAGCGGCACTGGGTGTCCCCTACATTCGCGGCGAGCGCGGGGTGTAGAGGAAGCGAGTCAGCGAGTCGGCGAGTCAGCGACCACGTTCGGCGTCCGTGAAACCAGAGAAGTTGAAGAAAGACCAGCAATTCCCGTTACGGGGTTCGTAGTAACGACTTTAGTCGTTTGAGCCGCGTAACCAGCGACTAAAGTCGCTACTACGATGCCATGTCACGCGGCGGGGATGCTAAAACGGGAATTGCTGAAGAAAGACGAAGACAACAAAGGAAAGACGGCGATGGATCATGTACTTGGCCTCAAATGCACTATCTGTGGCGCGGAGTACGGCGTTGACGAAACCGAATACGTCTGCCCGCACCACGGTGACGACGGCATCCTGGACGCCGTCTACGACTACGACCTCATCGCCCGGCGTATCACCCCTGACCAACTGGCCCACGACCAAACCCGCTCTATCTGGCGCTACCTGCCACTGTTGCCGGTGGACCTGGCAGTGGCGCGGCGGCTGGCGCAAGGCACCACGCTGGCGAACGTCGGCTGGACACCGCTGTATCCCGCCCCGCGCCTGGCCGCCAACCTGGGCCTGACCCACCTGTGGGTCAAGGACGACGGCCGCCAGCCCACCGCCTCCTTCAAGGACCGGGCCTCCGCCATCGCCGTGGTCAAGACCCGCGAACTGGGCTATGAGATCGTCACAACCGCCAGCACCGGTAACGCCGCCGCCGCCCTCTCTGGCCTCTGCGCAGCAGTGGGGCAGCCCAACGTCATCTTCGTACCCCGCACCGCTCCCCAGGCCAAGGTGGCGCAACTGTTGGCCTACGGCTCCACCGTCCTCCTGGTGGACGGTACCTACGGCCAGGCCTTCGACCTGTGCCTGGAGGCAGCACGAGCCTTCGGTTGGTACAACCGCAACACCGCCTACAATCCCTATATGTCCGAGGGCAAAAAGACTGCCGCCTACGAAGTCTGCGAGCAACTGACGGCATTAGCGGGCGCGGAAACCGCGCCCCTACAGACTCCCGACTGCATTTTCATCCCCGTCGGTGATGGCTGCATCATCGGCGGCATCCACAAAGGGCTGCGAGACCTGGCATCACTGGGCTGGATAGACCGGATGCCCCGGCTCATCGGCGTGCAGGCAACAGGGTCTTCCCCGCTGGTGGATGCCTGGGAGCGCGGGCTGGAGGGATGGGAGATGGAGCCAGTAGAGGCTCACTCTATCGCCGACAGCATCGTCGCCGGACTGCCCCGCGACCGCATCAAGGCACTGCGGGCGGTGCGCGATACCGGGGGCGCCTTCATTCGCGTGGACGACGAGGAGATCCTGGCCGCCATCCCAGATCTGGCCCAGGGCTGCGGGGTCTTCGCCGAGCCCGCCGCTGCCGCCGCCTACGCCGGGCTGGTCAAGGCGGTCAAACAAGAGCTGGCAGACCCCGACGACCGGGTGGTCGTCATGGCCACCGGCTCTGGACTCAAGGACGTCGCCAGCGCTATGAAAGCGGTTAAGGAGCAGCCGGCAGTCGTGGAGCCGACACTCAAGCACGTCAAACAAGTCCTGGCCGACAGGGGGATAGCGGGCTAGGTACCACACTCGGAGACCAGAATGGTTGAGATCCTGTTTCTCGGAACCGGTGGACCCTTCTCCGTCGGGCGACGGAGCACCCCCGCGCTGCTGATTGAGACTCCCGACTTTCGCACGCTGGTCGAAGCGGGGCCGGTGATTATGCAGCAACTGAATCGCACCAACATTCAAGCTGCTGAAATCGAGCGGCTGTTTGTCTCCCATGCCCACGGCGACCACGCGCTGGGATTCCCGATGCTCGCCCTTAACCGTCTTGGGGCCTCCATGCCGCTTCACGTCTACGCCGGCCTCGACACCATCGCCACACTGCGGATGCTTTACACGCTGGCCTTCCGTGGCCTCAGGACTCACCTGTTCGCTCTGCGCTGGCATGCACTATCGGAAGAAGGACCGGATGAGACAGAACTGGTGCCAGGCGTTACCCTGCGCACTGTCTTGGTTCCCCACCCGCCTGGTGTGCCCACACTGGCTGCCCGTTGGGACTTTGCCGGCGGTCCGTCGGTCACATTCGCCACAGATACCTTCGCCAACGCAACCACTGTAGAACTGGCCCGCGATAGCGACTTGCTCATCCACGAAGCTTGCTACAGCGCTGTGCTAGAGCCCGACCAAGACCCCCCTGTGAACTATCACAGCACCGCCCGACAGGCTGGCGAAATCGCGCGTCGGGCCGGCTGTCCGCGTCTGGCGCTGGTGCACCTGGGTTCGGAGATCGGTGAACACTCCGACGTGCTGGCCGAAGAGGCACGCGCGGGCACTGACTTGCAGGTCATTGTACCCGAGGATGGAGAACGGATACATCTGGGTTCTGGGTAATGACAAATGACAAATGACAAATGACAAATCCCACCACGAGGAAGCGCACCATACCCAGCGATCTTCACAACCTTCACAAGGTTGGCTCTGGTGGGTGTTGGCCAGTGCCGTCGTAGTGTGATCACTGTGATTGGGCTATTGGTTACAAAAATGATACCAACTACGATGTTGTGTTTGATGTTGACAAACGCACCATAAAAGGGTATACTACCAACGGTTATATGTGACGTTATATTGGTAAAGGAGCCAGGCTATGGCGGTGA
>Ga0190284_1000805_pt1 | contig 15626 bp, 12 predicted proteins | sample 48691812_MG_FD_161668 | JGI IMG/M metagenome (GOLD analysis project Ga0190284, IMG submission 161668) | Hydrothermal vent microbial mat bacterial communities from Southern Trench, Guaymas Basin, Mexico - 4869-18-1-2_MG | ecosystem: Environmental > Aquatic > Marine > Hydrothermal vents >...
ATCACCGATGTGGGCCGGAAATGCAGCGTCATTCCCCTGGAACCAAAAAACCAATGCGATGGGATCGCTATTATTGATCAGAGCCCAGTCGTCGGTGATGAGCGTCCCGATGTCATCGAAGTCTTCCGAGAGGATCGGGTTCTCAGCCCCACCAAGCTGGCACTCATCGGGAATACCGTCAGGCTGGCAGTCTTCACTGGTGCCGTCGCCGATATCGCACTCATCGAGGATACCGTTGCCGTTGCAGTCCAAGCTCGGGTCAGCCAAGATTTCCTCGTCATCGGGTATACCATTCTCGTTGCAGTCCGCACGTCCCGGCTCCTGACTCCAGCGATTGTCGATGCTGGTGGTGCGTGACTTGTCGTCCTGGGAGATGACGCGCGATGTGGCGGAACTACCCCGCTGAGACATCCTTACGCCCATGCTAGGTCCCGAGGAATCGATCAACTCGAACCAGGCGCACGTGTCCGCGAAGGCTGCGGAACTGAGGGCCATGCACAGCATTGCTGCGACACCAATGAGCCTATTCCAACGAAGATGCCTGCCCCTGACCATCATTCTTCCCCTCATTGCGTCTCCGCTCGAGGACGGCGATGCACGTCGTGCCCCGCTGCCGTTCAGCAGCGGAAGGAACGAAATCTTCCGCGAGCCACATGGATGCCTTTCATAAAGGCCACCCGGTGTTCATCGCGAATCCGTCCGGCGGGTCCCCTACTATTCTATTCTATACGCAGGCCGAACCAGCTGATCAACTCTATACGCAGGCCGAACCAGCTGATCAACTCTATACGCAGGCCGAACCAGATGATCAACAAACGTCCGCTCGTGCGAAGAATTCACACAGACAGAGCGAGTCAATAGCGGACGCCCTTACGCAGTTTGGGGCCCGCCCCTTCCAGGGGTGGGGGACAGATTCCGGGACTGTTCAATCATGACCGGAACCGGCTTACTTGATCCTTTAGCGCAAAGTCGACTTGCTCGCCGTGGTCCAGCCGCGGAGCGGCGACGGAATAAAGCCCAGGGCGAAACGCAGCGAGCCCTGGGGCAACGGATCACGGAACCCACAGCCCCCAACGGGGGCGACGGAAGGATCCTGCGCTGTAGTGTCAATAGCGGACGCCTTTACGCAGACGGTTGACTCCCCACCCCCTCCTCAACCGCAGACGACGTTATCATCCGGCAAGAGACGACCCGATCAGCCCGATAACGCCTTGTCCACCCAGGTCTCGGACCGAACGACGGGTACCACCATCAGCAAACCATCCGCGCGACCTGATGGCTACCCGCCGAATAGGACGTTCCAGAAGCCCGTCATAAAGCTGGTCGCGATCGCCAGGATCAGGTTCAGTGCAATGTCAACGATCTGAAAACCAATGCCGATGAAAGTAAGCTGATACACATTGTCGGTTGGGGTTGCGGTTGTGGTTAATTCATCCATACCGGCTGGCTCCTTCTGGCTCGTTCCTGGATAGAACCCCTCAAAGCGGGGTCCCCGCCAAAACATCATACCACAGACCGGCGACTGTGATTGCACACTCGGCCCATCTGGACCACGTTTCAATCCTTCCGAAACTTCCGAGTGACTCTTGGCCGGGTTTGGCCATCACGCATCCCACCGCGTATAATCCGACTCCTGCGACAATCCGCAAACAACAACCAGCGCCGAGCCCCTGACGAGAACCGCTTGAATGACACCGAGAACCACCACACCCCTGCCAAAACGCTCATCCACCGACATCCAGACGTTGGGCGTCGTCTCCTTCCTGAACGCCCTGCCGCTGTACGATTCCCTCACCGGCCGCGACGACCTCGCCATCATCCCTGCCGTTCCCTCTCAGCTCTATGCAATGCTCGCTGACGAGCGGTGCGACGTTGCCCTGCTGCCCATCGTGGACTACTGGCTGGCACGAGACCGGCTCGCCCAAGTATCCGATGCCTGCATCGCCAGCGACGGCGAGACCATGACCGTCCGGATCTTCTCCAAGACTCCGCCGGACAGGATCAAACGCCTGCACGTGGACGGCGATTCACATACCTCCGTCGTCCTCGCACGGCTCATCTGGCTGGAGCTGTACGCCACGCGCCTCGATCTCGTGCCGCGCGCCGCTGACAGCGCACACCCAGCACCAGCGGACGACCTGTCCCAAAACTGTGGCACCGGCGTCTCGCCGGTGATCCGCCACGGGCGAGACGCCCGTGCCACAGGAGGCTTGGGGATAGGGACTGAGCAGGTCGAGGCCGTTCTCCTCATCGGCGACAAGGTCGTCCGAGAATCTCGCCGAGGATTCGGTTTCGAGGTGGACCTCGCCGCCGCCTGGAAACACCTGACGGGCCTCCCATTCGTCTTCGCCGCCTGGTATGGCGCCAAGGACCGTGACCACACCGCCGTTGCCGCGATGTTACAGACCGCGCGAGATGCCGGCATGACCCAGATCGACCGCATCGCTGCAGAACAGGCACCTCGCCACGGCTGGCCCGAGGACGCCGCCCTCAGGTACCTCCGCGATATCATGGTGTATACGTTGACGGATGACATGCGAGCGGCGATGGATCACTTCTTCAAACTTGCCGCCAAGCACGGACTGCTGTCATGACTTCAACCCCCGGGGACGGCCGAAATCCCCAATCGCCAACCGCTTCGCACAACGGCGTAAATGCAGAGAAAATCCTCAATCGTCAATCGTCAATCGTCAATCGCCTCACCCGTCAGAACCTGCGGGACCTGTACGTCGACGCCACAATCCACGAACTCGGCCGCGCGGCCCTGGCGATGACCGACCGCTTGCACCCAGAGGACTACCGCACCTACGTCGTCGATCGAAACATCAACTACGCCAACTGGTGCACGGCCCGGTGCAGCTTCTGCAACTTCAAGGCCGACCCGCCGGAGTTGCCCTCCAGCCGCAAAGACCTCCCGAAGGGCTACACCCTCACCTATGATCAGGTCGGCCGGAAGATCGAGGAACTCTTCGCTATCGGCGGCACACAACTCCTCATGCAAGGCGGCCTCGCCCCGGCAAAAGGGCAAGCCGGCCTGCCGTTCGACTGGTACCTGGGTCTGATGCGCTTCATCAAGAGCAACTACCCGCACATTCACGTCCACGCCTTCAGCCCGCCGGAGATCTTCGCGTTTCACCGGCTTTTCCGCATGTCCATCCGAGATGTGCTGGCACGCCTGCAAGAGGCCGGCCTCGAAAGCGTCCCCGGCGGTGGCGCGGAGATCCTCTCCGACCGCGTCCGCAACAAGATCAGCATAGGCAAGACCAACACCGCCGAATGGCTCGAAGTGATGCGGCAGTGCCACGCTCTTGGCATGAAGACGAGCTGCACCATGATGTTCGGCCACATCGAAACGCTCGACGAGCGTTTCGAGCACCTTGAGCGGCTCCGCGACTTGCAGGACGAATCAATCGCCCGAAACAACGACGGCGGCTTCAGCGCGTTTATCTGTTGGCCCTTCCAGCCAGCCAATACCCCCCTTGGCAGAATGAAGCAACTCTCGATAGAACCGATGGACAGTGACCCACAACCCGAAAGCCTCAATCCGCAATCCGCAATCCGCAATCGTCCACTAAACGACGGAAAACACCTCCTGTTGGCAGACGCGCACGAGTACCTGACCATGCTCGCGCTCAGCCGCCTCTCACTGGACAACATCCCCAACATCCAGGCGAGTTGGGTCACGATGGGACCCAAAATCGGCCAGCTCGCCCTGTTCTACGGCGCCAACGACATGGGCTCGGTCATGATGGAGGAAAACGTCGTCAGCGCTGCAGGCACAGCCCACTGCCTCAACGAGGATATGATCCGCCGCCTCATCACCGACGCAGGCTGGAAACCACAAAAACGCGACTACTACTACCGCCCGATCGACCAAGCGGGGCAGTGAAAAGAATGAACAGTTAGCAGCCCGTGGCAAAAGGGAAGACAGCGGTTCGAAAACACCGTTCCTGACCGTGAAAACCACCGGCGAGACGCCGGTGCCGCAGTATTGCCACGCGCTGCTAGGCTATCCAAGAGCCCCCGGCCTTGGCCGGGGGGCACGTTCAACCACCAACCACCATGCGATCATCGCATGTTCACGGCGTACGATGGGCTATTTAGCCCGTCTGTTGAACGCTCATGACCCCATCAGCCGTCGGATCGCCCTCTCAACATCCTCAGCAACCGGTGCATCCCGCCATTCCACCTCGCCGATCCGGACAGGCAGGACAAAACGAACCGTCCGATCACGCACCTTCTTGTCGGCGCCGAGGCGATTCAGAATGTCTGCCATATCAATTGGCCGCGGCGCACGGACCGGTAGCCCCAGCCGACCGAGCAGCGATTCAACACGAGCCCGGTCCGCCTCAGTGAATCCGCAATGCCTCACGGCGAGGTCCATCGCCGCCACCATCCCGAGCGACACGGCCTCCCCATGACGCAGCCCGTACTCCGACTGCACCTCGAGCGCATGTCCGATCGTATGGCCAAAATTCAGTGCCGCGCGCCCGACACCTCTCTCAGCTGTCTCACGTTCATCAGCGATGACGACGGCAGCCTTGTTCTCACAGTTTCGTCGGATGAGTTCTCGGACGACATTGGGAGCGCCGGCGTGGATATCCGCATGATGTGCCTCATGCCAGTCGAACAAGGCAGCATCCCGAATCACGGCATGTTTGACGGACTCTGCCAGCCCCGCAATGTAATCGCGGCGGCTGAGCGTTTGCAGGCAGTCCACGTCGATGCAAACCATGATAGGCTGATGAAACACACCGACCATATTCTTGCCGGCTGGATGGTTGACCGCCGTCTTGCCGCCGACACTGGCATCCACGTCCGCCACCAGGGTCGTCGGGCACTGCACAAACGGCACACCCCGCAACCACGTACCTGCGACAAAGCCCGCCAGGTCGCCGACCATCCCGCCCCCCAGCGCGATGATGGGTTCCCGACGATCCTGCCGGCGCCGTGCAAGTTCGTCGTAAAGCAGCGCCGCTTGCGCCAACGACTTCGATGCATCGCCGGGAGGAACCGTCAACACGTCATGCTCAATCCCCGAAGACGCCAGGGCCCCGGCAACCTTGTCCGCATACAACGAGCCGACGTTCGCATCGGTAATCACCGTTGCCCGGCCCGCGTCGCATCGTTCCCGCAGCCGCCCGCCCAAACGGCTCAGCGCACCCGCTCCAATATCGATCGGATACGCCCGTCCCGGTAGTGCCACCTCAATCGTCTGAACATCAACGCACACAGTCTCACCCCAAAACGTGGCAAACTATCTCAAAAGAGTGGTTCGAGCAACTTGCCTAGGCCACACTATTGAGCTAGTGTACCGTCACACCTGATTCCGCAAGCAGATGTGCCACTGCTCTTGAGCAGTGATTTGCCGATGCGGACGCAAGCCCATGGATCGCAATCCATGGGCATCTGAAGGATGGCGTGGCTGCTGGGTGCGTCACGATCCCGAACAATCAAGACAACACAACGGAGTTGCATAACAGATGAAGTTCTTTCTTGACACCGCAAACCTGGAGGAAATTCGGGCCGGCGCCGCCCTGGGAATCGTGGACGGCGTCACAACAAACCCCAGCCTCGTCGCCAAGGAAGGGACGGACTTCGAGACATTGGTCGCGAAGATATGCGAGATCATCTCCGGCCCAGTATCGGCCGAGGTCGTGGCAACCGAGTGCGACGGTATGGTCAAAGAGGCTCGGGCACTCTCCAACATTGCCGAGAACATCGTCGTCAAGCTCCCGACGACTGTCGAGGGTGTCAAGGCACTGAAAACCTGCGCGGCGGAGGACATCAAGACAAACCTGACGTTGATCTTTCAGCCTCTCCAGGCATTGGTGGTCGCCAAGGCGGGCGCGACGCTTTGCTCGCCTTTCCTGGGCCGGCTTGACGACATCGGCCAAGATGGTATGGCATTGATCGACGACATCCGGCTGATCTACGACAACTATGATTTCCCGACAAAGCTCCTGGCGGCAAGCCTGCGGCATCCGTTGCACGTCGTTCAGGCCGCGCAGGCCGGTGCCGACATCGCAACAATGCCGTACAAGGTGTTTCACCAGATGCTGAACCATCCTTTGACGGACATCGGTCTCGAACGTTTTATGGCCGACTGGAAAAAATCACAAAAAAGCTGATCACGTCGGCTTTCGAGCTTCGGCTTTCGACTTTCAAAACCGTCCTCCACCCGGATGTCTTGTCCACATAAGGACATGACAAAACACCACGAAAAAAACTGAAAACGGGATTTGCCCCTGCTTGTTTCATGTCCTAAATTGAAGATGAGGGACATGGCCATGTCACGAATAAAGCCCTATAGGTGGGCCAAAAGGAGCAAATCATGAAACGTGAGCAGACAATCCTGACGCCGATCAGCGAAACCGACCGGAAGCTTCGCATCGAATGCGAGCACGTGCTGCTGCGAGGCCTCATCGATCGGGCAAAGCAGGATGATCTCTCGCACGAGCAGTTCTGTAAATGCCTGCAAGTTTATTGCGAACTGAAAAAACACGATGTTGCCGCTGAGAAGAACATCATTACCGTCGAAACGGCACGCGACAAAAACACGGCGGCCCAAGGTGCCATCGCAGGAAAGACATCGGCTTCAGATCACGACTACACGGCCCCATACGGCCGAAACAACGATGGAACGCCGTATACACGCGATGAGTTCCGCCGTGGACTCGCCCAGTCCGTCGCCGACATCTACGGTCTTTCAGGCCCCGCCACGAACACGACCGAATCGGTTGAACCGCCGCCCCAACCACCCGATCGGCAAACCTCCAGCCGGCGGACAATGTTGAGCACGGAAGAGGATCAAAACGAACCTGATCGCGTCACGGCCCGACCACGAGCGCCGCCACCGGCGTATCCATGGGCTATTAGTGAACTTTGGATGGCTAATGAAACATGACGCAAGCCCATGGACCGCAATCCATGGGCACTTGATGGAGGTCGGACGTTTCTCTGGTTACGTGAACCTCAATAAGCAGTACAGCCCGAAGTCGTCTTGTTTACCAGATTCCAGCCGCGGAGCGCCAGCCAGATTCAGCCGCAGAGCGGCGACGGAATAAAGCCCAGGGCGAAGCGCAGCGAGCCCTGGGGCAACGGATCACCGAATCCAAAGCCCCCAACGGGGGCGACCCAAGGACTTCGGGTTGTACTGTGAGCCCATCTGTTAAACGCTCACGAAACGCGGTTACGTTCCGACATGTTCCATGCGTGTTTCAACAACCAGCTCGTCAAACGTCGATAAGCCACACTTCACGCCTCATTACACAATGCACCCTCCTGCGGCAAAAGTCTGTTCCGGCGAGTTGCCTCGTCATCCCGGATTCCGTAGACTGACCGACACCGTGGCGAGGTTGTCATCCATCCGCAGACATGGAGATGGTCATGCTTGAACGACTCTTCCACCTCCGAGAACACAACACGACCGTCGGCCGGGAGGTCATCGGCGGGGCGGCGACGTTCATGGCTCTCTCCTACATTGTGATCGTCCAGCCCGTGGTCCTCAGCGCCGCAGGCATGTGCCACGGCGGGGTTTTCGTGGCAACGTGTGTGTGCAGCGCGTTTGCCTGCATCCTGATGGGGCTGTGGTCCAATCTGCCGGTCGCCCTGGCCCCAGCGATGGGACACAACATCTTCTTTGCCTTTACCATCTGTGGTGCGATGGGCTGGATGTGGCAGGAGGCGCTGGCGGCCAACATGATTGCCGGCGCAGTCTTCATCGTGCTGGCCGCGACCGGCTTCCAGGAGTCGATCATCCGGGGCATCCCGGATTCACTCAAGTATGCCATCGCCGTCGGCATCGGGCTGCTCATCGCCTTTGTCGGGCTCCAGTGGGGCGGCCTCGTCGTGGACGATCCCGCGGTCTATGTCAAACTCGGCAGGCTCGGCAGCCCCATCGCGTTACTGACGTTGTTCGGCCTCGCGGCAACGGGGATCATGCTGGTCTACAACATCCGCGGCGCGCTGCTCTATGGCGTACTGATCACCACGCTCGCGGGGTTGATCGCGTCGCATTACGGCGCCGGCGGCTGGGGCTACGATCTGGTCAGTTGGAAAGGGAAAGTCGTCAGCGGCCTGCCCGATACGGAGGGTACCATCGGAGGGGTCTTCGGCGGTTTCAAGACGCTCTTCACCGACCACCCCTTCTCGAAGTGGATTGCGATTATCTTTATCTTTATCGTGCTCGACATCTTCGACACGGTGGGGACGCTCATCGGCGTGGCCGAGCGGGCCGGCCTGGTAAAAGACGGCACTATCCCCCGCGCGAAACAAGCCCTCCTCAGCGACGGCGCCGGCACGGTGGCCGGCACCGTGATGGGCACGAGCACCATCACGAGCTATGTCGAGTCTGCGGCCGGCATTGCCGCTGGGGCGCGGACGGGTCTGGCACCGATCGTCACGGGCGTACTGCTGCTGGCGTCGCTGTTTTTTTATCCTCTGGTCGAAATGGTGGGCGGACAAGTAGAGATCCCCGACCCGGAACTCGCGGCCGCCGCCGCACCGGGCGTGATCACGCCTTTTTCCGCATGGCATCCCGTGATCGCCCCCGTGCTGATCATCATCGGGTGCTACATGATGCCGGTAGTGACCAAGATCAAGTGGAACGACATGACCGAAGCCTTGCCGGCATTTCTCACGATAGTGGTCATGCAGTTTGCCCTGAGCATCTCGCACGGCATCGCCTGGGGCTTTATCTCCTATGTCGTGCTCAAAGGCGTCCGCGGCCGGTTCCGGGAGATTCACCCCCTGGTCGCCGTTTTCGCGGCATTGTTCGTGATCTTTTTGATAGTGGAATAGTCAATACAGAAAAGCCGAAAACCGAAAGTCGAAAACCGAAATGTCAAATAGCCCAAGGCGGAAGCCTTGGGTTGTGATTGACGAACCACTGACTGCTGACTGCTTCTCAGGAGATCGCTCTGGAACTGCCACGCCGCAAACCCAACGACGTTTACTTGCCTGACGGCGCCTTCGCGCGGGCGGTAGAGAACCTGCGCGGGCACCGTGACGCGCACGATCTTCGCATCGCCATTGCCTACGCCTTCGACTTCCGCACGCGGATGCTCCCTTTCTGGTACGCCGACAAGCGGATGGCCCCGTGTTCGGTCCGCACCCTGGGCGACGTCCTCCATGCCGCCGGGTTCCAACACATTCGCATCATCCTCCAACAGTGGACGCCGAACTTCAGGCCAAGCCGGGCCGTGCTGGACGGCCGCCCGCTGGACATCCTGTTGGTCTCGGCCATGCAGGTACACGCCGAGCCGTCCTACGACCTGATCCGCGATGCGCACCGGATGGGCGACGCGCGGCCGTTGATCCTCGCCGGCGGGGCGAAGGCCATCTATGAGCCGACGGACTACTTCGAGCTTGGACGGGATACCGGTGTCGGCGCGGACTGCGTCGTGACCGGCGAGGCATTCGTCCTACTTGAATTGTTGCAGACGATCCTGGATCACCGCGCGGCGGGAGAGACGGCGAGGGTCGCGTTTGAACGAGCGCGGCAGTCGGGTGCGTTGAACGAAGTGCTCGGGCTGGTCTATCTAAGAAAGGATGAAGGCGGAAGGATGAAGGATGAAAAGGCAATGGACGGGTCTCACCGGGCAGTTCATCCTTCATCCTCCATCCCTCATCCTTCTGTTGTGGCTATCAACACGGGAGTGCAGCGGCTTTTGCGTGATCTGGACGAGATGCCCATGCCGGACGCCGGCTACCGTCTGCTCGAACCGCCGCATCGCGGCCAGGCTTTGTCTGATCGGCCCTATCCGCCGCACAAGGTGGGCAGGCGTTCGACCATCGCCTCGATCATCGCGACGCAGGGATGCAAGTTCAACTGCCCGTATTGTCCGATCCCCGCGATGAACCAGCGCACATGGCGGCACAAGAGCGCCGAGCGATTCGCGGCCGAGATCAAGCACGTTTATGAGAACTTCGGCATCTGCGAGTTCTTCGGCACGGACGACAACTTCTTCAACAAGCGCGAAACCGTCATCGCTTTGATGAGTGAACTGGCGAGGACGACCTCGGGCGGCGTGCCGCTGGCGGATCTTATCCGCTTCTACACCGAGGGGACCCAGTTCGACGTATACAAGAACCGCGACATCCTGCCGGTGTGTCGCAAGGGTGGGATGCGTGCCATCTGGTTCGGCATCGAGGACATCACCGGCGAGTTGGTCAAAAAGGGGCAGGACCACGGACAAACGGCGGCACTCTTCGCCCTGCTCCAAAAGCTCGACATGGAGCCGATGGTGATGATGATCCACAGCGATGACCAGCCGTTGCGATCAAGGAACGGGGACCTGTCCGGCCTGCTCAACCAGGCGCGGTACGTGTTCGACATCGGGGCCGTGTCGTACCAGTGTACCTATCTCGGCCCGGCCGTCGGCACGAAGGACATCGAGCCCGCCGCGAAGGCCCGGGTGTTGTACAAGGCCGTCGGCGGCACACTCGTTCCGCAGGCCTATCAGGACGGCAATCATATTGCCGCATCGAAGCATCCCCGGCCGTGGCAGAAACAGTTGAACATCCTTCGCGCTTACGCAGCGTTCTACAACCCGGCGAACATGCTCCGCGTGCTGGGTCGGATGGGTCGAGACCCGCTCGTGCAAAAGCGGATTGTGTTCCAAATTGTCGGCCACATCGGCTTGGTCATGACCGGGCCGAGGCTGCTCAACTGGGCTCGCAAGCTCCGCCGCGGCCCAATTGAGGTTTACGATGGCCTCATCCCTGCACGGATTCCGATGACCGATGCCGCCACCGGTCAGGAGATGCAGTGGGGTGTTGAACACCTGCCGACGCCGGACTTATCCGGTGGGCTTCAATCAAGCTCTGGACTTCTCGAAAACGGGCAGACCGCCCCGTGTCGCGCCGCCGGCCTCGTTCGAGCACTTGGGTAGACATCCTGATTCGTGAAAAGAGCCCCCGGCCCAGCGAGCCGGCTTGTCTCAAGCCGGTCTTCCTGCCGGGGGGGACGTTCTTGAAGCCAAGTAGGTCGGGTCCGCGGACCCGACACATGGGATTGTAGCGTGTTCGTGAGTTGTCGGGTCCGCGGACCCGACCTACACGACTGCTCAAGAGCAGTGGCACACATAGCCCACAGATTGCGATCCGTGGGCTTGAAAAGCTACTCATCATCCATTCAAGCAATTTCATCATTCATAAATATAAGGGATGCGCGATCATGGCTGCGTGGTTCATGGGGTGGGGGCCGTGCTGGGAGAGGACTGCCCTTCAGGGTCGTCGGGCTCGGTGGGGCGCGTGCGCGCGAGCCAACGGCGCGCGATCCGGATCCGCTCTTCGGGCGAGACGGGCTTCCTCATCTCGCGCAGGAAGGCTTGGCGGTTTTCCACGGAGCGCTTCCGCCACTGGCGGTAGAATCTGTTGACCGTCTGCTGCTTGTCTTCCGGTAGTTGGCGGTAACGAACATAGAGCTTCTTGAGTAACGCCAACTCTTCCTTTGAAGCGGCGGCCACCAGCGCGAAGTTTGCCCGGACGAGTCGCCGCTCCGCCTGGGGGAGCCGCTTGAACCACTGGTATCTGCGGCGAAGCTCCTTCTGTTCGTCCGGCGGGAGGGCCTTGTAGCGATCCAGGGTCCGCCGGAGGGCCGATCGTTGGGCCTCCGTCATGTTCTGCCAGTGGTCCAGGCCGCGTTGGAAGGCGGCCTCCGCTGCCTGCTGTGGGTTGTTTTCGTTCGGCCGGTCTTCCGTGGATGTGACGGTGTCGGTTTGTGCCCAAACCGGCAGGACAATAAGCACCGTGACACAGAGCACAAATGCGATTCTCTTGGCTGTGCGATTCATGATGCCAATGCCTCCAGAAACTCCGACAAACCGCTCTTGTGAAGATCTTGAATCATGCCGGCCCGGCGAACCAGGTCGATCTGCTCCAGCATGTCCAGATGCATCAGGAAATCGAGATGTTGGATAACTTCGCGGTCCTGCGGACTCAGCGCGACGGGCGGCTGGTGAGGGACGGAGCGGCCGAAACGCCAGTAGCCGGTCATAGCCAGGATGAGCCCCGCGGCGACAGCCAGGCCGGCGGACCGGCGGCGCCAAGCCGCGGCGGGTCTGCGTGTTTGGTGCCACGCCGTTGGCACTATCTCCGCCGGTGCGGGCTCCGTCTCGTACTGATCGAGTGCCGCCCAAGCTCGGCGACTCTCGGCCAGGAAGGCGGCCGCGCGCGGATCCTCCCTGACCGCCCGCTCCACTGCTTCTCGCTCGGCATCCTCCAACATGCCGGCGACGTACAGGTCAATCTGCTCGCGAAGTTGATCATCGTTCATGGGTCACGTGCCTCCCGGCTCTTCCAACTCGGCCAATGCCGTGCGGAGTTGCCGCATCCCACGGCTGATTCGCATTTTGACGGCGGAGACCGAGCACGACAGGATTTCGGCGATCCGGCCGCAGGTGTAGCCGTGGTATTTCGCCAACACGATGGCCGCACGCTGGTCCTCTGGCAGCGTCATCAATGCCGCCTGGACGAGGCACGACCGCTCTCCGGCCTCCACGGAGTCAGCCTGCCTTGCGGCGACCGGCTCGGGGCCCGCCGCCAGGGCCTGCGTGCGCTGCCGGCTGCGGCTGCGCATCAAGTTGAGCGCTGCGTTTCGCGTCACGACAAACAGCCATTGTCCCAGGTTTACGCCTGACGTCGGCGCCTTGCGGTAGGCCCGAATCAGGGCTTCCTGCACCACATCCTCAGCCAGATGAGCGTCGCCGGTCAGCCTCCGAGCGAAGGCGTACAATCTGCCCAGATAGAGCTTGGCGAATTGCTCGAACGCCTGAGAGGAACCCGCCCGCGCGGACCGCAGCAGCGCGCCGACGTCGTCCGCATCCATGTCGGCGGCAAGTTTTTCAGATGCCGAGCAGTCCAATAAATCGAGTTGTTCGGAGCCCTTCGGCATCCATACCCCAATAAGCACGACACCACAACGGCCGTCGCGGTCACTGTAGTCCGACATTCTTTTTAGGGCAATCCATACCTGTTGCCCTCTATGCGGCCGTCCCGGCGTCCCATAGATCGGGACGATGCAGGGTGTCAAAGTCTGTGTCCACCGCCTTTGATAGCCGTACCACAATACGTACTCTTATTACTCCGAGCGATAAATACTGAACATTTTGGGTGCCACTGGCAGCTTGCTGCCAGTGCTTTTGTCCAGCAAGACACTGGCGGACAAGCCGCCAGTGGCACCCATCAGCACTTGTAGCGTTCAACACTTGCCGCTCTGAGTAGTAAACGTGTGCAGACGGGAGTCGCCGAGACCGATGTGACCGCAGGCGCCTGATCGGTGTTGTACCCGTTGAACCTCGCGTGAGTTGTGGGCTGCCCGTCCGATAGCCATCGGACCGGGCACAGAAAAAAGGAGACTACCATGCACGTGTCCTCAATCAAACTCGCTTCCTTCGCCGTCCTGCCGATGTTGGCGCAGGTCTCTACTTGTGACCCCACCAATGTCCTGCGCGACATCTTCGATCCGCAGGTCGTGCTGGTCGGTCGGGGTACGCTCGAAGCGTCGGGCACGGGGACCGCGACCCTGCGAGGCAACGGGACAATCCGTGTGACCACCACGGAGCGAACGGGACTTGTGATCTTCGACGCAGCCGGCGTCGAGTACGAACTAGAAGGCGAAGGCAGTACCTATTGGTATCAAGGCCATTTGATCGTTGACGGCATGTTGGGAACCGCGTCGATAGAGGGCGACGGTCTACGTGTCGGACTCCACGGCGGACCGATGGAGATTTACGCCGAGGGCGAAGGCCGGGTGACGCTTTCCGGCGAGGGCACCTACAGCACCAACGGCGACGAAGAGAAGACGACCTGGTCCGAACAAGAACAAACCGCGACGTATGCCGCCGCCGGACGCGAGCCGACCGTGGCGGAAATTCCCGCATCCGACGTTAAGAGGATCCGAGATTACAGCGATCTGATCGACCGCGTTCGTGAGGCGCTTGCGAATCCGGACGTGATCGTCGGCGGCACCGGCACCCTCCACGCGGAAGGCAGCGGCTCGGTATTGGTCGCCGGGTCCGGAACCGTGACGGTCGATGCGCAGGGGCACTCTGGGATCATCATCTATAACGCCGCTCAGGTTCACTTTGAGCTTTCGGGCGAGGGTCGGACGCAGTGGCGCGGAGTCAACCTGATTGCAGAGGGACTCGTCGGCACCGCCTTCGTCGAGGGCGAAGACCTCCGCGTCGTCGTGACCGGTGGTCCGATGGTGCTGGATGCCGAGGGGACCGGCCGAGCCCGATTGTCCGGCACAGGCTCGTACGAGACGAACGGCGAAGCGCCGGAAGGAATCCCAGAGGAAGAAGTGGCGGTCTCGTTCTAACTCGGATTATTGGGATTTACGTGGCCAAGGAAACGTCCGACCTCGACCGGGAGCCCATGGATTGCGATTCATGGGCTTGCGCCATGTTTCATTAATCAGTGGCTTGAAGCCCTACACTCGCTTGAATTGCTTTTCGAGATCGTGGGTGGATAGTTGCAGCACGGTGGGGCGGCCGTGGGGGCAATTAGAGGATTTTTCCGTGAGGTGGCGCTGGGCCAGCAGGGCGTGCATCTCTTCGATGGACAGCGCATCGCCAGCCCTGACGGCGGCCTTGCATGCCATCATGTCGAGGGCGGCGTGGATGAGGGTTTCTTCGGACTCGGCGCTGTCGGGTTCGACGAGCTTGTCGAGCAGGTCGCCGACGAAGGTGCCGATCTCGACGTCGTACAACAGCGTGGGGAAGCTCTGCACGGCCAGCGCGCCGGGGCCGAACGTCGAGAGTTCGATGCCGAGCTTGCGCAGGAGGTCCTGGTGTTGTTCGGCCGCCTGGGCCTGATCGGGGGAGACCTCGAGTGATTGCGGCATCAGCAAACGTTGTGATTCGAGGGGGCCGGTCAAAATCCGCTTGCGAAACTCCTCGTACAAGATGCGCTCGTGCAGGGCGTGTTGGTCGACGATGATAATGCCCTCATTGGTCTGGGCGACGATGTAGGTATTGTGGATTTGGAGCAGGGAGCCGCCGGGCATAAGTCTCCGGTCTTGGCCGGGGTGCGCCGCGTCGGCAGGCGATGATTCCGAGTCTTCGCGCACAACGTCGGTGGGCTGACCGGGTGGATACCCCCCGGCCAGGGCCGGGGGCTCTTTGCAGGCCGGGGGCTCGTTGAGAGGGGCAGGCGGCATGTAGGTGCTCGCGATGGACGGCCGCAAGCGGTCCGTGGGGAATTGCGGGGGTTGAAACTCGATGCGGGCCTGCGTGGGATCTACGGCCTTGAGGTAATCGGCGATGGCCTGCCGAGTTCGTTGCTGATGAACTGAGTCAAATGCCGTCGATGTTCTGCTGTCGTCGATGCCGCCCCCCCCCCTCGGAGAAAATGGGATGCCCACGCCGCTGCCGGCATGGGTGCGGAGCCGGGGCGTCAGGTCGTGGCTAAGCAATGTTTCGCGGATCGCGGCAAGGACCTGGGACTGAACCAGACCGGCGTCGCGCCAACGAACCTCGGTCTTGGTCGGGTGGACATTGACGTCGAATTGATCGGGGTCCGTCGTGAGGAAGATAAAGACGACGGGGAAGCGGTCGTGCTCGACGAGGCCGCGAAAGGCCTCTCGGAAGGCATAGCCGATGCGGCGGTCGGTGATATAG
>Ga0190284_1000806_pt1 | contig 15587 bp, 15 predicted proteins | sample 48691812_MG_FD_161668 | JGI IMG/M metagenome (GOLD analysis project Ga0190284, IMG submission 161668) | Hydrothermal vent microbial mat bacterial communities from Southern Trench, Guaymas Basin, Mexico - 4869-18-1-2_MG | ecosystem: Environmental > Aquatic > Marine > Hydrothermal vents >...
CTTCTGGCTCAACGAGGGCTGGACGGTCTACGCCGAGCGCCGCATCCTCGAGATCCTCGAGGGCCAGGACTACGCCCAGCTCAAAGGGGTCCTGCGGCGCAACAGCATGCTCGAGGACATGAAGGAGGCCTTACCCAGAGTCAGCGCAGCAGGCGCGACGTGCGGCGCCATCCTTGCCATCCACACCGCGGGAAACCTTCTGCAGTGGAATCCCCATGTTCATGGGATCGTGAGCGAGGGCCTCTTCGATCGCCAGGGCAAGTTTCATCACATGCCGGATCTCGATGCCAAGCTTGTAGAAGATCTCTTCTGCGAGAAGCTCTTGGCCGAGCTCTTGAAAAATAAGCGCATCTCGCCCGGCCTCGTCTCGTCGATGGCCACCTGGCGGCATTCCGGCTTTTCAGTGCACTCCACACGCGCTCCGGCCGACCCGAAAGATCCTGCCTTCTTTCACATGTTGCGCTACATGGCAAGGCCTGCGGTGGCACTCTCAAAAATGTCCTTCGATCCGAAAAACGAGAAGGGCATCTACAGAACGAACTTCAATGCCATGCTGGGGACCGATCGAATCGAAATACTTGGGCACATTGCGAAGAAGGATCGCGCGCCGCCGGAAGGACACCCAGCCGCCTGATAGCCAGATCCGAAGAGCAGCGCCAGATCAACGACGAGACCACCACGCGCGTTGAGGAGGAAGTACGCTCCATCTTCTAGCTTTTGGGGACTTCTGCCTCACTTTTGCCCAGAATAAGAGGTCGCACCGGTAGGAAGTGCTTCCTTTTCCGCTTTGAAGCGATTCAGTCTCAGAGCTCAGCACATTCCGGCCGGTTTCAGTGCCCAGTTTGTGCCAGACGGGAGGGCACGGCACGCCACGAGATCGACCAAGGAAATTGAAATTCCGATCCTCTGTTCCCGCGGTTACTCAGGACGACCAACCCATCCCTGACAGCCGGGTCACCGAATCTGAAGAGTGTACATGTTCGAATCGGAAAGCTGACCGTTGTGGATTGCAGCCACTTCCAGGAAGACGGCGCGTCCAGCACCAGCCGGTGGTACCGTGCCGGTGAAGCTGTCCGATCCGTTGCTGCCGTGGCCCCCCGTGGCGAGGACCGAAACCGGCAGGCCAAGGTCGAACTGGTGTCCATAAACGATTGAGTGCATCAAATCAAGACCGATACATAAGGCCAGTGTTTTCATCCTTTTCTCCCCTGGTCAAGGCGCACGTTATCCACAAAAGGGGTCGCAAACAGCCTTCAGTCTATCGAGGTTTTTGAGTCAAATTTTAAAATATATAGATGAGTTGCTGTCGATCCTATCGACGCAAAAAAATCAGCAAAGACTAGCCAGAGTAGATATGGCGCCGTTTTCAGCGCGCGGTACCGTAATCAGGAATAAAAGTTCCCTCATATAGCACGCTTCCCACTCCACAAATTCTTTTTTTTTGACCGAGCATACGCGCCGTTATTTGTTTTTTGGAAGAAACTTATAGTCTTCTCGTTTGTTCTTGCCTTGGATGCCATTCGTAATTATTTTGGCTTTTTTCTGAGCGTTTCGAGCCTTTTGTGCGCGTTGTCTCTAGACAGATTTTTAAAGCCTGGTTTCCTATGATGGTCGGCTACGGATTCTGTAGCACGAGCGGCCATATGCGGGAGCTTGGCGTTGTTGAGCCAACCGGACTCGAGAACCGGAACACCGCCAAATTTTGTTTCACAGACTGTGGCCCCGCGTCCGCGCACAGGTATCGCGTCCGCGGGTCGGCTTAGGTGTATCGTGTCTCGTCTTGTAGCTCCTAGCATAATGGTCCTTGTTTTTGGTGATTTCGAAAATGATAGAAAAAGACCTGGTGACTCTCTTCCACGAAGCGATTGACGACTTCAACATTCAAATGCCCAAAGAGCAGCAGATCGCAAAAACAAACGACACGGTCTTGTTCGGAGAGGCGGGGCTATTGGACTCGATGGGACTCGTCAGTTTCATTGCCGACATCGAACAGAGAATCAGCTCCAGATTGGGAATCGACGTTTCCATCGCGAACGAGGATGCCCTGTCTCAGAGCGTACTCCCCTTTCGAACTGTCAGGACTCTCATCAACTACGTCATGTCCCTTGTCCCGCAGTATTAGGGTAGAAATAGGAACGTGAATATCGATATCATCTTGAATAGGCTGCGCCGAAAACCGCGAAACGAAGCGATTGCCTTTAAAGACCAGGGCTACAGTAATGCCGAGATTCTCGACCTTGTCGAGCAATGGCAGGTCTTTCTGAGAGATAAAAGTATCGGTTCGGGTAGCGTTCTATCCATAATCAGCGACTACTCTCCGGATTCTATCGCGCTCGTCATCGCATCCCTTCTCAACGGCAATATCGTTGTCCCACTGTGTCCGGCGGAGGGGCGCAGTCTCGAGGAATATTTGCACGGTGCTCGTGTCAGACATGTCATCCGGTTGGCGGACTCTGCCGTTGTCTCGCGTCGCAAGACCACCGATCCCGCCCAAAACAATCTCCTCAAGAACCTCGTCGAGAATCATCGGCCAGGACTCATTCTCTTCACGTCGGGTTCGTCCGGTGGGGCGAAGGCCGTTGTACACGATTTCGAGAAGTTCTTGTCGAGGTACAAGCGCGCCGGCAAGGCGCTCAGGACTCTCTGTTTCATGATGTTCGACCATATGGCGGGAATCGACACCTATTTCTATTGCCTTTTCAGCGGAAGCACAGCGGTATTGCCGACATCCAGGAGTCCGTCGGGTGTCTGCAGACTCATTGAAGAGCAGAGGATCGAAGTTTTGCCGTGTTCCCCGACATTCATGAACCTGATGCTGATATCCGGTGAATACAGGAAATACGATCTGAGCTCTCTTAAGATCATCGTGTTGGGTTCGGAGAGAATTACGCCGAACCTGCTGGATCGCGTGACACGCGCCTTCGACGACGTCGCGGTGATTCAGAAATACGGCATCACCGAGCTTGGCGTTCCACCGTCCAAAACCAATTGCCGCGATCCTTCCTTGATCAAGTTCGACCAAAACCACTTTGAATCGAGAATCACCGATGGAATCCTCCACGTAAAAGCAAGGGGTGCCATGCTGGGATACCTCGATGCACCATTCTCGATGAGCGGCGACGCGTGGTTCAATACGGGAGACCTGGCGGAGGCTGAGGGAGATTATATTCGAATTCTGGGTCGAGAGTCTTCGATCGTCAATGTCGGAGGGGAGAAGGTGAACCCGACTGACGTGGAAAACGTATTGATGCAGGTCGCCAACGTTGCGGAAGTCGAAGTCTACGGTGAGAAGAACGCTCTTGTAGGCGAGGTCGTGTGCGCCCGGGTCCGGCTCGTTGAACAGGACGATCACAGATCTTTGATCACTTCGATCAAGAGGGCATGCGCAGAAAAACTCGAGAGCCACAAACGACCGGTAAAAATCAATATAACCAAAAACAATTTGCACTGCAGCAGATTCAAGAAAAGCGTAAGATGATAAACAGAATACTGATGATCGATGTCGACCTGGACTCTTCATCGATGAAAAGTCGACCATACTCCCATCACCCATTGGGCCTCATGTACCTGTCTGCATTTTGCAAAAATGTTTTTCGAGACATAGAGTGCAGGATTTTCCATACCTCGACGAGCAGCGATCCCAGGAGCGACTTGAAAGCTCTCACTTCCGACTTCCATCCCGATCTCATCGGGTTTCGGTCTCTGTCGATAGCACAGGGGATGTTCAAGGATATCACTCGTTATGTCAGGCGCATGGATCCGCGGGTTTTGCTTGTGGCCGGGGGACCTTATCCATCGACCTCTTATGACGAGTTGTTGAATCAAAAACTCGTCGATGTTGTGGTGATGGGGGAAGGCGAGCGCACTTTCACGGATATAGTCGGTGCGTTGCGTGATAAAGGTGAGATTCCACGTGACCTTTGCGGGACTGCGGTGAAAAATGGCGGGCACATTCGGGTCAATCCACCGGCCGAACCGATACAGGATCTCGATGCGCTCCCCTTTCCAGATTACAGCATTATAGACCTAAAAGCCTACGACGGGCTCGTAAACCAGGCTTTGGAAGACACATCGCAATGCGCATTCATCTTCTGCTCACGAGGTTGTCCATACCGGTGTTTCTACTGCCACCGTCTTTTCGCCAAGAAACTGCGACGTAGGTCCGCCGAGAATATCTTGTCGGAAATGCAGGAACGTGTCGAAAAACATGGCGTAAATCGTTTTGTTATCGTAGACGACCTTTTCAACGTTCCTATGAGGGCTGCGAAGGAGATTCTCACCCTCATAGCGAAAAGACTTCCTGGAATTCGCCTCAGCTTCCCCAACGGCTTGCGAAGCGATCACATCGATGAGGAACTTCTCGATCTGTTCGAGGAAGCAGGGACAACGATGATGGCTTTCGCCGTCGAAACCGCGAGCAAGCGTCTGCAAAAGAAAATCGGGAAAAATCTGGACCTTACGAAAGCGAAGGCAGCGATTCACTCGGCCTCCAAACGGTTCATCGTGCGAACCTTCTACATGATCGGTTTTCCGACCGAGACTGAAGAAGAGGCTATCGAGACCATTCGGTTTGCCAGCGACCTGGATCACGTTTGCTCGCCGTTTTTGAGTGTGGTTCGGCTTTTCAAGGGGACGACGCTCTTTGATGATCTACAACCTACGGAAGAACAGATCAGCAAGTTGGATCGCCAAGAACAAATGGACTATGTTCCAAGGCTGTACGAAGAACCGGTTTACTATGGCGATCTCTTTCCCAGGGATAAGGTGCCCTTGACCGGTGTCGACATCAGGAGATTGAGGTGGAAGTGGCTTGTCGCCGTGTTTAACAACAAAACGAGGGTCGCAAATGGTCACCGCGTTCTTCAGAAGCACCTGGATAGTGACAGGGTGATCGATTTTTACCGTGTCATGTATGAGAACCCGGAGTTCAACGAACAAGCCCTTCAGAGACTTTTGAAATGACCGTTATGAACGGTACGTATAACTTTCCGTCGTTGTATTTCGAGACTACGAGGCGCTGCAACCTGCGATGTAAAATATGCATGAGCGGTAGCAACGTTCCCGAGATAGTCGATGAAAGCACGAAAAACGAGCTCACTTATGACGAAATCGTTGAATATATTCTGAAAGGAGGCAAGGACGTCGGAGCGTCGCAGATAGGATTCAGTGGTGGTGAGTTTCTATTGAGAGAGGATGCCCTCGATATCGTCAGCGCCGCAACAACGATGGATTACGAAGTCAGCATACTGACCAACGGTCTACTCATCGACGAGGATCTGCTTGTCAAGCTGAAGGAGATCGCGGGAAAAAGGCTCGTCATCTCTTTCGGGATGAATTCGGTCTGTGACAGCAAGATCAGCGAGGAGACGAGGGATGTCGATCATGGTGGGGTCATCGAGGCGATCGATCTGTGCAAAGAGCTCGGGATCAGAGTGCATGGGGTAGTCAACGTCGGCAAGTTCAACGTGCGAGACATTGACGACACATTTCAGTGGCTGGAAAAAAGGAGGATGACCTTCAACAGGTCCCCCTTTGTCCCGCGGAACTCTGGAAAGGAGTATTTCGAGGAAATGCGTTTTTCCAAGGAGGATATGGAGAAGCACATTCATCCGGCCCTGAGGAGGCATTTCAATGGATACATAAGCTATACACCCTTCTTTCTGCCCATGAGCGTTCACGACGAGGTCTCTGGTGGAAAGGTTTGCAACGTGACGGTTCCTCAGAATCCTTCCGTAGGATGTTGGGTTGGAACGTGGTTGGGAATCAGTGCGGAGGGAGATGTATCTCCGTGTGCAACGATGATCGACACCCTTGTCGCCGGCAACTTGCGGGAACGATCGATGCGCGACATCGTGGAACAAAGCGAGATTTTTCGGACGGTTCTGGACAGAAACAAACTGAAAGGCAAATGCGGGCGCTGCCGCTACAAGCTGACCTGCGGCGGATGCAGGGCGATGGCTTACTATTGTACAGGCGATTACATGGAGGAGGATCCCACGTGTTTCTTCGAACCGGAGGACGAAAGCACAGTTTCGGAGCACGAGGAAGAAACCATTGCTAATTTCAAGAGATACTGGCAGTTAGCGGCCGTAGCGAAAAGATTGCATGAGATGTAGGACAACCGCGTCGCGGCTCGAAGCTCGGTTTTACGAATTGGAGCCTTTGGCAGCAAGAGATGGTGGACTGTTTTATCTACGATTCGGTGAGGAGTCCAAGGGGCAGGGGCACGAAAGAGGGAAGTCTGCACGAACTCACCACCTTGGAACTGGCAACGCAGGTACTCGCGGCGGTGCGCGACCGTAACAACTTGGACACCTCATGCATAGATGACGTGGTTCTGGGAGTGGCCGAGCCGATCGGGGAAGCGGGAGGCAACCTGGCTCGTGTGGCTGTGCTCAATGCCGAGTACGACCAGGGTGTTGGCGGCCTTCAGATCAGCCGCCTCTGCGCTTCAGGCCTGGAAGCGGTGAACATAGCGGTCGCAAAAGTCGCTTCGGGACAGGCGGAGATGACGATCGGCGGCGGTGCGGAGTCGATGAGCCGGATCGGGATGGGGGCCTCTGGTGGTTCGTGGTCGACCGACCCGGGCGTTGCGCTGAAGACCTACTTTGTACCTATCGGGATCGGCGCTGATCTCATCGCCACCCTGCACGACCTCAGCAGAAACAGAGTCGACGAATACGCGGTGGAGAGCCAGAGGCGTGCGAAAGCTGCATGGGATAGAGGATATTTCGACAGGTCGATTATTCCGGTCAACGACATAAACGGCCTGGCTTTGTTGGACCGAGATGAAAATCTGCGACCCGACGCGACCGTGGAATCGCTGGCCCATCTCAAGCCGTCCTTTGCCGGTATGGGGAAGCTCTTCGGCTTCGATTCGGTCGCACGGCAACGTTACCCCATGGTGGATTCAGTGAACCATGTCCACCACCCGGGCAACTCAGCCGGGCCAGCCGATGGTGCGGCCGCGATTTTGCTCGGCAGCAAAGCGGCCGGCGAAAGGCTCGGCCTGCATCCACGTGCACGCATCCGCGCATTCGCCACCGTAGGATCAGAACCATGCGTCGCGTTGACCGGGGGAGCTCCGGTGATGACGAAAGTGTTGCGTCGCGCGCGGATGGTGGCCGACGACGTTGACCTTTTCGAACTGAATGAGACCTTCTCGTCCGTTGTGCTGCTTGTGATGCAGCAACTGGGCATCGGTCACGACAAGATGAACGTAAACGGCGGCGCCATCGCCATGGGGCATCCTCCCGGAGCGGGCGGAGCCATGATTTTAGGAACCGTGCTCGATGAGCTGGAGCGACGAAACCTCGGTACCGCGCTTGCAGCTATCTGCGGCGGAATGGGGATGGGTGTGGCCACGATCATCGAGCGAATCTGATGGATGCCGGACGTCTTATGTCGATGGATGGATGGGGGACCAGCCTTTCAATGCGGAACGTTCGATACCATGTGGAAGATGACGGTATTGCGATCATTACGTGGGATTTACCGGGCCGCGCAACAAACATACTCACTCCGGACTCCATGGACGAGTTCCGGATTGCGATCGAAAACGTCGTCGAAGATCGTGGTGTCACGGGCGCCATTCTCAGGAGCTGCAAAAAGGACTTCATCGTCGGGATGCAACTTCCCGCTGCGGGGCTCGAGCTCCCCGGTGAGGGGATCGCCGGCAGTGAACGCGAGAGGATTCAAGCCTTCTACAACAATGCTCTCGAATTCAGCATGCTGCTGCGCAGAATGGAAAAGTGCGACAAGCCTTTTGTGGCGGCGATTTACGGGTCTGCTTTTGGCGTGGGTCTCGAGATCTGTCTCGCCTGTCACTATCGCATCGCTTGTACGAGCTCCGAGGCCTGCTACGGCTTGCCGGAAGCCGGGATCGGCCTGATGCAAAGCGGAGGCGGCACACAGCGCCTCCCGCGGCTGATCGGCGCAGGAGCGGCCGTACCCATGCTCCTCTACGAAAAGACGCTCTCCCAGCAGCAAGCGCTGGAGGCTGGCATTCTGGACAAGATCGTGACCGCCGAAGAACTGGCGGGCGAAGCCAGAGGTTGGATCCTGCGCGGCGGCTCACCCGTCCAGCCCTGGGACCGTAGGAGTTTCCAAATCCCGGGAGGCGGCCCGTACTCGACGGAAGGCGGCCGTGTCTTCAATATCGGCAATGCCATCCTTCGCAAAAAGACTTACGGAAACCACGCCGCGAGAGAATACATCATGTCGGCGGTGTACGAAGGGCTCTTGGTACCCATGGATCAGGCCCTGCGAATCGAAGGGCGTTATGTCACTAAACTGCGCTTGAATCTGAACACGCAGAGCGTGATACGTTCGCTTTCATTTCCCAGACGCCGGCTCGGCCGATATCGCTTGCGCCCCCGAGGATCGCAGAAGGATCAAGTCGCAGAGGGCATCGTGATTGCCGGAAGAGTGCGGCACGTCGGAATCGAGGACGGTCCCGGACTCTTTACCTGGCGTTGCCTCGCCGCTTACGTTCTAGAAGGCGTTGCCGTGCTGTCAGAGGGCGTGGACCCGGCTCTCATCGAGAACACCGGCAAGATGACCGGAATGCTCCGTTCCCCTCTCGCGTTGGCGGACGAATTCGGCTTGGACCGTCTCCGCGACGAGATCGAAGACGAGTTCACACCCACGTCCGATGAAAACGAGATCGCATCGCTGCGTGCCCTCCTGGAACGAATGGTCTGTGAATTCGGCCGCAAAGGCACGCTGGTCGGTGGTGGTTTCTATGATCATCCGACAAAGGGGAAGCCGAGAATCTGGCCTTCTCTGGTCCGAGTTTTTCCACCGCAAAGAGAACAGCCGAAGCCCGAACGACTCAAACCCCGTTTTCTCTACATCCAAGCTCTCGAAGCGTCGCGCTGCCTGGAAGAAGGCATCATCGACGACGTCTGCGAAGCCGACGCCGGGGCTATCCAGGGCTGGGGATTTCCTTCATGGACGGGAGGCCCTTTCTCGTTCATCGATAGGATCGGCTCGAAGGAGTACTGTGAGGCCTGCGAGAATCTCGCGTCGAAATACGGCAGGCGTTTTACGCCGAACGCTTTACTTCGCCGGATGGCGACGAAGGGTAGCAGTTTCTACAACCGTACCGGTTCAGACGCCGGGGGGCGATCTTCTTCGTGTTCCTCCACCCGCGACGCGGTCGACGAGATCCTGTTCACCGATAGAGTCGATTAGGATATCCTCGGCAGTAAGACAAGTTCCGAATAGAGGTTGTCGATGTCTTCTCTTGCGACAGTTGCGGGCTTGTAGTACCGCGCCACCTTTCTTTTCACGGAGAACCGCATCTTCTCCCCGTGAACGAATCTGTTTTCGACAATCAGTCCAATCGTGTTCATTTTCTGTACAATGACACCTCTCAACACATCGACGGTCTTCAAGAAGAACTCAGGATTGCTGATCAAGTAAACGTAAGCGAAGCGAATGTTCTTGAGGATCGTTTCTTTTGCGATGATATAGCAGGTCTCTGACATCGACCGAACGAGAATATGAGTACAATTCTCGTTCAGGTGATCGGCGAATATCTTGCTTTCGTGCTCGTTCAGATGTTTGGCGATTTCGTCCCTTTCGAAGACAACATCTATCTGGAGGTTGAAACCGCGAAAGCGATAGTCCGGGAAGGGAAACAAGACTTGCGAGGCACTCTCGAGCACCTTGAACCCAAATATTTTCATCATGAACTGAACGTTCTGGCTCACTGTGGTGAAGTTTGTGAAATTATAGTCTTTCAATTTTAGTATCGGAGCCGCTAATTCGATGCTCTGATTCCTGTACTCCGGCTCGACTACCCATGAGTGAATGTTGCAGAACCGGTGATATCTGCTTTTAATGAGCCTGCGGCTGAGAAGGGTGCCAACGAAGCCCACGATTCCGGAGGAGTTTTCCAGCAGAAAACCGGGAAAACGGTCATCGTCGTTCCACTCTGTGTTGAACAGAAGACACCAGTCATTCCTCTTCAATCGGCCATTGAAATGATGGCAAAGAAAGTCGGCCACGCTGTCGATGTCTTGAGATGACGCTTTTCTTGCCTTAACCACAGCGAACCTACCTTTAAAATCAGATTCAAATGCAGCGGATATTCCTTATTGGCAGGTCATTCCACCGTCCACGGCGATGACCTGGCCGGAAACGTAAGACGCTGCGGCGGTTGCCAGAAAGAGCACGACACCCGCAACGTCGTCAGCAAAACCGATCCGGCCGAGGGGAATCCTCTCCACCTGTCGCGCCTTGACGTCGGCATGGAACTTGTGGGTCAGGGGCGTGTCGATGAACCCTGGCGCCACGGCGTTGACCGTGATCCCACGGGGGCCGAGTTCTTTCGCCAGTGCGCGAGTGAGGCCGATGACACCAGCCTTGGAAGCCGCGTAGACGGCGTGGCCGGGACTGCCGGTCAGACCCGTCACCGAGGAAATGTTGATAATCCGTCCACTGCGCTGCTTGAACATACTTTTTACGGCGCTCCGCGAGCAGAACGCCATCCCCCGCAGGTTGACGACGAAAACCTCGTCCCAATCCCGGTCCTTCATGCTGATAAAGAGCCCTCCGCGTGTAATGCCGGCGTTGTTCACCAGGATATCCAGGCGCCCCATTACGTCGACGGTGGCCTTTATCAAGTTGTCGGCCTCCTCAGAATCGGAGATGTCGACTCTGTGCACGAGGGACCGCACACCCAGGGACTCGACCGCAGCCGCAGTCACCCGGGCTTCCTCTTCGAGAACGTCGGCGATCACCAGATCGGCACCTGCGCCGGCGAGTCTCGTGGCGATGGCCCTTCCGATGCCTCTGGCCGATCCTGTCACCACGGCCACCTGTCCCTCGAGATCCGTCATCTTCTTCTCCGTGGTTTTTCTCCGAAGTCAAGATAGATCAGGCAGCTGCTTGACAAGCACAACAATCCCTTGTCATCCAATTCATTCGTACAGACAATGAGGCCGCCCCTCGCAGTGCCTGACCACCCGGTCGCGCAACCATTCCTTCAAATCCGGTGCGCAGTAGAATCTGGGACGTAGCAAATCATCGCTCCCGGAGATCCTTCCCTCTGACACCGCAATCTCTGCCAGGTGGGTGCGGGGGTAGATCCGTAAACCCGTGGTGATCCGCAGCGTATCCAGGGGGAGCGAATCCGCAAAAGCGAGGCTCTCTTCAGCCGTAGCTCGGGACTCGCCCGGCCCACCCAGCAGGAGAAAGCCCATCTGGCGAATCCCGTTCTCGCTGAGTAACGTGCTGCCCTGCCGGGCTTCCTCCGGGGTGAACCGCTTGTTCATGCGCTCCAAGACAGGCCCAGCGCCGCTCTCGAAGCCCAGGCTGGCTTCAACGCAGCCCGCCAGTGCCAATTCCCGAACCAACGACTCGTCGAGCCCCTTGGGATGGAGAATGCACCTCCATTGGATGGACAATCCCGCCTCCCGGATAAGGCGGCAAAGTTCCCTGGTATGAGAGGCAGGAACGTTGAAGAGATTGTCCACGAAGTAGAACCGCGAATACCCCGCCCTGCTCCACGATTCGAGATGCTGGACAACCTTTCGAGGCGACCGCCTGCGTATCCGCCGCCCCTCGATGGACGACGTGGAACAGTAGCTGCAGTCCATGGGGCATCCGCGCCGAGTTTGAACCGGTATCCAGAGCTGCTGGTCCGTGGGATCCACGATGGTGAAAAGGGAAGGCGACGGTAGCGGAAAGACATCAAGGTTGGTTTCGAACCGCGCCCGGGTCTTAGGCCCTGCGCCCTTCAGGTGCAGGCCAGGCACCTCAAACCGCCCCTTCCCGGCCTGCAGGTGGTCCAGGAGAAGAACAAAGGCCGCCTCACCTTCGCCCTGAATACCCATCTCAGCCCCGAGGTATTCGAGGGCGGCCTCGGGAAAGATGCTGAATCCCGCCCCTCCCAGGACCAGTGGTGCGGAAGAGAGGTTCCTGCAATGATCGACCCACAACCTCGCAGACTCCAGGAATGTCTTGGAACCATGCATGTTCTGATCGTCGATGTTCCGCAGGGAAAGGCCGATAACTTCTGGCGTGAACTGGCGGATGGCCTGCTCGATGGCCTCTCCCGGGTCTTCCGCCGCAGCAAGGTCCACTAAACGGACTGCATGGCCGGCCCTTTCGGTAGCTTCACAGAGAGAAGCCGCACCCAGCGGGAGGGTGGGCATGATGCTAGTGTCGCGGTTCAAGGATATGACGAGTACTCTCATGATGGTCTCTGCTGTTTAGGTCGCACATGATACCAGTTGCCCCGGGGGGTAGGCCATCATTTCGGGGGATAGGAATCTCAATCCCTTTCGTCAATCTCGCAGCGTGCCAAGCCATCTTCTTTGGCATCTCTGGCACAAACTGGGCGATGAAACCGTTGGAAGCGTTGAGAGAGTCTGAGAATTAATGGCATCAATTCCGCAGAGGAGGTACTCCCAACTGGTCCGACCTCTCGTCGGGGGTAAAAGTGAGAGTTAAGTGCCGGAAATCCTGAAGACGAAACGTACTTCCTCCTCAAAGGGCGTGACGGTCTCGTCGTTGACCTATCGCTGCTCTTGGGATCGCGGAGTGGAGGTCAAGTTGAAGACGGGTTCAAGAACAGGACGGCTTGGCCGTTTGTGGGGGAGGTGCCCGCCGGGTCCGGCCTTGCCGGGACTTCATCCGCAAAGGGGAGCGCGGGATAGCAGGAAGCCCGATAGCGCTCACCGGAATTGACCCGCCTGTGCTCGGTTAAATTGACCCTTCCCCGCCCCCCCTGAAGCCAACCGATTCCGGCCGGTTTCAACGTCCTTGGAGCGCCGGTGGTAGGAGCACGGCGTGGATCGTGCCTGACTGTGGAGATTGAAAATCCTATCCTTTTGGACGGCGCCCTACTCCGCCACATGCTTGGCCAGGGCTGAGCTGACAAAGTAGAGGATGAATCCTGCCACGATAATCATCGCCTGAGCAACGATCGCGAAGCCACCTAGATCGCCGAGCTTGCCGGTGGCCTGAACCTGAATGCCAGCTGGCGCCGCCTGGATAGCCTGGCTGAGCGCCATACGTACAAAGATGGCCTGCAAAGTGAGGATCAAACCAACCAATATCGTGGCGATACCCACGATCCGCAGAACCGAGCGAGCAACGTCTTCCTGCATGCGAGCCCCTTGGGTTAGTCCGTCCAACGGTTTGCGGCTCACCCGCGGCGGCCGCAAATCACAGTAGGTTTAATCATACTCAGTTTTGCTGCGGCCGACGCAGGGTGCAGCCGCTTGTTAGCTGCACCGGATCGAGGAACTCTGATTCGTCTGTATCTCAAGCGACTGCACTTTTCGCGCTTTCACAAGCCATGTCTTTTGCTCTGTGCTGCAGCAGCAAACTGGAGCCATTCTCTTTACTCCGCAGAGCATCCCTGTAGGCACAAAGCTGCGCTGGCCAAATCGAGCGACGTGTTAGTCTGTGTTTCCCCGTTCACTCAACCACCGGTCAAAATCACGAGCACCATGAAGAATAGCGAGGACGCGCACCTCGTCGTTCAGAACCTCGTACATCAGCCGGTAGCTGTATATGAAAACTTCGCGAACCGATTCTTCGGCGATCTCAGGAACAACTCTACCTCGTCCAGAAAGCTCCGAGAGTGAGCTCGCTGTCCGCAGCACAACGTCAAGGACTCTCTTTGCAGCATTCGGAGAGTCCTCGGCGATGTAGGACACGATATCATCAAGGCCATCTCGTGCCCGTGGTGTCCAGACTACTCGGCGCGTCCGATGTGCCATTTGCGTCGCAGTTCCTTCTCGACCTCGTCTTGTGGAATGACGTCGCCATCCTTGGCCTCCGCCCGACCCTTCTCGACCTCTTGAATGACATACAGGTGATAGAGTATGTCATCGAGAGTGCAGTTATCAGGCAGGCGATTTAGAAGCGCCCTGACTTGATCTTTCGCCTCGTACATATATGTTCTCCAGTTCGACGTATAGTACCAGCTACGCCCGGCGTGGCAAATTAAATCGGAAACCGTTTGCTTCGTTTTGCCGCACCAGCGTGCCTTTACGAGCAGTCTACTTTGTGGACCAGACCAATCGCTTCGCTGACTGAGCGCCATAGCAACGACGACAAAACGACTGTCGGGCCTGGGTGGCCAATCAAGACCGAGACCAATCATCTGGCTGACGGATGCATAACCTGCGAGCCGGCCTGCGGTGGACCGTGCGCAAGCACGGGCCGCGTTTCGGTTCATCCTGCTGCGGCCATAGCTGGCTTCTCCATAAAGGCGTCGCCCATCATCATCTTGTAATGTGCGGCATGGCCCGACTTGTCGAAAATACCACGGAAAACCTCGAGGTAATTGTCCACCGTCGAGTCATCAATGGAGACGTAGAGGTCGTCGTGCGCATAGTGCGAACCGTCATGCACCCAAGAGCAAAGAGACTTGCAGATGAGCTTCTCCTTTCCATCAAACATCGCGCACAACTCATCAAACTGGTTACTGCCTAGAATCTTGAAATAGTTTTCGAGGATACGCCGCAGCACATTCTGAATCCCCAGGTTCGACCGGTCCATTGTCCGAACTTCTGCCCAAAGCAGCTCGTATGACGTCTTGATGGGATTTGTTGGGTGCTTATCGATCTTCGACACCAACCCCGGCTTCCTGACGATCCAGAAGGTCTCCTCGTTCATCGCTACGTCTTTGCGCTTCGAATTGTAGGTGACTTCCTTGTGGAAATACACGTTGTGCGTCAGGACGAATATTTGCTTTTTGTGACCAGTTCCGGCTCGGACATCGTCGAAGAGTCCTTTGATGCGACTGCCGACTATAAAGAGGATGTCGCTGTCGAGGCTGGAAACTGGGTCGTCGAAAACGACGATTCGGTCCGTCGTCATCCCGGTATCTGACTCGCTGCCCTTCAGCAGGTGGTAGAAGTAGAGGAAGGTGACAAATGCCTTTTCACCCTCGCTCAACGTCGCCTTCGCGTTGGTGCCGTCGGACCGCACCAGTTTGTAGGACGTGCCGCTCGCGCCTTTGGCGAGATTGAAGCCCTGGAAGCCGAAGGAGGCGAGCAATTGGTTGATCCCGTCAATTGTGGGCTGAACACTCGTCGACTGTTTTTCTAATTCGCGAATCTCAGTTTCTTTCTTCCCCTTATCGGTCGTCGCGGTCGCAATCTGTGCCTTCATGGATGCGATGGCTTTGTCCAGAGCATCTTTCGCCTTCTTGAAGGCGGCGAGGTCGGTCTTGAGTTCTTCAAGGACGAATTTCCAAACCTGCGCCGTCAGGGCCGTGCGCTCAGTCGCAAGGTTTGCGACTATCTTGTTATGCGCTACAATTTGGGTGTTGGCGGCATCGATCAGACCTTTAATCGCTGTGGCGACGTTGCCCACGGAATCCAACTCGACGACCTGACTTGCCTCCTTCTTTTTTCCCGCAAGGCGTTGGATGTTGACCGTGATCTTCGTGTCGAGCAGTTCCTTTTCCGTCTTTAGCTTCTCCACTTCGAGGAACTTCAGAACTCCTGACACGCCTTTTTAGGCTTGATGCAATCGACGATTCGTGAAGGTTCCGCCCCAGAACCTCGACATGGTGAGAGTCCGAAGATTTTCGAAATAGTGCTTTAATACTTCCGTAC
>Ga0190284_1000807_pt1 | contig 15530 bp, 12 predicted proteins | sample 48691812_MG_FD_161668 | JGI IMG/M metagenome (GOLD analysis project Ga0190284, IMG submission 161668) | Hydrothermal vent microbial mat bacterial communities from Southern Trench, Guaymas Basin, Mexico - 4869-18-1-2_MG | ecosystem: Environmental > Aquatic > Marine > Hydrothermal vents >...
TCAAGAACTTATTCCTCGAAGTTTTGCGGCTGTGCGTCGAGGCTGGTTTGGTCAAACTTGACAAGGTGGCGTTGGACGGAACGAAGATAAAAGCCAACGCCTCGCTGGCTGCGAATCGTACGCTGGAGACGAGGGGAAGATGGAAAATTACCCTTCGTCTTCCTGGCTCTCAGCCAGGGCTTCCAGTGCGGAGATTGGGTCTTCGTCCATTTCCTCACCGCCAGCTGCCGCGGAGAGCGCTTCGATGTCGCTACCGGTTTTGGATGGAATAAGCTCGCCCGTCGCCAGCTCCATCTCGTCGCTGCTGGCCAACGAGTCCGCGGGCTTGCCGTCCACCTGCACCGTCATGACGACCGGGCCTATGGTCAGCCTGTCCCCCGCAGCCAGGCCCGCCTCCTCAATACGTTGATTGTTGACGAACGTGCCGTTGGACGAGCCCAGGTCTTTCACCCGCAGCACGTTTTCCTGCATAGTAATCTGGCAGTGCTGCCGCGAGCAGCTGTCCAGCGGAATGCGGAGGTCGCACTCTTTGCCCCGGCCTAGCGTGGTCGCTGCCTTGGTCAGAGGGATGACTTTCTTTTGACCATTCGTCTTCGAGATAAGTAGGTTTACCTTCATAGGTCTGTTCCTGTCGCTAAATTATCCCTGAAATAAACATTATAATCGTATAAGGTACCCTTCAGGATAAATGCTATGGGCAAGCACTGCAAGAAAAATCAGTTGAAGAAATTTCGCGATTCCTCGCTCGACCAACCGCTCCGGGCCGGGGCGTTGTATGTCCATGTTCCGCTGTGCCTGTCCAAGTGTCGCTATTGCGATTTTTATTCCCTCCCCGCCAAGCCAGGCCAGGGCGATTTTGTTGTCAGCTCCCTGCTCGACGAGTTGGCGATGCGACGAGACAGCCTCGCCCAGGAGCTGCGGAGTATTTTCGTAGGCGGGGGTACGCCCACCGCTCTGGGTGCCAAACCCCTGGAGAAATTGCTGGGGGCATTGGCCCAGCTTGCCTCGCCGGGCCTGACGGAGTTCACCGTCGAAGCTAACCCCGCCACGGTGGACAACACCATCGCAGCTGTAGCGAGCGGAGCGGGAGTTAACCGGGTTTCGCTGGGTGCCCAGTCGTTTGACGCGGGCCAACTGAAGCTGCTGGGCAGGCGTCATCAGCCGGGGCAGATAGGCCAAGCCTTCGAAATGCTTCGTCGCGCGGGGATTGAGAATATCAGTTTAGACCTTATATACGGCATCCCAGGCCAGTCCGCATCATCCTGGCTGAACAGCCTCGCCCAGGCCTTGTCGCTCGGGCCAAGCCATGTCAGCTGCTACTCGCTGAGCTTCGAGCCGGGCACGGAACTGTTCGACGACCGCCAAGCCGGGCGCGTCGCGGAGGTTGACGACGAGACCCAGCGGGAAATGTATTACCGCGCGATAGACCACCTGGCCCAGGCCCGGTTCGAGCATTACGAAATTTCCAACTTCGCCAAGCCCGCCCGCCAGTGCGAGCAAAACCTTACCTATTGGCGGAACCGCGAGTACCTTGGCATAGGCCCCGCCGCGTGCAGCTACCTCGCCGGCGAGAGACGCACCAACCTGCCCAACCTGCACCGCTATATCGAACACATCGAGCGAGGGACAGCCCCGCCGCACCACACCGAGCGAATCGTAGGCCGAGCTGCGATGGCAGAGACGCTCATGCTAGGCTTGCGACTTGTCGAGGGTGTGGACATTGCGAGCTTCGCCGAGCGGTTTGGCCAAGGGCCGCAGGAAACTTTCCCGCAAAGTTTCCTGCGGTACATTTCGCTGGGCGCAGTCGAGCGAATCGCAACGCACCTCCGCATCGGACGAGAGTTCCTGTTCACCGCCGACACTATCCTGGCTGACATCCTCGCCGAAGCGTAAAACCGACGAGAAAATTTTGATCTTCCCGCTTCGCAGAGGTGGTCTGCCGGGCAGAGCGAAAATCTCGGGCCGTTTACGATGAGGATTCCCGCTGAAACGCCTGCCGGGACATATGCCGTCCAGGTGGGCTTTGTGAACGAAGCATATATTGGCGGGAAGCCGGCGGATCTGAATGTTGGGAAACTTGTGGTAACCTGACGGCATGCAGCTACCGGAGTTTGTGATGCCCGAGGGGCCCGGTTCTTCTGAGGTAATTGATCCTGTGAAGGCATACTCAACAAGCCTGTCAACTAATCAACCATGCTGCGATGTCTTTTGCCACGTGAGGCCTGGCAGTTGTTTTCGCGGCTGCCTGCATCGCAGCATGGCTCCCGGCGTCGCGGAGAATCGGCAACAGCTCCACTCGCAGTGCCTCGGCGTTGAGGGCCTGGTCGCAGCGGTCTTCGACTACCTTCGCTGCCCGGGCCTGGACAAGCTCGCCGGGGTTGAGATACTGCTGGCGATCCTTGTGGTGCGGGTATGGCATGACAACCGCTGGGGTGCCCGTAGCTGAAAGCTCCGCCACCGTCCCAGCTCCGCCTCTGCACAAAGCCAGGTCCGCCAAAGCCCAGGCCAGGTCCATCCGCTGACAATACTCCAAAATCTCCGCGTCAATAGCCATGCCCGCAAAGGCATCCCTCGCCTGGTCGAGCATTTTCGACCCGACGATAAACAGCATCTGCCACTCATCAGCCAGGCTCGAGAAATCGTCCGCCAGTGCGATAACAGCCCGCGTGATAGACTCTGCCAACTTGCTGCCGCCAAAAATCAGCAGCGTTTTTCGACTTGGCTTGAGGCTGGGAAAATGCTCCAACGCCTCAGCCCGGCTGCCCTCTAGCAGTGTCGGCCTGACCGGACAACCAACCGTCGAAACACGAGGCCTAAGCTCCGGCGCAAAACAATCACTCGTCGAGGCAAACTGCGTAAAAATAACGTCAACCCGGCGGGCGAGAAAACGATTAGCCTTGCCCGGCACGATGTCCGGATTCAGCATCGCGGTAGGCCTGCCTCGCCTGGCTGAGGCGTGGATGACAGGCCCAGCTGCAAAGCCCCCCAGGCCCAGCACGGCATGAGGCTGAAGGTCTTCCAGGAGATCGCGCGCGACCTTTTGCGACCTCAGCCAGGCTGCGAGAAACCGCGGGAGCTTCAGCGGATTGCCAGGCAGGGGCAACACGGGCTGGGGCACGATAACGTAGCCGGTCGGCTCGAGGATTCGCCTGTCGATAGTCCGCCTGCTGCACGCGAAAACGATATTCGCCGCTGGGTCCACAGCCTGGAGCGCCTCAGCCACCGCCAAGCCCGGATAAAGATGCCCGCCAGTCCCACCGCCCGCGAAAATATACGTGTTTCTATTCATGACATACCTCTGGAGTTGGTTGACTAATCAACCAATTCATCAGTCAACTAATTCTGGCCAAGTTCCGCTGGGGCTTGGCCTTTTGTTGCGACGGATGTTATCAGTGCTGCAGCGCCCGCCATGATAAGCAGGCTTGTTCCGCCAGCTGAGACGAACGGCAGGGATATGCCCGTGGTCGGCAGAAGCACCAGGTTGACCGCAATGTGCCCTATAGCCTGGATAATTATCGTCGCGCCAAGTCCGCCTGCCAGCACTCGTCCGAACCGGTCGGGCGCGCCGACGGCAGCTTTTCTGCAAAACATCAGCCACATCAGCAACAATACTATCAGCATGGCTGCGCCGCGGAAGCCCCACTCTTCGCAGAAACTCGCGAAGATAAAATCGGTGCTGTCCTCCGGCAGAAAGCCCAGCTTGCGGACGCCCTTGCCCAGGCCAACGCCAGTCCACCCCCCTGCCAATATCGCCAGGAGCGACTGGCGACCCTGATACGCGGATTGATTGGCGTGGCACCACGGGTCTAGCATAGCCTGGATGCTGCCCAGACGGTACGGCGCGGCAAGTATGAAATACCACCCCGCCCCCACCCCCGGCGGAACGATGGTAAACAGGTAATACCAGGGCACGCCAGCGAGAAACATCACCACGAATCCAGCTATGCAGATAAGCACCGCTGTGCCGAAATCCTGCGTGATAACCACCGCAGCGGAGGCGAGTATGCAAGCCAACGCTCCGGCGAAAGTCCAAAAACTGCGGACGTTGGTTTTCGCTCGCCCCAGCCAGGCTGCCAGGAAAATCACCAGCGAAATCTTGATAAGCTCCGAAGGCCCAAACCCGATGGAAAATTGCCTAGGCCCGATGCGAATCCAACGATATCGCCCGCCGACGGCATGGCCCAGACCCGGCACGAAGACCAACAGCCCCAGTCCAAGAGCCAACACCAACAAGCCCATCGCTACCCAGGGAACCGGCCCATCGCCGCCGCCGAAAAGTTTGCGGTAATCCAACTTGCCCCCGAGCACCAACACCCCCGCTGCGACCACGGCGAAGATAGTGTGGCGGACATCGACACGAGCATACCAAGGCCCCGGCTGGGCGACCGTAACCGTGGCCGAGTTCACCGCAACGACACCCAAAGCCAACAAGCCCAGGGTCGTCAGGACAATCGCCCGACCAGCCAGGCCGGGAGCGAACTCCGTCGATTCGATCTCCACAGGCTTCCCTGCCCGCACAAAGTTCATGCTCGCGAATCCTTTCCGCTGTATTCCGAAACACACTCGCTACATTGTAACCAGCCAACCAAAATTATACAGCAGAACTTTTGCAAATTTGTGCTGCTATTTGGCCTCCGCTTCGATGGCCTGGCCATATTTGGAGTTCACATATACGCCTGTGCGCGTGTGATATCGGCGAATTTTTTCCTTCAGGATGTCAATATCCTCTGCCCGGATATATCGCCAGGCTGGCAGGGACTCTCGCGGGATAAAAGCATTGCCCCTAGGCTCGCAGATGTAGGTCTTGCCCTCGTGGAGCACCTCGACCCAGCAATGCCCAACCTTCGAGTATCGAAACCGCAAGCCAAAGACCACCTCGGACTTGTAGCCCCGCCGTCGCAGCAGTTCTTGAAAATAAATAGCAATATCTTCGCAGTCGCCCCGGCCTAGCTTGGCGGTCTGGGCTGGCGTCTGCCAACTGTCATGTCCGGGCTTGTCAGCAAGATATTTTATCTGCCCGACGTCGATAACACAGGCGATGAAATCCTCCGGCACATAAACAGGCTCGCCCGCCCGGGCTGGGCTGGGGGAGTTTTCCGCGGGGGAAAGCCCCTTGCCCTCCGCACAGCCAAGGGTTGTCGTCAACAAACCACAGCCGAGGGCGACTGTGCTACAGACCAATATGATAATCCATTTTCGTTTCATAAAAACAACCGTTTACAACTATGCAAAAATTCACCATGAAGGACATAAAGAGCATGAAGTTCTTTTTTTGTCATTCCCGCGAAGCTTGTCCTCGACCCGATCGAGGAGCGGGAATCCAGTTTTTTCGTAGCATGGGCGTCTCGCCCATGTTTTTTTGCCGGGTGCCATTCATTTTCATTCGTGTCATTCGTGTTCCGCTGTTTTTTGATCAAAAAAAACAACCCGTGTAATCTTTTTTTAATCCGTGTAATCCGTGGACCGCTTTTCCTATCGCCTTTTTTTCCTATTGCCTATTGCTGTTTTTTTCTATTTTCCCACACAGAATCGTGCGAAGATTTTCCCCAGGATATCTTCGGTAACTATCTCGCCGCTGATGGTTCCCAGTTGCCCCAACGCTTCGCGAAGTTCCACCGCTACCAGCTCTGCTACGTCAGCTATTTCGTCAGCCCCGCCGAGAAGCTCCGCCGCTGCTATCGCAGCCTCGCCTGCCAATTGCATCGCGCGTCGTTGTCGGTCATGGAGTCCCATCGCGCTGCCGGGCCTGGCCGAGGCCAGGTGAAGCGTCTTGGTCAATTTTTGTCGCACCGCGTCGAGTCCTTCGCCCGTAACAGCTGATGTATATATCGTCTCGTCGTCGACTTGGAGTTGCGAGATTTTTTTTTCGACGAGGTCAGCTTTGTTCGCCAGCAGCACCACGGGCACGGAGCGGTTGGTCGCTCGGAGTTTTTCGAGCAGCTCGTCATCGGCCCGGGTTTTGCTTCGCCCAGCCTGGGCGACGAACAATATCATATCCGCCTGCGCAACAGCCTGGCTGGCTGCGTCGTGGGCCATCGTTGCCAGCGAATCTGTTGGAGCTGTAAAACCAGCTACGTCCAGCAGGTTCACAGCCGAGCCGCAGGGCAGCGTCATCGTGGCGCTTAGCACATCACGTGTCGTCCCAGCCAGGGCTGAGGTTATCGCCCGGTCGGTCATAGCCAGGGCGTTTAGCAGCGAACTCTTGCCGACATTTGGCTCACCCGCGATGGCTACGCTGGGCAAGGAGGCAGTCTCGGGCATGTCGGTCGCGCCGCGGGCTGTGCGCCCCAGCCGAGCTGCGATGTCCCGCAGTTGACCAGCCAGGCGGGCGGGCGAGGCCAGCTCGATGCGTTCCTCCGCGAGGTCTATCGACGCTTCGACCGTAGCGAGAGTCTCAGCTATTTCACAGGCCAGGGTTTTGCAAAGCTTGCGAAGCTCGCCGCCCAGGGCAACCAGGCCCGCCCGCAGGTGCGACTCGTCGCTGGCTGAGATAATATCCGCCACAGCCTCAGCCTGGGAGAGGTCGACCCGCCCGCTAAAAAACGCCCGCGCGGTAAACTCACCAGCCTCTGCCAGCCTGGCTCCGCTGAGTATCAGAGCGTCGAGCAAGGCATTGACGATGGCGACGCAACCTGGGACGTGAAGCTCTATGAGGTCTTGTCGCGTGTAACTCCGCGGGCGGACGAACCGATACGCCCGGGCTGGGGCCTGGATATCATGCTCCGCCAAAACCACCCACCCGTCGGTAGACCGGAACCCGCCAAGCTCAGCCAATCCTGGCCCAGCCGAGCGAAACGTCGCCTGGGCTATCGCGATAGCCTTGGGCCCAGAGACACGCACCACTGCCCGCGGGCCAGGCCCAGCCGCGGAGGAAATAGCTGCGATAGTGTCTTCCGTACGAAACATGACAAGCCAGTATATCGCCAGCGAAAGAACGGATGAAGAGGAAAGTCGAAAAGCATGAATCAAGAGACAGAAAAAACGAAAAGTCAAATGTCCTCGGTTGAGTTTTCTGCTAGAATGTCGCCCATGACCAATACAGAAAATATAGACCGTAGCCAATACCGCAGTCCGCTGGAAAGCCGATACGCAAGCCTCGAGATGCGCGAGCTGTTTAGCGAGGCCAGGAAGTTTTCCACATGGCGGAAGCTTTGGTTGGCTCTGGCGAAGTCTCAACAGAAACTTGGCCTGGACATTTCCGACGAGCAGCTCCAGCAGATGCGCGAGCACCTCGATGATATCGATTACGCCGCAGCTGAGGAATATGAGAAAAAGTTTCGCCACGATGTGATGGCCCACATCCACGCCTTCGGCGACGTGGCACCGGCGGCGGCTGGGATAATCCATCTCGGCGCGACGAGCCAATTCGTCAACTGCAATACCGACATGATTCTCATGCGCGAGGCTCTTGAGCTGATCCAGGCCCGGCTGGTAAACGTCATCGACGCGCTGGGGCAGTTCGCCCAGCAGTGGCGAGACTTACCGACGCTGGGCTTTACGCATTTTCAGCCCGCCCAGATGACTACCGTCGGCAAGCGGGCGGCGCTGTGGTGCATGGATTTCATCCGCGACCTGCGGGATATCGAGTATCGCCTGGCGAACCTGGAGTTTCGCGGGGTCAAGGGCACGACTGGCACGCAGGCGAGTTTCCTGGCTTTGTTCGACGGCGACGGCAAGAAGGTCGCCCAGCTGGATCGCATGGTGGCCGAGGAAATGGGATTCGACCTGCTGGCTCCGGTTACGGGCCAGACCTATAGTCGCAAGATAGACGCCTCCATCGCCCAGGTGCTGGCGGGTGTCGGTGCCAGCGTGCACAAGTTCTGCAACGACGTTCGGTTGTTAGCCCATCGCAAGGAAATCGAGGAACCGTTTGCGACCTCGCAGGTCGGCTCCTCGGCTATGGCTTACAAACGCAATCCCATGCGGTGCGAGCGGGCAACGGGCCTGGCGAGATTTTTGATGGACATCTCGGCCAGTCCGCTGCACACCGCAGCGGAGCAATGGCTGGAACGCACGCTGGACGATTCTGCCAACAAGAGGTTGGCTATGAGCGAGGCGTTTTTGGCTGGGGACGCGTGTTTGCGAATCGTGGCCAATGTGGCGGGCGGGCTGGTGGTTTACCCCGCGGTTATCACTGCCAACGCCGCAGCGGAGTTGCCTTTCATGGCTACGGAAAACTTCATCATGGCGGGGGTAAAGGCTGGCGGCGACCGGCAGGAACTTCACGAGGTCATCCGCAAGCACAGCATCGCTGCGGGGCTACAGGTGAAACAGCAGGGCCTGGCCAACGACTTGATAGATCGCATCAAAGCCGAGCCTGCCTTTGCGAAAATCGACATCGATTCGCTGTTAGACCCAGCTACCTTCACGGGCCTGGCCTGCCAGCAGACCGACGATTTCCTCGCCCAGCAGGTTCAGCCCATCCGCCAAAAATACGCCAACATGCTAACCGACATCGGCGACCTGAAAATCTAGGGCATTCACGCGGTTACAGGTGTTTCAACGCGTATGTGGTTTGCCATTGCGTTTTTTCGCCGGGCTTGGCGAGCAGTCTGACGAACGGCTCGGGGCAGATCATAGCTTGCTGACAGTAGAGGTGAAATCGCAGCAGCGGAGAATTGCCCGATATGCGAACGGCGGTTTGCGTTTTCGTGTTAGCCAGCTCGAAGGCGTAATCCGCAGCTTCGTCGAAGCCCGTAAACACGCCCCAGGCAAAGTCGCCCACGGGGATGGCCTGGCTGAAAACGATGTCATTGTCGTCCGTCGCAACTCGGCCAAAGAATTCCTCGTCGCCAATTTTCGGAGCAAACGGCAGGCGGATAATATAGTCCGGCCCGACCGGCTCGTCGTCGAAGAGCATAAAGTTGTGGCAGTAATGCGTGGTGTCGATTTCTCGCGAGCCAACGTTCTCCAGTTCGCGAGCGATGACGACTTCCGGCTTGTCGCCCGAAACCGATACACGCTTGGTATAGCGATAGCCCCAGCCTTTGACGTCGTCGATTTCCTGGCGAAACTCGATCCAATCCTCGCCGTGGCGAATATCCCACGAGCCAGGCTGAATGATTTTGTGAGGCTGTTCAAACTGGTACGCATCGTCGGTATGCTTCTCCAAAATTCCGACGCCGGGCTTGATGAAACCCTCACCAATCTCAGCCTGGTCATATCCCAGAGGCCCGGGCGTGCCGAGTATGCCCATGCACAATTCCTCAGCTGTTCCGCACGCGCGAAAATCTTTGTCCTGCGTAATATCAGACGAGCACAAAAATGTATGCCCCTCCCAGCGAATCTGATCCATCATGCCAGACCAGTCGAACCGCGGGCCTTGATAAAAACCCTCCGCCGCGTCCGGCAGAAAAACGTCAGCCTGCAAATCCCCGTTTGAAAGCGTTATTTTTGGATAGGACATTTGTTTCCTTCAAACCGCATCAGCGGATAGCCTTTAGTATATCTTCGAAGTTTTCGCAATAATCGCAGCAGAGTTCTTTCGTGCCGGATTCTATTATATTGCCGCCGGAGATGCCGATTGTCGAAAATCCAGCTAACCTTATAGAGCACACGCCCGCGCCGCTGTCTTCGATGCCGACGACGGAATTGCGGTCGGCGAAATCTATGCCCAGCCCGACGCGTGCGGTTTCGGCGTAGAGCCAGGGGTGAGGCTTGGGCGACAGCTCGCCAAGGGTTCCCAGTTCGCCGGGACGGATGGCGTATCCGGCGGTGATGATGGCATCGTAGAACTCGTTCGGGTCGCCCAGTTCCAAGGTTTGGAACGCGTTGAGAATTTCGGGCCAGGCTTTTTCATAAAGGCCGGAGGTGACCAAGCCGATTTTCAGCTTCATCGCTTTGAGTTCGTACAAAAATTCCTTAATCCCCGGTGCCGGGGTGAAAGCACCCTTTTTTCCGCGCCCTTCAAGGATTTCGTTCATCTCGTAGTTCGTGTGCTTGAAGTACCACGTCCGCGCCTCTTCGACGGATTTATCCGGGCAGTATTTGCCGATGCAATACTGCAAATGCTCGGAGACGGAGTGGCCGGAGACGTGCGGCTCGTCGGAGGCATCTAGCTTGAAGTTTGGATCGCCGAGCAGGCTGGCGGTCGTTTGTTCAATGATCCATATCCAGAAGTGCTCGCTATGTACGGTGGTTCCGTCCAGATCCATCAAGACCGCCTTAAGCGGCTTTTCGATTTCAACGTCGTGAACCGGATAATAGGCGGGGTAGCCCATCGCGCTTTTTACGTAGGCGATGGTATTGTCCTGGAAGGCGACAAACTCCACCTTGCCATCGCCGGTAGCGGTTATGGAAACCACGCCACCCTTGCCCACTTCAAAAACGCCGTCGGAACAAGCTCGTAACTCCGTCATGCCAGAGCTATCACTGATATCGCCAATGGCGGGAATGTTTGCTAATACGCTCATCTGTTTTACGCTCCTTTTATTCTAATACTTACAGATTTCATAGACAGCCTCAAGGAACGCATCCACGTTCTCGGGTTTGGCACCATAACCGATGCCGCCGCCAGTACAAAGAACAAATTTGCCGTCCTTCGCGGCATTCTCGAAGCAGTAGCGTATCGCTGCTTTCACATCGTCCGGCGAGCCTTCATTCATTACCTTTATGGGGTGGATATTGCCAGCAAGAACAATATCCGGCAGGGCCTTTCGCACGTCCTTGATATCAAGGTGCGGGGTGAAGCCCATCAGCTCGTCTATTCCCAGTTCATTCAGTTTCGTAAGATTTTCCAGGTGGAAATCGCCATCGGTATGAAGGCTTCGCCAGGCTCTTCCTTTCTGCTCATCAAAGAGTTTGCCGGTGTATGGTTTGACAAATTCATCGAACATATCCGGCGGGAGATAGGCGCAGTAGTCTTCGCCAACGTCAATCTTGTCGTACAAAATGCTCTGGTCATTCAGACCGCCCCAGTGCTTTCGACAATATTCCATCCAGTTAAGGCTACGCTCGGTCATCCACGAGAAAATGCGATGCACCTGCTCAGGGTCGTCATACAAATCCGTAAACATTCTGTCGGCGCCCCTGAAAATAGAGAACATATCCAGGCAGGCGCAGACACCGAGGTAATGACCGGCCTTCTTATGATCCGGCAGCCTCTCGTTGAAATATTTGATGCCCTCGTGCAGTCGCTTCACGCAGGGCGTGTCGTCAAAACTCTTTTTGTTGTGGTAGCGGTCGAAATCCTTCAGGTCGCGTGCGAGAAAACTATTGGCTTGCGCATCAGAATTCTCAGCGGTGAAAAGCTCATCATCAAACCACAAGCCCGCCATATCCACCCCAGGGTTTATGTCGAGAACATCATAGAACCTATCGTTTACCATTTTCTGCACATTCAGCTGAACATCGAAATCGCGGGCGTAATCTTCAGGATCGGCACCGGCTATGTCGCAGCATAAATAGTTGTCCAGCCAACAGCGAAAAGGCGCCCAATCGGGGCGTTCGCCCTTCATCAATTGCCGATACCGCTTCACATTATCTCGAAAAAACTCAACAGGTATATCCTTCATCTTCTTTCCTTTGTGTTACGCCACCACAGATCCCGTGTCGGTGGAGCGATGTTTGACAACTACATGGCAAGCCTCATCACCTTCCCTCTCCCGCCTTGCCGTGATGCGCGCGGCAAGGCGGGAGAGGGGGCGAGAAACGTCTCTAGTTGTCAAACAGGGCTCCACTGGGGCAAGCCCAGTGGTGGCCCTTATCTTCATTCGTGGTTTAAACTCTCACTTCACCAATTCAAACAGAAAAACCTCGCGTGGCAGCAGGCGGACGGTGGAAGAGCTTTGCTCTTTGCGAAACTTCAATTTGTCCAGTCCGTGGAAATCTTCGCGCTCGATTTTCCAGCCTGGGTTCAGTTCGAGTTTCAATGTCCGCGGGCGGTGCAGCGTGTTTATTACCAGCAGATATCGTCGGTTGGCGTCTTTGTAATCCTGACGCAGGCTGGTCATGATGGCGGGGTCAACTATCTCGTCCCGTGTCAGACGGGCCTTCTGCTTAATGCCGAGGTACTCACGCGTGATGCCCTCGATCAGGCCTCGAAGTTCGGGGGAGTAGCTCGAATCGAAGGCGCAGTACACCACCTTCTCGCCCGGGGCGAGCATAATCGCGGCATAGCTATCGCGGTTCAGTGCCAGCACCGTGCCATCCTGTTTGGCTTCGAGCTCTTCGCCCTGGATAATCTTGGCTGGGTCGTTGGCAATTTGCGAGACCTTTTCCAGGCCGGTAACCCTTGCTTCACCCACCTCATAAGGGGCGAGCTTCGGCGTAATCCAGGACAGTTCCTGTTCCGTTCGGCCACCGATGGGTTCGCCTCGCGTTTCAATTCCCTGGAACGGTTGCGGTTCAATGATGTTGAGGTATTCATCCGTAGCCAGGCTCTTGCCGAACGACATCAGTTTGCCACCCTTGGCGACGAATGCCTTCAACGCTTCGAGTTCCGGCTTCTTGAGAATGCAATATGAAGGCAGGACAATCAACTCGTACTCTGCAAGCCCTTCCGGCGTGCAGCGTTCCGATGGCAGGATATCGGCTTGGTAATGACTGTTGCGGAAGAGTTCAAACGCGCCCAGTGCATATCTTGAAACCGTGTTGTCCGGATACTGCAGCGCGGTGCTTGTCGAATAGACCACCGCGATACGAGCCGGAACATGCGGCGAGGCGAGCTGTCGCTGATGTTTGGAGATCGTGCTGGTGAAGCGCACATACTCCGGCCGGACCTCGGGCTTCACTGCGGTGTCGCTGCACAGACCGTACGTGGGCTGTTTTCCGTACATGAAAAGGAACATCCCCCGGGCGCCGCCCAGGATCTGCGCCCACATCTGACAGCGGACAGAATCGCGGGTGTGGTTTTTCGCTCCGGGAGGCATCGGGCAGGTCTCGAAGATGACCACAGGCTTGCCGCGCGATATGCTGCGCAGCATGTCGAGAACATCTCGCGCACCCAGGATGGAACTCCAGTAGATATTGAAACCGGAGATGTCCTCGCTTCTCTGCAGCAGGTGCCAGTTCGTCCCGCTGGAGCAGGCGGAATTGTCGCAAGGGTTGGTCTGCTTCTTGTTGAAAAGGCGTGTTTGGGGCGCGGCGGAGTGAATCACCTCACGCTCCCATTCATAAAAGCCGGCAAAATACTGCTGGCCATATTCCATCCAGTCCAGCCAGGCCACCCGACCCATTTCATTCGGTTTTCGTGGCGGCTGGAGTTCCGCGAAGCTGGCGTAGTCTCGGCCGTGCGCTTTCTCCAACTTTTCCAGCGAGCCGTATTTCTTTTTGAGATGCTCGCGATAATCGTCGATAGCATAAGGCTGATAGTCGGCAAACTGACCTGACCACGCCCAGGAGCCGCCATAACAGGGTTCGTTCCAAAAACCCGTCGCCATGATGTTCGGTTCTTTTTCCAGCACCGGCATGACGGACTTCCAAAAGTTGGCTACGTGCTCGCGGAACGGTTTATAATGCAGGCTGTATTTCATCCAATGGCCTGTCTTTTTGCCGTCGCTGCCGAGAGGAAACTCCTTGCCTGAATCATGCGCTTTCAGGAACCAACCGGGTACATAATGACCGGCCAGCAGCGGAAAATAGACCATATCCCATTTGGCGGCATTGCGAACCAGATTGATATAGCGATCGAAGCTCTCGGGACCGACAATCCCAGGCTCTTTACACTCCCGCCAACCCACATCATAGTGCAGGGCGTTGCAGCCCATGGCTTTAACCTGTGCAAGATCACGATCAGAGACTCCATAGTTAAACCCGATAGGGAAGAACGGCTTGCCGTCTTTGAGCATCATACCGTCTTTGATTTCCAGCTTGCTCTTCCAGGGTTTCTTGGCCGTTCGCGGGTCCAGTCGTTGCGGCAGCCCCACAGCGGCGGGCTCGCGATAACGCGCTATGGCAGCTTCCTCGTCGTCGACTTCAATCTTGATATTGCCTTTAATTCCCACCCGCCAGATTTCGCCGTCGTGCGGCTTGTTGAAACCCCAGCGGATGATAATCTTTCCATCAGGCGGCGCAGAAAGTGTCAGCATATCGCCGCTTACTTTTTCCCAAACCCAGCCTTTTGAAGTATTGCTGCCGAGGCCCTGCCATGTCTTGCCGCCGTCAGCACTGGCGGAAAGACCGTTGCTTTGGTTGCGATTGTTTTTGCGCAACTCGCCGGAAATAATAAGAGCCTTGGCGCCGGCAGGACAGTCCACCGACCAGTCGATACTGTACCTGCCGTTGGGGGCGTCTTTGCTGATCATAATCTCACCGCTCTTGCCAGCTACGAACCACTTGCCAAGCTCGCCAAGCGTCTTGCCCTGAACCTCATCAGGCCCGGCGGTGATTTTACCCTCAGCCAGACGAATTGTTACAGGCCCAGCTGCCAGGGCTTTGTTCGCGGTCAAAACGCACCATAGGCCAATAATTAAAAACATTCTCGTTCGCATTGCTGCAATACTCATTTCGAAGCCCTTTCATAAAAAAATTTCCTGATAATACTTTTGGGTAAAGTTAAACTTGCTGTTTGTGCAGCGGTTAGTCTCTGTCAAACCCCGCCTGGACATATCTGCATGACCACCCGGGGCCGAAACCGGTCATTGCGTTGGCCCGGTCTGCGATATCCTGCGAATCGCGCCAGCTGACACTGCCGTCCAGATAAAGAATGTTGCATCCATCCCGCTGATGATTGAAGGACCCGGCGATAGACCCGAAAGAGAAAGGATTGCCATCGATCCATCCCGACCCCATAGCTGCTCCGCTGTTCAGTTCGTCAACCTTCACAGGCCTGCCGCCCAGGGCAGACTGATACCAGGTCAAACAAGCCATCGACGCCCAGTTGACATAGCCGCCATTGGGAACGACATCCCATCCTGCGGGCGGCTCGGTACAGGAGAAAATCCCCCTCTCAGAATAGGGGTCGCCAACACCAAGAAACACCGGGCTGTCCGGGTAATACTCCAGCAACAGCCCAAACCCCACGAGATTAGTCCAGTCATGTATCGCCCGGTGCTCCCAGGCACCCACCGGGAGGTTACCGTCATAGTCGCCGGCATAGAACATCACCCCCACGCCGACGCTGTGGAAGTTCGACGCACAAACAGCCTTCTTGGCCAGCCTCTTAGCCTCTTGCAGGCTGGGCAGGAGAATGCTCACCAACAACGCGATGATAGCTATCACCACCAAAAGTTCGATGAGGGTAAACGCGCGTAAAATGCGCGTGAAACCGCGAGGGCCTTGATGTCTGGATAACGCGTTGCGTCTCATAGTTCAAGTCTCCTGAATAGCTCTTGGTAAACTCGCCGAAAAACCTGTTTGCGAACACGCGATTTACACACTTATATTATCTCGGCACAAGTGAAATTACAAAGAAACTTATTCAAGAACACCGTGAACGGCTAGGACTGTTTACTTAAACTTTATCGTCGCTATTTCCGCTTTACGCATTGGAACCGTCAGCGTGCCGCCAGAGAGCTTGAGTTCGTCGACCAGCTCGGTCTCGCCCATGTTAAGCTTGGCTGCGGATTTGAAAGGCAGCGTCGTCTTAATCT
>Ga0190284_1000808_pt1 | contig 15520 bp, 11 predicted proteins | sample 48691812_MG_FD_161668 | JGI IMG/M metagenome (GOLD analysis project Ga0190284, IMG submission 161668) | Hydrothermal vent microbial mat bacterial communities from Southern Trench, Guaymas Basin, Mexico - 4869-18-1-2_MG | ecosystem: Environmental > Aquatic > Marine > Hydrothermal vents >...
TGCCGGCCTCGCGGACGAGGTCGCCCACCCAGCCCGCCGTTGAGCCCACCTCGATGACCACCCGATCGGGGCATTCACTCTCCAATACGCCGCGAAGCGTTGCGCGATCGAGCGGGGCGCTGTCATAACGCGGTTCATGAGTCTTTGTGTCAAAAATGCAGCCAGCCATCTTGCTCTTACCAAGATCCAAAGCGAGAATAATCATCACCGGGTCTCCGTGGTTAGGTCCTTGGCCGATCCACGCGATCAGGCCGTTTGTCAATTGGGACCATGATCCCGTAAACCGACCGACTTCGGGACCCGGCTTTCATAGTTTCTTACGGTCACGGCTCGGTTGGGTTTCCATGTCCGCTAGATCGGCATACCCAGCAATATATCCGCGATCGCCAGCGCCCCCAACACCAGACTCACCACGCCGTTGATGGTGAAGAAGGCTACGTTTACTCGGCTGAGATCGTACGGCTTGACCAGACGGTTCTCAATGGTCAGCAGGACGGCCACGATAGCGACCCCGATCAGATAGACCCAGCCCAAGCCGGCCGACGCCGCCAGCACCACCAGCAGAACGACGGTGAGCAGGTGACAGGTGCGGGCGATCCACAACGCCGGTCCGGCCCCAAGGCGGGACGGGAGGCTGTGCAGCCCTTCGGTGCGATCGATGTCGATGTCCTGGCAGGCGTAGATGATGTCGAATCCAGTGATCCACAGCGCAACGGCCGCCATGAGTACGAAGGCGGGCAGGCCCAGACTCGGCGGGTGGACCGCGATCCACGCCGCCACCGGAGAGAAGGCGATGGCACTGCCCAGGTAGACATGCGACAGGTGCGTGATGCGCTTGGAATACGAATACGCGCACAGATACACCAAGACTGGTCCGCAGAGCCGAATCGGCCAGGGATTGTCAAAGCACACGCGAAAGAGCACACAACCCAGGGCGAACGCCGCGACACACGTGGCGAAAAAGACCCACGCAGCGGTCATGCTCAGTTTGCCCGCGGGCAGAGGGCGAGCTTGTGTGCGTGGGTTACGGGCGTCGATGCCCGCGTCGGCGATGCGGTTGAAGGTCATCGCCACGCTGCGCGCAGCCACCATGCACACGACAACCAGGCCCAACTGTCCCCAATGCGGTCGATGCAGGTCGGGGATGTTTCGTCCGGCCAGAAACGCGGCTGTCAGGGCAAACGGCAGGGCGAACACCGAGTGCGAGAGCTTGATCATCTCCGCCCAGGTGCGGACACTTGCCGTCAGTCCTTTCACGACTGCATGGATCCTTCGTTGCCGGCGGTGCCGCCGGGCGCGGTGCCCGCCCAGCGCGTGTTCAGCGCGTGCGACACGTCGAACAGGTCGAGGAGCTTGCCCACAACGGAATCGACCAGGTCGCCCACCGTTTGAGGCCGCATGTAGAAGCCCGGTGATGCCGGACAGAGGATCGCGCCGGCTTCGCTGAGCCGCAGGGAATTGCGCAGGTCGATCTGGCTCATGGGCATCTCGCGCGGGACCACCACAAGGCGCCGTGCCTCTTTGAGCGTGACGGCAGCCGCCCGAAGAAGGAGGTTGTCGCCCAGGCCCGCGGCGATGCCGCCCAGGGAATGGCTGCTGCACGGGCAGATGATCATCCCGTCGGTTCTGAACGAGCCGCTGGCGATCCGGGCGCCGATGTCTTCGTGGGGATACAGCGTGATTCGACGCGTCGGTCGGCCCAGCAATGCCTCGACCGAGCGTGCTTCGACCGACAGTTCATCCGCAGCCAGCCGCCACCCCTTGGGCGAAACCACCAAGTGTACATCCACGCCGCCGCAGTCCAGGCAGTCCAACAACCGCTGCGCATACAATGCCCCGCTAGCGCCGGTCACTCCGACCACGATTCGCCTGCGTGTCGTTTCGGGCATGGGGCTTACTCACGGTTCGACCGGTGCAGGTCCGAGTGTTGCCAGGCGGCGTTCGGCGAGTTCGCGCCAGATGGAATCGGGATACTCCTCGATCAAGTGCTCGAGCGCTTGTCGGGCATCGGCGGACTTATCGGCTTTGAATTCCGATTCTCCGAGCCGAAACCAGGCTTCGGGGACCGCGTCGCAGTTGCCCGGCACGAGCGTGCGTTTGCCGGTGTACTTCTTGATGCACTCCCGCAGCGCCGCGATACGCGCGTGGGGGTCCTCGAGGGTTCGAGCCCGTTCGACCTCGATGTTGTCGGTCAGTTGGCAGCCCGGATAGCGTTCCAGCAGTCTCGTCAAGTTTTCCCGGTACCGCCCGTCCTGCGGGTCGAATAACATCCAGCCTAACCGCGGAAAAGGCGATTTTGACGTTGGGCCGGTGATCGGATCGTCGCCGTACAACGGATCACGGTTGTTCTCCAGAATGCTCAGCAAGCGCTTTCCCTCGAACACCACGCCCTCCACAGACACCTGCAACCCGCTCTCCGGCGGCGTGCAGCGGAACGAACCCTTGATGCCCCCGGCGGGACTCGCCTGTGTGGTTGCCGCCGGTTCGGCGAAGCGCTGTTGCTCGCGCAGGTATGCGACGGCCTGATCGACTTTCCCTTCCCGGGCGTCGAGCATCGCCAGGCGGTACAACGCCACCGCGGACAAAGGGGAATCCGTGGCATTGTTCCAGAGTCGTAGCCACGCTTCCCGCGACTCCGTGGAAGGAAATGTGTCGTAGAATACCAGCCTCTTGTCGCTCCTGAACTGCGCGAGGTCCACGCGCATGTCCAGTGCCCGCCCCATCAGGTACAAGACCGACGGGGCGTGCCGGCTGAGGGGAAAATGCTTGACGAACCAGGCGCAGTCTCTGGCGGCTTGTTCGCGGTACCACGCAAACGGATTGCGACGCTTCGGTGTCGATTCCAACCCGAATTGCCAGCGAGTGTCCTGCAGGCTCGCGATCGCCTCGTACGTCCCGTCGGGTTTGGCGTCGTGGGCACGTTCGACGTTGCGGTCGAACATCTCCTGAACATCCCGATCCTGAAAGTACGCCGACTTGGGACCGTAATCGTGCTCCAACAACCGGTAGTACAACTCATCCCGACCTACGTACTCCTCGAACAACGCAATCGGCAGGGCGAACATCGTCGCCAGCAGCGGTGCGATGACTCCCGGGCGATAGTTCACTAGCTTAGCTAGCCCCAGGCCCAATCCCAACAGGACACAAGAGGACAGCACCGCGAGAATCCACGGCGCCACAAGCGTGACCCGTTCCCCGGGATTGGCCAGCACCGTCGTCGCGGGCTGCGACTGTAGCGACACGGCCAGAAAGTAGACCACCACCAACACCAGCCCGAGCAAAGCCGACGCATAGCGAAACGAAAAGCGAAACGGCTTGACCGACGCCAGGATGCACGAACCCAGCAGCGTCAGCGCCAGCCAGGGCATCAGCGCCACCAACCCAACCACCGCGACGAACGGCAAACAGCAGTAGAAACGATAGAGAATCGACACCAAAAGGGGGATCGAGACCAGGGCCGATAGCAGCAACCCGTGGATCACAATCTGCAGCGGGACCTCCTGGAGATTGATGGGAAAGGTGAGCATGCTGGTCAGCGTGTGCGGCCCACTGCCCGGCAGACAGGTTTGCCACAGCAGCGTCCAATAGCCGTTCAGTGCCGGGGCAAGGTAATGCCCAGTCCGCAGCCAGAACGCGAAGCAACCCAGGCACGCGAACAGCAGCATGTTGATCAGAAGGAGCACAATGGCTCGCACGCGGTATTTGGAACCCGAGCGCGACCAGACGTCAGAGATGACCACGGACCCGCCGGTGGGTTTCGCCGCCGCCCGCGGAGCCTCGCCCTCGACCTGTCCGCGAACTTCAACCATCGGTTGATCTCAACTTCGTTCCGACGCAGACGGACACGATGCCCCGCGACACAGCCGTGGCGCTCACCGCGCCGAAACCCGCCCGCTCCAGACGGGCGCACATATCGGCCGCGCCGATGAACGATACCACTGATCGCGGCAAATAGCGATACGCGCCCGTTCGGTCGCCGCTCACCAAGGCGGCGCCCCAGGGCATGACGTGTCCGGCATAGAACTCGTACAGGGCCCGAAACAGGCGACTCCGCGGGCGGGTGAATTCCAGGATGACGATTCGACCACCGACTTTCAGCACGCGACACATCTCGCCAAGCCCGGCGTCGAGGTCCTGGAAATTGCGCACCCCGAACGCGCAACTGGCCACGGTGAATGATTCCGACGCCAACGGAAGACACAAGGCGTCCGCCTCGATCCACACCAACCCGTCGTCACCGCCGTCGGCCGTTGCTCGGCGCAGCATCCCGTGCGAGAAGTCGCACCCCACCAGCCGGCGCGGCGGATCGGCGATCGTAGCGAAGGCTCGCAGGAGGTCTCCCGTTCCACATGCGACGTCGAGCACCTCGTCGTCGGCGTCGGCACCGACCAACTCCACCGCTTTGCGTCGCCACGCCGCGTCACGCCCGGCACTGAACCAGCGATTAACCCGTCGGTATTGCGGCGCTACGCTGTCGAACATGTGACGCACGCGCGCAGCCTTGTCGGTCTGCGTGTGCGGCGACGCGAGACGCTCTGTGTCCCACTTCAGTTGGTCTGGGCTCCTCGCCATCTCCACGGTATTTCAACACATAGCCACGGTTTTGCAACGTGGCGGGACCGGTGCCGGTCCGGTGCCGTTCTCGGGCAGACAGGTTCGCGCTTCGATATTGGAAACGACACTAGTGCACCTTCACAGCTGTTTGTGTGGGTTGTTGCTCAAGGGTGCCACTGGCGGCTTGTCCGCCAGTGTCGCACGGGCAGACAAGCTGCCCGTGGCACCCGAACGGGCAAACCCACAAAACAACGTGTGACCATGCACTAGGTCTGGGTGGCCCACCTCTTCAGAGGTGGGGAACGTCCGGTTGCTCGTGCTCCCGGCTCGGAAAACCGGTTCGCAATCTCGCACAGTCATTCAGGGGACCGTGAGTTGCAGATTGTGCATGCGCGGGCCGTTGACCTCGCGCAGGCTGACGCGGAGCGCCTCTCCCCGCAGCGCGTCGGCGCCTTCGAAGCGATACTCTCTCTCGATGGTCTCACCGGGTTTGAGCCCGATGATCACCTTGTACTGCCGATCATGATCCGGGGCGGTGGCGTACGTCCGGAAGCTCAACGCCTCGTCCGACCGGTTTCTCACGCCGTGGCGCACGACCAGCCGATTCTCCCGCACCATAGCAAACCCCCAGACGTCGACGTCGTCGATCCCCAGTTCAAACTGCAGCGGGACCCGCATGCGATACGCCTCGGCCCCGCTCAGATGTACGTCGGCATACAACACCTTGGTTCCCCCCGGTTCGTTGTGACTGTATCTCAGTTCGATCGGGAAGCTCCACTCACCGCCCGCGGGGATGTTGAACTCGATGTGTCGAGGCCGCGCCTGCCAAGTCTCCGGAACGTCCAGACTGAGACGGCCCATCAGAACGGAGCGGCTGGGATTGACGGCCTGCACGTCGTGTTCGTGCGTTGCCAGGCTGAACGCTACCGACTCCGGCAGGAGTCTCAATTGGCGCTGAAACGCGAGCACCCACTGCTCGATCCCGTCCACAAACACCGGCGTGGGGGTGAGCGTCAGGCGATGCAGTCCTTCGGCGGTACGCTCGAGCGGCGTCGAGCGCCCCCACAGGTCGACCGCGCGCGTCGCCTGACCGAGCTGCACCTCCCACGTGCGGCCCTGGGGAGGCGCGTGCCGGTCCCAAGTCGCCAACACCGAGCGCTCGCCGTGGGAAAACACCAGCACCCGAACGCCCTCGTCCGCCTCGATAACGCCGTCCGGCCGGCAATCGCTGAGTAGCGTTGCGATCGTCCGGTAGACGATGAGATCCTCGGTGGGTTCCACGATAGGCCCGTTCTCGGTCGGGCGCCATCGCCATACCTGGGGCACGTAGACTGTGTCCGCGCCCGCGTGGCGGGTTTCGATGATTTGGCTCGCCCAATGGGCCAGTCGTGCGATCCGGTCGTATCCGCGTTGGGGCGAATCAATGTACGCCTCCAGCCGCAGGGTATCCAGATCGCGGAAGGCCTGCAGGTGCGCGCCGATGTACTCGGGGTGAATCCCGCTTGGAATGGTCAACGTGATACGGTCCGCCGGAAACTCGCGTTTCTGCGGATCGACGTCCACCCAGGCGGGCGCCGTGAGGTACGGAGATGTCATCAGGGAGAGCATCTCCCGGCGGACCGCGTCCAGGGCGTCGGCCAGTCGAGGATCGTCCGCCACCGACGGGTCCCCGTCGGCGCCGATCTGCCACGAAGCGAGCACGCTGGCATAGGGCGCCACGGCGCTGGCCAGAAACCCACGCCAGCCTTCGACGGGATCGTTGAGGATGTCCACCAGCGATCGTTTGTGCACGTTGGACTGACGGGCCAACTCCGGGGGCACCCCACCAAGAACGCCGGTGACATCGACCCGCAGGCGTAGCAGCCCGTTGAGGAGGGCGTCCAGCGTTTGTGTGTCCTCGGCGAACCCCGGCGCCGCCGCGGAACCCGTCCAGAGCGGCACCTTCACCGCGCCCAGCCTCGCGGCGGTAATCAACGCCACCTCCGCGTCCGCGCCGTCCCGTTCCGCACCCTCCAATACCACGCCAAAAGCGTGGGCGGCATATTGGGGACCGGCGTGAATGTCGGCTAAGACCGCGAACGCGAGCCTGCGGTCCACCAGCGTATACCCGGCGGACGTCACCTGGAGTCGTGCCCGGTAGTGACCTGGCTCCAGATCGGGCAGCGCGACTTGATGCTCCACCGCCTGCACCGGTATCGAACGGTGATCCACGACCTCACCAATGGCGTCCAGGACGTTCAAGTCCGCGGACAGACCCGCGCCGTCGTGATCCTGAACCGTGATCTCCAACACCGCCGGTTGTGGAGTGACAAAGACGTTCCCCGCCGAGAGCGACGACAGCATCACCCGGGGCAGGCGGTAGACCAGGATGTCATCGAACCAGGCCCCGGCGTGGATGTCGGGACATTCGATGTGGTGTTCCGGTCGCGGTGTCGGGTCCCAGATCGACGCCTGCTCGACCCACAGCGTTAACCCGAGGGCGTCCGCCTCGCAAAGAGCAGCCGGCAAGAACACCTCTACCCGGTGCCAGCCGTCGCCGGGACCTTCTCCGCCCACCAGACGTCCCTGCCGCTGCGTCTCGGGAAGCGGCGTTCCGTCATGATCGAGGTAATAGGCGGTGATCGTGGCCCGGCTGGTCCGCAGGTTGTTCGGTCGGATCCAGCCCACCACCAGGTAGTCGCTGTTGGGACGAATGCGCGTTTCGATTCCGCGGTACCGAAACGCCACGTTTCGCCCGTTCATGTCCAGATAGAACGAGGGGGGGGCCGTCCGGCCTGTGGAACGGTCGAACCGACCTCCCGCGTAGCGGGGGAACGATTCACCCCCGAACAGTTCCCAGTACTTCGGGATGGTGCTCAGGTTGTCCGGCTCGTTGAAATCGAAGACTTTAACGATGCGTTGATGGTCGGCGTACCCCCAGTTGTCCGCGTTCCCTTCGGCAGCCGACACGCAGGCGGGGCAAAGCAGCACCGCGAGCACGCCGGCGAACCGTGGGGACCACACCCACCCGTGGCCGAATCCGCGAGAAGCGTACACCGCGATGCGCGCACTTGCCCTCCAGTTTGCTGTACTCGCGTACCGTCCCATCAGTTTTCTTATCGGAGTCTGCGGCGACCCGATTTAGTAACGGAAAAGGGGGACCAGGGGGCCGGCTCCTGTTCGCACGCCGGCAGGCTGCCTGCGGATCTCATCGTACGTCAACGAAGAGCGGATTGTCCCCTTTTCTCTCGCTTTCGGCGGGCTTGGGGGTAGGATTGGGTTGGGGGGCGGAGAATGCCCTGGGGGCGGTGGGAGTCGCTCACATGCCGTGCAAACCGCGCAATCTGGAATGTCCGCAGTGTGGCGAATGCATCACGGGACGGGACCCGCACTGCTGCCGCACCTGTGGGTATGTGCTGGACATGGCGCGGATCAGCTACGAGGGCGCCCTACGGCACGATCGCTACCAAGTCTGGCGCCGGCGGCTGGATTTCGCCCACGCCCTGATTTGGGCGGTGGTTTCGGTGGGTGTCGTCTATCTGGTGGCATTCGCCCCGGGGCCGATCATCTTTACCGCCGGCATCGTCGGGGTAATCGCACAGATCTGTTGGGCAAGGGTGGTCTTCGTGCAACTGAAGAAACGGTAGATGGAGAAAGGGGCCAGGCCGCCGTTCGTGCGCTTCTTTTCTCCATCAATTCAGGCCGTATTCGCGCAGCTTGCGGTAGAGTGTGCGCGGGCTGATCTTGAGGATGCGGGCGGCCTTTTCGCGGTTGCCGTCGGTGAGCCGTAGCGTGTTGATGATGTGCAAGCGCTCGACTTCGGCCATGCTCAGCCCGGCGAAGCTCGGCGTGCTCACCGGGACGATATCGGTGGTCGATTGAAGCCCGTCGGGCAGGTCCTCGACGCCGAGCATCGGCTGTTCGGATTCGATGACCATGCCCTCGATGATGTTGCGCAGTTCTCGCACGTTGCCCGGCCAGGTGTAGTTGGTCAGCTTGCGCAGGGCCTCGGAGGTGATGCCCTCGACGGCGAGGTTGTTCTCCGCGTTGGCCTGCTCGATGAAGTGGTGGACCAGCAGGGGAATGTCTTCGCGTCGCTCGCGCAGGGGGGGGATGCGGATTGCTCCCTGGGCATGCAGGCGATAGAGCAAGTCCTCGCGAAAACGGTCCTCCGTTACGGCCTCGGCCAGATTGCGGTGGGTCGCCGCCACGAACCTGACATCGACGCAACGGGTGCTGTGCGATCCCACCGGTTGGACCTCGCCGGATTCCAGGGCGCGCAGCAGCTTGGCTTGCATGGGTAGCGGCATGTCGCCGATTTCGTCGAGGAAGAGTGTGCCGCCGTCGGCGGCTTCGAGAATGCCTTTCTTGTCCGCGATGGCTCCGGTGAAGGCGCCCTTCACATGCCCGAAGAGTTCGCTCTCCAGCAGGGTTTCGCTCAGGGCGGCACAGTTGACGACCTGGAACGGTTTGCCGGCCCGTGGCGAGTTCTTGTGAATGGCGGTCGCGATCAGTTCCTTGCCCGTGCCGGTCTCGCCGACGATGAGCACCGTGCTCTTGCTGCGGGCGACCTTCCCGACGCGCTTGATCTCCTTGGCCAGGGCGGCGCTTTGCCCGATGAGCCCCTCGAAGTTGTAGGCGTCGGGGCTGCCTTCCTTGAGCATGCGGCGGTCGCGGGCGGCGATCGCCTTCTTGGCCGCCGCGGCGACCTTGCCGTACACCGCTTCGGCGTCCACCGGTTTTACCAGGTAGTCGAAGGCCCGCAGGGAGCCCTCCTCGGCGAGCGCCGCGCGGGCCGCCGCCTCGCCGGCCGGTGCCACGATCAGGATCACCTCAGTGTCGGGGGACTGCTGCTTGGCGGCCTGGAAGACCTGCCGCCCGTTCAGCTTCTTCCCGGCGGGATACTCGGTGACCACGACGTCGGGCGGTCGCTGGCGGATGCTCTCGACGGCCTCCTTGGTCGCGGCGGCCAGACGACAGGCGTGCCCGCCCTGCTTGAGGCGGTCGGCGATTGTCTGCCCCTTCTCGGGGTCGGCTCCAACGATGAGTACAAAGGCCGTTTCGCTCATGGTTGGCGTATTGTATCGCGCTGGGCGATTCCGTCACGGACCCCGGTTGGTTTGTCGCCGCCGACCGCACGCGAGAATCACTCCTGCCGAGCCGCGACCGGGAGCGGAAGATCGGGTGTGTCCCGGACACCCTGCTCTCGACACCGAGAGGCGGACCGAGAGGAAATCCTCAGTTGCGGGTCGACCGGTTGGCGTTGCGGTGAATACCATCTATGGTGCCTTACATCGGCTCGACGAGACTGGTGGCAGTACCCGAGGCGACGAGTTCGCGATGAACCAGAGCAGCGCCGACATGCCAAGGACGACGAGACCTCACAGGCAACACCAGTGGCGTGTGCCCAGAGTGTGGAACGTCCGTCGCGGCGGATGAATCAGCGATACAAGGGAGACTGGGGCAATGACGTGGAAACGCAGGTTGACGATCCTGGCAGTTGTCCTGCTGGTCGCGATGACCATCTTCTACTTGGGTTGGATTCGTCGCGCACGTGAGGTCGTCGAGCGCGACGGCTGGCTCTTGCAGTACACCTACATTCCGCTGGCGTGCCGAACCTGCACCGGACACGTGGAACGGTTGGAATGCAACGGTCAACTCGTGCCGGTCCCTCGGCTGAAGATGGACCGCTACGGACAGCGACGTCAACTCGTTGTCTCAACGCCGGTTGGGACGTTCAGGGCGTACGCGAAGCTCGATCGATGGAGGTTCTTCCACAGCAGCGATAATCGTCCCGGTGCCATTCAGGGATCGATCACGGACGACGAGTTGTCCCGCGGTTACTACAGCGCCGCCGCGGCATCGAAGCGGCACCGAAAAGAGGGGACGCCGGACCACTGGTGTTGGGCATGGACCTCGTACGATTGCCGTTGGCTCGATCCTCAACTCCTCGATGACCTCGACTGGCAGGATACGGACCCTGATTGGCAAGACCCCTCCGCGAAGTAGACGGGGTAACCGGCACCCTCGAAAGGACGCACAACGATGAGCACGAAGGCCGTTTCGCTCATGGTTGGCGTATTGTATTGCGCCAGGCGTGGGTCGGCTATGAGAACTTGACGTCAGAGTCCGCGTTGGGTCACCAGGTAGACGGCGAAGCTCCCCAGCCAATGCCCCCCTTCGTAGTGCTCCCCCGTCACCGCCGCGAGACCGGCCCGGTGGTGCTCACGGGCCGCTCCCAACAACCCGGCAATACGCGGGTCTCCCCGCGGGAGCCCGGTCGCGATGCCCTCCAGCATCCAGGCTCGCGAGAGGTTCAACCCGTCCAGATGGACCAGATGCCCGTCTCGCTTGTCGGTGACGACGGCCGGGCGGAGCCACTCCGTCGAACCATCCAGACTTAGTTCCGGCAAAAAGGCGCCAAGCCAGGCGGCGAACTCCGCCGGCGCCAGTATCCGCCGCATCAGGTCGGCTTCGGCAACAATGGGTGAGAGGAAGGCTTGACCATCGGGCTCAAAGGCAAAGCGGGCCCCTCGGTCGTTCGAATAGTAACCACGGGCGCGCCGGGCGATGAGTTCGGCCATGCGTTCGTCACCACGGCAGCGCGCCCAGTCGAAAACCAGACCCAGGGCGAAAGCGGTCTGGCTGTGCTCACCCGTGCGAACGGGGTGCGACAGCTTGGGAAGCCAGCGCCTCAGACGATCCGCCGCCTCTTGCTCCAGCGGTTCCAAAGCCGATGCCCACGCCTTCGCCTGCGGATCATCCCACTCGTGGAGTTCCGCCGAGAGTTGCAGCAACCACGCCAGGCCGTAAGGCCGCTCGAACGTCCCACGCCCCTCGGCTCGCAGGTATCGCACTTCCGCAGCCACCTTGTTGGGGACGAAGCTCCTGCCCAGTGCCGCCCGTGCCCGAGCCACGAAGGGGGCCTGCGGGTGCGTCCGGCAGAGGCGGACCAGCAACCAGTGTCCGTGCACCGCCGAGTGCCAATCGAAGCAACCGAAGAAGACCGGCGTCAGTTCGCGGGGCGGTCTGGCGTCTTCGGCGGAGTTCAGGATGTGTGATATCTTGTTCGGGTATTCCTGCCCGACGCAGTTCAAGGCAAGCTCGGCAAACCGGCTGACCGCGGCTGCGTCGAGCGCGTCGCGCTGCTGCGCCCGCAGCGGGGCGATTATCAGGAGGACGAGTAGACCCGCGCGGATTCCGTGCATGACGTTCCTCTCGACTCCGGTGGCAGGCATTCGGAGCCTGTTATGCCGTAAACGCATCCGCCAGCGCGGCGAAATCCTCGAGGTCCACATCCGTGTCGGCGTTGAAGTCGAAAGCACCGAGGCACTCCTGCGACGGGGTGACGAAGTCCGGGGCCTGCCACGGACCGCTGATACACTCGTGGAACTCGGCGTAGTCGTCGAGGTCCACGTCCCCATCGCGATCCGCATCGCCCCTCTTCACCGGGCGCAAGATCGGGTCGCCACACAGGACCATCCCGTAGTACCATTCGCGCTCCCATAGCTCAAAAGGCGCCTGGGCATCGAACCAGTCGCGGTAGGACTCCCCGATGGTCTTCCTCTGGCCCAGCGGATCGGTGAAGTCGTCGAAGTTGAGCATGCTGCCGCTCTTGGCGGAGGCCACCGTGATCAGACCATACGTCGTGTTGAAGATGTAGGCGCCGGCGAGGTAGTCCGCGTCGGTGAAACGCCCGGGCCCGCAGGAGAACAGGTTGTAGAACAGCGCCGGGGGATCGCGCTCCTGAATGGTCTGCGAGTACACCCAGTCCCCGTGGTCATAGAACGCCGCGAAGTCGAACGGTGCCCCGTCCCCGATGGCCAGCTCCCACGTGCCGAACGGCGCCGAATCGCCCACGCTGGGGCGGACATCGGCTTCGCCGCCCAGGTAGTCCTCCGTCAAGCGGGTGGCCTGCTCGGCATTAGTGTAGGGACCGTTCGCCAACCAGGTGGCAATGTAGGAAACCGGCACGGGCTCGGGATCATAGGTCAGACCGCCGACCGGGCTGCCGTCGGCCTGGGCGAACCGCGCGCTGAATCCATGCGTCCCCATCCACTCGGAGACCTTCACGAGCAAACGGTTCTCACCGGCGTTCAAGCTGACGTCAACCTTGGTCATGTCGGCTTCAAACCCGCCGTAGCGGTTGTCGTTGAGCACCTGCTGCCCGTTGAGCCAGACGCGCGCCCCGTCATCATATCCCAGCCAAAGCTGACAGGAGGTGCCCGAGTCGGCATTGACTCGCACAAAGGCATAGCACACGCCGAAATCCGCATCCTCCCCGTGCTCGCTCAGATTCACGTACGTGCCGGAGGCGACATAATCGGTCCATGTTTTGCCGCCCATCACATCCCCGGGGTCGGGGTTGATCCCGTCCTCGGGTACGCCGAGGTAGTTGGTCGTCAGGTAGGACCAGAAGTTATCGGAGATGTCCTGATGAAAACCGTTGAGCAGCCAGCGGCGGATGAACGGCGCTTCCTGACCGTGGAGATCGGGGTCGTTGGTTTGATACTCGAGGTCAGCGAAGGTGTCGAGGTTCGTGTCCGTGAGGCGGGCCGAGAACTGATAATCACCGCCCCCCTGACTCACCTTGCAGAGCAGCCGATTCCATCCCTCGGTTAAGGACACGTCAACGGTGAACTCGTCCGGCTGCCAGCCGCCATACACATCGTAACTGCACACCAGGTCTCCGTTGAGCCATGCCCGGATGCCGTCGTCGCTTCCCAACAGCAGCTTAGCGGCCCGGGCTGAGGGACTGTACACGTACACGTGGGCGTAGGCAGCCGACTCGGTGGGGCGCCTGCCGAAGTGATGCCCGCCCGAGTAACTGTGGGCGCAGACCTGCACGAAATGCTGGCCCAAGTCCATCTGGTTCAGATAGTCAGCCCCGGTGGTGAAGTAACCGAAGTCGTGGCGAACGACGTCCGTTCCGTACACCAGATCCAGGGCAACGTCCATGGTGTACCAGTCTTCGTCCACGTATTCCAAACCGCGCCACGGCTGAGTCAGCGTTCCGTCACGGTAGGCGTGCGCCTTGCTCAAGTACCCGTTGACCATGTTGGCCTCGGTATCGTAGGTCAGCGTATAGGCATAGATGCGGGCCACGAAAACCTCAGGACCTTCGTCCCCGTCGCCGGCGCTGTGCGCTTCGTAGTCGCCGTCCTCATCCACGTCCTCCCAGAGACCGTCAACGTCCATGTAGAACAGGTCACAGGGAAAAACGTCGCCCGACACTTCCGCCCAGGCGGCTGGGATGTCTCCGACAAAAACGATCCCCTCGCTACCGGCAGCGTACCGTCCCTGAACCCACGCCTTGATGTCTTCCGCGGTGCCGCCGGATACGGTCTCCACGAACACCGAGTGCCCCTCCGACGTCAGGTCCGTGACGTACTGGTCGAGCTCGACCGCCACCGCGGCGTACAGGTCGCTGTGCACCAGAACGGAAATGCCCGATGCCGCTCGTCCTGTACGATGCGCGCGGTCGGCGGCCGCCGCCACCAAACGCCGGTTTGAAAACCGTGCCGGTTGTTGTGGGTGTTCGCGCAGGTACTGGGCGTAGGTTCCGGGCAACTCGCCATGCGGCGATACCCAACGCAATCTGGATAGGAGGCGTCCGTCCTGCCGCACGCGGTCGCGAGATACCGAGGTTGCCGCTTCGTCGCGCGGAGTAGCGGGAGCGGGCACAACAGAGGGTGCGCTTGTCGAACCCTGCGCTGGAACCCCCATTACGCCAAGGAGCAAGCCAAAGGCGCTCGCAACGACAAGCCCTACGATTCGGTCACTCATTCTTGTCCTCCTCTTGCGGTGTGAACACCGGCCCCCCGCCGCCATTGCCCGGGCGTGCGAGTCCGGATGGCGTCGCCAACGGCCCGGTTACGTTAACCAGGACGATACTAGAGGCTATCCCAGGACCCTTGTGGGACCGGCTTTCCAGCCGGTCAAGACAGGCTGGAAAGCCGGTCCCACAGTTTCGAGATAGGCTTTAGTGTAGCAAATCGCCCGCGTCAGAACCAGAGGGAAGTGGCGAGACCGCCAAACGACTGCGCCCTATAGGCATTGCGATCGGCCGCCGTCGACCGGGAGGTTGATTCCGTTGATGTAGCTCGCCGCCGGGGATGCCAGAAAGCCGACAGCCGCCGCGATTTCGTCGGGTTTGCCGAACCTGCGCAGAGGAATCTCCGCCCGAATGGCGGCTCCGATCTCTTCGACGGAAGCGCCGGATTCTTGGGCCTTCGACGCGAGCAGGGAGCGGAGTCGTTCGGTGTTGGTGTAGCCGGGGAGGACGTTGTTCACGGTGATGCCGAACGGTCCCAATTCGCCGGCCAGCGTCTTGGCCCAACTGGCCACCGCCCAGCGGGTGGTGTTGGACACGCCCAGTCCGCCGATCGGCTGCTTCACCGAGATGGAGATGATGTTGATGATGCGTCCGTAACCCGCCTCCTTCATACCGGGCACCACCGCTTGGGTGAGAAGCTGATTGCAGATCAGGTGGCTGGAGATTGCGGCTCTGAAGGCTTCGGGCTTGGCGGCGAGTATGGGCCCGGGGGGTGGCCCGCCGGTGTTGTTGAGCAGGATGTGCATCGGTCCTTGCGCCGCCACGTTGGCGACGGCCTGGTCGCGCAGCGCGTCGGGATCCGCGAAGTCCGCGCACAGGTGATGGTGTGTCTGGCCCGCGGCGGTGCTGAGTTCCGACTGCACGCGCCGCAGATCGGCTTCGCTCCGCGCCGCGAGAGTGACGTCGGCCCCGAGCCTGGCTAACTCGTGCGCGCATGCCCGTCCGATCCCTTGCGTGCTTCCGCAGACCAGTGCGCTGTAGCCTTTGAGCGGGCCCATACTCACACCTGTTGGAAACGCTGGTGCCGCCTTTCAGCCGCAATCGACGGCACAAGCGTGGTAACCCTACACCAGCGATACCGCAACATCCAGTCTTGCACGCCCCTACGACACGGAGGACGCGATGGCGATCAGTCGAGCCCCCGGGAGATCG
>Ga0190284_1000809_pt1 | contig 15509 bp, 12 predicted proteins | sample 48691812_MG_FD_161668 | JGI IMG/M metagenome (GOLD analysis project Ga0190284, IMG submission 161668) | Hydrothermal vent microbial mat bacterial communities from Southern Trench, Guaymas Basin, Mexico - 4869-18-1-2_MG | ecosystem: Environmental > Aquatic > Marine > Hydrothermal vents >...
TGATCCATGGGGTGGTGAAGGACCAGACGGGCCAAAGGGGAAGATGGCTTTTATGGCTACTTATAATATCGACCGGTTTCGGGATTTTGTGTTTAACAGCAGTTTTTTAAAACGGTACAAGGTTAAATCAGCTTTACTTAAAAAAATCAGAGCAGATGATACACAGCTTATGAAATTCGGTTTTGAGTGGGTAAAATTTTTCGTCTGGGGAATCCGAATCAAGGATATAAGGCCGAGGTAAACATCTAACTCAGGTGATTATGTTGAAGACTGAAGGCTGAAGTATATTAATTATCTCGCAATGCTCGAATTAAACCATTTACGACCTTCTCTGTTTCGACAATCTTTGCTTCAAGCAGAGATGAATCATGGTTGCGTAAGAACCCCAAACGATTGGACAAACTTAGCTGATAATGCAGTTCCCTCAATGACCCGAAAGCTATGTAGAGAAAACGAAGATAATCTGACTGACTGTCACGTGCGCAGCCTTCAACTATGTTAGAAGGTACCGAAACCGCTGCTCGTCGCATTTGAGAAGTTAAACCATACAACTCTTCTCTCGGAAATCCTGCGGTCATCCGATAAACCAATACTGCTACCTCGTCAGCCAGCTCAAATGCTCTAAGCTTTGTGTGATCGCGCATAATTTATTCCTAAAAGCCTTCAACCTTCAGTCTATCCACCTGAGTTACCATCATATATCCTCCACACCTTTTGGCATGGGCACCACCTTTTCGCCACCCAAAACATAGCCTCCATCAAGCCTTAGCACACTTCCGGTCATAAACGGGGCATCCTTGATAATATAAAGTACGGTTTTAACAACATCCTCAATGGTTCCGTTTCGTTGAAGCAGGGTATGGTCGATTATGTCCTGTTTCTGCTCTTCAGTGAGAAGCTCCCAGCCCCGGGTTTTTTCCCCGTGCCTGGTTTCAACAATACCAAGCATAATCTCATTAACCCTAACCTCTGGTGCACCCAGCCTGGCCCATGTTTCGGTTAAAAGAGATATCCCTCGGTTTGCAGCAGAATATCCTTCGTTAAAGATATAGCCGGCAGGACCAGACCTGCCTGTAATTCCGGCAATAGAGGAAAAGTTTATTACAACGCCGTTCCCGGATTTTTTAAGTAAAGGCAGGGCAGCATCAAAAACCCATCTTTTTGCGCGAAGGGTGGTTTCCATTTCAATGTCCCACTGCTCTTTAACATAAGGCCCGTGGACAACAGGCCAGCCCCCGCGCTCGATATTGTTGATGAGAATATCAAGGCGTCCGAAATGATCCATGACATTTTGAATAAGCGCTTGAATTTTAGAGGTTTTCAGAAGATTTGCTCTAACAACAAGATGCTCAGTGCCGGTTTGGGCAAAATCATGCTTCATTTCATCAAGGCTTTCTTCCCAGTCAAAATAGGTAAGCGCAACCTTTACCCCCTCATTTGCAAGGGCAAATCCGATTCCTTTTCCAATACCCTTAATAGCTCCGAGTACCAGAGCAACTTTATCCCGGATTCCGGATTCCGAATCTATATTAGAAGTTTGTGAGTCCATAAGTCACCTGCTTTAAAAACCATTTTTTATAACTCCGAGCCAATTTCAAAATGTTCAATTTCGAAGTCTGCGCTTATCTGTTCGAGATCAAGGAAGGCGAAAATTTTAACCACAAGAATACATGGAGTATTTCGAGGATTAAAATTTGAGCCTGTTGACAAATCCCGCTAATCGGGGACGCAGAGATTGGACAAAATGGGCGTTTTAAATTGGCTCAAGTATTTGCTTTATCCATCTGTGGCTGAGCTTTAATAGCTCAACATCGTCATTTTTTACAGCTTCCGGTATATCAGAATCAAGATGAAAATCATCCAACAAACCTTTTTCAAATATATGGAGTCTGAATCTGTCGAGGTCATAAAGGGCTAGGCGAAAAAAGTGACTTGATTTCATATCCAACGGACCTGGTCTGGTATGATTTTTCAGGCTTATAATTTCCATGAGCATATCATTCATCTCATTATATCCGGCTATTTTCTGATTCTGAATCCACTGTCTGACCGTATGGGTTGTTTCCTGCTCAAAACCACGGCAATGCGGTTCTTTTATCAGAGCAAAATGTTCAGTTACTTTACCTGTGTTTCGGGAGCGGGATAGGGCACGGGCAAGGGGGTACATACGGCAGGATGATGGTCGAGCAATATATACACTGCATCCTGACTCCGTAACAAAAGGGCATTTTAATTTTAAAGCATCATCCGGTTTTAATGCAATGACAGGGAGTCCGGTTTCAGGGCCTGTGTGTTGAGTAGTATAGCGCTCAAGAAACACACCGCTTGTCATACCAAGATGATTTTTAAGGCAAAGTATATCGTATGGAGTTAGAAACTGGTTTAAATCCCTGCAGCATTCATTGAAACATGGAACTTCTGCTGAGCATGAGAATTTAAATGTATCGTTTATTGAAAGGGGAATCATTTCCGGCTCCTGAATTCTTGCTAATTATTGTTTATAATATTTTATTTGGCTTGACAATATCTGTTTTGCAGCTTAATTTTCGACCGAAATTATAATTTTGATGGCGTCGTAAAAAGTCTCATCTACTGCGTTGTAGCGGTTTTTCAAGAACTCGATATACCATATATGTATTGTCTCGTCCCTGAAAAACCACTACGCTTTGTATATGAGCCCTTTTACGACGCCATCCGGTGCTTATTCGAAGACTTTTTACGAAACCTTAAACTAATTAACCGACTTAAATTACCATGCCACAAATTATATCAATCGTAGGTAAATCAGGATCAGGAAAAACAACCCTTTTGGAAAAACTGGTTTCCGAACTGAAAAAACGAGGGTACAGAATCGGTACTATAAAACACGCGTCCAGCGGGTTTGACATCGATAAAAAGGGAAAAGACAGCTGGCGGCACAAGCAGGCCGGTGCAGACACGGTTGTTGTTGCTTCTGCCGGAAAAATTGCAATGGTGAAGAATGAAAGTCATGAAACTTTAGACGACCTTGAAAAGTATTTCCCGGAAATGAATATTGTTATTACTGAAGGTTTTAAAAAGGAAAACAAACCCAAAATAGAGGTTTTTCGGGCGGAAAAACACAGAAAGCCTCTTTGTCCGGGTGACAGCAATCTCATCGCTTTTGTAACAAATACTAAGCAAAACCTTTCCGTTCCAATCTTCGGTCTGGAAGAGATAAAAGAATTGGCGGACTTTATAGAAAAAAAATATTTATGAACCAAAAAGATCTAAAGCGTCTGAAAATCTGGTTTGAAGAGTACGTATCCGGATACTATACCGATGATTCAGAATACAACTATCCTTTCCGGCTGAAAAAAAATCATACAAAGCGTGTATGTGAAAATATTATCATGATCGGTAAGGCTATGAATCTGTCGAATTATGAGCTTATGCTTGCAGAAACCATGGCTTTATTTCATGATCTCGGACGCTTTGAGCAATATGCAAAGTACGGTACCTTTAGCGATATAGCCTCTGAAAACCATGCCAAACTCAGCTTGAGGCAAATGGCCACCCATGGAGTTCTTTCTGAAAATACAGCAGATGAAAAGCGCCTTATCACTAAAGCAATAGCATATCACAATGTTGCAGCACTTCCAGATGCCAAAGATGAAAAAGAGATTTTTTACATGCGCCTTTTACGGGATGCAGACAAACTCGATATCTGGAAAGTCGTTTTAGATTATTATCATGAGCGTGATAATTTTCAGAACTCTGCCATAGAGTTGAATCTCCTTGACGATTCTATCTGGTCCGGCAAAATTCTTGAAGCAGTAATGAACAAAAAAATAGCTCGTATGGAGGATCTGAAAACATTAAATGACTTTAAGCTTCTGCAGATAAGCTGGGTGTTTGATCTTAATTTTGCTCCTTCTTTTAAGGCTGTTGAAAATCGGAAATATTTACATCAGATCGAAGCAACACTGCCGCAATCCCCGGATATTGCGGATGCTGTTGCTATCGCACAAAGTTATGTGAAAAGCCACCTGTAAGAATCGATCATTATCCTTTTTACTATTTGGATATTATTTTTATCGGGGTATCTACTTGTTTCAACCTGACGATGCTTAACTGGTTGATATATTACGGATATTATGCATTTTTAAAATATTCTTAAAAGAAGTTATATATTGTCTCATTTCAGCATGCTAAACCGTTTTAGGTTGAGTTAAGCAGATATCCCAAATACTTTTATAAATGAAAGGAGCAGCATGAGAAGAAGCGAAAAGGAAATTACAGATGAATCGGCTATTGAAGCAATCATTAATGCTTCCCTTGTTTGCCGGTTAGCTTTATCAGATGGAGATCAGCCATACATTGTGCCTTTATCTTTTGGTTATCAGGACAGGACTCTATATTTTCACAGCGCCCTGGAAGGCAAAAAGATAGACATACTCAAAAAAAATAATCGCATTTGCTTTGAGTTTGACGTGAACACCGAAATCATAGAAGCGGAGAAAGCTTGTAAATGGGGCATGAAATACCAAAGCGTTATAGGATTTGGGAAAGCGGTTCTTGTTGAAAATATCCAAGAAAAGCAAAAGGCGTTAAACATCATTATGAACCATTATTCTGATCGAAATTTTCAGTTTCCTGATAAAGCCATAGAGAAAATAGCAGTCATTAAAATCAAAATAGAAAGTATGACTGGCAAGCATTCCTCCTGATAATTTTTAAGTTAGCAGAATATTCTCTGAATAATTATTCATAGACCAAGGTTTTTGTACATATGATAACACTACTTGAAAACCTGTCATACCCCGAAGTAGAAGAATATCTGAAAAAAAAGGATATTATCCTTGTTCCTACAGGTTCGGTCGAACAGCACAGCCCCTATGGATTGATCGGGACCGATTTCATTACGGCCGAAGCTGTTGCCAGGAGGGTTGCCGAAGCCATGCAGATACTTGTCGCTCCGACTGTCAAATACGGCGTCTCCCCTCATCACATGGCATTCGGAGGCACAGTGAGTCTCAAGCCCGATACGATGATAATACTGATTTCCGATATTATAGAGTCGCTTGTTGCTCACGGTTTCGGGCGGATCGTATTCATCAATGGTCATGGCGGGAATATCAGTTCTATAAAAATCGCTATGGAGCGGCTAAAAGCCCGGATGATCGAAGGGTGTTTCGAAGTAATCTCCTGGTATGAGATGGAAGAAGTGCGGCGGCTGAGCACAGATCTTTTTACGGACCAGGAGGGACATCATGCGACTCCCTGTGAAGTTTCCATCACCAGATATTTAAGGCCGGAGGCATTCGAGACTAAGCCTGTTCACGAACTGCAAGTTAAAAATTCAAAATACTACTGGCCACTAACCTGTGAAGAGATGAAAAAAGTATTTCCGGACGGTCGCATGGAGTCCGCTCCATGGCTGGCAACGGCTGACCATGGCCGGAAAATACTGGAAGAAGCATGTCATGCGATCCGGAAAAAGATCGAGGAGATTATGCTCCTGAAGGTTTTATGATGCCTGATTGAGCGGGTCTTAAGCTTACCTGGGTAGTTTCTTCCATGGTCCATATTTCAATTCTTTTCCTTTTTGATATTTCTCATAATCTTCTTGAGTCCCCACCCAAAAACGCACGGATATTTCGGTGTAATTTCCATCCTGCCCAACCTTCCCAACAGTTCCTCCCCCGCCCAGTTCTTTTCCGATGTCCAGAGGGTATCTTTTATTACCTGAATAGTAATAATATTCTTCTTTTTGATATTTTATAAAAGGAATAAGGTCATCAGAAGTCTTTAAAATGCCATTGTGAGGAATCTTCAACAAAAAATATTCGTCTTCTTTAGAAAGAGCCGGAGCGTCTTTTATATTAAAGTCAACACGAACCCAGCCAATATATCCTTTTGGGATAAGGTGTCTATATGTTTTTTCTGACTTAAACAAACACCCACCAATAAAGGCACACAGCAGGCTCAAACAAAGGATAACCGGTAAAATAATATTTCTTGAAAACTTCATGAAGTAGTTCTCCTATATAAACCAAGTTGTTTTAAGATTTTCCTTATAATCCTCTGCTATGCTTTATTTACTTTTGAAAATCCTGTTGCAAGAAAACCCATATAGTCCGAACAACAAATAGCGATATTGGGAAGAAGTAATATATACTACTTACTTCTATCTATATATTTTGAGGCAAAGGAGGAGGGCTTGTGCTTGAAAAAGCCTCTTTGTTACCGGTTGCTACAACAATTATTAAAACAATATCAATAATCACTCCAAACATAACGCCAAACATCATTGTAAAACCTATAAAGGATAAGGCAGATAATGAGACAATTCCTTTAAGAATACTTAAGAATATTATTAAGCCGGCGGCCAGGTAAAACAGTCTAATTGAGGAAGGTTTTATTTGAAGCAGACGAATTGATGCAAAAAGATACAATCCGCATAAAAATAGTTTTATTACACCGAAGATAACTATCAATCTACCATACCATTCCGGGAATTCCCACATTTTTCCCATAAATTTGAATATTTCAGTTGGAAAGTCAATATTACTTCTATTCTCATTTTCAGAAGACATTCTTTCCCTTGTTTCATCAGGCAACTCTGCTTTTTGTTCATCAGATTGTTTCTGAATACTCTCCTCTATATGGGAAAACATTTCTTTTTGAAATTTAAGTATTTTTGGCATCATAATTTCCTGCCCGGCACCCAAAAAACCAAGGCACGAGAAAACGATTCCCAAAATCCCAACTACTGTTGCCCATGTGGGTCTTTTCATTTTAATTGCTATTCCCTAAATCAATCATATAAAGTATTATTAAGATAATTCTTGATCTAAATCGTGTGCCACAAATAGCATCCTTACGTAAAAAATGCAATTATTTAATAAGCAGAAGAAGCCTGCGCCATTGATTGATGGCGCAGTGTGAGTTTTGAAAGATGGCACTTTTTCATTTTCCTGTGCAGCATGGTTTAAAAGGAGGTTAGCCGATTTTGACCACGCCGGGAAGGTATGATCAAAATCGGCCTGATAACTACTTTGTAAAAGTTCTTATCCTAAAGTTCAATTTCATTTCAAAAGAAATGTAACAGTAATCGTACCCTCTTTACTTCCTTTTGGAAACGGAAACTGAAGGTTTTTAAGTTTTTGAATGATGCAGTCTTCAAGTGCTTCGATCTTCTTTGTGCCTGCGATCCTGCTTGCTTTTGTAACCCTGCCGCTGGAATCGACAGTTAATTTAAAAACAAACTCTCCTTTTACATTCCACTTCCACCAAGGTTTCTTATCGTAGCATCGGTTTACTGAAGGAATAAACTTTTCAATTATTGTTATAATTGCTTCTCTTTTCAGTCCTCCGGTTACAGAAATTTTACCTAATTTAATATGAATCTGTTTATGAGCCTCTTTGTCTGAAATGGTCTCTGATGATGAAGGAGCATCCTTTTTCGATTCGCAACTCTCTTCCTTTACTTCCATCGGTTTGCTTTTGCGAACCATTAAAGAGGGGGAAGCTCCAAGGGTTGAGATTCCTTTTGACATGCGAGATTTTCCTCCCACAGCGTAATCGGAAACGCCCTGAGGCAGGGGCAAAGGCTGCTTTACTGTTTGAGCTTTGCCGTCTTTTAGCCGGATCTGCGTGTCAATGGCAACAAATGAAGTATATTGGGTTAAAAGGTTATAGGTTAAGCCAAGACTTGTTACTTCTTTTACGCGCTCATCCTGGGGGCTCAATCGATTATAATCGGACAGAAGTGCTATACGGTGCCTTGCCCACAAATAACGAAGAGCCGAGTTTGTTTTCAATGGCTTTACATTGGCCACATTTACTTTTTTTCTGTATTTGCGGTCTCCGGTAATTCCTTTAACAAGTATATTGCCCTTGGGCCTACCGCGCCACTTGCCAAAAAGAATAACAGGGCGCTGGGCCATTACATCGGGAATGCTTGGCGGTTCAATATCATAGGTTTTAAAATCTTTAAAATCTACGGTAATTCCCGTTAAAACCGGCGACTCAATCAGCTTTCTGAATTTTGCAGCCTTTTCTCCTGCTTCATCAGGCCGGGTAATGATAAAGGGTTCTCCCATTCCTACTCTTGCCATACCTTCGATAAGATGACGGTTTACGCTCGATCCTATGCCAAAGGCAAACATATTTGCATTTCCGAGATTGTTTCGAATCAGATCAAAAGCTTCTTTTTCAACAGAGACATAACCATCTGTGACAATAACTACGTTGCGGGAGTATCCTTCAGTTCCCTGCAAAGAAAGCGCTTTTTTCAGCGCGGGAAGCAATCTGGTTCCACCTCCGCCCCGCTGGCGCTCAATGACGTTGATTGCATGATTGATGTTTTTCCGGGTTGCAGGCAAAGACTTTTCCGACATTACAGTTGAACCTCCTGCAAATAAAAGAACATTAAACCTGTCGGATGGACGAAGATTACCGATCAGATCTTTAAGAAGCTTTTTTGATATATTTAAAGGGAAACCGTTCATAGATCCTGAAACGTCAACAATAAACATATATTCTCGAGGCGGTATCTGGTCCTCTTTTACCCGTTTAGGGGGTTGAAGCATTAGCAGGAAAAAGTTTTCCTTTTTTCCCTTGAAAAGAAGAAGCCCTGTTTCTATCTTCCCTCCGGCAAGCCTGTATTTTAATATGAAATCGCGGTTGCCGCCAAATTCTTCAGATGAATCGAGCTTAATTGATGCAAAATTTGATCCTTTATATCGGATATCGACCTTGTGTGTTTCACAACTGATGTCCTGGATTGGAAGACCTGCCGCAAGGTCCATTTTCATATCAAAAGTATATGGTGCCGATTCTCCCTCATGAAGATATGGATTTGCCGTCCAGTTTTCAGATGATCCTGTTTGCTCTGACTGCTGGTCAACATAGCGAGGGCCCACAACCGTCGGATAAACAAACTCGTAAACAGCATCTGTAGGAATCAGCAGCTCGGTATATTTAAGCTCCACCTTTATAACATCCCTGGGCAGGATATTTGCTACGTTCATCTGGAATACATTAGGCCGCTGCTGCTCTAAAAGTGATGCACTCTTTCCTTCCTGTTTTGCCTGCTCATATTCACGCCGTGCTTCCTCACGTTCACGAATATTTGCAGTAATCACACGCTCCCCTATGGTCATTTTCATCCCGTAAACTGCGGCCCTGGTGGATGCGGGAAATACATAGATGGCCTCTAAAGGTTTTTTGCCTTCATTTTTATAAACCTGTGTAAGAATGACATCCGCAATTACACCGGAAATATTCACCTTTGCCGAAGTCGATTTCAGCGGCAACCGGTCTGTCTCAGGATCATCACTTTTTACAAAGAAATAAGGTGATAATGTTTTATCAGCACCTTTTTCCGGTTGTGCTAAAACAGTTTTTGCCACAAGCAGCCCAAGAGCTGCGATCATAATCGTTAATGTTATCTTTCCTAATTTCATGGGTAACCTCCTTTTGTTTGAGGCATTTTCAAAACGTCCCCCTTTGTCCAATATCTGCGTCCCCGATTAGCGGGATTTGTCAACAGGCTCAAATTTTAATCCTCGAAATACTCCATGTATTCCTGTGGTTAAAATTTTCGCCTTCCTTGATCTTGAACAAAATTGAACATTTTGAAACTGCCTCGTTTTTGTTGTTTTATCTGCTTAGACAAAAGGAAGGCAAAAAAGTTCCGAAAAATATTATATAAAATGCCGGTGTCAGTTTTTTGCATTGTGAATATAGCTTTTTAGAGCGGAGACGCGTTTTTCAAGCCTTGGAGAAATACGGCGCGTTCTTTGATATATTGATATATTGAACAATTTCTGTTATAAGGAAGGAATGCTACCCAGATAAAGAACAGATACAAAGAATAGATGCGTCTATGGCGGATAGCCTTTTTGCCTAGCACCCCAAGGGCATTTCCTGCGGGCACCACCGGCGCTTATTCAAAGACTTTTTACGAGACCATCAACTTTAATACTGGCGATTTGTGTTTCTTTCATCATACAGTTTCAACTGGTTCATTATAATAAGACTATGAAATTATGTCAAAAATGTGGCCAAATTGTGGCCGAAGAGATCTTGTCCTGCCCTTCTTGCGGGAACGAAGTTGTTGAAGGGAGAAAATATATAGATGATTATCAAATTGTAGAGGTCCTACACGAAGGCTTCTCCAGTATACTATGCCGTGCTGTCAAGGAAGGCATGGATGATCCGGTAATGATTCGCATTTTCACGTCACAATCCGGAGTCGATGAGAAGATAGCTGACCGGCTGCAAGAGGAGCTTGAGGAACTAAAAAAGCTTCCGGAAAATTATTTTGTAAGGCATCTGGAAATTCGCAAATCTTCCGACGGACTTTGGTACAGGGTCAGTGAATGGGTTGATGCGGAGATCTGGGGTAATTTATTGGCCTCCGGTCGCCTCCAGGATTATCGAACAGCTTTCAAACTTTTTTACAAGATAGCATCAATCCTCGAGGGTCTCCACCAGATAGGACATTTCATTCCCCACCTTATTTTAAATGACATTATTGTAATCAAGGATGACAACGAAGATCTTGAAGTTAAAATAGATTACAAGCTTTCCCGATTTCTTGATCCGCAAATGGATCAGTCTCCTCCAATGTTAAAGAAGCTTCTTACCAGCCATCCGGATATTATTAACCAGCGCCCCCTCGATTTCAGGAGTGGTATATGGTCTTTGGGAAAAGTTTTCGTAGAAATTCTTGCTGCTGACTATGAAATCAAAGATTTTCATGCCAAAATTGATGAATTGGAGCTCCCCCATGATGCTAAAGTTCTGCTTAAAATCATGTTGGCTGACGATCCTGATCTCAGACCCAGTTCCATGGCAGAGGTGGCTGAAAACTTATCGCAGATAATAGATAAGAAGGTTGAAACAATACCGTCTCCTGTACGTGAAATCAGAGGGCTTAAAAAAAGGATAAGCCTTCTGGTACTTATTATGGCTTTGCTGCTTGTGGTTGGCATATTGGCGTGGCTCTATTTTCCTTTCAAAAAACAAAATAGCGAAGAGATCCTTGAAGATTTCGCCAACAGGTATGCTTCATCAGTAGCCTTTGTTCTATCCGATTACTGGTTGGAGGATGGAAAAACTTATTTTTACCATAATCGAACCGAAGGAACTGCCTTTCTGGTGGATAAAGAAGGCTACCTCTTGACAAATCGCCATGTTGCCTGTCCATGGCTGGAGGACAATAACCTTTATGCAATTATTAACAGGTTAAGGCAGCTTCAAAGACCTGTGCGCTTAGGATATCGAGTCTTTTTATGGTTTGAAGGGGAAAAAGCCTTTAAACGCTTGCCTGATTTACCAGGCAGCCCCGATTTAGAAGATATTTATTTTGTCGAATCGGCTTATAGCACTAATGGGGTTTCTCGACTGACCATAGCCGGAGTTGCAAAACCGCCGGTTAAGACCTGGCAACTTATCAAATCCCCCCTTAAGGATGACTTTGCCGTCCTAAAAGTGGATCAACTGCCTGAAGGATTGGAACCCTTGCCCATTGACTATGAAATGGAAGCGCTGAAAATTCAAAAACTTTCACCGATTATTACACTGGGATTTCCTCTCGGTAGCCGCACCCAGGCAAAAACAGTTAACGTCAGTGTGACGAGGGGGCATGTACGCCGAACATTTGAAAACTTGCTTCAGGTTGACACTTCAATACACAGGGGCAACAGTGGAGGTCCGATTATCGATACCAGCGGCAAGGTTATAGGTATCGCCTCAAAAGTGGCTGTGGACTATACTGCTGGACCCATGCCGGTAATAACTCTTTTGCCGGATATTGGGATGGTACTGCCCATCTCTAAAGCTGCGGCCTTTCTTAATGAATTGAAAGCCGGACAGACCAAATGGAACGGCGTTTTGGATCTATCCGTTGATATTAAAATAAAACAGATTACCGATTTAGCCCGTAAGGGGCAATGGGATAAAGCCAGGGCGCTGGCCGATAAGGAACTAAAGGTAAGTTTTGATCCCATGCTGGTTATGGCAGCAGGAATGATGCATTTTTGTTCAGAGGACTACCAGGGAGCGAAGCATCTTTTCGGTCAAGCCTTATCAATGGATACAGAAAATAATAATGCAAGGTTAATGCTTTTTTTAATCGATTGGCTGAAAGGCCGGTCGGCTGTTAGTCCTTATCGTCAGGAATTAATAGCTTTGGACTGGCGATCACCGTTTGAGTTTTACGGTTACCTGGTACAGGTTCTGGAAAGACTCGTAGATGAAAAATCAGCCGTCAGAGGGGGGTATTCCGAAGATGAGAAGAGCTGGCTTTATTACATAATAAGCCTTATTCGCATAAAACAGGGAGACCTGGCAGATTCCGAGAGGCTTCTGAGAAAGGCTGTATTAGCATCTAATAACAAAAGCTGGCCTTATTTCCTTTCTATTTCCAAGCTGGAACAGGTTCAAAGGCAAAGATTGGCATCTTTACGAAAGAAAACCAAAAGGATTGAATATCAGGCTGGTATAAAGAGGTTTTCCCAGACGATAAAGAAAGATCATACAATTAAAAAAGAACGACTTGAAAAGCTTGCACCACTTATTGCGAAACTTAAATTAAATTCCATAACTCCAGGGAATAAGCGAGAGATATTAGAAGAAATCATGGAGATCGTTAAGATTAATGAAAGTATCCTCGTAGGACTGGCCTATTACAGCGCTATGAACGAAGAATGGGATCTTGCACTAAAGTATGCCCGGGCTTTCCTTGAAGTTGAAGGTAGAGAAAATGCAGGACGTTTAAGTATTGGCTTGCTGGAGCCCTGCATACTTAACAACATTGGTCGAAAAGATGAGGCTATAGAAAGACTTAAAGTGTTCAACGGTCAGATAAAAAATCAATGGTACAGGCATATTGCAAGATGCCTGCTTGGTAAAGAAACCGAGAAATCCATAGTGCAAAGAGCAGGCGAAAGCCCTGAATATCTTATTACCGCGCATTGCGCTTTAGGGTTCTGGGCAGAAGGGTCCGGAGAAAACAAAAAAGCTTTAAAGCACTATAAAGAAGCCCTTGGATCGTATATGGATGACTGGCTTGAATACGAATTTACCATGGAGCGGATCAAAAAGTTGAAATAGACACCCATTAAAGCGTGACCCCTCATTTCTCGAAAAGGCAAAGTAAACAAGATCAAAATGTGATTAATATTTCAAAGAGCGTACCCTACTTTAAAGATAAAAACGAATCATCGAACATTTAAATTAAAAGGCGTTCCAATCCCCTTTGCTTTGAGAATATGAAAGTAAAAAAAATCATAATCGGTTTTGCTGCTCTGCTGTTGAGCATTCCATTGATCCATTGCAGTTCTCACAAAGCCCGCACCTGGCACAGTAAAGTGAGTGTCCCGGAACAGGTTACGGAGAAAACCAGGCAGATGGTGGAAACCATCATTTCTCATGGAAAAAGCATGGAAAACAGCGCCGGGCTTTCCATTGCCTATCCCTATGACCGTACCGTATTCCCGCCTGAAATTGCCGCACCGGAAGTGGCATGGACCGATGCTGACGGATCATCTGAACGCTGGTTGGTTTCGGTTGAATTCGGCAACGGGACTCGCCCGGTGTACGCACTGACTAACAGGCAGCACTGGGCCCCTGACAAAAAGATATGGGAACTGATTAAAGCCAACTCCGTGGACAGTGAAGCCCGAATAACGGTTTATGGATTTGAGGATAAACAGGAATTTAACATTACCGGTAAAAACAGCATCCGGATCTTTACGTCAAAAGACCCTGTTGACGCATCGATTTTCTACCGCCAGGTTCCGCTTCCCTTTAAGGTGGGAAAAAAGCATTTTAAAAAGATGAAGTGGCGCCTGGGTGACATCTCCTCATACGAAAAGCCTTCTGTTGTAATGGAAAATCTTCCCGTGTGCGCCAGCTGCCACCTTTTCTCAAAAGATGGCAAATGGATGAGCATGGAGATGAATTTTAAAGGCGACAGCGGTGCCCACTTGATCACAAAGGTCAGAGAAACCATTAATCTGTCTGAAAGAGATTTTATCTCATGGAATGATTTCCCAAAACCGGAACTCCTTCCCACAACCAGGGGGTTGTTTGCAAAGATGTCCCCATCCGGAAAATACATGGTAAGCACGATTCATGAGATATCCTATGCAGCGGTGACCAATAATTATGCTTTCAGTCAGCTTTTTTTCCCCACATACGGAGTGCTGGCCTGGTATTCAACTGACGAAAAAAAAATTGCCCTTTTGCCCGGGGCTGATGATTATGATGTTGTGCAGACAGATCCATGTTGGAGCTGGGATGGAAATATAATCGCTTTTTCAAGAGCGGAAACAAAAAACCAATACCACGACGATATTGCGAACATTCGCACCCATATGGAGGATGCGAACGTCCACCAATTGAATGCGCGGTTTCCCATCCAGTTCGATCTGTACCAGATTCCTTTCAATAAGGGAAAAGGGGGAAAAGCGGTGCCTGTCAGGGGAGCCGGCCGTAACGGGATGAGCAACTACTTCCCACGGTATTCGCCGGATGGACGATGGATTGTCTTTACACAAAGCAGTACCGGCATCATGCTGCAACCGGACAGCAAACTTTTTATCATCCCTGCCCAGGGTGGTGAGGCAAGAAAGATGCAATGCAACCGTGCCCTTTTCAACTCCTGGCACAGCTTTTCACCCAACGGAAAATGGATGCTTTTCAGCTCCAAGGTCAATACGCCGTTTACTGAAATATTTCTTACCCACATCGATGAAAACGGCATGGACACACCGCCTGTGTGCCTGTCCCGTTTCAGCGATGATAACTTTGCCGCCAACGTTCCGGAGTTTGTCAATATAGGCCCGACAGCCATTAAAAACATCCGACTTTCCGAAATGGAATAGGATGGAAATGGAAAAGGAGTTTCAACGATGAATAAAAAAAAATTATGGCTGATCCTGATCTTTATTATCATGGCAGGTTGCGCCACTTTCAAGGCAAATGAATTTGCAAAAAAATACGGGCTAATGCAGACAGAGACAATAGACCGGACCGTTGAAACCCTGGCGCCGGGGAAGGTCTCTTTTTACGCGGATGTGCAGCCCATCCTGGAAAAACGCTGCGATGTATGCCACAGCTGCTATGATGCGCCCTGTCAAATGAAGCTCACCAGTTTTGAAGGGCTTGAGCGGGGCGGCAGCCGAACACTGGTTTACAATAGTGCCCGGTTGAAACGAGATATTCCAACCCGCCTGTTTGTCGATGCCCATAGCGCTGACCAGTGGCGAAAGATGGACTTTCACCCTATTCTCAACGAGAGAGACCAGACCCTTACAGCCAATATTGAAAATTCGGTACTCTATATGATGCTTCAGCTTAAAAAGGAACATCCGCAGCCAACAGCCGAATTACTACCCGCGTCTTTTGATATCGGCATTGACCGCAAGCAGACCTGCGCAACTGCTGAAGATTTTGAAGCATATAAAGAGAAGTATCCGTTGTGGGGAATGCCCTATGCCCTGCCCGGTCTTACTGATAAGGAGCATGATATC
>Ga0190284_1000811_pt1 | contig 15489 bp, 17 predicted proteins | sample 48691812_MG_FD_161668 | JGI IMG/M metagenome (GOLD analysis project Ga0190284, IMG submission 161668) | Hydrothermal vent microbial mat bacterial communities from Southern Trench, Guaymas Basin, Mexico - 4869-18-1-2_MG | ecosystem: Environmental > Aquatic > Marine > Hydrothermal vents >...
TCCGATGCCGTTGTCGGTGATGCCTCGGATGCCTCGGGGAATCACATTCAAAAGCAAATCCTACGTCTGCTCAAACGTAAAGCTACTATGAACTCGCGCGAAGACAAAGAATTCACGCACCCATCGCGTACGACGTGCGGCCGATGCTTGTGCAGCGTCAACCCCTTTCCCCTCAGAGGATTAGCGTAACCACCCAAAGCGGCATTGGGCTTTCCTTCAACCTCCATCATAACCGGGACTCCGTTTTATTGACAATCTCTATAACAACGGTATTCTGGGTGTTATGTTCAATGGCGGTCTTCCGTAAGTCCAGTCACTGCAGCGTATTTGTGACACGTGGATTCAAGCCTCCCGATGCCCCGAGGTCGGGACTCCGAAGTAATGGCAAGGGCAAGAGACCTAAGTCCGACAAAGGGTTACACGGAAAATGATCTTTGATTGGATTGCTCATGGGAGCGTTGATTTACGGTCGTCCGGTAGGGATTGCCCAGGCATCCGTCCCAGAAGGTCTGATGCCGGACGAGCGACGAGGAGTTAGTCGGACCCGCGTAATGGAGATTTTGTCTAGAATAACTTGTTAGATCGAAGCCTTGACACCAGTGCTATAATACTAGATTGGAGAAAACAACTATGAATGCTGAAGCACAAGACCTGCTCGACAAGGCCCTCAGACTGCCACCTGAGGCGCGTGCAGCATTGGCTGGGTCTCTAATCTCTAGCCTAGACGACTGTGTAGATGAGGACGCCGAAGCAGCGTGGGAGGGAGAGATCCGAAAACGGCTTGCAGAGCTCGATTCCGGGGCTGTTAAGACAATCCCGTGGTCTGAGGCCCGCAAGAGAATCCTCGGGCGATGACAGCGAGGCGTCTCGAATTTCATCCCGAGGCTATTGCAGAGGCGGAGGCACAGAGGCTTTGGTACGGAGAGCGGAGCCCGGGGGCCGCGGAGGGATTTACCACGGAGCTTGAGGCCGCCTTTGATGCAATCCTTGAAGCTCCCGATCGCTGGCCCGTCTACATAGAAGGGACAAGGCGCTATCTGCTGCGCCGATATCCGTTCCTTGTCGTATACAGATGCATCGGCAAAGTCATTGAGATAGTCGCCGTAGCGCACGGACGACGAAAACCAGGTTACTGGATATCACGTGGCTAACTGAGCATCGGGATCTAACAACCGCATTCACCAGACAAATTCCCTCTGTCACGTCCCTTGCGCAGCAAGGGTCGCGCCAGCCGGCTTTGCCGGACGAGTTTTGCCGATGATGCGCACCGTTATGCAGCAAAGCGCGAGCCGCTATGAATGTTCGAATCGTGATCGTGTTCCTCGCCATTGCCAGTGGATGCGACGATTCAACCGAGACGCTGCCGCACACGAAAACACAGCCCGCACCTGTCGTAGCATAGAACGATAAAACACAATCAACGACCCCAAACGCTACGGACGGCGCACAATTGGACAAGAACGTGATTAACGTCAATAGCGTTCGCCTGTATCTTCCCGACGACTTGCTCGGACCGCGCGTTGGCAACGATGTTCAACCACTTGCTGATTACATTAAATCGCTGGAAAACCGCACGGTCGAATACTGGTCGTCCCATGATCCTGAAAACGCGAACGGGTTGTTGATCGCTATCGGCGTGAAACCAAACGGCGAATCTCGCGCATGGTGCGATGCACTCGACGGAACTGTTAGCGACAAAACGCTTCGCGACTTCGAAGCACAAATGGCGTTGGTTCCGTCCGTCAAAGTGAAAGACGGGCCAATTGCTTTCGCAATTGAAGTTGCGTTCGCCGGTCGTTCCGTCAGCATATTCCCCGAAATACCAACGGCGTGGTCATCGGCGGCGCGCGATGCTAAAAAGACAATGATGATTCCGGACGACTTGTTCACACGACTATGGCCAGACTCGTAAAAAGCGGCATAACAAAATAAGGATTAGAAACCGAGCACTCGCTTCACTCGACTCGGTCCTCATCCTTATTTCGCTTGAGAGACGTTGATGTCGGTCAGTTGTCCCTCTGTGACCGCGACGTCGGAGATGACTTTCTGAACGCATCCTGGTTTCGAGAACACGAGGGTATACCTGCCTGGCTCGAGCTGCTCGAACACGTAAAGTCTTTGATTCGAGGCGGTGAATCTCTGACCAGTCTGGGCGATCGTGACCTGTGCGATCGCCAGCGGAGCATCGAAGTCTTCGTCACACACGACACCACTGATAGAACCCACCCGATTCTGCGGCGCAGCAGCAGTCGTGACCTTTGATGATTCCGTAAAGAAATAATCCAGAAACTACAGCATCAAGAAGGACTAAAGGACCATGTGAGTATGCCGCCAAGATTTTACCTATAATCATCACGCTAAGACTGATGATTGCTATCCATAGAAATCCGGGAATATCCTTCGCAATGACTCCTCCTTATATACAAACGTATTTGGCATCGTGGAACTCCTTTCGGTAAACACCCTGAGGTGAATCGCAGCCGGTAAATTTCTGACTGAGTGCTCCCCGTTCTGATGCGTGAAAGGTATTTGTACCGAAACCTGATAGTGTGTTAAGCGAACGAGAATCAAACAATGGGTCACGAGAATTCATGGTATTAAACGATGTGCATGAATTTCTTGCGGGTGACGGGAAGACCATTCCTCTATTGTAAGTCCGCCCGAGGATTGGTATAGTAACTCTGACCTGGAATTGAATTGTCTAAGGCGGATGCTATTCGAGGATCATGAAGTACCAAATAGATCAAGCCATTGAGATTCTGAGCAGGACACCGGCGACGCTGTCCAGCATGCTCCTCGGTCTCTCGGAGCCGTGGGTGATACACAATGAAGGTGGCGAGAGTTGGAGCCCCTATGACATCGTCGGCCACCTGATCCACGGCGAGCGCAGCGACTGGATGCAACGGATCGAGCGCATCCTGGAACTCGGCGAGGCGTGGTCCTTCGAGCCCTTCGATCGGTTCGCCCAGTTCCACGAGTCGCGAGGGAAATCGTTGCGAGAGCTGCTGGAGACGTTTGCGGATCTGCGCCAATACAACCTCAAATCTCTCGATGCGATTGACATTACCGAGGACAAGCTGGAGCTCTGCGGGACGCACCCGGATTTTGGCCAGGTGACGCTGCGCCAGCTCCTCGCCACCTGGGTGGTGCACGATCTCGGGCATCTCGCTCAGGCCGCGCGGGTCATGGCCAAGCAGTACGCCGGCGAGGTCGGTCCCTGGAAAGCGTACTCGCCGATTTTGAAGGACTGATCCTCAGTATGCTGTCGCGGGAGATTCGACCGGGATGCTCGGTGCGGAGGGACGACGTTTAAGGTGCGCGTACATGCACGCGCGGAGTGTGCGAACCTGGCGACACGAGGGAAACAAATCTTTTTGATCGCCGTGGTAATCTTTGCCGGCCTCCTGCTGGTGCTGCCGCTAGCAAGTTTATTGCAGAACCCTGGAGACGGGACTTCACCTTCTCGGATCAACCCATCGGAGACCGACACGACAAGCCGTTTCGAGGATGATTTTTCGGCAATCTATGCGGACGATCCCAGCGATCCCTGGAACCGAATCTTTCGTGAACTCTTCACACGTGCAATAGAGGTGCGGCTGTCCGACGATTTCGAGGAGGCTGCTCCTTTTCAGCAGGTCGATACCGGGGGATTTCTCAAGCTTGCCCTAAGCCGGCATCTCATCGAGAGACACGAAATCGGAGATCGAGCGATAGATCCACTCTATCCCTCGTTTCTCACGTCGCGTGGTCCGCTTCATGTTCTGAACGAGCCGTAATCTTCCCGCCTGCGGCAGGCGCTGAGCGATGCACTGGCCGAGGCAAACGAGCGTACGCCGCTCGCACGAGCCTTGATCCAAAGCGACGCTTGGGCGGCGTACGACATACTGTCGCGTCCTCTTGCTTTCGACATCAACGAGGGAGATGTCCAGCACGAACGCCGAGTCGAGCTATTGCCGTTCCTTACCCGCTTTGTTGCAATAACGGCGCTCAGTCGCGATGAGATCGAGGCCCTGCCCGACAACTACACCGCGACGGCGGCCGAGCACAAGCTTCCCGATCTGTTCGACCCTGCAAGTGGATGGACCGAAGCATTCCACCCCTCCGATCGCCTGCACGACCACGCCGCGGATTTCCGGCGCGCTGCCAGCGCCTTCATTTTGCCGGCCGGAGTTCCAGCGGACAGAAACTCTTCGCAGCTCAACGACCGCGGCTCCGGAGAATCCACTGAGCTTCCCGATGCAGTGGCCCTCGTGGTACTGAACCTGCTGGTCGACGAGACCGGCCGGGTGGTTCCCTCGCCGATCACCTACGAGGTTCAGTTCCGCAGGTTCATCAAGGACGTGGATGGCCAGTTGGTCAGCGTTCAGCTCAGCCAGTATGAGCTCAGCCGCAAGCTTTTTCTCGACAACCCAGCATCGGGAGGCCTAGTGGCTGTGGATGAACAGGAGAGCGTGTATCTACCGGCAGCCGGGAACGATTATAGTTTTGCATCTTGTTTTCATTCACCATATCACCTCAACGTGTCTTATGCGTTCTTCCGCTGAGAAATGGGAGTAATCCTGCAGTCTTCAAAGGAAAGGCTGCCTGGCGAGTGGAACTTGAGCTTCGCGTTCATGATGTCGGGGGATAGGAATCTCAATCCCCGTCGTCGATCTCGCGGCGTACCAAACCCTCTCGTCTCGCACAGACCGGGCGATGCAATCGTCCGGAATGAGGTAAGATTCTGAGACTGAATCACGGGGAGCACAGAGTCATCAGGTGCGCGATGATCGGGCAGCGTGAGACACGGCTACTGGCAGCTAATGTCGGGTTGGGGATGCTTCTTGCGCTCATTGTTTGGTCGTTGCTGGATGATGAGGACGCTCACAATCGATCCTTGGTTGATGCCGAACGAAGCACTCCGATGGGCACGGAACAGGAGCCAGTGTCAGTCCCTGAAGGCGAGGAGCAAGGGTCTTCGGTACCCTCTCAGAAAGAGAGCGCCGCTGAGCTCGACCGCACGCCGCTCGGTTCAGCAGCGCCTGAGATCGAGGAGCGTGCCGGTGCGCCGTTGGACAACGTCGAAGTCAGGCTCCGGAGCGAACGTGATTATAATCTGCCCAGTGAGCTGGAAAGTTGCTATCGCGGGCTCTGGTTTTTCTGCGGGCGTACCGATTCGAACGGATTCTATTGCATCGACGTACCTTGTTTGGGGCCGTACACGATTGGCGTGCGTGAGAACGACTGGTCCGGATTGTCCATAAAAGACCGCGAGATGCTGGTCCACACCAATCCCTTCGAACGCCATTTCACGGTCCGTGGAGGTGAGCTGCGCGGCCGCCTGGTCGTCATGAGATCGAACTATTCGGGTGTATCCGCGGCGGGCAATGGAAGCGGCAAACCCAATCAATCACGCTCGAGGCGGATGCCGTCACGGATGTGTTGTTCGAGCTGCCGCAGTAGCGATCAAGGGATCTATACTGGTTGAAACTCGTTCGGAATAGACTCCGAAAAAGTCGAACTCATTCAGAGTCTGTTTCGAACCGGTTGGGAGGATTATGAGGAACAATCTCGATCGAACTGGGTCCGAAGAGAGACAAAAAAGGTCAACCCGCGATCAAGGGCATACGTTGATAGGAAAGCGTGTCGTACCGGTCGGCGCGGCGGGGTGATGGACTAAACACGAGGAGCGAGCCATCGAAATTACTCTGGTGATGACCAAAGAGTGCAACCTGCGCTGCCGGTACTGCTATCAGAAGCGGTTCAGCAACGACAGCCTCTCTGTTGCGACTGCCGTAGAAACGTTTCACGCTGCGGCCGAGAGCGGTGTCACATCGCTTGCACTTACCTTTTTCGGAGGTGAGCCGCTGCTGCGGGCCGATGCCATCTTCGAGATCATGGCGGCAGCGCGGCACCTGGAGCGATCCAGGGGGATTTCCGTTACCGCGAAGATCTCCACGAACGGGATACTGCTCGACGAAGGCACCTTGAGCCGGGCGCAGCGGTGGGGGATCTTCGTCTCGCTGAGCATTGACGGAACCGAGCAAGCCCACAACATCGGCCGTGTCGACAGGGATGGCCATGGCTCCTATGAGGCCGCTGATCGGGCGCTACGTCTCCTGGCCGCCGCGGGAAAACCCTTTGCTGTCTATTCGGTGATCACACCCGTCAACGTGAAATACCTGGCCGATTCGATCGCTTTCCTCTGGAACGCCGGCGCGCGGATCATCATCAACACCGTGGACTACACCGCGGACTGGACGGAAGAAGCGCGAGATCGCCTCGAAAGACAATATCATCGTACGGGGCGGTTCTATCGGCGCCAGCTCGAACGGGGCGAGTTTTTCCATATGGATCCCTTCGACTCGCGCATTCCGGCGGTGACACGGCCGCGCGAACTCAAGCGCTGCCAGCCCGGCCTTTCGCAAGTCGTCGTGGCGCCCGACGGCACTATCTACGGCTGCCTGGAGTTCTTCTACCGGCGTCTCATGCCAGTGGGGACATCGAGCACCTGGATCGATCGGCGATCAGTGCAGCATTTGGTGCAAACCAGACGTGGTTTGCCTGTCGAGTGCGGTGATTGCGCCCTCGAAGGGCGCTGCAACAACCGCTGCGCCTGCATCAATCTGCGTGGCACGGACACTCCGAACCGACCGCCTTCGAGTCTTTGCCTCTGCGAACAGGCCACCCTTTTTGCCGTTGACCGGACCGCGGAGCAGCTCTATCGCAAACGAGTGCCGGAGTTCGTCCTGCGCAACTACAGTTGCAGTTATCATCTGCTCACGGGTATCGAAAGACTGCTTCAGGGAATGGAGAAGAACGATGAGCAAGCTCATACCGGTTAGAGGACCTTACCTGCCCGGGTATCCGCGATCACTGTCTCCCGAGGAGATCAAGCTGCTGCTGAAGCCCAGCCTCACCCGGCGATTTTCGTCATCGACCCTCCTGGCAGGGAGCATGTTGCTCTCGGCGGCGACGGGCTGCGCGCAAAACACGAGTGTTGCGGCTGGGCCACCAGCCGGACAGGTGCCCGGGCAGCCGGGCAAGCCTGCAACGAACATGAGCACGCTGAAAAATCCGAAGCTCGCGCGCGAGGTCAACCTCGTGACCAGCGAAATCCTGGATCGGCGCGCCGGGCACGGTTTCGATGCTTTCTGGTCCGACTACACGTCGATAATTGCGCGGCGCGAGCTCGAGCCCAATCCGCCGGTCAAGTATCCACGCATCCCCATCTGCTATGGCAATTCGTACAACGGTCTTTTCGATATCGATACCGCCAAGCAGGCGACCCGGCGTCTCTTTGCGCTCTATGGCATCGATCTCGAGCGCGGAGTCACCATCGAGGGAGAGGGGTACGAGTTCGAAGCCGATGGCTACAACCGGGAGCACGGGGTCGGCTTCAAGCTCTTGATGCCCGAGGGTGCTTTCGGATTGATGGGCGGGCAGGAGTTCGAAGCTCAGGATCCCGATGACAAGCTCGACCGTGAGGAGATGCAGCGGCTTGCCAGCGAAATCAGCGCACGACGGATCCAGTTCTTCGTGGCCGACGCCGCCAGGTTTCCGCTCATGGACGGAGACCAGTCGACACCATTGGCCTGTTACATGGCCTCCGTCGTTGATTACCTCAACTGGATCCACGGCGATAGGCACATTGATCTCAGCGACGTACTCGGCAAGATACCCGGTGGAGTCCCCGATCGCGGGCTCCTGGAACTCGATGGCCGCTTCCACCCCCCGCTACCAGGCTGTGACTTCGAGACCAAAGAGGACCTGAAGCACTGGACCGCCACAAAGGGCGAGATCGCGCTCTGTGATCGCTGGCCAGGCTTTCAGGCGACGTCTCTCCAGGTGACGCTGCAACCGGGCGGGGAGGCAGTCTACACCGTACCATCGGGAAAAAAGGTTTTGAATGCACCGTCAGATGACGATCAGTACTCGAAAAAATGCTCCGATGCGACCTTCGGAGGCAAAGTCTTTCTGGCCGATGCCGAGGAAGCGGAGGTGGTTGTCCATTTGACGCTGCTCGGGACGGAGGGGCGCACATGGACCTTCAGCAAGAAGCTTCCGCGCAAAGTGACCGTCGCCGCCGTCGAAATGCGCGCCGAAGGACCCCGCCTCGGTGAAATCAAAGGCCTGAAAATCTCGGCTGAAAGCAAAGGACCGATCGTGCTCTACGCCGACACATTCGGTGTTCATCCCGTCAAGATCGAGGATGTCGAGTAATCGCGGTCGACGCTGGTTGCATGTTCAGACGTGCATTCTCCAATGGAGTCAGAACGAAGCCGGCCGCCCGGTCACTGCTCATTCTCAGATTTTCAACACAATTCGGCTCCCTTTCAGTGCCCAGTTTGTGCCAGACGGGGAGCTCGGCACGCAACGAGATCGACCAAGGGGACTGAGATTACTATCTTCCGTCACGGCCGCGTACGACCCGGCGTCCGCGAAGAGTCGCGAAGTTTGTGGAGATACCATAGAATACAGCGAGCCGGCGCGCCATGACGAGGCGAAGAGACCACGCCTCGCTTTTTTTGTGGTCCCGGCGCCCGTTTGCTCAACACACGGGGCCATGGCCAAATCGGAGTGACCTCGATGACCTTCATCCACCCCCTGCTCATGAGCTTCCTTTTTCTTCTTCTTCCTTGGCTCGCCGCGCATCCCGGCGGCGAGCCGGCCGGAGAGACTCCCTCCTGGCTGAGCGGGTACGAGAGGACGATCGAAGGAAGACCCTTCTCCTACCACGCGCCTCTTTCGGAGGTGCGCACGTCGTTGCTCGTGCGCTGTCACCGGGTGGGAGCCTCCGTCGCCTGGGAGACCGCCTCGCTGCCCGCCGACTACGCGGCCGGGAGGGCGCACTTCGTCTGGCTCTTCGGCGTCGACGTGATGGCGGAGCGACACACCTTCTCCCTCATGGTGAACGGAAAACACTGCCTCACTTTCGAGAACCCGGCCGATTCGGCCCTGAAAGACTGGGAGGCAAGCGGCGCCGGGGGTGCGCTGCTCCGGTTCAGGCCGACGATGATCGACCGCCACGGCGATCTGATGGGATTCGCCATGCTTTCGCTTCCGGCAGGAGGCCTCGAAAGGGGCGAGCCGGTCCGTCTCGCTGTGAGCGGCGACGGCACGGGGAGCGCTGCCTGGTACATGACCTTCCGCCACACTCTCTCCGAGGGGCTGCGGTTCCGGAATACGCCGGCCATCGTGAAACGGAACGGGGGCGAGTTCCAGGAGGTCGTTCTCGAATTTCTCCACATGGACGCGCCGGCGCAGGCACGGATCGCAATCGACGGCGAAACCGAGATCGCGCGACGCCTCGATTTCGGGCAAAACAGCGTGCCCATCCTGATCCCGCCCGTCGAAGAACCCCGCCCCTTGACGATCCGGGCGGAGGTGGCGGGCCGTCCCGAGCGGCTTCTGTCCGTCACCGTCGATCCCGTGCGGCGGTGGACAGTCTATCTCGTGCAGCACACGCACTCGGACGTCGGCTACACCCGCCCGCAGACCGAGATCCTACCCGACCATCTCAGGTTCATCGACTACGCTCTCGACTACTGCGACGCCACCGACGGATTCCCCGACGCCGCGAAGTTCCGCTGGACCTGCGAGTCGAGTTGGGCGGTGCGCGAGTGGCTCGAGAGCCGTCCACCTGGAGAGATCGCCCGGCTGAGGCAGCGCGTCGCCGAGGGGCGGATCGAGCTGACAGCCATGTTCCTCAACATGTCCGAGCTGCCCGACGAGGTTTCCTTCGCCGCCTTCCTCGCGCCCTTGCGGCAGATGCGGCGCCACGGGCTCACCGTGCAGACGGCGATGCAGAACGACGTGAACGGGATCGCCTGGTGCCTGGCCGACATCTTTCCGAAACTCGGGATCGAGGCCTTCGTCATGGGTCAGCACACCCACCGCGCCGTCGCCTGTTTCACGAGGCCCACCGCGTTCTGGTGGGAGTCTCCCGCCGGGGAGCGACTGCTCGGCTTCCGCGCCGACCACTACATGACCGGGAACAAATGGGGGATCCACACCGGCGACCTGGAGCGGTTCAAAGGGGAGGTCTTCGGATACCTCCACGACCTGTCAGAGGGAGGTTATCCCCACGACCGCGTCGCCGTCCAGTACAGCGGCTCCCTGACCGACAACGCCCCCCCGGGCCTGGCCGGGCCGGAAATGATCCGCTCCTGGAACGAGGCCTACGCCTGGCCGCGGCTGCGGAGCGCGACGGCCGGCGAGTTTCCCGCCTTTCTGGCTGAGCACCACGGCGGTGAGCTCCCCGTCTGCCGCGGGGCTTGGCCCGACTGGTGGACCGACGGGACCGGGTCGGCGCCACTCGAGACGGCGACGGCCAGGCGCGTTCACGCCGAGATGATCGCCGTCGAGGGTTTGTACGGCGTTGCGGCCTGCCTCGGCGTCGATTGTCCGGACGGCGTCCTCGACGAAATCCAGGCGGTCTACGAGGCGGTCCTCTTCTACGACGAACACACTTTCGGCGCAGCCGAGAGCATCCGCGATCCCGACTGCGAGAACTCACGTGTCCAGTGGGGCGAGAAGGCGGCCTACGTCTGGGACGCGGCCAAGAGGGCGCGCCTGCTCCGCGAAGCCGGGCTCGGCCGGGTCCAGGGGCTGTTTCCACGGTGCGCGGTGCCGACGATCACGGTGGTGAACACTCTCGGCTTCGAGCGCTCGGGGAGGCATGAGCTCTTCATCGATCACGAGATCCTTCCGCGGGACCGGACGTTCCGGATTGCCGGTCCCGGAGGCGAGGAGGCGGCGGCGCAACTCGTCTCGAGCCGGTCCGACGGGAGTACGTGGACGCTCTGGCTCGAGCGGGTACCCGCGCTCGGGTTCACGACGTACAGGATCGAAGTGGAGGACGCACCGCGGCCACCCCTCCCAACCTACCGGGGCAACGTGCTCGAGAACGCCTTCTACCGGATGTCGATCGACCCCGCCACGGGAACCGTTGCGAGCCTCGTCGACAAGCAGACCGGGATCGAGCTCGTCGACGACCGGTCCGAGTGGGGGATGCTTGCCTTCATTCACGAGACTCTCGGCGACAGGCACCAGCTCGAGGCGTTCAGACTGAATCGCTTCGACCGGACGACGCTCGACGGCGTGAGCCTGACGCCCGGCGTGGACGGGCCGATCTGGAGGAGCCTCGTCGTGACCGGATCCTCGCCGGCTTGCTCCGGAGACGAGGCCGTGCGCTACGAGATCCGCCTCTTCAACGTGGCCAAGCGGATCGAGTTTCATTTCTCTTGCCGGAAGAAGGGAGGGACAGACCCCGAAGGTCTCTATGTCGCCTTCCCCTTCGGCCTGCGCGACGGGGAGTTCGCCTACGAGGCGCAGGGCGCACTCGTGGTTCCCGGCGTTGACCAGCTGCCCGGATCGGCGTCCGACTGGCACACCGTCCAGAACTTCCTGCGCCTGCGCAATGACGCGATCCAGGTCGTGATGGGGAGCGACGAGATCCCGCTCGTTCAGTTCGGCGGCATCAACCTCGGCGAGTTTCGGTACGTGGCGAAGGTGGAGCTTCCCCACGTCTACTCGTGGGTGATGAACAACTACTGGACCACCAACTTCCGCGCCGAACTCGGCGGAGAGTTCCGGTGGCACTACTTCCTGACGTCCATGACCGATCGGTCGCACGCAGCGGCGGCGCGATTCGGATGGGGGAGCCGCGTGCCCTTCTTATCCCGTGTCCTTCCGGCCGGGCCGGTACGGGGGGAGCCGGTGGCCCGCTCCTTTCTCGGCCCCGTGCCGGAGAACCTCCACCTCGTCGCCTGCCGGCCCGCTGCCGGCGGTCAGGGACTGATCCTTCACTGGCGCGAGACGGCCGGCGTCGCAACCAGCCTCGACGTGCGGAAGCTGCTGAAAGGAACGCCGTTCAGCGATTTCAGCGTCGTCAACATCATCGGCGAGAAGCTGGAAGCGGTGGCGTCAGAGGTGACCTTCGGCCCCCTCGAGGTGAGGTTCCTGAAAGCCGGCCTTGTGCCTGGCCGGTAGCCGGCGCCGCCCGGTGAGGCATCCTCTGCGCGGGCCGATCGTGAGCCGTCCCGCCGGATTCGGAGCGGAATTCGCCGGCGCCCGTTTGATCCCGGTCCTGCGATTCTGTAATATAGAGAATGATAGATGTAATTCTCAACGTCGTACGTTCCGACCGGTGGCGTGCGCGAGTGACATCCGACTAGCCAGTGTCAGGTCTAACAAGCATCGCCGTAGAGTGACGGCCTACGGAGTCTTCTCGAGTCGAGCTCTTGGCGAGAGGAGAAAGCAGACCCGTGGCGAGGATTTGGTCGCAGGGATCGGCGCGACGGTCTCCTCTTACGAGCCCCTGACTGAAGCGGACGAGTTCGCCAAGCGAAAACGGCAGTCCTGGGCGCGGCTCATTCAGAAAATCTGGGAAGTTTCACCTCTCACATGCACTCGATGCGGCGCAGAAATGAGGGTGGTCTCCGTGATTGTTGCCGCCAGCGAAATCACGCGCTTTTTCATCGGCGATGACACCGTGATCACAGATCCCGTTGTAATCGACAAAATACTTAAGCATATCGCAAAAAAGGACCGTGCACCGCCTTCAGGACATCCAGCCGCCTCATAGCTAAATCCGAGGAGCTGCGCCAGGTCAACGACGAGACCGTTACGACTGTTGAGAAAGAAATATGCTCCATGTTCGGGGTTTTTGGAGCTTTTGCCCAGAATGAGATCTCGAACCGGTCGTGAGTGCTTCCTTTTCCGATTGGAAGCGTCTCCGTCTCAGATTTTCAACACAATTCGGCTCCCTTTCAGTGCCCAGTTTGTGCCAGACGGGAAGGCGCAAAACACGCCATTCGGCATGACCGGCATGCCGCCGTAGAGCGGGGTCCGGCGTTTCTCAATTCCGCTCGGGGAACCTCGAGAGAAATTCCTCGAAGTTGAAATCCTCACGGTACGTTTTGATAGTCTCGCCCTGCCTGAGCAGCGGTTTCTCAGGATCCAGCACACAGTCTTGAAAAATCGCGACCACATTTTCATTGGTGAAGGGATATTTCACAAATCTCTCATTGAAGAGTTCCACCGTTGTGTTGTTGAAGACGTCACCTTCATACATAAGGGTAAAGTGGCATCGATCGAACAAAATCTGCCACCCTTTCCCGTTTCTCCAATGGTGGTCTTCGAGGCGAAAATCCATGAGAACAAAGCGACAATTTCTGAAACTCGCAAAAAACCGGTCGTACCTACAAAGAGTGCCTGCCTTGCTGCCGTCACCATATCCGCAGATGAACTCTGAATCCCTTGCCCTGACAACACCTTCTCCGTAATCAGCATCTATTTTAAATAGGCTGCTACCGGCGCTACCGTTGTCAAATCGGACAACTCTGGTACGCTCAAAGTCCAAACTGACCCGCTGAGCTCGAATCTTGAACGTACATACATTTTCTGCGTCTATTGTCAGGTCACTGAATCTGAGTCGCTCAATATTATGACAACAAGAGATACCGTGTCTGAATATCAAGAGCGTTTTGTTAATGCCTTTACCCTTGAACATGACATTTGGCGGAAATCTACTAAAATAGCCGTCTTTGAACATGCGGCTAAGATCGAATCGACCTTCCCCGAAGGACAGAATCGCCCACTCGGGGATTTCGGGCCTTTTCCCTTCTTGGAGTCTCTTCGTAAAATCGGCACCATCAATTATGGGCCTTTCCCCGTCCGCGTAATCCTCAGGAAGGAACTTCTCATCAATGACTCCCCAGTCGAACTCCAGCGGAAAAATCGACTGGTTATCTGGTGGTTGATTTTCTGATGCTACCGGAGTCTCGTTCCCATCAGGTTCGGTTTCGATCGCTTCTCCTGAAGGTTCTTCAATCGGTGGAGTAAATAGTGCCACCTCCTCGGATTCCGGCCGAGGTAGCTGGCGCTCTGCCAGTTCACCAGAAGGATCAGATGAACTCGACACCAAGAAAAATACGAAGCAGCAAAGAAGTAATACTGCCACAAAAATGATTATTTTGGTCATCTCTTTTTCAGTCCCGAGAACTCGCCGTCCTGGCCTTCCTTGCGATCGGCGCCGTGTGACCAGCCACCTGGTTTGCCATCTTGGCCCTCGTGGCCAGGTGGATTGCCCTTGCCAGGATTTCCTTTGAGTTGATATCTACCTGGGTGGCCGAGGCCCTTCGTACCTCTATCGCCTTTTACTCCGGGTGGATCTCCGTTTCCGCCATCGCCTGCATCTCCGCCATTTTCGCCTTTACCGCTTCCTCCGTCACCACCGTCTCCGGCATTGCCACCGGATCCCAAATATTTATCATTATAAAAAAATGCGTGACCGCCATGACCGGCATTTCCACCTGTGCCTCCAAAGCCATCGCCGGCGCGTTTTCCGTCGCCTCCATCGCCTGCAGGGTGGCACATTATGTGCAGGCCATTACCACCATCACCACCCTCACCTCCTTGACCGTCTCCACCCTTTCCGCCATGTCCTCCATGGCCGCCGTGAGGCTGTCTTTCAGTACCGTGACTGCCGCAGTGGCCATTACCGCCAGGACCACCTTGTGCACTTCCGCCTTCTGTGCCGTCCTGGCCGTCGGGATCTCCGGGTTTACCATCGTCTCCGTCAATACCCCCCATGCCATCATTAGGAGTTCCTGGACCTCCACTACCTCCATTAGGAGCTCTGTCTGATTCTTGGGGATTTCGAGAATTTTGAGGTCCAGGTCCTCCGCTTCTGGCGTCTCCCCCATTTCCACCGTTGCCTCCTCGAAAATTATGAATCCCAGGCCCTCCGTCACCGCCAGCTCCACCGATGACAAAAGCGGGGATCTGGGAGTCAGTATGAATCAATGAACCTCGAATTAGAACTGAACCGCCATCACCTCCATCTCCATCAAACCCTCCGTCACCCCCGCGACTTCCATAAAGGTCGTTAGCTGTATAAATCCGAGGTGCCATGATGATGAGGTCACCACCATCTCCACCGGAACCTGATGCTAGGCAGGCGGTTGCGGAAAAACCATCGCCTGCCCTGACAATCCCTTTGAGGAGAATCTTCTCAGATGCTTCAAGGACGAGAGTGACTCCGGCGCGTTTGTATTGAGTCCCGTACATCGCGAACAGATCGCCTTCTACGATAATTTTCCGGCTTTGAAGACCGTGTCGTCTTCTACCAGGACTGTAACGTCTGCAGAGATATCGATTTCCGCAGCTTCGATTCTCCCGCTTAACACTCTGTGATCACGGAGACCACCCTCATTTCTGCGCCGCATCGAGTGCATGTGAGAGGCGAAACTTCCCAGATTTTCTGAATGAGCCGCGCCCAGGACTGCCTTCTTCGCTTGACGAACTCGTCCGCTTCAGTCAGGGGCTCGTACAAGGAGACTGTCGCGCCGATCCCTGCGGCCACCTCCTTGCCACGAGCCCGCATTCTCCTCTCGCCAAGAGCACGACTCGAGTAGACGCCGTACCAGATCACCCATCGCATGTTTTTTTCCGGGATATGCATCAAGACCTTGGCCACGAACTCGAGAGGATCCACCTCGATCC
>Ga0190284_1000812_pt1 | contig 15486 bp, 12 predicted proteins | sample 48691812_MG_FD_161668 | JGI IMG/M metagenome (GOLD analysis project Ga0190284, IMG submission 161668) | Hydrothermal vent microbial mat bacterial communities from Southern Trench, Guaymas Basin, Mexico - 4869-18-1-2_MG | ecosystem: Environmental > Aquatic > Marine > Hydrothermal vents >...
CCAAGCTTGTGATATTTCCGATTTACTGGCTGTCGATTATCTTTTTTCCGATTATAATTTTTCTTAATTTTATTCCAAGATTTACAGAAAAAATCAAAGGTAAGCCTGAAATAACGGAAGAAGAATTAATGACTTTTGTTGAGGTCGTAGAAGAGGGAGGAGAGATAGGGAAGGAAGAAAAAGAATTTATTCACAATATCTTCGAATTTGATGATACCAATGCTTCAGAGATAATGACCCCCAGAGGTGACATGTTTGTTATAGAAGCTGACAAGAAACTCAAGATAGAAGATATAGTCAAGCCGGGGTTTACCAGAATTCCAGTGATTGAAGAAGATATAGATCATGTTATCGGCATTTTGAACATAAAGGATCTCTTTATGCGTCAGCCGGCATGCGATGAAGCAATTGATGTCAGAAAGATAATGCGCAGGCCCTATTTCATCCCGGAATACGTAAAGCTCGATTCACTTCTTCACCAGTTCAAAAAAAGGAAAGACCATTTAGCGATTGTTGTGGATGAACACGGAGGTGTATCCGGACTGATAACACTTGAGGATGCGCTTGAAGAAATTGTCGGAGAAATAAGCGATGAAACAGATAAATATGAACCGCTTATTACACGGATCAAAAAAGACGAATGGATTGTTTTAGGCAAGTCTGATATTGATGAAGTCAACGAGAAGATACATATGCATATACCGGATTTAAAGGAATATGACACTTTTTCCGGTTATGTTCTTGATCAAATTGAAAGAATTCCCCTGGAGAAAGAAGAGATCCAAATGGGAGACTTTACAGTTACTGTAAAGGAGATGGAGGGCAACAGGATAAAAAAATATATAGTCAAAAAGACGCATAACCCTTAAATCCAAAATCTGCAATCCAAAATCGAAAATGCAAAGAATTGCCGATGATGAGGAAAGAAGGTTAAGTTATGAATAAGAAAATTAAATTGACATTATTTGCAGTTTTTTTCTTCACCGCAGGTTTAATCGCTGCTTTTTCATGCAATAACATAGTTTACGGCAATATCCCCGGGCCTGATGCGGAAAAGCCAGAGACTGTCGCTTCTTTTCAGGCTGTTCATGATTTTTCGTTGCCCAGAACTCTTACCCTTTGTGGCGAAACGATACCTCTTGAAAATCCTCATGTATGGGAAATGCTGGACCGGGAATTTAATATAACAGTATGGGATCGGGCGCAGGTATTTATGTATTTGAAACGGGCCGGGAGGTACTTCCCGTATATTGAAAAAAAGCTTTCCGAAGCCGGTATGCCCATGGACCTGAAGTACCTTGCCGTGGCAGAAAGTGCTTTGCTGACATACTCTCGATCACGTGTCGGAGCAAAAGGGATGTGGCAGTTCATGAGACTTGCTGCTCGAAGCAACGGTCTTAGAAGGGATAGGATTGTGGATGAGCGCCTGAATTTTGAGCATTCCACTAAAGCGGCCATTAAGTACTTGAAATATCTTAAGCGTAAATTTAACACATGGCCGCTTGCTCTTGCCGCATATAATGGCGGTGAAACCCGTATCAGAAAAGCAATTCGTGAGCAAAAAACCAGAGATTACTACAGACTCAATCTGCCATTGGAGACGGAACGATATATTTTCAGGATTGCAGCCATCAAAATAGTAATGGATAATCCTGCCCGCTACGGGTATCACCTTTCACAGGAACGTGCTTACAGACCGCGCGAATACGATATTATACATGTAAATATTAAAAATACGATTCATATAGCTGAATTTGCACAGTCATTTGGCACAGACTTTAAAGCTGTAAAGGAACTTAATCCGCAATTTCTCAAAAGCTATCTTCCACAAGGAAAATACACGGTGAATGTTCCACACGGACTGGGGGAAAAAACTAAAGATCCAATAAAAAAACCGGAACCCCAAACTCCATCGCCTCTGGATTCTCTCGTTGACTGATTGGTCATAAGCAGTTTATAACTCAAAGCTTTCAGTTCACAGGAAAAAAGATTTTTCATCATTTACTCCTGCTTGCAAAGGTCTCTATCAGTATATCGAGGTCTGAAATTTTTAATTAAAGCGTTTTAACCGGTTAACCGAAACAACATTCTATGGATAAAAATAGCAAAAACCACCTTTTTGCCGGGAAGAATAAAAATCCTGCTTATTTTGCAAAAGAGTTGGGCATTAAGGAAAATGATGCTGATGCTCTTCTAACTGATGTTTTTCCAATGATTAAGCGCAAATACGATTTGCTCCGGCAAAAGTCCTCTTTGGTTGCACAGAATGACAAAAGCATAATGCAAATCATTCTTAATGATGAAGTACCAGTTGTGTTTCAAAACTATGCGCTTGCTAATTTGCAGAACAACGAAGAAATCCTGGCTATGTTGATAAATTATATATCGGAACAGATGTCAGTATCTGCGGCGAAACAGTTCATAGAAAAACACTTTGAACAGGATGAAGACACCCTCGCCCACCGGCTCGCAGAGGAAATGGGTGTCAGCAAGTCCTGTTTAAAGGATTTTAAAGCCAAAGTAATACCAGAGATTAAAAGATTTACTATCGCCATGTGTCGGAAAAAACTGCGTGAGCAGGGTCATATCGATAAAGCGGATAGCTTTATGCAGTTTGTAATAGACAATATATTTATTGATGAGTTTGAAAATCATCCCTTTGTCAGATCTTTTACTGATAGAAATAACCGTGCGATATTACCACCAAAAGCAAGACATATTGCAATAAAACTGATCTTGGTCTGGTTGAAATAAGACTGGTTTCACCGCAGATATCTACTCAAATAAACCCCGCGATTTTTTCCCTTTAAGTATTTCAAAACCTATACATACTTTACAAAAATATTTACATTGACATTTACATTATTGCATATTAATATATAGCTGATAGCCAACGACTACCATGTTTGAGAGCTCTGCTTCCGGCGGGAGGTAATAAGTGGCGTTTCGAAGTCTACGTTTATCTGCAAAGGTTTTAAAATGGAGAGAAGGATATGCAGCCTGTATTAACACCAAAACAGCAAAAATTTCTTGGTTATCTGGAGAGCGAGATAACCCGGACCGGAAAATCCCCCAGCCTGCGGCAGGCGGCAGCAAAGATGGGCGTAAGCCACGCTGCAATATCTCAACTGATAAAAGCGCTTGAGGAAAAAGGGATTATCAAACGTGACGGGTATTACAGCCGCACCATCCATCTGCTGAATCGCGCTCGTGAGACGGCAGGAGTCATGCGCTGGATAGAAGTCCCGATTATCGGAAATATTGCTGCCGGGTTGCCGTTATACGCCCAGCAGGAATGGGCGGGCAGCGTGGTGGTCGATACAGCCGTATATCGTGGGTTGAACCTGTTTGCACTCAAAGTAAAAGGCGATTCCATGATAAACGTCGCAATTTTAGATGGAGACCTGGTCATTTGTGAGCCGCGCCAGTATGCGGAAAATGGTGAGATCATCGTCGTCCTTGTTAACCAGGAAGAAGCAACGGTCAAGCGCTTTTTCCGCCGGAAAGGGCACATCGAGCTGCGTCCTGAAAATCCGGCTTACAAATCCATGACTTATGCTTTTAACGAGGTTCTGGTTCAGGGCAAGGTTATCGGTGTAAACCGAGGACCGGAAGTTGTGGGAAGGCTATGACTTTGAAAATTGTTAAAAATAAGCCGGAAAAAAATGCTTGCCGCCTGTTTGTAGGTACAAGCGGCTATTCTTATACGGAATGGTCGGAAGCCGGTTTTTATCCGTCCGGCACAAAGTCGGGCAAAATGCTTCCGCTGTACGCCCGGCATTTCCCGGCGACTGAACTCAATTATACCTGGTACCAGATGCCCAGGGCAGATGCGATTGAGCGCCAGCGCAAATTGGCCCCGCCGGGATTTTTATTTGCCGCCAAGTTGACACGCACCCTCACTCATGAAATTGATCCGCATAACTGGCCGGGCCAGGCACTTCGTTATCGGAATGGTGTATCACCGCTCATGCAGGCCGGACAATTGCTGGCTGTTTTGATTCAGCTTCCGCCTTCGTTTACACGTACGCCACCCAACCGCAAGCATCTTGCCGCTTTGCTTGACAAGCTTTACGGTATGCCCCTGGCGGTGGAGTTTCGCCACCGCTCTTGGGCTACAGATCCTGTGTTTGTCGAACTTCAGCGCAGAAAGGTTACGCTGGTGAGTGTTGACGAACCCGACCTGCCGGATCTGTTTCCTGCTCTTGATGTGGTAACCAATCCTGACCTGTTTTATGTGCGTTTCCATGGTCGTAATGCTCGGAACTGGCGTTCGGGAAACATGCAGCATCAATTCGATTACAACTATTCTGACGATCAGTTGCATGAATGGGCGGAGGAAAAAATTAAATCCATGAGCAGACAGGCGAACAGGGGAGTTCTTTTTTTCAACAACCACGTTCGTGCCCAGGCGCCGGAGAATGCCGGCAGGATGGCCGGACTGTTGACGGAAAAAGGCTTTGCGGTGGAATGTGCGAACGTTCAATCATACACTTAAATGTGGCTGATTTCGCTGTGGCCGTTGAACGGGTTGTGGACAGCCGGCTGAGCGATTGCCCGGTGATTATTGCTCCTGAAGGCGCCGTGCGGGCGGCAGTGTATGACATGAGCGAGGAAGCTTACAAAAGCGGCGTGCGCAAAAAAATGGCTCTGAGACGTGCGCTGCGCTATTGTCCGGATGCTGTTGTACTGCCGCCACATCCGGACCGTTACGAACGCGCAATGGCGCAATTTATTAAGCACCTGCTGCCTTATTCGCCGCTGGTTGAAATCGCAGATCACAATGGGCACCTGTTTTTGGATGCAACCGGAACCGGAAAGCTGTTTGGTCCAACCCCTGACGTGGCTTGGCGCATCCGTAAGGCCGTGCGAACCGATATGGGTTTTGACCCGATCTGGTCTGTGGCTTCCAACAAATTGGTAGCCAAAGTTGCTACGCGTATTGTCAAGCCGACAGGTGAATACATTGTAGGGGCGGGGGACGAGGCTGCCTTTTTGAAACCATTGCCGCTGCATCTTATCCCTGGAATTGAAAATGACGATTTGAAACGCTTTCGTGAATTCAACATAACTTGCGCCGGTCATGTGGCAAGCCTGTCGCTGGAGCAACTGGATGTTGTGTTCGGGCCACGAAGTCTCAGCCTGTACGATGTTGTGCGCGGAATCGACCAATCTCCGATTTTTCCGGTCGGGCGGAAGCGGCCGGTTGTTTGCGTTGATCACGAGTTTGGAAACGACACTAACGATGTGACAAGAGTGGAAAACACCCTATACCAGCTCGTTGAACAGGCAGGATACAATCTGCGCAAACTGCAACTTGCGGCAAAACGGGTCAAAATTGTTGTTGATTATTCAGACGGCGGTCGGACCGGCAGGCAGTCCAGGGTTAATCTGCCGACTGCCAATGATTTTCGCTTGTTCGCCGCGGCAAAGACAGCGCTTAAAAATGCCTGGACACGCCGCGTGCGCATCCGGCATCTGCGTTTAATCTGTGACCGTCTGACCTGTCCGCCACCCGTCCAACTGGGAATTTTTGCCGAATACAAGGAAGAAAAAATGATTTCAGACAGCCTTATTGCCACTCTTGATGCAGTCCGTTTCCGTTTTGGTTTCAACGCGATTCGTGTGGGCAGGACGCTGGCGACATAGGTTCGAAGGAGTGTCTTGCTGTGCAAGATTTGAGGAGCGGCCTTCGGCCTTGAAGACCGCCACTTCGTGGCTTGAGGAGCGTCCCTTCGGGACTTGAAGCATAAAGCGAAGCGCTCCTATAACGTAGTGCTCTTTAAGCGAAGCGCTCAGTTTGTCCGGACTATGTTTATGTGTCTATAAACTGAACACCAACAACTCATGACTTTATTGATAGTTACTTGATTCCCTTAACCGTTCGTTCATATTATTCATTGATGTGGGGCACGAGTTCTCCTGAGGAAATCTGTGCTGCTGCAAAACAGCGCGGGTATAATCGACTGGCCCTTACGGATACGGATAATCTTTACGGGTTGTGGCCTTTTTTAAAGGCTTGCGAGCGCATGGGAATTACACCCATCGTCGGCGTGGAACTGACGGATTGCGCATCAAGGCGACGAGCTGTCTGCCTTGTTGAAAACGATGAAGGCTATCGCAACCTGTGTCGCCTGATTACCCGCCGTCATTCAGATGATATTTTTGATCTAAAATCAGCCATTGTTGACCATTCTAAAGGGCTTGTCGTACTTACCCAAAGCCGAAAACTTCTTCCGAACTGGCATGAAGCAGGGGTGATGGTTGCGGCGGCTGTTCCGCGGAAACCGGATAGTGCAGGCTTTCGATTGCGGAAAACAGCAAGGCATCTTGGCATAACGACGGTAGCTACACCCGGAAGTTTTTTTTTAAATCCGGATGATATCGAGATTCACCGAATGCTGAGGGCTATTGATTTAAACACTTCTCTTTCCAGGTTGACCCCAAAAGACACAGCGCCTTCCTCGGCATGGCTGGCCCCGACATCCGTGTATGCCGGGCATTTTGATATCTGGCCCAATGCTGTTACTGATACTGAAAAGATTGCCGAGAGGCTTACTTTTACCGGCCCTTCCAATGCACTTATCCTTCCGCCGTGGGATGATAAAAAAAAGCATACCGCCGGAGAACTTTTAAGAAATGCCGCATATAAAGGGGCAAGACGGCGATATGGAAATGATCTGTCCGAGACCGTGGTTGACCGCCTTGAGCATGAACTTGGCATTATTGAAAAGATGAAATTTTCATCGTACTTCCTGGTGGTCCAGGATGTCGTGTCGCGCAGTCCGCGTATCTGCGGGCGCGGAAGCGGGGCGGCATCACTTGTAGCTTATTGCATGGGAATCACCAATGTCTGTCCAATCAAATATAACCTGTATTTTGAACGGTTCCTTAATCCGGGTCGTTCAGATCCGCCTGATATTGACATTGATTTCGCATGGGACGAGCGGAATGACATACTCGCTTTTGTATTAAAACAGTATAAAGGTCATGCAGCCATGGTATGTAATCATGTCACTTTTCAACCACGTATGGCTATACGCGAAGTGGCCAAAGTTTACGGGCTTACGGACAATGAGATCGGCCAGGTGTCCAAACGCCTGCCATGGTTCCGGCAGGCGGCTTATGAAGACAACGACCTGCTGACGCGTTTAAAACAATTGCCCGAGTTCAGACAGCTTGATTTTTCGCAGCCGTGGCCGCAGATTATCAGGATTGCCCAGAATATTATCGGCAATCCACGATACCTGTCCGTTCATCCGGGGGGCGTGGTTATTACTCCTGATCCGATTGATGAGTACGTACCTGTTGAAATTGCTCCAAAGGGCGTTCCGATTATCCAGTGGGAAAAAGATTCTACAGAAGATGCCGGACTGGTCAAGATCGACCTTTTAGGAAACCGCAGTCTGGGAGTTATCCGTGACGCCATTGCAAATATTTCCGAAAGCGGTATTCCCTTTGATGAGCAAAACTGGGAACCCGAAGACGACGTTGTTACGCAGGAGAATGTAGCCGCAGGAAATACAATGGGTTGTTTTTATATCGAGAGCCCTGCCACGCGTTTGCTGCAGAAAAAAGCAAAAGTCGGCGATTTCGAGCACCTGGTTATACACAGCAGCATTATTAGGCCGGCTGCAAATGAATTTATCCGCGAGTATGTCCGTAGGCTGCATGGCGGAAAGTGGGAGCCAATCCATCCCCTGCTGGAGGACGTGCTCGATGAAACTTATGGTATTATGGTTTACCAGGAGGATGTCTCGAAAGTAGCCGTAGCAATGGCAGGTTTTTCACATGCTGATGCGGACGGCCTTCGAAAGATAATGTCTAAAAAAGATAAGGTTCGCAGGTTGCGTGATTACAGACAGCGTTTTTTTGAAGGTGCACGCTCACGTGGTGTCAACGATAAACAGATAGATGTTGTCTGGAACATGATGATGAGTTTTGACGGTTACTCCTTTTGCAAACCTCACAGCGCCAGCTATGCCCGCGTATCTTTCCAGGCAGCCTATTTGAAAACCCATTATCCTGCGGAATTTATGTCTGCTGTTATAAGCAACCAGGGCGGCTTTTACAGCTCATTCGCTTACGTGTCGGAAGCACGGCGCATGAGAATAAAGGTGCTGCCTCCTGACGTGAATAAAAGTGATATCCGCTGGAAGGGTAAAAAAACTTCAATGCGCGTTGGGTTGTTGTCCATTAAACATTTAGGTGCCGGTACACAGGAGCGCATTGTTGAAAAACGACGGGAAAAACCGTATCGCGATATATCTGATTGTTTTGAACGGGTGAGACCTGACGACCGGGAAGCACGTTCATTAATCCATGCCGGTGCTTTTGACTCTCTTCACCGGAAGGAAGATCGGGCCGGGTTATTATGGGAGCTGGCCGTTTGGCAAAAGTCCGGAGCAAAAAGAAACAGGGCGCCGGATCTGTTTGGCCCTTTGGTTAATTGCGATATTGATAAACCATCGTTCCCGCCACAAAAAGAGCGCGAGTGCCTGCGGCATGAATTTGCAGCGCTCGGCTTTTTGTGTGACAGGCACCCAATGGTCCTGTATGCAGACGTCCTGAAGCACAGGGGAATTATTAAAGCTGTAGACCTACCTTATTTTGCAGGCAGGCATGTCCGCATTGCAGGTCTTTTGATTACCGGAAAAATTGTGCATACCAAACACGGCGATCCCATGGAGTTTTTGACTTTTGAAGATGAAACAGGATTGGTTGAGGCCACCTTTTTTCCAAAAGCTTACCGTCGTTTTTGTACCATACTGGGGAAAGATCGTCCTTTCATACTCCACGGAAAAGTCGAGGAAGACTTCGGCGCACATACACTGACTGTGGAACGGGTAGATACTGTTGTAAATACTAAAAACTAAGATAAAATATCTTGTAAGCATTCGCGGAACGTTGAAATTAGAAAATAGAAATTGGAAATTTGGCCTTTATGCTTTTATTCCGTCTGTCAAAGTCGTGCCAGACCATATCTGATAACGTTTCTGCCGGTTTGTATACATCCAACACATAAATTTGTTTCATCCTTCCCGAATTTCTAATTTCCAATTTCAAGCCGTGAACGGCTACAACATTTTGAAACTGCCTCGTATGCATAAAGCAAATTCACATTATTCTATTGATATACAATTACCTTTCGTTTATATTTCTGTTCGCTATTTTCCGGCTGATAATTCAGCGACCTTTTTGAGTTCCTGATTGAAAGGAGGGATGATTTCGATGGAAATACGACAACCGTCAACGCATCTGGATCATATGATCCGTCAAACACGTGCCCATCATGTTCAGTTGAGTTCTATGGCCGATATGAAAGCCAATATGATGTTAACCGTAGCTGCCCTTTTAATTCCGCTATCTATCCGTTTCCTGGACGATCCGCGCTTACAGCCGGCTGCTTTAACCATGATCGGATTTTGCATTTTGACTGTTTTACTGGCTGCCTATGCGGCCATGCCTAAGCTGGGCAAAAAAGGTCCGAGCAAAACGATAGATCCGGAAGATCCATCATTTAATCTGTTATTTTTTGGCTCTTTTGCCCAAATGGACTATTATGATTTTGAGAATGCAATGGAAAAGGTCATGAATGATCATGGAGAAGCCTACAAAACGCAAATAAAGGAAATCTATCTTATGGGCCAATATCTGGCGCGGGAAAAATATCGTTTTGTCAGGTTGGCATATATTTCCTTTATAACAGGAATGGTAATCAGCTCAGTATTATACATTGTCAGAGTATTACTTTAATGGTCTTGAAAAAAAAGCCCGGTCGAAAAGCCGGGCTTTTTTTGTATAAGGTAAGGAATCGGAATGCTCTTTAATTTTCGGTAAGTTTGCTTACCTTTAGATATAGTTCCTCCAACTGGGCTTTGTCGGCTTTTGAAGGCGCATTTGTTAAAAGGCATGCAGCCTTCTGAGTCTTTGGAAAGGCTATAACATCGCGGATAGAAGACTGACCGCACAGGAGCATAACCAGCCTGTCGAAACCAAAGGCGATGCCGCCATGGGGGGGAGCGCCGGATTCCAGGGCAGAAAGAAGAAAGTCGAATTTTTGTTCATAGGTTTCGCGCTTTAAACCTAATGCCTCAAAAACCTTCTCCTGAATATCTTTTTGATGAATACGTATGCTGCCACCTCCGATTTCAGAGCCGTTTAAAACAAGATCGTAGGCACGTGATTTTACTTTAAGGGGGTCGTTAGTCAGCAGACCGTAGTCTTTTTCAAGGGGTGCTGTAAATGGGTGATGCAGCGCCTGAAATCTTTTTCCGGTTTCGTCATATTCCAGCAAAGGAAATTCAGTTATCCATACAAAGTTGAATGCACTTTTGTCTATCAGGCCAAGTTTCCTGCCAAGCAGGTTTCTCAGCTGCCCGAGGGCTTCGTTTGCGATTTTGGGCTGGTCTGCCACAAAAAATATAAGATCGCCTGGTTCCATTTCAATTCGCCTGGCAAGGGCGGATTTTTCATCATCTGTAAAAAATTTTGCAATGGGTGACTGCCATTCATTCTCACGGACTTTTATCCAGGCAAGCCCCTTTGCCCTGTAAACAGCAACGAATTCAGTTAAATCATCAATTTCTTTCCGTGAAAAATCGATGCACCCTTTTGCGTTAAGGGCTTTAACAATACCACCCTTTTTTACAACACCGGCAAAGAGTTTGAACCCCGAATCTTTTACAATATCAGAGATGTCTTTCAGCTCCAGACCGAATCTGGTATCAGGCTTGTCCAGACCATAGCGGCCAACAGCTTCGTCATAAGTCAGCTGTAAAAAGGGAGGTTTAAGATCTATATCCAGCACGTCCTTAAAAAGGACTTTCATCATTCCTTCGGAAATCGCCATGATATCGTTTTCGCCCACAAAGGACATTTCCATGTCAATCTGAGTAAACTCAGGCTGGCGGTCCGCCCGCAGATCTTCATCCCTGAAACATCGAACAATCTGGTAATAACGGTCAAACCCTGATATCATCAGAAGCTGCTTGAATATCTGGGGAGACTGGGGTAGAGCATAAAACTGTCCCGGATTAACCCTGCTTGGCACAAGGTAATCCCTTGCCCCTTCCGGAGTACTTCGCGTTAAGACAGGTGTTTCTATTTCAAGAAATCCTGAGTTGTTTAGATAATTTCTCAATGAGGCTGATGCGTTGTGCCTTAAAATAATATTATCCTGGAGTCTGGGTCGGCGCAGATCAAGATGCCGGTATTTGAGACGGATCGTTTCTGACACGTCAACCTTATCTTCGATTAGAAAAGGAGGGGTTTGGGCAGCGTTTAAGATTTTAAGTTGGGTAACAAGAACCTCGATTTCGCCGGTTTTAAGTTTTGGGTTGATCATCCCTTCCGGTCTGTTGTCAACCTTTCCCCGCACTCCAAGTACATATTCGCTTCGAATTACATGGGCTTTGTCATGAACCTTTTTATTTACATCAGGATTAAATACAACCTGTGTAATACCTTCCCGGTCACGCAAATCTATAAATATAACTCCGCCGTGATCCCTCCTGCGCTGGACCCATCCCATTAGCACCACTTCTTTGCCGACATCATCAGCACCTAATTCGCAGCAGGTGTGAGTCCTTCTCATTTCTCCAAGTGTATCCGACAATTAATTAACTCCTTTTTTTCTTTTCACCACGGATTTTCACGGAAATTACACAGATAAAAAAAATAAAATTCAGTGGGTCTTCGTGAAACTCCGTGGTAAATTTTTGCAGTATTACATATTGATTTTCTTAATAACGTTTTGCACAAGGTTTTTTAAAGGAATCATTACCTGCTCTTTGGTGGTCATATCCCGCAGAATAACTTCTCCCTTTTCAAGCTCGTTTTCTCCTGCTATGAGAACATATTTCGAACCAAGCCTGTCCGCACGCTTCATCTGGCTTTTCAAGCTTCGGTTTTCCATATCCATTTCTGTTTGAACGCCCTGAAGGCCCAACTTGCAGGTCCATTTAAAAGCTATGGATTGCGCTTCTTCCCCTAATGCAGCAATGAAAATATCCGGTTTTCTGATAAAATCAGATAGATTTACGCCGGAAATTTCAGCCAGCCTGTCAAAACCTATAGCAAAACCTGTTGCAGGGATATCCGGTCCGCCAAGGGCTTTCACCAAACCATCATAACGACCGCCACCGGCTACGGCGCTTTGAGCCCCTAATGAACCGGTCTGGATTTCAAAAGTAGCCCGTGTGTAATAGTCGAGTCCTCTTACTAGATTTTTGTCAACTTCATAGGGTACGTTAAGTCCTTCAAGTGTCTCTTTCAGGAGTTCAAACTGTTGCCTGCAATCGGTTCCAAGATAATCAAGGATAGAAGGCGCATCCGCCAGCACTTTGCGGCATGACGGCACCTTGCAGTCAAGGACTCTCAGGGGGTTTCGGTGTTGTCTCCTCTGACAGTTTGAACAAAGATCACCTGACACGGAAGAGAGAAAATCGGAAAGAGCTGCTTTAAAATCCGGACGGCAGTCCTTGCAACCGAGAGAGTTGATAATAGGTGTCACATCCGTTATCGAGAGCCTGTCACAAAGGGTTACCAGCATCATGATGAGCTGGGCATCAATCAACGGCGAGCCGACGCCGAACACTTCGGCATTTATCTGGTAAAACTGCCTGTATCTTCCCTTTTGGGGATTTTCCCTGCGAAACATCGGGCCGATTGTATAGAATTTCTGAACATGGTCTTTTGCATATAATTTGTGTTGAATATAAGATCGCACAACAGAAGCTGTGGCTTCCGGCCGGAGGGTTATTAGCTCCCCTTTGCGATCGGGAAAAGTGTACATTTCCTTTTCAACAATATCAGTATCTTCACCAATACTCCTTGCAAAAAGTTCAGTGCGTTCTAAGATCGGAATACGGATCTCCTTAAAACCGAAATCCTCAAAAAGAGATCGGGCAACCTTTTCAATCTGTTGCCGGATTTCAACTTCCCCTGGAAGAATATCTTTAAAACCTTTGATTAGTTGTATCATTTTTTTGGTCTGATTTTCTTTTTGTCACGAAAGGACGCGAACACAAAACAATCTGTTTTTTGTTCCTGTTTGTCCAGATTGTGAATTAAGCTTTAATGAATTTGATTTCTTACGAATTCATAAACTTTTAGTCAATACTAATATTGATTGGACTCGTAAAAAGTCAAATTTATGACGATATCTATAATGCAAAACAGGCGTGCAAAACAAAAAAATTGTCCTTGACAATAGAACTAAAAAGTTTAATAAAAGAGAAAATGTTTAAGGAGGTTAATTATGCTTGAAAAAAAAATAGCGGATAAAATTCGCGAAATCAGAAAAAACAAGGGATTAACATTAGCACAGTTAGGCGATGCAACAGGCCTCTCTAAGGGTTTGCTCTCTCGAATAGAAAATAGCCAGGTCTCCCCTCCCATCGCCACTTTGTCCAAGATTGCCCGTGGTCTGGAAGTCCCTATCGGTATATTTTTCGAAGAAGATGAAACAGACCAGAAAGGATATGCCATAACCTATAAAAATGATCGTAAACAGGTGATTAGAAGAGGCACAAAGACCGGCTTTACCTACTATTCCCTTACAAGTCTTAAGTCCAGGCATTTGGTTGAACCCTTTATAGTCAGATATCCTGTAATAGAAAAAGAACCGAACAAATTATTCGACCATCCTGGAGAAGAATTTCTTTTGGTTTTAAAAGGAGAAATGGAACTTGTATATGGCAAGGAAAAAATCAGGCTCAAAGCAGGTGATGCCATTCATTTTGACCCATCCACTCCCCATAGAGGGCAAAACGCCGGAAAAAAGGAGAGCGAATGCCTGGTGATCGTTATAGATGAAGATACGCTGCAAGCTAAGCGTTAAGTAGGAAAACGGAATTTTTTGTTAAACCACAAACTTAAAGAGAGAGGAGGAAAAAAATGACTAAAAGAATTCCAAGGTATTTAACATGTATTTTCGTTTGTTTGATAGCGCTTTCAATGGTGCTTGCCTTTGCACCAGCGAGTGAGGCAGGAAAGTACAAAAAAGAGTACAAGATGACCCTCAACGTCGGCCCCCAGTTTTACTGGGGAATGGGAGCTGTAAAATTTGTTGAACTGGTAAAGGAAAAGACAAATGGCCAGATCAATATCAAGCCGTATTATGGCAGTGCACTTCTTAAAGGTGCTCAATTGAAGTCTCCTCAGATGGTCGCAAAAGGAGTGATCGATTGTGCTTATGAATCGACTATTAATTCAGCTCCTGTTATTCCAGAAATGAATATCTTTTCTCTTCCATTTTTTATTAACAACTTTGAAAATCTTGACAAAATGGAGAACGGCAAGACTGGAAAGGCGATCTTTAAGGCAATGGATAAAAAAGGCCTTGTAGGTCTTGCATGGGCTGAGAATGGATTCAGGCAGGTTTCAAACTCCAAAAGAGCAATTAAAATGCCCGGTGACTTGAAAGGTTTAAGGCTTCGCGTTGTTGGTAGTCCTATTTTTATTGATACTTTCAAACAACTTGGCGCAGATCCTGTTAATATGAACTGGGGTGATGCAGTAACGGCATTCCAGCAGGGTGTGGTAGATGGTCAGGAAAATCCTGTCGGTGTACTTATCCCCGTACAAATCTGGCAGTATCACAAATATGCCACCTTCTGGAACTATCTTGTGGATCCTGTAATAGTTTACTGGAACAAGAAACAGTTCAAAGCCTTTCCTAAAAAAATTCAAAAGGCAATCAGGGAAGCAGCCGTGGAATCTGCACGATTCGAAAAGGCCCTTTGCCGTGCCGGGCTTGACGGGAATAAATCCCTCAATATCCTGAAGAATGAATTTAATCACACCATGAAGGTTCCCGAACCGGTTAAATTTATGGAAAGCAAGGGGATGACCGTCACCTTCCTTTCAGATAAAGAGCGTCAGGCATTTATTGATGCCACCAAACCTCTTTATAAAAAATGGATTCCCAAAATCGGAGAATCCCTTTATAAAAAAGCTAAAGCCGATATGGGCAAGTAGATTACACTTAATCGTAACTCAGGTTCAAAGTTCCGAGGTTCACGGTTCAGGGTTAAACAGATGAGTTGATAGCTGTTTAACTGATAAACTATGAGCCGTCTGAGCTTAACATATCATTTAGGATACACCCAACCGTGAACTGTGAACCCTGAACTTCATAACCTGAGTTACATATAGCTCATAGCTCATAGTTGCAGACTAACCTGTTGCTTTGAGCTGTGAGCTTTCAGCTCTGAGCTGTTTCAGGTGAATTTAATGAGTCAAACAAATCAGCGCATCAGGATAGATCACTGGATCGTGGCAATCTTGCTCTTTACCATGGCGTCCATTGCCTTTATTAATGTTTTAAGTCGCTATCTTTTTCACTTTTCCTTTGCAGCAACCGAGGAAGTTACAATTAATCTTTTTGTCTGGCTGACCGTGGTTGGTTCAGGGATTGCCTTTGAGCGCGGCGGGCAACTGGGTATGGTTACGCTGTATAAAATTTTTCCAAAAAAATTTAAA
>Ga0190284_1000815_pt1 | contig 15447 bp, 11 predicted proteins | sample 48691812_MG_FD_161668 | JGI IMG/M metagenome (GOLD analysis project Ga0190284, IMG submission 161668) | Hydrothermal vent microbial mat bacterial communities from Southern Trench, Guaymas Basin, Mexico - 4869-18-1-2_MG | ecosystem: Environmental > Aquatic > Marine > Hydrothermal vents >...
ACTCGTTACTACCGTTGGATTGCTCCACCCAACCTTGGAGCCAGGCAGGGAGAGCAATCGGCATGCGCATCGACGTCTGATCGCACCTCGCCGCCCTCCCTCGCCGTCGGTGTTCGTATGTTTCATTTCCATCGCCAATGACTGCCCTATGTTCCTTGCCTGCCAGAATTTACCGGTCGGCCTACGGTTGGCTGTGACGAATGAGTTAGGTAAAAGATATCCCCGCATCGATGGCTGCGCCAGCCGCCCGTGCCGCTCAGAGCCTGCGGCCGAGGCGTTCCTCGAGCACCGGACGGTACGTGCGGCTGAGCGTGAGGCGCACGCCGTTGCGCAGGATCAACTCGAACTCACCCCTCACCGAGGGCTCGAGTTCCTTGATGCGATCGAGATTGACAATCGTCGAGCGATGGATCCGGACGAAACGCGCTGGATCGAGTTGCTCCTCCATGCGCGCCATGGTCTGGCGCATGAGGTGCTGGTCGCCGCCAGTGTGAATGCTCAAGTAGTTGCCGGACGCCTCGATCCAGTCGATCTCGGAGGTGTCGACGAAGGCGATGCGGCCACCCGACTTCACCGGAAGGCGCTCGGCCGGCCGCCCCGGGGAGGATGCGCGAGAGGCGGCCTTGGAAGAAGCAACCTCCCGCAGCAGGCCCAGAATCTTTTGCTGAAGCTGTGCACTCTCAGCCCCTCCCACATGGGCGCGCACCCGATCGAGCGTCCGGGTGAGGCGCTCGGAATCGATCGGTTTCAGGAGATAGTCGAGGGCGTGCACCTCGAAGGCCTTCACCGCGTATTGGTCGTAGGCGGTGACAAAGACGATCACCGGAAGACGCTCATCTTCGAGGGCCTCGAGAACGGCGAAGCCGTCGATCTCGGGCATCTGCACGTCCAGGAAAACCACGTCGGGAGCGAGGCTCTCGATGGCCTCGATCGCCTGTGCGCCATCGGCGCACTCCGCAAGGATCTCGAAGTCGGGCGCGCCCGCGAGCAGGGTGCGCAACAATCTGCGCGCAGGGGGCTCGTCATCCACGATCAGCGCCGTGATCTTTTTCATGGCTGGCCTTCCTCGACATCTTTCGGCATGAGCGGGCGTTCATGAAAGGGCAGCGAGAGGCGCACCTCGAGACCGGTACCCTCGCATTCTCTCGCTCCATCCCCGTTGGCATCAACATCGATCAGCTCGATCCTCCCGCTGGAGCCGTACATCTTTTCGAGCCGCGCGGTCGTGTTGGCTATCCCCAGCCGCGGCGGACTTGCGGCGCCGTCCCCCTCCTCCGACAGGCCGGGGCCATTGTCCCGCACGGTGAGGCGTAGAAGGGTGCCGTAGCGTTCAGAGCGCACCTCGATCCGCCCCGTCCGCGCAATCCGTCCCACGCCGTGGCGGATCGCGTTCTCCACGATCGGCTGGAGGATCAGGGTGGGGACGAGGGCGCGGCGGGTTTCCTCGGGGATGTCGAGTCGCACCTCGAGCCTGTCCTCGAACCGGGCCTTCTCGATGTCGAGGTACTTCCCGAGAAAATCGATCTCCTGCTGCAGCGTGACCTCTTGGCGATCGAGGCTGTCGAGCGAGATACGCAGGAGGTCGCCGAGGCGGCTGATCATCCGGTTGGCCGCCTGGGCGTCGTGGTAGCAGAGGCTCGCAATCGTGTTGAGCGCGTTGAAGAGAAAGTGCGGCTGGAGCTGCATGCGCAGCGCCTGCACCTGGGCGCGGGCGAGCTGGCCCTCGAGCTGCGTCGTGCGCATCTCGCGCTCGCGGTAGCGCCTGTAGTAGGTGTAGCCGCTGTAGACCAGCAGGAAAACCCAGTAGGTGGTGCCTCCCAGGAACGATGAGCCGAGACCGCAGAGCGGGTTGTGGGCTTCGAAGATCGCGTTGATTGCGGCGTTGGCGATCACCGCTCGAAGGGCGCCGAATCCGAATCCGGCAGCGAGGTGCAGCGCCGCATAGGGCAACCACCGTTCGCGGCGGAACATGACCCGGTGGCAGAGTGTGAGCATCAACGGTGTCAGGACGACCCACACGACATAGCAGATGAGGATCGGCACCGATTCTTGATACCACGAGAAGTCCCGTCCGCGGAGGCGGCTCGATTCGTAGTAGGTGGCCACGTAGGACAGGGCGGTGAAGAGGGACCAGAGAGCCATGAGCCCAGCGGCGACGAGATGGTGCCTCAACGTCAGTGTGTCGAACGAGCTGTCGATCGAGCGGTTTTCGGTGGAGTCGTTAATCATGTCCGGCGCACCCACATCGGTCAGGAATCCGGCCGGCTGCCAGCATCGATGATCAAAGGCCGTTCCAGACAGATCCAGTATAGCATGAATCGTGGATTTGGGTGCCGCCGTCCGTCCTCGAAAACCGTCCATCCACCCCACGGGGGCGTGGTCCGTCACATTCGCTGTTAATCACTGAATCGCTATCGTTATCGACCTTTAGATGCGGCGGTGCCGGCGACAGGCACCGCTCGCTTTCACCGGTTTGTCGCAGACGATTGGTTTGATTCAAAAGGAGGACTTCCATGAGCAATCTGTCGAAGCGCATCCGCACGATGCGACTGCTGGCTTTCCTGGTTTTCGCACCATTTATAGCCACGGCCCTTGCGGCGGCCGCGGACGTTCCAACAGAAGTGGAGAATCCGTCGACGTCCGGGACGAAAGCCTCCTCCACGGGCCTTTGCCTGCCCTTCCTTTGCAACGAGGGGCAGGTCGCCGGCGACGCGGCGTATTATACGACCGGATTCGCGGGCACGCTCTTCGTGACCCGCGATGGCGCAATCGTGCACAACCTCGTGCGCACCTCCGACGGTGACCGGGTGGCCGGTGTGGTTCTGAGGGAGGAGCTCATCGGCGGTAGAGCCGTCGCTGTCCGCGGCTCGAGCCCGGCGGAGCTGGCGGTGAGCGTTTTCAAGGGACGCGATCCGGAAAAGTGGCGCAGCAGCATCCCCGCCTTCGAAGCCGTCAGCCTGGGTTGCGTCTATCCGGGAATCCACATGGAGCTGCGCAAGCGGGGCGCAAACGTGGAGAAGGTCTTCCACCTCGATCCCGGCACGGACTCCGGCGCCATCCAGGTCCGCGTCCACGGCTGCAATGGGCTGCACGTGAACGAGGCCGGTGAGCTCGTGGCCGCGACCGTTCCGGGCCCGGTGACGTTCAGCCGGCCGATCGCCTATCAGGATATTAAGGGGCAGCGGATCGAGGTTCCCGTGTCCTACGTGGTCGATGAGGAGAGCTACGGTTTTTTTGTCGGCGCCCACGACCGCGGCGCACCCCTGGTCATCGATCCTTTGCTGGCCTCGACCTTCCTGGGCGGCGGACTGGACGATGTGTCCCTCGGCCTTGCGACCGCGACCGACGGATCGGTGTACGTCTGCGGTTATACCGCCACCACAGACTTTCCCACCACCAGCGGCGCCTACGACACGACCTACAACAGCGGCCCCTACGACGCGTTCATCGCCCGGTTCGATCACGACCTGATGTTACTCACGGCGGCGACCTTCCTCGGTGGTGATGGCGGTGAGGAAGCCAACGCGATTGTGATCGATGCCAGCGGCGATGTGCTGGTGGCCGGGAACACGCGCTCCGACGACTTCCCGACCACACCCGGAGCCTTCAACGAAACGTACAACGGAACCGTGCCGGGAACCGGGCCGTATCCCAACGGCGGCGACATCTTCGTCTCGAGGCTGGACGCGGATCTGGCGACGCTTGTCGCCAGCACCTTCCTGGGCGGGAGCCACCGCGACTACTGCCGAGCCGTCGCCCTCGACGCATCCGGCAACGTCTGCTTGAGCGGGTTCACGAGCTCGACCGATTTTCCGGCCTCACCGGGAGCCTATCAGACGACCAAGACGGCAGGCGGTTTTTGGGGCATGGACGGCTACGCGGCGCGGCTCGATGGCGGGCTGGCGGTTCTCGCGGAGGCCACCTACATCGGCGGCACGCGCGACGACTTCATCGAGGCCATGGCGATCGCCGGCGACGGTAGTATCTACACCTGCGGCTGGACCTCGTCGCTCGACTATCCGACGACTTCTGGTGCCTACGACACCACCTATAACGGTCACACATACGATGGATTCGTCTCGCGGTTCGGTGGTGGCCTCTCTGCGCTCTCGGCATCGACCTACATCGGCGGCGCGAGCTGGGATTTCTGCTACGCCCTGACCCTCGACAGTGCCGGGGGAGTCTATGCCGGCGGACACACCGCCTCGTCCGATTTCCCCGCCACGGTCGGCGCCTTCGACGAGACCTACAACGGTGTCGGCGGACCAGGAGCAGGGGATGACGCCTTCGCGTCGCGGTTCGATGCCGGGCTTGCCGCGCTCGTCGCCTCGACGTTCATGGGCGGTCAGGACTGGGAACACGTGACCGCGCTCTGCTTCGATGGAACCGGCCACATCTACGCCTCAGGATCGACCTCTTCGAGCGACTACCCCGTGACGGTTGGCGCCTACGACACCACGTATGCCGGCGGTTCGGCGGCTTACTACGGCGATATCTTCGTCTCGCGCATCGACACCGCACTGACCGCGATGACGGCTTCCACCTACGTCGGGGGCACCGAGGGGGAACGCTATTCGACCCGCCTGGTCTACGAGCCAGCGGTGGGCGGCATTCTGCTGGCGGGCTCGACGCAGTCGAGCGGCTATCCGGCGGCGCCAAGCGCCTTCGACCGGAGCTATGACGGCGGTTGGGATGCGGTCGTATCGCGTTTCGACGCCCTGCTGACCGCGGACACGCTGACGTCAGATTCCGCGGTGCTTTCAGCAGGCGCCGGCGGGCCCGTGGGCTTGACCCTGGTTGCTGGATCGGGGAACGCCGGCCGCGACTACCTCGTGTGCGGCTCCATGAGCGGCACGTCACCGGGTACCACTCTGCCCGGCGGTGCGGTTGTTATTCCGATCAACCGCGATCCGGTCACGGACTATATCTATCGCAACCTCGGATCACCGATGTTCGTCGACTTCCAGGGAGTTCTGGACGCTTCGGGGAGCGGTGCCGCGCAGCTCGTCGCCCCGCCCCTGCCCGCGGCCTGGATCGGACGGACATTGTGCTTCGCCTACGCCACCGTTGCGCCGTGGGACTTCGCCTCCAACGCCGTGGCCGTCGAGATCGTGCCGTAAAGAACAGAACAAGATCGAGGATTTCGAGAATCGCCCCTCTCACTCCGCTCCCTCCTCGATATCCTCGATCTCGACCGGATAAACCCCGAGAGTGCCGGCGTAGAGAACGGTCGGCCCCTCGCTCTCCATCGATCGTAGCACGAGTCGGTCATCACGCAAAATCAACGAAACACAAGATTCGATCGGTTCACCCGGTGAGCGTTGCACAGCTTATCCGTCCCGCTCCATGGGACTTTGCCGATGGAGCCAGCCGGAGAGCCAAACCAAGCATTCCACCGCCCCCGCCAGCCGCAAAAGACTTTGCTCTATCAAGACCTTGATCGGCACGAGCCACAATCGATCGGTTCCGCGTCACGGCCACATCGGTGCAGCGGCTGCTTACCACGCTGCCGCTTCTAAAACGAAACGGGACACTGCCACCGCCCTGCCGCGAAAGGTTTGACCGCTGCTAAAAGGTGCGGCAAGGCAGTGTCCCAAGCTAAGCGAGGGGCTGTCAGAGTGGGCCTTTTGTTTTCTCTCCCCTCACTTCTCTCCCCTCACTTCTCATGTATGGAGTGATGTCGTCCGCGAGTCCATCGACCGTGGTATCCATCAATGCGAATTCGCGCGCCTTCGATGTCCTAAGTGCCTCAAAGACAATTTCTTATCTTTTTCCCGTATGAGCAAATTGTGCCCCTCTTGCGAACAAAAGGGCATGCTTCTTTTCGCCGCTAAGGTCAATGACGAGACCACCACGCACGTTGAGGAGGAAATTCGCGCCGGATTCGAGATTTGGGACACTTTTACTTCGAAGGTGAGGTGGGACGGGTTGGGAGTGCGTCCTTTTCCGATTTAAAGCAATTAGAGACATTGTTAGCATTATGTTCAAGAATCTCGGCGATGTTACGAGATTTCTCGAGCTTCCCGATCGAGCCATTTCCACAGGGGAAGGATTCGAATCGTTCCATGCAGATCGTGCCATGCTGCCTCTTCGTCAGCATCTGTCCTCTCGATGAGGATCAGCAGGTTTTTGCATTTCAGCTCTTTTGATGCCTTGAGAAGCGCCCGAACCTCGCGTTCTTTGGTTTTGGGATCATCCAGATTCACACAAACCTGGCTGAGCTCTGTGACCTGCAATCCGAGCTTGACGACGAAGTCCACTTCTTCCTGCCGCGGGCTCTTCCAAAAGTAGTACTCCAGTCCACCCGCGAGCCGTTCTTTCTGGAGCGTGATGGCGACGAGGTTCTCGTAGAGCTTACCGAGGTCCGCGCTGAAACGGAACGCAGTCGCGGTCACGAGGCCGTTGTCCGTACAGTATATTTTTCGACTGGTCCGAACCTGCTCTTGGACCTTGTAGGAGAAGCGGCGGACCGAGAAAAAGTGCCTCTTCTAAGTGTCTCAAATATTTGTCCACAGTATGAACACTCTTGAAACCAGTTACCCTGATCAACGTATTGAGCGAGTACTCCTTGGTGATGTTGGACATGAGGTAGATAGCCAGGTTATCGAGACCCTGTGGAGAGCGGATGTGGTGACGCACCACGATGTCTTTATAGAGAGTCGACCGTAGTAAAGTTGACAAGTAGTCGCGACGGTTGAAATTCTTGAGAAGCGGCTCAGGGTATCTGATCGAGAAGGAGGCGGAGGTGCGCAAGTATGTCGACCTCCTCAACGTCGAGTACGAGGACCTGCGCGAGAAAGAGCGAGACCTGAGTCATCTTGTCGGCGCCGACGAAGAGGATCAACGTCAGAGGATGCGGGTCATCCGCGACAACATCATGTCCAACTGCCATGCCGTGAAGACGCGTGCGCGTTGTCTGCGAGATGATCTACTGTACCAGGTGCGTACGGTATCCTTCATCAGAGACGACCTGAAGCGGCATGCTGAAGCGCGGGTTGATGAGATCACGAGCACGTTCGACACGTCGTTCCTACAGGACGTGGGAGCCATGTACGCCAAGTACCGCTCTTTGAAGAATACATAAATTCAGATACTTGCTCGGAAATCAATCGGATGTTTTCGTATTCTCTCTCTCTTGAACAATACGCTCTTCAACATTTTCAGGTCTAGATCGAGGTGAGGTTTCTACTTGATACTTAGGCTTTCGGTTCAATGACTTCCAAGCGTCTTCAGGGACTTCCAAGCGTCTTCAGGAATATTCTCAGCTTTTTTAACCAAATTTTTCATCGAATCCATTCCAAAGATAAAATGGACATCTTCGTTGTTCCATTGATCTAAATGTTTAGTTTGGCTAAAATCTGTATCCCCCCTTAGAACTATCTTCTGAAAACCCGATTTTTTGCAGAGATCGATTGAGCGATTAAGCCATAAATACTCTTTTTCATGAGATGGGCGATTGCGGCTACGATTTACAATGTAAAGGGGTTCACCTGTATTCACCAAAGAAACCAACAACGGATGACAACTCCATAAGCCCTTATGTGAAATATCCATCCCCTTCTTACACTCACCGTAAGTTTCCGTTATAGTTCCATCTGCATCGATGGCAGCTTCTTCAAAAAAAGAATCGGGTTGTTGTTTCCATACGCGAATAGTGTGTTATTAATTATTTCCATAATCTCGGTTATATGATAAGAATGGAAACGTCGACAAAAATCACCAGCAATTGTCGGATCAGGAATCCGTAATGCTCCTAGAGCGTCAAGGTAAACTTCATTGTTCCTCAAGAGTTCAATATCCTCCAGGCACGTACCTGCCGCAAAAATATTATAAGTCACATTTAATATACAATCTGCTTCATGTGATGTAAATCGAAATTGTACAATCTCAATTTACTTGAGAGAAATGGGCATTTCGAGTACTTTTACCCGAATATTTCTAATTGTGTATGCTTATTTCAGGGCTAGCGGTGAGGAGTAGGCCGCAGGGGTTGGTGCGACGGTCTCCGATTACGAGCCCCCGACTGAAGCCGACGAGTTTGCCAAGAGAACCTCGTTCTCGTCATACAAACCTGTTTCTTTTTCTTCTAGAGTGTTGGCATATCTATTCATCGTCTTCACAAGCGGATCAATACAATATTTCTTTCTCGCAACCCATTCATTATTCCCAATAGCTTTCTTGTCCCGAATCTTCCAATCATAGAAATTCCTGTAACCGTCAATTATTCCCTTTTGGAGGGTGCTTGGCTTCATTCTCTTAGGATAATGTATGACAAAATTGCCGGTATAATATCTCCAATCCTTATGGATAAACCTGTCATCCTGGATCGCCTGAGGACATCCCAACACCTTGGTCTTCGACGGAAAATCATAGAGAGAAAAGAGACAAATATGATGAATATCCTTCTCGATACACCACTTGATACTGTCTTTGACAATCTGGTCCGTATCATGGTCTGATCCAAATACCATACTTCCGACTATTTTTATGTCGTGAGAGTGGATGATATCTACGCTCTTCTCGATTTTTTCCAGTGTCTGCCCTTTTTTGTATAGTCTGAGTGTCTCGTCATTTATTGACTCAAATCCTACGAAAAGCGCTTTCACACCGGCAGGCCTCATAAGCTCCAGTAGATCCGGTTTTTTGCTCACATCAACACGGGCAAACGCGATAAGGTCGAGTGAATCACCAAACTCTCTTGTCAATGTTTTCAGTAGTCTCTTAGTACGTTCGGTTTTCACAGTGAAGTCATTATCGACAAAAATAAATGCGTCGCTTTTTAGAATGTCCTTTCCGCTTCTCAAGTCTGCGACAACCGTTTCTATGCTTTTTGTCCTATACTTTGTGCCGAGTTCCCTTGGGGCAGCGCAAAAAGAACAATTTTGTGGGCAGCCTCGCGATGTCTGTATTGGCAACAACTTAATCTTATTGTCTTCTGGATTTGATTTTGTCCGGATTCCTGGCATTAAAGCCCTGGCAAAACGTCGTAAACGATGAACATTCCTGGACAGCTTCGACGGATACCAACGGCGTTTATCCGAGTCCAGCGGAAAAAACCTAGTCCACAGAGGTTTCTTGCGAATGGTGAGAGGACGCCCTTTTTTTTTGTAGTACAATGCAAGGTCCGTGGGAGAATCAATATCCTCCATGAATTCCCGTTGAAGATTATGGATGATGTTCCCCTTGTCGTCTCTGTAGGAAATGCCGCCGATAGAATTCAAGTTCTTGTGCTGTTCAATAGCATCCAGTAATTCAATAAGGGTTTGTTCTCCTTCGCCGTGTACAACATAATCACAATGTTCTAGACATTCTTCGGGCAATACGCTTGGATGGCTGCCACCCATGATGATTGGCTTTGGGACATTGTCCCTTATCATGTTCGCGTACCGATAGCCTTTTTCCGCGCAAAAAGACATCAAGGAAAAACAGACGTAATCGGCGCTCAAGACATATTCCCAGTCTATCTCATTTCCTATGAACTCACAGAACACCCTTACTTCATACCCTGCTTTTTTTAACGACGTTGCGATCGCCATTGTGCCATACCTTGGCATGCTGTAGAGGTTACTCATGAGGTCGTATTGCGACAAGTTTTCGAACGGACTGATAATGGCAACCTGTTTCATGGTATGTACCTCCTACTGCGGGGCCTACCGGCTCCCTGGTGTGGGAACGCGCTATGTGTCGGGTCAACTGACCTGCGCCCGTAAATAATACCAGTTAATTTGGTGTATACACGCACTTTTTTTCCAGACGGAGGGGCGTAGCCCCGGAGTCCGGAAAACATGCTTCAATGGTCTCTGGAGCTAGTGGACGATAGCCGAGTGAGCTGTGCGATCGTGGCCGTCTCCGCCAACGGCGACGATCTGTCCCTTTGAAAAAACACATCCGCCATCCAGAAACGCGTGAAACGGCAAATGATGCGGCCGTCTTTGTCCAAAACCGAAGTCTGACCTCGACGAATTTTTCGACGAGCCGGTAGAGATGTCGATCATTGAAAGGTATGAACTGGTTCAGTAGCTCGCGCCGTAAGGTGCCAAAATAGCGTTCCAAGAAACGATTTTGCCACGGACCTCGATAGGCCGTGCAGATCTCCTCGATGCCGCAGGTCTTCAGGAACGCAGTGACGCCGTCACCGAAGATCCGGTTATTGTCGCGGAACATGAAACGAGGCTGAAGATCATATGGCATAGCCTCTCGCAGCTGGTTGATGATCCAGCTCATGGTAGGGAAGCGAGTGATATTGAAATGCAAAACCTTCCGCCGACCATGCTCGAAAACGACAAAGACGTAGAGGATGCTGAACGTCGCAATGGGGACAGTGCAGAAATCGATGGCCCAGCTTTCCCAGACATGATTGCGAAGGAAGGTCAGCCAGGTTTGCTACGGCTTCCGTGTGCGGGTAGAATTGAGAATTTTTGAAGTTTCGCCTTTAACGTGCCCTCGATGCGGCGCAGAAATGAAGGTGGTCTCTGTGATAACGGAGACTGTTGTGATAGACAAAATACTCAACCACATCTCGAAAAAGGACCGTGCGTCGCCGGAAGGACATTCCGCCGCCTCATAGCTGGATCCGAAGAGCAGTGCCAGGTCAACAACGAATCCGTCACGCACGTTGAGGAGGAAATTCGCTCCGGATTCGAGATTTGGGACACTTTTACCCCAAAGGTGAGGTGGGACGGGTTGGGAGTGCGTCCTTTTCCGATTTAAAGCAATTAGAGACATTGTTAGCATTATGTTCAAGAATCTCGGCGATGTTACGCGATTTCTCGAGCTTCCCGATCGAGCCATTTCCACAGGGGAAGGATTCGAATCGTTCCATGCAGATCGTGCCATGCTGCCTCTTCGTCAGCATCTGTCCTCTCGGTGAGGATCAGCAGGTTTTTGCATTTCAGCTCTTTTGATGCCTTGAGAAGCGCCCGAACCTCGCGTTCTTTGGTTTCGGGATCATCCAGATTCACACAAACCCGGATGAGCTCTGTGACCTGCAATCCGAGCTTGACGACGAAGTCCACTTCTTCCTGCCGCGGGCTCTTCCAAAAGTAGTACTCCAGTCCACCCGCGAGCCGTTCTTTCTGAAGCGTGATGGCGACGAGGTTCTCGTAGACCTTACCGAGGTCCGCGCTGAAACGGAACGAAGTCGCGGTCACGAGGCCGTTGTCCGTACAGTATATTTTTCGACTGGTCCGAACCAGCTCTTGGACCTTGTAGGAGAAGCGGCGGACCGAGAAAAAGAAAAGTGCCTCTTCTAATTGTCGCAAATATTTGTCCACAGTATGAACACTCTTGAAACCAATTACCCTGGTCAACGTATTGAGCGAGTACTCCTTGGTGATGTTGGACATGAGGTAGATAGCCAGGTTATCGAGACCCTGTGGAGAGCGGATGTGGTGACGCACCACGATGTCTTTGTAGAGAGTCGACCGTAGTAAAGTTGACAAGTAGTCGCGACGGTTGAAATTCTTCAGAAGCGGCCCAGGGTAGCCGCCGATCTCAATGTAACGATCAAGGGCAATTATCTTTTCCAATTCTGTCAGCTCACTGTCGACGGTCCTGAGATATTCGATGAAGGAAAAGGGGAATAGAACAACCTGTACGTGGCGCCCGGTCAAGTGAGTAGCGAGTTCCGAACTCAACAGGTGCGCGTTGCTCTCGGTACACGTCCGGAGTCGACAGCTTAAATACTCGGAACCAACCCAGATTCGCCCGGGTTACCCAACCTCGATCCGGCGTCCCTCAGGGGTGTCAAAAAGGTAACATCTCAAAAAGAGCGGGCAGTATAAGTAGGGTATCCTCACCTACTTCAGTCGCAGTTTTCACATGGAAGCGAGACGCCGTAGGTACAGCGGTTGCATTTTGGGCAATGTCATTCTCGCCAGTCTCTGCAGGTTCCACAATCGGCACAGTGCCAAGTACAGCTGTCTTGTACGACCTCGTCCCAGCAGAATGAAAACCAATATAACTCGTCACACTTGCTGCAGCTATAAGGGGCGAGGAGTTTTCGAAGTGGTACTGTTTCACACCCACAGGGCAATTCCATTAGCTCATCGAGATCGGCGTCGGACAGCTCGTTGTATTTATAAACGTTGTCGAGCGCACAGCCCGTCATTTTAGTGACGGTTAGGCCGTTGAAGGGATTTTTACAGTTCGAGCACCTGCATTTATCAGTGCAGGGTTGCCTGTTCTTGACGCAGGCACAACGATTGTTCTGACAGCCGCTACGACAACGGCAACTTGTTTGAAGATCATTTTTGGCTTGCGCCATCATAGGGTGATCTCCAGGTAAAAATTTTTTTATGAGCATCTTAAGAAAAGCTGGACACAGAACTGCGACTATGCTTCAATGCTCCGCATGACATCGATTCCGAAGGTTCCAACTATCCGCGACAAAGAGCAAACACCTCTCGTGACAGCATTGCTTGAGATTATAAAACTACAACAAGAACAAATCCAGGCGTTGAAAGATGAGATTGCTATCCTGAAGGGTCAGCAACCCAGGCCGAAGATCAAACCTTCCAATCTCGGGAAGAGTGCTAACAGAAAAAACAAGGACAGCAACAAGAAACGCTCTGGCCGCGGCAAGAGGGGTCACCGCGACGAGATAGAAATCCATGAGACTAAGATTGTCGAAGCCGAAAACGTTCCCCAGGGAAGCCGTTTCAAGGGCTACGAGGACTTCACGGTCCAAGGTTTGGTGATCAAGCCGCACAATATTCGGTATCGACGGGAGAGATGGAAAACGCCTCAAGGTGACTCTATTGTTGCCCCGCTCCCGGAAGAGGTGCGGGCCTTGGGGGGCCATTTCGATTGTATGGTAGTCAGCTTCATTCTGTATCAACACTACCACGCTCATGTGACCCAGCCATTGATTTGGGAGCAGCTTCAGGAATGGGGCATCGACATTTCGACCGGCCAGCTGAGTCGTATCCTCACAGAGAACAAGGAGCGGTTTCACGCCGAGAAAGATAAGATACTGCGTGTCGGTCTCGAGGTTTCAAATTACGTACATGTAGACGATACCGGTGCGCGGCACCAAGGAAAGAACGGCTATTGCACTCACATTGGCAACGAGCTGTTCGCTTGGTTTCAAAGCACAGGCAGCAAGAGCCGTGTGAATTTTCTCGAGATCTTGCGCGCCGGGCACGAGGACTATGTGGTCAGTGAAGAGGCCATCTGGTACATGGAAATCCAGGGGCTTCCCAAGATCCCGATGGAGAGGCTTGCCGCCGATCAGGGCTGTGTTTTCCAGGACCATAAGACATGGTCGGCCGCTCTTGATGCCCGGGAAATCACCGACCAGCGTCATATCCGTATCGCCACAGAAGGCGCGTTGCTCGGAAGCGTGCTGGAGCATGGTTTCAACCCTGAGCTCGTCATCATCAGCGATGACGCAGGGCAATTCAATTTGGTGTTGCTGCTGCACGCCCTGTGCTGGATACACGCCGAACGGACCATCCGCAAGCTGGTCGGTTTCAACGATGAGCAACGCACGGCCTTGGAAGACACAAGGACCCAGATTTGGGATTTCTATGAGGTCCTCAAAGCGTACAGAGAAGAACCCGGTGAAATCAAGAAGGCCGAGATTGAAGAGTGCTTCGACGCGATATTCACACAAGAGACCTGCTATGAAACGCTGAATCTGGCGCTCAAGCGGCTGCACAAAAAAAAGGATGAGCTACTGCTGGTGCTCGAGAATCCTTCGATACCGTTACACAACAACTTGAGTGAGAGCGACATACGGGAATACGTCAAGAAACGAAAGATCAGCGGCTCAACCAGGAGTGCCGCCGGTCGGCGCTGCCGGGACACTTTTGCAAGCTTGAAGAAAACCTGCCGCAAACTCGGCATCTCATTTTGGACATTTCTTATTGATAGAATCTCTGGCCGGAACAAGATCTTGCCATTGTCCAAGCTCATTCGCCAAAGCGCGGCCCGATTGCACCCAACCTAACCAAACGACATGGCTGGTGCTCGAGAAAGTCAATCTATGCGCTACTGTGGACGCGACTTTAGCACCTCGGAGATAGAGCGTATTCGTACACTCATCTCGGAGAATCCCGAATTCAACCGAGCCGAATTATCCCGACAGGTTTGCGAATTACTGAATTGGCGACGGTTAGATGGAAGGCTTAAAGACATGAGCTGCAGGGTCGCCATGCTCCGCATGCAAGACGACCGATTATTGCAGCTGCCAGCTCCACAAAAGAGAAACGGTAATGGCAAAGCATACCACCGTCGTACCCATCTGGCAGAGCCGCAACCACTCATTCAAGCGTCCTCTCCCAAAGCATTAGGCGAGCTACATCTGAGCTCGATTTCAAAACGAAGCGACTCATACCTTTGGAATGAGTACATCGATCGCTATCATTACCTCGGTTATCAACCTCTCCCCGGCGCGCAGCTTCGTTATTTTGCAAAAGCCAACGACCGCATCGTCGCGCTGCTCGGCTTCGGTGCTGCTGCCTGGAAGACCGCTCCACGCGACCGCTTCATCGGCTGGACAAAGGAGCAACGCGAACTGAAACTCCATTTCGTCATCAATAACGCACGATTCCTGATTTTACCCTGGGTCCATTGTCGCAACCTTGCGTCTTTACTGCTTGGAATGGCGACGCGTAGAATCACCGTGGACTGGCAGAGGAGCTACGGATACTGCCCTGTGTTGGTCGAGACCTTTGTCGAAATACCTCGCTTCAAAGGAACGTGTTATAAAGCCGCTAACTGGATCCATCTCGGCGTGACCCAAGGTCGAGGCAAGCTGGATGTCCAACACAAAGCCAGGCTCTCCAAAAAAAGCATCTTGATCTATCCGCTCGTCAAGAATTTCCGGCGTAAACTCTGCCTCTAATTCCATCGCCAGCAACCGTCGAAACTCATTTTCATCGACTCATGACCACGATGAGTGGCCGCCACGATTGCGCATGCAAAGTAGTCCTGCCCGGACTTATTGAGAAATTACTCAAAAAGGCCGTTCGTAGAATCGACCGCCATATGGTCGATTTCAGGCCGGTTTCCGCTGTCAAGTCATGCGACGGGCGGTGCTCCATAGTATGGCGATGGCAGCCTGGGATAAACCCTGAATACATGTCGATACACATCATCGGCGCGGTCTTGCACGTCGTCTTCAGTGTATTGCTCAACCGGTAGTCCGGTCCATTCGCTCCACAGGAAATCCTGGATGGCCAGCCGCATCAGACTTTGCTCGATCAAGTCCTCGAGTCGCGCTCTCAGTGAAAGGAAGATTGGGACGCAGAATAATCCCATCGGCACCAAAGAATTTCAGCGCGTTCCATTGCATGGGACTGTGGCTCGCAGAAATACAGGCTCTCCTGACGTTCGTGTGGGTAGCCTGAAATCGGCATAGGCACCGTAAATCGGTATTTCGTGGCCGAGATCAAGGATTTAGCGTGAGGAATTATCAGTAAAGAAATGCGCACGGAAAAAAGG
>Ga0190284_1000816_pt1 | contig 15398 bp, 11 predicted proteins | sample 48691812_MG_FD_161668 | JGI IMG/M metagenome (GOLD analysis project Ga0190284, IMG submission 161668) | Hydrothermal vent microbial mat bacterial communities from Southern Trench, Guaymas Basin, Mexico - 4869-18-1-2_MG | ecosystem: Environmental > Aquatic > Marine > Hydrothermal vents >...
TTTGCGGCCTGGGCGATGTTCTGAACAAGCTGCTCTTCGCTCAGTTCCGCCGGTGCGACGATCGCCGGTGGATCAACCACGATCGACAAACACGCTGTCATGCTACCTACCTTTCTCCGTGGTGTTCCCGACCGGCTCGGGTATGCCTTCAGCGAAGAACATCGGATCGACACTGAACTCCGCACACATCCGCAGCACCATCGGGAACTGCGGGCTGATCGTCCCGCCCAGCCACGCATGGGCTCGCTGCCGCGATATTCCCAGCCGCCGGGCAAACTCCGACAGCGACAGGCCGTCGCGTTCGAGCAACTCGCGGACCGCGTCGGGTCTGAAACGAGCCTGTGATCCTTGACTCATCGTAGCCTCCTCAGAGAATTATGCGACAGGTTTGGTCGGCTGTCAAACCAAAATCGACGAATCTGGGCGATTTCGTAAGAAAATCTCCGACCGTGGGCTTGCAAGACGAGGGTGGTGCCGAGTATGATCGCTTCCGTTATGATAGCGGCGATGCGGACACCGATTGACCAGTTCGGAAAGCGGCTCCGGGAACTGCGGAAGGAACGTGGCCTTGCCGCTAACGAGTTGTCGGCCAAGGCGGGGGTGAGCCGAACATTCGTCAGCAAGTGGGAGCGAGAGCCGCGAATCGTCAACAAGACGATCCTCCAGCGGGTCGCAGGCGCGCTCAACCTATCGCAGGCCGAACGCGCGGAACTGTCACGGTTGGCTGATCTTCGCCGCGTCCCCGAGGACCTCAGGCCCCTCTACGGGTTCGACACCGATCCCGACGCGAACCTGCTTCAAGCCCTGCTCGAAATCGATCATGACTGGCTCGACGCACCAGGTTTTCCGAGCACGCAATCGGCGCTCACCCGGTCCCTTATCGACGCCGCGGCGTGGTTGCTCTTGTCCCTGGAGTTTTTCCAAGGCCGCTTCACGACGACACTCTCCGAGCGGCTGCGGTGGCCTGAGCCGATCACGAAGCTTGGGTTGATGCCTGAGCCGGTGTCCGATGATCCCGTTGACGTTTCGCTCGACATCGTCCGCCAGGAGTTGCCGGCGGTTGACCGCTTGCGCATCCCCGAGGCGGGCGCCGAATCCGAGGCGTTCTACCTGGCGTTGGGCCGGGCACTGCGCCGGGTGCTGTTCTCGGACACGACGCGCGCTGGCGAGCTTGCCCGCCGGATCGCGTTCTGGTCTTACGGGCGTGCTCCGGAATTGGTGGGCGTCGTCCGGCTCTACGCCCGTGTTGGCTCCGGGGAGTTGGCCGACGCGCTCAAGTACGGACCCTATGTTGACGACGTGAGCGCCGGCATCGTCGCCGACGTAAACGAGCGGACTATTGCTGCCTGCCTGCGCAACGCCGGGCGCGTATCCCTCGAACGGCGCGGCCTCCGTAACGTCGCATGGCCTTCGTGGTTCAGCACCGGACCTGTCGAGCGTGCGGCACTCCACACGATAGCGTTGTCCCAGACAACGCACTACGGAACGTATGGAGAGGCCCAGCCCCTGCGGGACGCCGCCTACGTCTTCGCGCAGACCTACCCGTGCTTCCGGCGGATCGCTCAGAAACATGACCTTACCGTGGGCGGCGATTCGGTCCTGGAGGAACAGCTTAAGCGCGGGCACTTAGGCGACGCCCTACTCCAGCAGGTCGCCGTGCAGCCGGAGCGACTTGCCGCGGCCAGCGAACCGGCACTGGACACCTATGTGGACCGCCAACTGGTGCGCGTGCCCAGACTCGAACAAGACCGCGCGCGCGAGCGGCAAAGGCGCGCCCTGCCGTCGCCGGATGTTCCCGCGGGTAGCGCTAAACCGAAGGCCAAGGTCAGGAAGCCCAAGGCCAAGAATACCGCCAAACGGAAGCGGAAGTAATCGATGAGTCTACTCCGTGAAATCCAGGAAGCCGCGATCGACGACAAGGTCAGCGCGGCGACGATGCTGCGCAAGGCCAAAGTGTTGGCGATGCGACTGGATGACGAGAAACTCAACCGTTGGGTGAGTCACGAACTCGACGGATACCAGCCAAACGAGCCCATTCCATATTACCGAGCGATCATCGGGGAAGCGACCGGCGTCTTTGCGACAACCGAAACGCCTCGTAGACCGTCGTGCAAACGGACACACAAGCTGATAGCCCCTTCGGACCTACCTGAGCCCCATCGCCAGTTCGCGCATCATGCTCGACTTGCGGAACCGATCGCAGTGTGTGAGGCAATGATCGGCGAGGACAGGAGCGGGAACATAGACTTCGCCTGGCCCCCTGATCTTGTCCGGCAACTACAAGATGACATCTTTCCCGGCCTTCGCCTGCTTGCCGCACGGATCGAGGTTTCCAAGCCCCGCATGATCGGAATCGTGGACGCCGTGCGCAATCTCCTGTTGGAGTTCGTCGTTCAGCTTGAGAAAGAGCACCCCAAAGCAGGACAGTTCGGCGAGCCTCCGGTGACTGTTCCCGAGACCGCGCTCACGCAGTTGCTCAACGTTACAGCCGGACCTGGGAGCATCATCAACATCGCCGGGCGCGATGCCGCGCAGACGGTCGTTCAAGAGATTCGCGTCGGCGACGTGGAGAGCCTCAGGGCCTTCCTGGCGTCACAAGGGATCGAGCCGGCGGACCTGACCGAGCTTGAGACCGCGATCAAAGAGGACGACGAACCGCAGAGCGCGGAACGATTCGGCGCGAAAGTATCCGGCTGGATCAGCAAGATGATAAGCAAGGCAGTGTCCGGGGCTTGGAAGGTCGGAGCGCCCGTAGCTACGGTCCTGCTCACCGACGCGCTGAAGCGGCACTATGGTATGACCGGCGACTGAACGTCGCCAACTCGGTGCCACGGAACGGCACCACAACCCGAAGCAACGGAGTGCAGACTTGGGCATCCGAAACACCAGCCAACCCAGGAACATAACCCGCACCGACACGGGGACGGCGCCGAATGGGAACGGCGACGGCGCCGGACCGACCGTAGTCGGAGCGGTTTGCAGGATCGCCGGGCCGCTCGCGCGAGCGGCACAGTTCCGAGACAGAACCGAGGGCACACGCTGACATCGTGGCGGAGTGCCGCATAGCAATGGAGTGCTAAACCAATGACACCCGAACTGAAAACCGCGTTGGCGCGCGTCGGGGACCGCGTGAAGACCATCCTCGACACGGTCGAGATCGAAACCGGCAAGCGCGAGGCTTTGCAGGCCGAAGTCCGCGAGATACGGAATCACTTCGAGCAGTACAGCCGGCAGTTGATGTCACACCCCGGCGACGGCGGAACTCGCGACGGCGAATACGCCGGCTTTTGGCCAAGCGAGGAGCGCGCCGCCGAGTTCGGCCGCACCGTGCTCGCCGCGGCCCACCCCAACGGGGACGTGCGCCGCGCCTGTGCGGAAACGCTCACCAAGAGCAGCTTGACCCTACGCAACGTCAAGGGCCAGTTCGTCAAAGGCGACGACTACGTCAAGGCGATGGGTGAAGGCACCGACACCGCCGGCGGATACCTGGTCGCGGACGAACTCGGCCGCACCATCATCCGCCACGTCGAGCAGTTCGGCGTAGCCCGCAAGCGGTTGACCAAGGTGCCAATGTCCAGCGAGAGGCAGAGTTGGCCCCGGCGCGAAGCCGGGTTCACCGTGTATTACCCCGATGAAGGTCAGGCCCCGACTGCCAGTGATCTGACGCTCGCGAAGGTAACGCTCACCGCCAAGAAGTGGGCGGTGCTCACGTATTTCAGTAAGGAACTGGACGAAGACGCGGTGATCGCCCTGGGCGAGTTGCTCGCGCTCGAGATTGCCTTGGCCCTCTCTCAAGCCGAGGACACCAACACGTTCATGGGCGACGGGACCAGCACCTACGCGGGGATCACCGGTGTGTTCGGCAGCGCCAACGTGGGCGTGGTTACGATGGGCAGTGGTGACACTGGATTCTCGAATCTCGACCACGAAGACCTGATCGCCCTGAAACGCGCGGTCCCGTCGTGGGTGCGTCGGCTCCCGGATTGTGCCTACTATATGTCACCGGACCTGGCGGGCATTTGCGAGAAGATGCGCGACGGGCAAGGGCTTCCACTCTACCAGCATCCGACCGAAGGCTTCCCGCTCAAAATCGCGGGACACGAAGTGGTGGAATCGAGCGTGCTTCCCGACAGTACCGACTCGGCCATCTCGACGAAGTTCATCGCGTTCGGTTCGCTGTTCGCCTGGGGCATCCTGGGTCAGCGGCGCATGGTAACCATCGAGCGCAGCACCGAGGTCAAGTGGCTGGAGGAACAGGTTGCGGTCAAGGCCGTGCCGCGCCAGGACATCCAGGAAGCCGTCGGCGAGGCAATGGCGGTCCTCAAGACGGCCGCTGCCTGATCGAGTTGAACCGGTCCGCTGCTCGGCGGTCCCGCGGGGATCGCCGAGCACGGAACCGAGCCGTGACCGTGAGGGAGTGGAACACGAAACCGAGCCGTGACCGTAAGGGAGCGAAAAACGAAACCGAGCCGTGACCGTAAGGGAGCGGAACCCCGGACGGAGAAGCCGACAATGAGCACCAAACCGCAACCGGTCAAAGCATCATCGCCGGATGAAAAGGCCGGCCACCCCCACCGACCACACGATAACGACCTGGTCGCCGTGGAAGTCCTGCACGCCCAGGGTGTGCACTTCGGCGGCCACACCTATCGACCGGGTGAGACGTTGGTTATGCCGCGCGCACGGGCTGTTGCGGACGAACCCGGCAAGCGGCCGGTGCGCGTGCTCAAGACCGTGCGCTACGTCCACGGTCCGTCCAGCCAAACGGAGGAAGCGATCGAGCAAGGCCCGCTCGACTTGGATCAAGAGCAGCCATAGACGGAGGTCCGCGCCGTGAGCATCGAGGAACAGGTCCGCGTCACCGGCACCGACAAGGCCGCGCAGGACATCAACCGCGTAGCCGATGCCACCGGGCGCGCTGGCAAGGAAACCGACGAAGCCGGCGGTAAGGCCAAAGGGGCCGGCCGCGACTTCGACGGGCTGGGCGGTTCGCTCGACGGGGCCGGCAAGAGCTTCGACGGGTTCACCGCCGGCATGGCCGCCGGGGCGTTCGGGTTTCAGGCGCTTCTGGAGTTGGCCGGCAAGTTCCGAGAGGAACTTGAACGCATCGTAGAGTTGCAGCGCGAACTGGCCGACCAATCCACCGGCTCGCTGGAAACCGTCTTGCCCCTGGCGGAACAATGGGGGGACGTGTCGCAGAAAGGGCTGGAGCTGGCGCTCCGGGTCTCCACCGACCTTCGCAAGTCAGCCACCATGCCCAGCCTGGGCGCCGCCCAGGCCCTGGCGCAAGCTGGCGATATCACTCTGCCCGGCGGGACCGATCCGACCGAGAACGCCGAGGCGGCTGCACGCAATCTCCGCATCGCCGGGGCCGTCGGCGGTGCGATGCCCACCGGATCGGTCGATACCTACTCGATGGTTCTTGAGATGCTCAAGACGGCCAACCTGACCGACCCCGAGCAGATCATGCTCGAACTCAGCCGGGCGTTCACCATCCAAAAGGCCAGCCTCTCGGACGACCTGGGAGCGTTCCTAAAGGGTCTTAACTCACCCGGTGCCAAGGCGTTTTTCTCCGGTGGCGGTAGTGTGACCGAGGCCGCGCTTCTTCTGTTGCAGGCCCGCGAAGCGTCAAGCGACGATGCTACGGCCGCCACCAACATGGACATCGCCCTGCGCGCCGCGCGGGGATCGAGCGCCACGACGAAGTTCCTCGCGGGCCAGGCCAAGTCGCTCGGCTTCGGCGACTTCGATACGCTCACCGACACGCAACGTATGCAACTACTGCAGCGCGTTTTCGTCGATGCCGCTGCAGGCGGACCGGCGGCCGAATCGGCGCTGCTCAGAGAGGGATTCGAGCCGGGTCAGTTCCCGATCTTGAAATCGATGTTCGCCAAAGGCGCCCGGGACACGGCCACAGGCGCCCGGCAAGAGGCGGCCCAGGCCCGCGCCGCCGACATCGAAAAGAAGATACGCGACTTCGCTGACAGCCAGATCGGCAAGGAGCGCCACCTTGACGCCGACATCGAGTACTCCGCGGCCATTGCTGGGATCGATATCTACAGCATCGCCAAGCTGCGCGAGCTTGCCGAGCACCGCAACAAGCTACGCCTCGCGCGTCGCGACGTTACCGGCGGCGAACTGTTCGAGGCTTCTGTCACGAGACCGGAAGCGCTGATCGAACGCGAGGCAATCAACATCCTTTACGAGCGAGCCCTGCAGCTTCAGCAAAAGGGCGTGGATGCGACCGGCGCTCTCAACGTCATCGGCATCGCCAAACGTGGCGGGCTCAATCCATTCACCGTCGGTGTGGACGACACGATGCTGGACCACGCTAACGAAGCGGTCAACCAGGCTATCAAGGACGCGGGCGCACGGTCACTGGCCGGGGGAGGCGGTGCCCCGATGACCGTCAACGTCACCAACGTGGCGACCAACTACGCCGACACCAAGCCCGGCTACAACAGCCCGGACTCCCCCGACTTCGGAGATTGACCCCACGTGATCCGCACCCCGTCCAACCCGATCCGCCCGCGCGACCGACGCCTCCAAGACCGCGCCAGACGGAGCGCTCCGCGCACCGGCTTGGCGATTCGCGAGCATCCGGCGCGATCCCTGTCCCGGCCGATCCACCGCCCGGCTTCGAGCGTCCTACGAAGACCGTTCGGAGCCCGCTCACAGACTGCCGAAAACTCGTCCCCAAACACCGGGATGATCCGGCCCTGGCCCGAGGCGTACCGCGCTGCGCAACATGCCTCGCGGCCGTCGAACGTTGCCGAATGGTTGCCGAGTTGCCGTTTCGTGGGGTTGCCATTCCGACCCCCAAAAACGCACGTAAACCCAGCCTTGAACGGGGTTTACACACCACTCGGCGGCTCGCTCTGGTGTGCAGTACTACTGTATTCCGAGGCCCAAAACGGCCCGAATCGGTGCTTTTTCTTTCCAGTTAATCTGCGCCGCAGATTTCCGATTTCCGCGATAACCCCCTGTCCCACAAGCACTTAGCCCCAAACGGCAATCTGCGCGTTTTTTTTATCCAGTCAACAAAGCGTGTCGGCGACCGCCGCGTCAGATTGGCTACCTCGATCCGCCGGGCGATGCCAGCCGCGCGGGGCGGCATTGAACTTTCGCAAGTTTATCATTCGGCAACTTCAAAGCTTACAACGACTGGGCGAGCATTCCCCGAGTCCGATAATTGACTTTGCTGCCGCGTGCGTGCAGTATCTGTAAGGGAAGAAGCGATTAGGTAGGTAAGGGAAGAAGCGGTCAGGGCTCGATATCCGCAACACCCCCCAGAGCGTGTTTGAAAAGGTCGTTTACCTCATGTACCGCCGGCATCTTGCCGGCCTTGAGGGCCCAAATGCCGGCTGGAAGCCGGCGATACGGGCTTTTCAAACACGCTCTCCGAGAACGAAGGCTGAACGACGGCGTGAGCGCGGCAGGTCGTTTCTTGCCTGGTTTGTGAGTTACCAGCAGGGGAGCCCAAATCAGCCGGGGCGGGCTGGGCTCCGCACGGTTTGCGGAATGCGTCGCAGGTCCAACGATTCGGGTCGAGGGATTTGCATGGGATCATTTGGTTCTTGATATGGAGGTGCAAGACATGTTGAGATTTGTTGCGGGATTGACGCTGGGGATGGCTTTGGTGTACCCATCCGCAGCAATGGCTCAGACCTGAGTGCCTCGTTGCTTTCGGTGGTTATCACCTGCGGTCGAGTAGCCAGTGGTTTGCACCCCAAGCCACTGCCAAAGAGATGAGATCGAGTCTGAAACACAGTTTAAGGAGGTGTCCAAGTGGTAAGACAAAAGAAGGCTCCCATGGCGCACAGGGTTCTCACGTTTTCGAGAAGAGGTAGATGTCCGCACTGGTTCTTGGCTGGTGTCCTATTGGTCATGGTGACGCCAAGAATCGCCTCGGCGGGATCAGCTTATCTGATCGCCGATCATCACACGCAGCAGTTCGACGCGTGGAGTATCGACGCTGGTGATTGTACGGTAGCAAAGGTGGGAACCTATAGCCTATCGCACACCGACGATCCGGCCGGGATTGCATTGTATGAGGAATACGATGAGTTCGGCGAGGTGGTATTGGCTCATTTACTCATCACAAGCGAATTCGACGTTGGAATAGAGGTTGCGGATGCAATCAGCTTGACATCTCTGGGCTGGTTTGATGGGCCGACAGGTCTCAGCGGAATCGATGTGGACGACGCCAATGGAATCATCTACACGGTGGACCAAGCGACGAACGACCTGTATGCATATACGTATGATGCGCACGCGGTTCCACCCACACTGACACCGATTGACGGATTCGAGCCCATGCAACTGCCGAATTGCCAAGGTGCGTATGGCATCGCGCTCGATACCACGAACGGGATACTGTGGGTAGCGGACAGTTTGAGTGACACTGTTCGGGCATACGATACCGATACGTGGGAAGAGGATACCAGTACGAACGGGAGCTTCATCCCCAGTCTCAAGCCGGTCGGCATCGCAGTTGATACGGACCGTGGTTTTGTTTACACGGTCTCTATCAGTAGCTTATGCTCATCAGCACCTTCGGGGTCCGGGTCCAATCTTCTCAGCAAGTTCGACCTTGCCATGAGAATAGAAACGACGGTTGATACGGGACATGATTGCGCAGATGTTGCCGTTCACCGGGAAACGGGTTGCGTCTATGTCACCGCGGGATGCTATGGTAACGATTTGGCCGTTTGGGATACCGACACGACTCCATTTACACAGATCCAAACAGAAATCCTGGCAAGACCAGGAGGAATCTGCATCAAGACCGCGAGCTATCTGGAAGCGTGCTGCCTGCCGGGGTCTTGCGAGATGCTGGACCCGCTGTCCTGCGAATCTCTTGGTGGGGAACCACAAGGCCCGGGCTCGCAGTGCGCTGGCGACTGCAACTCCAACGGAATTGCCGACGAGTGCGAGCCGGATGAGGATTGCAACACCAACGGCATCCAAGACATCTGCGACATTGCCGCAGGTACAAGTCAGGATTGCAACGGGGACAGCATACCCGACGAATGCGAACTGGACGGCAATGATTGCAACGGGAACGGCATTCCCGACGATTGCGACATCGCCGGCGCGACAAGCGAAGATTGCCAGTCGAACGACGTGCCAGACGAATGTGACATCGCCGGCGGAACGAGCGAGGATTGCCAGACAAATGGTGTGCCAGACGAATGCGAATTGGCAGGTAATGATTGCAACAGCAACGGCACACCCGATGATTGCGACATTGCCGCCGGGACAAGTGAAGATTGTCAGCCGAACGACGTGCCCGACGAATGTGACATCGCCGGCGGCACGAGCGATGATTGCACCACCAACGGCATCCCCGACGACTGCGAGCCGGACTGCAACACCAACGGTGTGGCTGACAGTTGCGACATCGCGGCCGGCACCAGCCAGGATTGCAACAGCAATGGCACCCCCGACGAGTGCGAAGCCTTTGGGCCGGTCATCTTTGTTGATGAAAATGCGAGCGGTGCCGACGACGGCAGTAGTTGGGCCGATGCGTACAATGACTTGCAGAGTGCTCTTTCCGTCACGCCATGCCTTCTTCAAACCATGACTAATGTCGAGATCTGGGTGGCGGCTGGTACGTACACGCCGGCCGGTCCGGGTGGCGACCGGGAAGCCACGTTCCATCTCATCAGTGGCGTAGGGCTTTATGGCGGCTTTGTCGGGTGGGAGACCAACCGAGACCAGCGCGATGTCGACACAAACACGACCGGTCTCAGCGGCGACCTGAACGGCAACGATGAACCGGGATTTGCGTACAATGGCGAAAACAGCTACCACGTCGTTACCGGCACTGACGTAGGCTCCAACGCCCTCCTCGACGGCTTCACCGTCACGGGCGGGAATGCTGACGGATCATATAACAACTACGGCGGCGGAATGTACAGCAGCAGCGGCAGCCCGACGCTGGCCAACTGCACCTTCAGCGGAAACTCGGCTAACATACTCGGCGGAGGAATGCACAACGAGGAGAACAGCAACCCGACGCTGACCAACTGCACCTTCACCGACAACTGGTCCCAATCTTTCGGCGGCGGAATGTGCAACTTAGGCAACAGCAGCCCGACGCTGACCAACTGTACATTCACCGGAAACGCGGCCAGCTACGGGGGCGGAGGGATGTTCAACTGCAGCTACAGCAGCCCGACGCTGACTAACTGCACGTTCAGCGGAAACTCGGCCTACATAGAAGGCGGCGGAATGGACAACGAGGACGACAGTAGCCCGACGTTGACCAACTGTACGTTCAGCGGCAACTCAACCGATAACATCGGCGGCGGAATGTGCAACTGGGACAGCAGCCCGACGCTGGCCAACTGCACCTTCAGCGGAAACTCGACCAGCTCCGGGGACGGGGGCGGAGGGATGTTCAATGCCAACAGCAGCCCGACGGTGACCAACTGCGTATTCTGGGCCAATTCGGCTGGCGGGGGCATGGATGAGTCCGCTCAGATCGATGACATTCACGGTGGCGGTGAGTCGATCGTCAACTACACGTGCATCCAGGGTTTGACCGGGGCGCTAGGCGGCATCGGCAACATCGACGACGACCCACTATTCGTCACTGGTCCATTGGGCGATTACTACCTGAGCCATGTTGGACAGGACAGTCCCTGTATAGATGTGGGGAGCGACACGGCGGTGAATCTGGGCCTTGCCGCACGGACAACGCGAACCGACGAGCTCCCTGACACGGGTATCGTGGATATGGGCTACCACTACTACACTGAGGGAGGTTGCAACGTCAATGGGATCCCCGACACTTGCGATGTCAGTTGCGACGCGGTCAACCCGGACACCGGGAACCTGTGCTCGGAGGACTATGCCAACAGTTGTGGCCTATCGTCCGACTGCAACAGCAACGGCATCCCTGACGAGTGCGAGCCGGACTGCAACACCAACGGTGTGTCGGATGACTGCGACATCGCCGGCGGTACGAGCGAGGACTGCAACAGCAACGGCATCCCGGACGAGTGCATGTGGCTTGAGGATGACTGCAACACCAACGGTGTGCCGGACGAGTGTGACATTGCCGGCGGGACAAGCGACGACTGCCAGCCGAACCAAGTGCCCGACGAATGCGAGTTGGTCGGCAACGATTGCAACAATAACGGCATCCCTGACGAGTGCGAGCCGGACTGCAACACCAACGGTGTGTCGGATGACTGCGACATCGCCGGCGGTACGAGCGAGGACTGCAACAGCAACGGCATCCCCGACGAGTGCGAGCCGGACTGCAACACCAACGGTGTGGCTGACAGTTGCGACATCGCGGCCGGCACCAGCCAGGATTGCAACAGCAATGGCACCCCCGACGAGTGCGAGCCGGACTGCAACACCAACGGTGTGCCGGACGAGTGTGACATTGCCGGCGGGACAAGCGAGGACTGCCAGCCGAACCAAGTGCCCGACGAATGCGAGTTGGTCGGCAACGATTGCAACAGCAACGGCATCCCCGACGAGTGTGAAGAAGATTGCAACGATAACGGTACACCCGATGATTGCGACCTTGCCGCCGGGACAAGTGAAGATTGCAACAGCAACGGCATCCCCGATGAATGTGACATCGCCGCAGGTACCAGCCAGGATTGCAACAGCAACGGCACCCCCGACGAATGCGAACCTCTTGCAATCTTTTTTGTTGATGCTGGTGCAACTGCTGGTGCCAACGATGGGACAAGCTGGGCCGATGCCTATGTGGCCCTGCAAGACGCCCTCGACCAAGCGGAACTGTATAGCGGGCTCGTCGAAATCTGGGTCGCCGCGGGAACCTACACACCGGACCAGGGAATGGATCAGACGCCGGGAAACCGTTATGCCACCTTCCAGTTTCTGGACTACGTTTCGACTTACGGCGGGTTCGCCGGCACGGAAACCGAACGTCACCAGCGTGACTGGGTTGCCAACGATACTATTCTCAGCGGTGACCTGGACGGCGACGATAAACCGGGTTTTGTCAATAATAGCGAGAACAGCTACCATGTTGTGACCGGTGGCGGCACGGACGAAACACCCCTTCTCGACGGGTTCACCATCGCCAGCGGAAACGCCAACGGCAGCAGCTACCCGTACAACTGCGGCGCCGGGATGCTCAACATCGACGGGAACCCGACGCTGACTAATTGCACATTCACCGAAAACTCGGCCGGTGCCTACGGCGGCGGGATGTACAACGACTCTAGCAGCCCGACGCTGACAAACTGCACATTCACCGGAAACTCGGCCTACTATTACGGCGGCGGGATGCACAACCGAGCCTACAGCAGCCCGACGCTGACAAACTGCACATTCACCGAGAACTCGGCATCCTACAGCGGCGGCGGAATCTACAGCTACGACAGCAGCCCGACGTTGACAAACTGCATCCTCTGGGCCAACAGCGACAGCGGGGGGATGGACGAGTCCGCCCAGATTCACGGCGGCTGGCCTGTGGTCAGATATAGTTGCATCCAAGGCCTCGATGCCTTTGCTGGGAACGACAACATTGGCGACGACCCGCTGTTCGTGGCCGGTCCGCTTGGGTGCTACTACCTGAGTCAGACCGCAGCCGGACAGCCCGAGCAAAGCCCGTGTGTGGACGCCGGGTCCAACGGAGCAGCCGATCCGGAACTCTTCACGCGGACAACCCGAAGAGATGAATACGTGGACACCAACGGCGTTGATATGGGATATCACTATCCGATCACCGGGGTCGCCTTCGTGGCGGGCGATTCGGATGCTGACGGCGACGTGGATCTGGCCGACTTTGCTCGCTTCCAGACATGCTTCACGGACCCGGGCCCTGCCACGCTCGGGTGCAACTGCTGCTTCTTCGATTTCGAATGGCCGTACGGCGACGGCGATGTGGACCTTGACGACTATGTGGAGTTTCACTCGGCCTTCACCGGCCCGCAGCCATAGGAGTACAGGGGCTGTCGATTTAATCTGTAGCGTCGCCCCTTGTGGGCGGCGCACCTCGATTTTTCGTCACCCACAAGGGGTGACGCTACATCGGTCGGGTGGCCCACCTCCTTTGGAGGTGGGGGAGTCGATGATTTCAGCAGGGTGGGATACATCTCCTCGTGCATCATCGGCTCCCCCATGTCCAAAGGACATGGGCCACCCGACATCCGCAGAAGTAGCTCCAAGCCTCGGGGGAGCACGACACCACGGTGCCGGCCTTCCGTCCGCGAGCGTCGATCAGGGCGGCGAGATGGTTTGGACCGCCGCGGCGGTATCGATTCTCCCAGCGATTGAACGTGCCCACCGCGATGCTGCCGAAGTCGAGCTGCGCACAGCGGACGGTGCAGAACCACTCCACCGCCGTCGTGCGGTTCATCGCCGACGTTGCCATCTTGCGGGCAATCTCGATCCGGCTTCGCTCGACGATCGCCACCTTCCGACGCGCGTCTTCGATCTGCTTAGCGGTGAAGCCGGACAGATCCGTATAGGACCGGTCTTCGCTGGCGGTGGCGAGTAGCCGGGCGATCACCGGCGCGTGCGGATCGAAAAAGCACGCCTTGCCGAGCCGCTTGGCCTGGCCGTCGGACCGTAGCCTCCGATACAACCGCTCGACGTACTCCCTGGGCTTACCAAGCTGGTCACCGGCAACCCAGCCCGCCGGCAAGTCCACGCCGGGCCGGTCACCGATACCCTTCGCGATTGCCGAGGATGCCTGCACTACGTCACGCCCCTTTGCCGTTTCGGTTCGGATTCCTACGCGTCTTCTTGCGGCCGGCCGCGTCGGCGGGACCGATGCCCACGTGTAAGCCAGGCGGCCCGGCGGTGTCGTCCGGCGGCTCCGAGTTCGCGTAGTGCTCGGCTGCGAGCCGCATCGTCCGGAGCTTTTCGGTGCTGACCGCCGGCAGAAGCCCGGCAAGCTCGAAGATCAACAGATCGCGGATGCCGCGATCATCCTTCACATTGTCGTCTAGCAACGGCTCCCATGCGGGAGGTGCCTCGGTGTCCGCGTCGTCATCCAACTCGTGCCGAAGCCGCGACAGCCGCGCCGAAGACCCGTTGCGCCCGGACCGCCGGTCTTCAAGCTGGTCCGCGATGGCGTCCACGAACGCATCGCCGAATATGTCGCTAGTCAGCGTGCGCATGATGCGTCCGAGAGCGGCCGCCCGGCGTGGTGGCGGGAAACCAACCGTCTGTTCCACTGTTACGCTAGCCGTCATCGTCCTACCGCCTACCCTTCGCGTGCGACACGGACCGGGCGGGGGATTGCCCGAGGGCGCCCCCTCCGCCCAGTCGCGCGGCTGTGGTGCCGTCCGAGGCCGGCCGCCCGGCGCCTGGTGCTGCCACTGCACCGGGTGCAGCCACGACACCAGCGCCGGCCAATCCGGGGCGGTCACACCTCCGCAATTGAAGCGGAGATACCGTCCCCCCGCCGGCCGGGGCCTGCGTTTGTGCCGCTCGCGGTGTCTGCTGTTCGGTTCTCATTGCTTCGTTTGCCGTGCCATATTCCCGTCAGCCGCTACCCGGCTGCCTTGACCGCCGCGCCGTCTCTGCCGTTCGGTTCGGTGAATTCGTACAAGTGCGTCTGCGCGCCCCACAACCACAGTTGGCGTCGGTCGCCGTCGTAGAACGACTTGGGCAGATACGTCTCCGCCTCGGTCATCGCTTCACCCGCCAGTCTCAGGACGGTGTCGATCTCCTCGGGGCGCACGTACAGCTTGACGATCTTCTGGTCTCGAAGCGCTTGCACCACCGCGCCCCAGTCCAGCAGATGTTCCCACCGCTCGCGGGCCGTGGGGAAAGTCACGGCCGCCGGATCGTGGATGCTCAGTACGGGCGGGCCATCGTCGGCCGCGCCGCCCTCCGACGTGGGCGGTTCGCTCGCGGTCGCGGGGCGATTACCCAAGAGGAACCGGGTCACCATTGTGGTGAGCATCTCCACCCCCGCCCACCGGTCCGGGTCACACGTTTCCGCATCGCGCGCCCAGCGTAGGATGCTGGTGAACACCGCGACGGGTACGCGGCGTTTGCCGTCCAGCAGATCATGCACCACGTCCATGCGGAAGCCGGTGGCTTCGGATAACTCCGCCTCGCTGAGCAGCCCCAAACTGCGGACCAAGCTGCACAGCAGCGCCCGCTCAGGCGTGTGGACGGAGCCACACTCCATGTCGTCATAGCGGATCGGCTCGCTGACGTACTTCGGTTCAATCTCCCCCGGCTGCAGGCGCCTCGGTCCGGTTTCCGTCTCTTCGGTTCGTAGTGGTCCGGGCTCGGTTGCGACGGTGCTCATGTGTCACCTGTTCCTTTCAGTCAAAAAAACGCCGGGGGCCTCGACGCGCGGGCCTTGTGGAACCCACGCGCCAAGGGTTCCCCTGGCGATTGCCCACAACTTTGGGACACACTGTTGCCTGTTGCCTGTTGCC
>Ga0190284_1000818_pt1 | contig 15367 bp, 10 predicted proteins | sample 48691812_MG_FD_161668 | JGI IMG/M metagenome (GOLD analysis project Ga0190284, IMG submission 161668) | Hydrothermal vent microbial mat bacterial communities from Southern Trench, Guaymas Basin, Mexico - 4869-18-1-2_MG | ecosystem: Environmental > Aquatic > Marine > Hydrothermal vents >...
CCTGTTCAACCGAGGCCAAGCCGATGGCCAAGCCATGGGACGGTGGGGGAAATAGGCAAATAGGGAATAGGCGAATAGGCAATAGGGAAAACAGCAAATGACTAAGGCCCCCCAGCACTTATTTGCAGGAGTATAGGATATCGTGAGTCTCTTTGTTCAACAATTATTTTCGGCTCTTCGCACCTTTTGGAGCGTGGGGACTTTTAGTTTCGTTTTTTCTCTCGGGCGCAATAGTATACGTTTTAGCCTTTGCTGATAGTCTCAAGCCGTCACCATTGTTTCTTGAACCGATCAGAAAATAGTCGATTAATGCCTGAGATATTTATGTCAAAGTGCCGAAGCTGCCGTAAAAGCCTTAAGTGTTTTTTAAAATAAGCACTTATCCAATATTGTTGTTGTAAAAGTACCTTCAAGAAGAGCGAAGAACCGGAAAAATCATAGCTGGGTTATTTACCTAGCAGGCCTTTCAGCAGGCCATTGGATTTTTCGTCCGTCTTTTTCTCGTCAGCCTTTTCCGCAGGGGCGGGCTTTTCGGGGGTACTCTCTTCGGTTTTTTTATCCGTGTCCTTTTTGAACAGGTCGCCCAGCCCGCCGCCCGACTTGGCGGTGGCCTTTTTCAGTGCCTCGATATCCGGCAAGGCTTTGAGAGACATCGGCTCGGGACAGAGCGAGGGATGACTTGACAGGTTCTTGCCCTCGATGGTGAACGTCGGGAAACCCGGCGCCAGCTCCAGCTGGCTGACGCTGACCTTGCGAATAATCCACGTGGGATTCCTGGTGAGGAACTCCCTGGCCGAGAGCTTCAAGTAGCCCAGGCTGCGGATGTCCCGAGCCAGCTTGGCCAGCCTTTCCTCGTCGCTCCTAGCCTGGTTCGGGTCGTCTTCATTGAGATACTCGGTGAGCTTCCTCAGCCTCTCGTTAAACTTTTTTATCTGGTCGTAATACTCAGCCGACTTGCCGGCAAGTTTGCTCAGGTTGACCAGCGGGGCTGGAGCCTTGGGTTGCTCCTCAGCGGGCAGGTAAACCTCGCCGGGAGACTCTCGCAACGTGTCGGTCCGCATTTTGTCGCACTCTATGAGGTCCACCACAAACCGCTTAGCCAACATGTCCGCGACGTTCACCTTCAAAACGATACGCTCCGCCTGGACGCGATTATTCTCAGGCCTTTGCGGGTCGGTAACCTGCAAGTCGGTAAGAATCAGCAAGCCGTCGCCCAGCGAAAGCTCCGCCTTGCCCAGGTTCACCTCCGCGCCGTTGGCCGAGCCAAGCCCAGATTCGATGCCCGCCCGCACAGCTGAGTCCATATAGAGCATCTGCAAAACAAACATCACTGCGACGACAACGACTACGGCGACAAGGCGACCGATACGAATGAGAGGCTGTTTGATTTTGTCGGGAGCTATTTTCTTGCCGAACGCCACGCGCAAAAAGCCACGGACGACGACGTTTTGCGATATTTTGTCAAGCCGGGCGCTCTTGCCCCTGGCCCCAGCCAGGGACTCGCGGAGCTTGTCCATACCCCTGCCGACGAGCCAACCAGCCAGGCCTCCGACGACGATGATTATCGGCAGCGCGCCGATGAGGCAGTAGACCTGCAGGTCCAGCAAGGCCAGGCCCGGCGTGTCGGCGCAGTACTGCACCAGCCCCGCCAGCCCGGCGTCGTGGATAAGAAAACGTCCGAATTCATACGTCAGCGGTGCGGCGGCAAGGCACAACAGCTTGCCCAGGGCGATGAAGATCGCGCCCATCGCGCCGTTGCTGTTTAGCAGGAAGAACGCCGCGATGAAAATTATGAGCGTCAGATTCACGCCCGGGATCATGCCAATTCCAAAGCCCAGGAATATCCCCAGGAAAACCGCCCGCCTGCTAGCCCCGCCACGCAACACCTTACCGAGCTTGCGAATGAGTTTAATCGGATTCATCGTACATTCCTTCCATATTCGTAAAAAAACACAGCTGAGGGCGACTATGCTACATTAAAAAACACAGCCGAGGGCGACTATGCTACATTCTGAATACTGACTCCTGAATCCTGTTTTCAGAATTCATCCTCGTCGCTGTCCATGGTTTCCTTCCAGATTTCGAGGTTCTCCAGATAGACAGCCGTGCCGCGAGCAACGCATGTCAGCGGGTCTGCAGCGAGGGTTACGTCCAGGCCTGTCGCGTTTGACAGGACGGTGTCCATCCCCAGCAGCAAGCTGCCGCCACCAGCCAGGACAATGCCATTGTCCACCAAGTCCGCAGCCAGCTCAGGCTCTGCCTTTTCCAGTGTGCGGGTAACGCAGTCGATAATCGCTCCGATGGGTTCCTTGAGAGCCTCGCGAACTTCCTCTGAGGATATGTTCGTCTTGCGGGGCAAGCCTGATATCATGTCCCGCCCGCGAACTTCCCTCGTCAGTTCCTGCTCCAAAGGCGACGCCGAGCCGATAGCTATTTTTATCCGCTCAGCGGTTTGCTCGCCGATCATGAGGTTATACGTCCGCCGCATGTGCGAGGCAATGGCTTCGTCCATGTCGTCACCCGCGACGCGGATGGATTCGCATACGGAAATGTCAGCGAGGGAAATAATCGCCACCTCGGTCGTGCCGCCACCGACGTCAACGATCATCGAGCCGGTCGGCTCGGTAACGGGCAACTCAGCCCCGATAGCCGCAGCCATGGGTTCCTCGACGAGGTAAACCTTCCTGGCCCCGGCTCGCTCGGCGGAGTTCAGCACCGCCCGTTTTTCCACAGCCGTGATGCCAGAAGGAATCGCGATGACCACGCGGGGTTTTATCAGCGACCGCCGGCAATGCACCTTGCGAATAAAATAGCTGAGCATAGACTCGGTGATGTCGAAGTCCGCAATGACGCCGTCCTTCATCGGACGAATGGCACTGATCGAGCCGGGCGTCTTGCCGAGCATCTCCTTGGCGACGATGCCCACAGCATTGCCGTTTTGCAGGACGCGGTTCGTGCCCCGCTTGACCGCTACCACGGAAGGCTCGTTGAGGACGATGCCCTGACCTCGGACACAAACCAGCGTATTGCAGGTGCCCAGGTCGATGCCCATGTCCGTCGAAAACATCCCCAATATGGGATCGAAAATCATATCGCGGATTTCCTTTTTCTTAGCCATTCATGGAACACAAAATTCACCATGAAGTACATGAAGAGCGTGAAGTTATTTTTTTGTTTTCTACAAAAAACTCCAAGCCTTTCATGAACCCCATGGTGCAAACCATTTTCGTGTTCATTGGCGTTCATTCGTGGTTTTCCTTGGCCGAACGGCTACTTTTGCCTTAGTGTCGTTACAGCCAGGCCTATCGCCTCGTCGCCTCGCCAGACTCTTGAACCGGACTGAATAAACCTCCGACGCTCATATCATAGCCCGCCGGAGCCTGGCCCATCAGCCGACCAGCTGCGAAGAAAATACCAACCCAAAGGGCGACGATGGCAACTATCATAAGCACGGTATAGACGTTAGGCCCAGCCTTGACTTTCGCAACGTTATCTTCTGTCTGCGTCATGTTTTTTCCCATGTGTGAAACAAATTCGAATATCGTGCTTGTTTTAATTTGCCAAGCTGGATGTAACTTTGTCGCCTCGTTGTGGCGCCAGTCTTCTGTTTACGATAACGCCTGCCGACTCGCTGGCGCCGACGGTTTCGATTTTGAGATGGCCTACGAACTGGTCGCCGCGATAAACTATCAGCTTCATTCCAGCTTTGAGTCCCTGAGCTGAGCCTATATTCACGCTGGCGAGGTTGTCGTCTACGTCGCTAATCGTGCCGGTCAGCTTGATCGCAGGCAGCGGAGCTGAGAGTGTTTGGCCTGGCTTGGATTCCTTCAGCACTTCCAACTCGCCGAGCCTGTCGTTCAGCCTGGTTATCATGTCTTTTTGACTTTGGGCTTTCTCCTGTGTTACGCGGAGGGCCTTCTCCAGCCTTTTGTTCTTGGCCTGCTCAGCGAGGAGCTGACTTTCCAGCTCGATCATCTTCAGCTTGGCTTTGGACTCAGCGTCCCAGGCAGCCTTGAGAGCCTGCTGCTGCTTGTAAAGATATTCCGTAGCCGCCTTGCCCGCGTCTCGGGGCGTAGTAGCACTGGCTGCGAGCTTGCGGTTCAGGTCGGCGATGACCAGGTTCAACCTGCCCTTGTCAGCTATCAGCATAGCCTGCTGGGCCTGGGCCTTGGTCTTCTGCTCAGCGAGCGATTTGCGGAGGTTGTTCAGGTCGCTGCTAAGTTGGCTATTGATCTCGTCCTGACCTTGAGACTTAGCCTTCAAAAGGCTATGGGCCTTTTCCTCGCGATTGTATTTGTCCCGCCAGTTTTGCGGCACCGTTGCCAGGTTTATAAAAACCACCGCTGCAACAAGAGACGTTACCACCAGGAAAACCACGCAAATTTTAGTTAAAATGTTCAATGTAAAACTCCTTAAAGAAAAACCGTAAACCCATGTTCCGCAACAGAGAGTCTATCGGCCTAAAGGCTATAAATCGTCCAGATTTATTGGAATTCTGGTTGCTTCTCGGATATCTTACCAGCCAAATCGACAACAACTACCAAGCTGGGAATTGCACATTACAGCACTGCGAAAAATTACTCACCTGTCCATTCTGCGTTTATTTTTTCCCGAGTCAAGCAAAATTCCAGTGTTTTATCACCCGCGCGTCGCATATCATCTGGCCATGTACAAGAAGCTGTTCAAACGACTCATCGACCTGGTGCTGTCAATAGCCCTGCTGATCATTGCCGCCCCTGCCATGCTGGCCGTTGCGTTGCTCATTCGTCTGCAGATGGGTAGCCCTGTGTTGTTCCGCCAAGCCAGGCCTGGGCTGGGTACCAAAACTTTCACCCTCTGCAAGTTCCGTTCGATGCGACACGCCCTGGACAAGGCCGGCCAACCTCTGCCCGACAGCGACAGGCTCACCCGCCTGGGCATGTTCCTGCGGAAGTTCAGCCTGGACGAACTGCCGCAACTGCTGAACGTCGTCCGCGGCGACATGTCCCTCGTTGGCCCCAGGCCTCTGCTTATCGAATATCTCCCGCTGTACTCCCCGCGACAAGGGCGACGACATGAAGTCAGGCCTGGCATAACAGGCTGGGCGCAAGTCAATGGCCGAAACGCCATCAGCTGGGAAGAAAAATTCGAATACGACGTCTGGTATATCGAGAACCTCAGCTTCTGGCTGGACATGAAAATCCTGGGCCTGACCGCAATGAAAGTCCTCCGGCGCGAAGGCGTCAGCCAGGCTACCCACGCAACAATGGAAAGGTTCACCGGCAGCAAATAAGCTGCAACGCATACTCGCCATGAAGAACATGAAGGACAGGAAGAAGAAAAAAAAGAAAAAGAAAATTTACCGCGAAAGAACACAAAGAATGCAAAGAGAAAAATAATTAGAAAAGCAAAAACGGAAAAGAATGGATTCCCGCCTTCGCGGGAATGACAAAGAAAAAAAACAGTAACCGTTCACGTTTTTTTTGCTTTAGCTCCGTAGGAGCGACATCTTTGTAGAAAAAAAGACAGCCACGAATCAAGCTCCGTAGGAGCGACATCTTAAATTGTTCCACAGGCCAACAGAAAGATGCCGCTCCTACGGAGCTAAACATTACGCAATCGTGTTACTACAAAGATATCGCTCCTACGGAGCTGTCAAGCCATCGTGTTGTGGGATGGCTGTGAAATTTATTGAAAAAGTGTGAATGATTACAAAAAACAGTGTTTATCTGTGTCTATCCGTGGTTCGCTGTTTTTGTTGTTCTGCTGTTTTTGCTGTTACTGATAACTGACAACTTGTTCATGGAGCTAATTTCTTGAAACGATTTGACGAAAATCCGTTGCTAAGCCCAGCTGACTTGTCGCCTACGCGGGAGGACTTGCATGTTATCTGTACGCTAAACCCCGCTGCGGTTCGGCTCGGCGATGAGATTCTGCTGCTGGTTCGCGTTGGCGAAGCTGTCGCTGCCGAGGCTGACTATGTAGCCTATCTCTACTTCGACGCCGAGACGGGCCAGCTGGATGTCGGGCGGTATCGCAAGGACGACCCGAACCTGCACTGCCCCGACGGGCGAGGCTATTACTATCGCGGACGGATGGTGCTCTCCAGCATGTCGCACCTGCGGATTGCTCGCAGCAAAGATGGCCTGCGGTTTACATTCGACCCAGCCCCTGCGATATTCCCCGCCAACGCCTACGAAGCGTTTGGCTGCGAGGACGCGCGGATAACCTTCATCGACGGACGATACTACATAACATACACCGCCGTCTCCGACCGAGGCGTAACGGTAGCCCTGGCCAGCACGAGCGACTTCGTAACATACGAACGACACGGATTGGTCTTCCCGCCGTACCAAAAAGATGTAACGATTTTCCCGGAAAAAGTGCGAGGCAAATACGTCTGCCGACATCGGCCTTACCAAAGCGAGTTCAACCCCGCCAGCATCTGGACAGCCTACTCGCCGGACCTGCACTGCTGGGGCTATCACGAAATGACCCTCGCGCCAAAGAGCGACACGTGGCAGGAGCAACGCGTAGGCTGTGGCGCCCCACCGATAAAAACCCCGCGAGGCTGGCTTGAAATTTATCACGCCGCCGACCGAAACCACCGCTACTGTCTCGGAGCTATGCTAAGCGACCTGGAACACCCCGAGCGGATTATTTCGACATCCGACGAGCCTGTCCTCCAACCCCAGGCCAACTACGAACTTGAAGGCGTCTTCAACAATTGCGTTTTCTCCAATGGCCTGGTCGTGGACAACGACGGCGGGCTTACGGTATTCTACGGAGCTGGCGACCAGGTATGCGCCGCAGCCAAAACAACCGTAGAAGAAATGACCTCAGCGGCGATGAATAAATAGGCAAGTAAGGAACAGGCAAATGGGCGAGTAGGAGTCCACGGATTACACGAGTACTGGAAGAAGATTACACGGATTTTTTTTTCATCAAAAAAATCTGTGAAATCGAAGGTTCACTAAATCCGTTTTTAATCCGTGAAATCCGTGGACTTTTGATGATAGACAATCACGGCACCCAATCCCAAATCCAAAAGTGTGTGAGATTTTTTCATGGCTTTCTGTAACTATTGTTTTGTACGGATTTTAGCCGTGTTTTGCAGCATAAGATTTACTTCGGATTTCAGATTGCGGATTTCGGATTGTTTCGCGAAACTAGCTCAATCCAAAATCCGAAATTGCCCGGGATAACCAACCAGTTTTATGCCCGCACACGATGCCCAATGGTAAGACCAGGGTTTAATCTCGCACACATCCAAAATCCCTAATCCGAAATTGCCTTGACATAAATATTTGCATTGTATATATTATGCATGCAACGAAGGTATGTTGGCAGAATCAGGGAGGCTGGAAATGTCCTTGGATAAGCAATATTCACCTAAATATCAGCTGTTTGCCGACAAAATAGAGCGGCAAATTCGCTCGGGCGAGCTGGCGCCCGGGGCACCTCTCTTGTCGTTGCGAAAGCTCATCGCAGCCAATAAGGTCAGTCAGCCTACCGTTGCAAGAGGGCTGGAAATTCTCTCGCAGCGAGGCTTGCTCAAGCATCATCCGGGGCGTGGGTATTTGGTAGCAGGCCACGAGGCCCCGCCCTTGTCCGTCCGGCAAATCGCTTTTCTCACAGTCCATCTCGACAGCGACACCAGCCTGTATCTCAAAGGCGTGCAAGAGCATCTCGACCACGAAAAATATGCCTGCTCAACTTTCTCCACCCATGCCGACCTGCCAAGGTTCCAGCAGACCATCAATCAGGTCGCCCGGCTAAAGCCAGCCGGAATTGTCCTGACGACCCTCCCGGCGGAAATTTACCCGCTCGATGTTTCGCCCCTGATCGACGCCAAAATTCCCATCGTTGCCATCGAGCCATATCAGCCTGAACTTATTTGCGACCGCGTCCTTATATCTCAGCAGAACGTAGCTGAGAAAACCGTTGGGTATATTCGCGGGCGCAACCTGCAAAACCTCGCTATGCTTATAGGCCCGCCTCATACCCGGGCAGGGACGATAGTGGCAACCTTTAGAGAGAAGCTCAAAGGCATTGGCCTGGACTTGCCCGACGACCGGATATTCACAGTTGATATGTTGCGAGGTTATTCTGACCCGCCAGACCCGTTTATTGACGCTGAGTTGAAAATGGCGGAGCTTTTGGAAAACGGTTTTACCGGCACGCTGATCTGTGGCCACGACTACCCGGCTATCGGCGCCCTGCGAGCCATTCTAAAAGCGGGAATAAAAGTGCCGGAAGAAATCAAAATCATCTCGATTATGAGCTGTGCCGCCAACGGCGCTTCGCCCATGAAATTGACCACGGTAGATTTTCATCCCGCCGAGATAGCCCATGTCGCTACGAAAATGCTCACCCGAAGAATCGAAGGCTACACAGGCCCGCTGGAAGTGCATTATGTGGCAGGCGATCTAATCGACGGCGAAACGACATAAGATTCAGGAGAACTGAGCCATGAAACGAAAGATTATCCCGACATCAAGCCCGCGCGGCTTCACACTCATCGAACTTTTGGTCGTCATTGCGATCATCGCGCTGCTGGTGAGTATTCTCTTGCCCAGCCTGAAAAAGGCTAAGGAACTAGCCCGGCGGGCGGTTTGCTCGTCCAATCAACACAGCATTGTCCTGGCAGCCAACATGTACGCAGCCGACTTCAACGGGCAGGTCCGCGTGGGTGGGTTCGACTGGTGGCCTAGTTGGATTCAACATGACGGGAACCAAGCCCGGGTTAATATGTCCGTTTATTATCCTGATTATTTAGATTCCGGCGAGGTTTTCGGGTGTCCGTCGGACTTGGCTTCGAGCGATCCATGGGCGCGAAAAATTGACAGTTTTGCCGAAACCTGGGATTCGCTCGGCGATTATCCTTCATCAGGCTGGTTTGGCGGATCTACAACAGATAAGAATATCACCAGCAGTTATAATGTCTGGTCGGTGAGAGATCCCGCTTTACCGCATCCTGATATTCGATTCCCTAACCGGGAAATTCATCTACTTGATTCTTTTGTCGCTGATGTTTGGTATCTAACCAATGCAGCCGGTGGCGAGCCTCGCCTTGTTCATGCTGACGGATGGAATGTAGGATTTATCGACGGCAGCGTGCGGTTTGTCGACAGAGACGATTTCGAGGACAACTATGTGGACAGATGGCCCGGGGCTTTTCCGTGGAAATACTGTTACGACTCCCAGTGGGACTGGTATGACGGATGGGGAGGAGCGACCTGGGATTGTTTTGATGATTTTTGATTCCCGCCAGCTTCTGATAGCTGAATTTTCCGATTCATTTTTCCGTATAAACAAGACAAGTGGTTGATGTCTACCGAAGAATCGCCGGGTGCCGCGGTTTGAATAGACAATAAAGTAACCGTTCACGGTATTTTAATACATTTTGAGTAACTATAACATGAACGGTTAGAAAACAAACGAAAGGACACTAACATGACAAACACGAAAGGAAACATCATGAAAACGAGCAAAAGTATTATGATGGCGATGGCGGTATTGGTCGGCGTGGCAATGACAGCGGTTTCGCCCCGGTTATTGGCTAGCGGAAAAGCAGTTGCCAAGACGGCTGTGGATGTCAAAGTGGCGGCCAAGGAACTTAGAGAAGACCCGAAGCTCGGCTTTGCGCCCTTGCCTATAAAATTCGGGGAAACTGTGGGTTTGGTGGTTCATTTTAATCAGGGCGAATCACTTAATCGTCTGGCGGATTTGAAAAACCTGGGCGTTAAATGGGTGCGAGATGAAGAGAGCTGGGGCGGTGTTGAAAAGCAGAAGGGTAAATATACCTGGCCTACAAAGCGTAAGAAGCGATTGAAGTTTTATAAGGAAAACGATATTGGTGTTATTTTCGCTTTGACATACGCCGCTAATAAAAACGTTTATCCGGACGACCCATACAACCCGAAAGGATTCGGTGCTTATGCGGTGGCTGCGGCCAGGTTGCACAAAGAGGCTGGGGTTGATGTGGTTCTTGAAATTTTCAACGAGCCGCACAATTTTGGCCTGATGAAAAAGTACGGCGGCAAGTGGTATGGCTCGGCGGATTGCCCGTGGATTGACCACTATATTAAGATGGCTAATGAAGCTATCAAACAGACCAAGGCTTATGACTCTAAAATTAAACTTATTACTGACGAGGATGTCTGGACTAATCATTACTGGTATCTTGCGGGCAATCTGGACAAGCGGCTCGACGGTTTTGCGATTCATCCCTATACATTCCATGGCCATACTCCCGGGCCTGAGAAGGCGCATTTCGGGCAAGGTACCGAAGGATGGATGAAGGGCTGGACTATCATTGACGGCGACCGCTCTATGCGTTCGCTGATGCGGCGATTAAGGGCGGAGTACCTGGAAAAAATAGGGCGTCCCATGGAGATGTATATTACCGAGTGGGGCCATCCTGTCGGCGGTAAAGGCTATAAAAAAGGCGAAAAAATGACCGAGGACGACATCGCCGCTTATCTGCCGAGAGCTTATATGAGCGGCGTGGCAGCTGGGGCGAGAGTCGTCTGTTGGCACGTCAGCCAGGATATGGGCGACGGGCCTATGGGCTTGATCCGCAACGACCAGACCAAACGCAAGAGTTATTATGCGCTCAAAACCATGGTCGAACAGCTTGGCGAATATCGCATGATAAAGCAGTTATCCGGCATGGAAAACACGACCAAAGGCGTGCAGGCGTATCTGTTCGAAGGAGACGCTGGCTATAAGTTAGTGGCTTGGAATATCGACGGGCCTGTTGAAGTTTTTTTTGAGTCAGCCAGCAGCGCCCCGCTAAGAGTTTATAATAATTTTGATAAGCCCGTTGGTTTCAGGTTTGCCAAAGATGGCCCGCCGATACTCAGCTTGGGAAAGGCTCCGATTTACATCGAGGGTATTGGCAAAGATTGCTCATTGAAACTCGTCCCGAAACTGGTTGACGATTCGGAAGAAAAGGCTGCGGATAAAGCTAAAACCAAAGCTCGACCCCGCGGCAACGAAACGAATGTTTTGGCATGGCTCAAGAAATATAATTCTGAAAAATATCTTAAAGGCTATAAACTGGTGAAACAAATTGCCGGCGTGAAAAATCCGAACAAGGGTATTCAGGGCTATTTGTTTGAAGGCGACGCGGGTTACAAATTGGTCGCCTGGACTACAGGGAAAACAGTGAAAGTGCTGTTTGAGCCTGGCTATACACTCCGTCCCAGGGTTAGCAACCATTTAGGCAAGGGCGTCAATTTTGGCTACGCCAAAGATGGCCCGCCGATACTGAAACTTAATAAGGCTCCGATCTTTATTGAAGGCATTGGCAAAGAATGTTCGTTGGAACTGATGGAACAAATAAAATGAGTTATATGTTACCGATCGCGTGGGTGGTGCGCCCTTCCACGGCTCGGGCTAATTGGAAAAGTTAAAAGAAAAGAATTGAAACATGAACATGGAAAAGACACGAAAGACAGAGCAGACAGAGCAGATTGGCTATATTGTTTCGCACACCCACTGGGATCGCGAGTGGCGGTATTCGATATGGGAAACACGGATTATGCTGGTGGATTTCATGGATGAGCTGCTGGAGTTATTGGACAATGGCACTTATGCCGGTTTCCTTATGGATGGCCAAGTAGTGGCTGTGCTTGATTATCTTGAAGTTCGTCCGGAGAAAAAAGAGCTAGTCAAGAAACTTGTTTCTGCTGGGAAATTGCAAATCGGCCCATGGTTCCTGTTGCCGGACGAGTTTCCGATAGACGGGGAATCTTTGGTTCGCAATTTGCTTTGGGGCAATCGTCGCTGCCGGGAGTTGGGCGCTGTACTTGACGCCGGTTATACTTCTTTCGGCTGGGGCCAAACGTCGCAGCTACCCCAGTTGTATGCCGGTTTCGGTATAGATACTGCTATGATAGGTAAATATGTAGGCAAGCACAGAGCGCCGGATTCTGAATTTGTCTGGCGGGCACCTGACGGCAGTGAACTATTGGCTACACGATTTGGTGAGGCAGGACGTTCCAACTTCTATTTTCTATTACACCTTGAGGCAATAGAGGGGAAACCTTTCGGAGGAGCCGGCTGGGTTTACAAATGGAATCAGGGCGGAACCGCTTATCACCGCGCTGACCGCAAACAAATGGAACAAGACCCCTTTGTTCTCAATGCCCCCGACAAATGGTTTCCCGAACGCATTACGCCTGAGCTGGTTGAAAAAGTCTGGCAGACTACCGATGGAAGTGTACTTGAAAACGATAGGCTGATGATGGACGGCTGCGATTACACGAACGCGCAGCCGTTACTGCCGAAAATCATTGAGATGGTGAATGAAGTGGATGCGAATCTAAACCGCAAATGGGTTCATACGACGCTGCCTGAGTTTGTCAAAATAATGAAGAGTAAGATAGATCGCAGCTCTCTTGCGGTCGTGGACGGTGAATTACGGGATGGACCAGTATCCAAAAACACAGGCAACGCTCTTTCTACAAGGCTTTATCTTAAGCGGTTAAATAAAAAAGCCCAGAACCTGCTTATCCGTTTCGCCGAGCCCCTGGCAGCGGTCGCTTCTATGGCTGGGGCTGAATATCACCAAACTCTAATTAACAATGCCTGGGATTTGTTACTCAAGTCTCATCCGCATGATTCTATCAACGGCGTGATGCAGGACATTTCCGTTGACGAAGTAAAAGCCAGGCTTGTTGAAACTGCTGATATTGCCGAATCTCTGGGCAATGACGCTTTGAAGCAGCTTATCAAGCGTATTGACATGAGCGATTTTAACGAGGACGATATTCTTCTGACGGTATTTAATCCCTTGCCACATCCCTCCTCTCAGGTACTTGAAGCCTGGATAAACAAAACTCCTCCAGAGCTTGATATGAGCGAGGATTATGAGGCCATTTTTGGCATGCAGGTTTACGACGTTCAGGGCAATGCCGTTTCCACCCAATGGCAGGGCTGTACCAATGAAATATATCACGTCTCTGAAAACCATACTCGCCCCAAGCCTTACCCAGTCCAGCGACACCGGATATTCTTTGACACTGGTGAAATTCCTGCCTGTGGCTATAAGGTTTTCCGTGTTGCCGCTCTAGAGACATTGGAATCTAAATTAGAGGGTCATCGTCCCGCGGATGTTGCCTGGTCAGATTCAACAGCCAAAACCGGCTCTATCCTGACAAGCCCGAATGTTATGGAAAATGAGTTCCTGAAACTAAAGATGAATCCTAACGGAACCTTTGACCTGACAGACAAGGAGTTGGGCAAAACATTCTCCGACCTTAACTACTATGAGGATCGTGGCGAAATAGGACATTACTGGATAAACGAACGTCCGATGTACGATCAGATACATAATTCACTAGGCTCTCACGCCAGAATATGGGCTGAGGAAACAGGCCCGCTTCAGGCGACGCTGGTAAGTGAAATAACTATGTCTCTGCCCTGCCGCGGAATCCGAAAGGAAAATACTCGTAGCGAAAAACAGGAAGATTTCACCATTCGTACGGCGGTTACACTACGGGCGGGTCAGCGCAAGGTTGAAGTAAATGTTCAATTTGAGAACAACCATGAAGACCATTATCTGCGGGCAATGTTCCCAACAGGTATAAAAGAAGCTACTCATGCCGATTCCGGAGGCCACTTTACCGTTGACCGTCGCCCCATACGTCCTGTCGGGCCGACACCGGAGAGCACCTGGCCGGATATGGCAACTCTGCCGCAGAATAATTTCGTCGACGTTTCTGACGGGCAGACCGGCATGGCTTTCCTGAATGACAGCTTGACCGAATATGAAGTATTGGACAACGATGAGCGGACGGTGGCTTTGTCTTTGTTGCGGTCGGTGCGTAATTGGATATGTGCCTCGCTCGGCGGCACCAGTTTCCCCTCGCAAAAGGGAGGCCAGTGTCTTGGCAAACACGAGATACGCTACGCCATAATGCCTCATGAAGGAAACTGGATCCAGGCCAATGTTCCGCTCGAGGCTGAGTCGTTCAATGTCCCGGTTGTTCCCGTGCAGACACGGACACATCAAGGCCAATTGCCGGCAGGGGAAGCGTCTTTGTTTGAGATAGATAATCCTGCTCTGAGATTTTCGACCATTAAAAAGGCTGAGGATCGCGATACGTTTATTGTCAGGATTTACAATCCGACTGATGAGACTCAGGCTGGTTCGTTGCGATTCTTTGCTCCGGTGGCCGGTGCCTGGCTGACGAATCTGAATGAAGACCAGCAGAGCGAGATAACCCTGGCCGGCGACAGTGAAGTCCCAGTTTCGGTGGGCCAAGAGAAAATCGTAACGATTGAGGTAAAAACAACGTAAAACAAAAACGCATTCACGACGGAGCCAAGCAAAAATGTAGCCTAGCCGCCCTCGGCTGGGAATGTAGCCTAGCCGGGTGGCGTGGTTACACCGCGGCTGTTTGCGGGGTAGCCACAGGGCTTGCGGTTCGTGTCGTGGTTGCAAACACCGCAACCACGGCACCCAGGCTGGGAATGTAGCCTAGCCGGGTGGCGTGGTTACACCGTGGCTGTTTGCGGGATAGCCACGTGGTTTGCGATTCCTGCCGGGCTATTTTTCTGCTTTGATGATGTGGCGGGTCATTCGCAGGGTTTTGCCTAGTTGCTGTGCGAAGTGATAGGCCAGGAGTTTGTTGGCCTGGCTGGCTTGTGGCTCTGGCAGGGGCGTTTTTTGCCCAGCCTCAGCTGTGGCTAGTGCAGCCAGGCCCGCCCTGGCTTGGGGCTTGAGCAGAAACTTTTCCGCTGAGGCTTCGTCGCAGCCTTCGCATAAAATCCCGCCCAGAGTGCTGGAGAAATAGACATTCGAGTTTGCGGGCATTTCCGCGATAGGCATACCGCAGCCCGTGCAATGGTCAAGCCCGCCGAGCAGCCCGACGTGTCGCAGCAGCCGCCATTGAAAATAAGCTAACACCGCCTGGGCGGGAGCGTCGCCCTGGCCAAGCCTGGCCAGGGCGTTGTGCAGCAGGTCGAACGCATCCGGGTGCGGGTCGCTGGGGGGTAGCATTTCCCCGACCAGCTCGATCATATACAAAGCTCCGTTTAGCCTGGCTGTGTCCCGCCGCAACCCAGCCCGCGAGATCGTCTCGGAAAATTCCATCAGAATACCCAGCGAGCCGGAAGTTTTCGTCGAGAAAACAAGCTCGCCCTCAGCCAGGAGGTCTATCGCTCCGCCGGTGGAACTTTTGGGACGCTTAGCTCCCTTAGCTATCAGGTTCACTGCGCCCCCCCTGCGAGTGAAAAAATGAACCACCTGCGAAGTCTCGCTGTAGTCCGTGGTGCGAATACAAATTGCCATGTCCCTTTGTCGCATGGACACAGAATAAATGGGGAACAGGGAATAGGCAATAGAGAATAGGCAAATAGGGAATAGGCAATAGGC
>Ga0190284_1000819_pt1 | contig 15353 bp, 7 predicted proteins | sample 48691812_MG_FD_161668 | JGI IMG/M metagenome (GOLD analysis project Ga0190284, IMG submission 161668) | Hydrothermal vent microbial mat bacterial communities from Southern Trench, Guaymas Basin, Mexico - 4869-18-1-2_MG | ecosystem: Environmental > Aquatic > Marine > Hydrothermal vents > Microbial...
GGGATAATCCCGGCAGCACCGCGGTGGAGGCGGTGGAGGATGTCCTGGGAATAAAATTCGGCGCGGATGAGGCTGTTTACACCTCCAAACGCTACTGTCTGAAAGGCAGCTCTCTTACTGCCGAGGTTGCGGACATGATTGCATCCGAGCTTTTGGCCAATGATATTATTCAGCAGTGGAAGATTTTCTCAGAAGAAAGTTATGAGCCTTCAACCGGAGTCGGTCTGATTATTCCCAAAGTCATACTTAATCATGATCCCACAGTTTCCTCCATTCCCATTGACAGCGATGCAACCCTTCAAAAGGTGAGCAATGCGCGCAATCTGGCCCTGAATCCCAATGATATTCCCTTCATCAGAGCCTATTTCCTGAATAAGAAAGTGCAGACCGGGCGCGCCCGTGTGGGGCTTTCAGATCCCACCGATATTGAACTTGAATATATCTCCCAGGCCCGAAGCGATCATTGCAATCACAACACATTTCAGGGCCTGTTCCGCTATCAGGAATATGCAGGCGCGCCTGTTGAAGTGGTGGACAATCTTTTCAAAACCTGCATTGAGGCTCCGACCCTTGAATTAAAGGGAAAAAAGCCGTGGGTGATATCAGTGTTGTGGGACAATGCCGGTGTGGGACGGTTTGACGAAGATCATTATTATGTGATCACCGGCGAAACCCATAACTCTCCATCCAATATGGAGGCTTACGGCGGCGCCATCACCGGGATTGTCGGAGTGTATCGTGATCCTCTGGGTACGGGAAAAGGCTCAAAGCTGATCATGGGCAGTTACGGGTTTTGCGTGGGACACGGGGACTATGACGGAGACCTCCGACCGCGCCTCCATCCGAGACGTCTGTTGGACGGCGTCATAGAAGGTGTCCGGGACGGAGGCAACAAGAGCGGCATTCCCACCACTTTCGGCCAGGTGCTTTTCCATCACGGTTATATGGGAAAATGTCTCGTCTTTGTGACGGCTGTGGGGCTGATGCCGGCGACGGTCAGGGGAGAACCCGCGGAACAGAAGACCGCATCGCCCGGAGACCTGCTGATAATGTGCGGCGGAAGGGTCGGCAAAGACGGCATTCACGGCGTGACTGCCTCTTCTGAAGTCTTTTCCGAGCATACCCCTGCGGGCCATGTACAGATTGGCGATCCATATACCCAGAAAAAAATGCACGATTTCCTTTTGGAAGCCAGGGACGAGGGACTGATTCACTTTATCACGGACAACGGCGGCGGCGGACTTTCCTCGTCCATCGGAGAATCTGCACGGTTCAGCAACGGATGCGAGGTTCAACTCGAAAAAGTGCCGTTGAAATATCAGGGACTTGACCAGTGGGAAATCTGGATTTCAGAATCTCAGGAGCGCATGACGGTGGCTGTAAAACCGGAACACGCGGAGCGTTTTCTTGAACTTTCGGAAAAACATGCGGTGGAGAGTACCGTGATCGGAACATACACGGATTCAGGCAAACTTCATATCACTTACAATGGCAAGACCTGCGCATACATGAATATTGATCTCACGGAGTCTGGTTTTCCTCAGTGGGAGTTTGACGCACAATGGCAGCCTCCGGAAGAGCGGGGATTGTCTGAACCTGTTCTCGGCGAACCCGCGGATTATGAGAATTTGCTCTTGGATATGCTTTCACGCCCCAATATCTGTTCCAAGGAATGGATCACCAGGCAGTATGACCATGAGGTTCAGGGGGCCAGCGTGATCAAACCCCTTGTGGGCGCAAATCGTGATATATACAGCGATGCGGTGGTGATACGGCCTGTGCTGGATTCCCAAAAAGGACTTGCATTTTCACAGGCACTGGTGCCTGCATATTCAGCCATTGACGCGTATCTGATGACGAGTTGCACCATTGACGAGGCTGTACGCAGGCTCATCGCGGTCGGCGGTGATCCGGAACATATCGGCGGGGTGGATAATTTCTGCTGGCCGAATATTCAGTATCATCCCCGGGACAATCCCGACGGCAAATTCAAAGCTGCTCAACTGGTGCGATCCTGCCGGGCACTCAGGGATATGTGCCTGGCTTATGGAATTCCCCTGCTTTCGGGTAAGGACAGTATGTATGTTGACGGTCATCTTCCAGGGAGATACCGGGAAACCCATAAGGTTTCTGCCCCTGAAACCCTTCAGTTCTCTGCCATCGGCGTGATTGATGATATGACAAAATGCGTCACCATGGATTGTAAGATGCCCGGAGATTTGCTGTACGTCATCGGCATGACCCGGAACGAGATGGGCGCGTCTGAATATTACGAGCATCTCGGCCATACAGGGCTGACTGGTCCCAAAGTTTTTCCGGAGCAGTTTATGCCTGTTTACAAGAGGCTGCATCGCGCTATAAAGGAAGAATTTGCGGCTTCTGCTCACTGTGTATGTCGCGGGGGACTGGCCGTGCATCTGGCGATGATTGCCATGGGCGGGGATTGCGGTCTGACAGCCGATCTCAGTGCCGTACCTTCGGAACTCGTGAAGCGGAATGATACAATTCTGTTTTCGGAATCTGCCGGCCGGTTCATTGTGACCGTTGATCCTGACAATCAGGAGCAGTTTGAGAAAATTTTTGATGATGTTTCGTGCGCCTGTATTGGGAAAATTAATGGCGAACCTGATTTTAAGATAAAAGGAATTGGAGGGAAAACGCTCCTTGATGTTCCTGTTCAGTCGCTCAGAAATGCTTGGAAGGAGCCGTTTGGCAGGCTGGTCTGAATTTTCTGCGGTTTCACATAATCAGCAGATCATTGCCGGACGGGGTTGTAAGTACCCGGCCAAAAGTTTTCCGGGATTTTTTCCCGGGAAAACAGCTTCTGCAAACCGCGGATGAACACGGATTAACGCTGATGAGTCCGCGGCAGACAGGCATCTGCGTTTATCTGCGTTCATCTGCGGTTCCTCATATGCAGATACCTGAAAATATATGGCCAGGTACTTAAACCCCGTCCGGCAGAGCGCAACCCCGTCCGGCACAGGGAACTGCCCGTCCGGCAGATCATGAAACTTATGCTGACGAGGATCGGCATAACATTGCGGACGGGGTTGCAAACCCCGTCCGGCATAGGATATTTTTGAAACTGAATGCTGGATGTTTGGGATTTGTTAGTTGAAATTTATTTGGAATTTGGAATTTATTTGGGATTTGAGATTTGAGATTTGTTATTTCAAAAAAAGGGGGGAAAATGACAAAAAAAAGAAAACTGATTCTGGTTGGCATGGGTATTTTCATCAGTCTGATGATCCTTGTGCCTGTTGGTCTCCTTTTTTATTTGGAAACAGACCATGCTCAGGGCATCATCCAGACAAAAATCAATAACGCCATTCCCGGCACTGTCTCTTGGGAAAAATTTCGTTTTTCCCTGCTCAGGGGCAGATTTGAATTAAAAAATGTGCTGCTCAGAGGACCGTCCGATGACAAACTCGCGGGGTTTGACCGCCTTTTCATTGATTGTTACTGGCCTGCGCTTTTTCACAAAGAACTTGTGGTTTCAGAACTGACCCTAAAAAAGCCCAATGCTGATCTCAGGGTAAACAAGGAGGGCAAACTCAACCTGACGGATGCATTTCCGCCTCCGAAAAAAGATGAAAAGCCAAAAAAGGAAAAGGGGAAGCTTCCGCTGAACATCCTTGTCAGTTCCCTTAATATTGTGCAAGGTTCGGTTCAGTATGAAATGGCAGCCAAAAATATGAAGGCCGGGGTGCAGGGATTTGATCTTACTGTCACGGACGCAAATCTTATGGAACAATCGGGGAATCTTGCCCTTGAAATCGGCAAAGCTAATATTGCCAGCCCGAAAATTCAGAAACAGGTGAATCATATCCAACTGAAGGCAAACCTCAGGGAACAGCGGATTGACCCGCTCATTCTCAAGCTTGAGACGCGGGAATCGGCACTTGCGCTCTCCGGAAGCATTCAGGATATTTTGAAAGATCGGCGGTTGAATCTTACCCTTGACCTGAAAGCCTCCCTTGCTGAAATCCGGGAAAATTTGCAGTTGAAACAGGATCTGACCGGACAGGCTGCATTGCTTATGACCGTCCAGGGAACGGCAAACAATCCTGACGCGTCGCTCCGACTGGATTATGGCGGCGGGAACCTTGCAGGAAATCAGATTGACGGGATTGATCTGGACTGCCAACTCAAAGACAGAACCCTGAACCTTGACAATCTCTTAGTGAAAGCGGCGTCCGGGTATCTGAATCTGCAAGGAAATGTTGATCTGCAAAATGCCTTTGCCAATGGTTTTCTTGCCCCTGAAAAAGACTTGGAGGTCATTGCTTATGATCTTACGCTTAAAGGAAATCAGCTGAATCTGGAGGAACTGTCCGCAGGCAAAAAGAATATGAAAGGGCTTGTGAACTCAGATATTTCTGTCCAGGGAAAGGGGATTTCTCCCAAAACACTTTCAGCCAAAGTGATGCTGAGTTTGACCGGGGAACAACTGTCAGCCGAGCGGATCGCCACGCCCATTGATCTGAACGTGAACGCAGAAGCGCAGCTTGAACATGGGCTTGTCGTCACGGTGAAAGCTTTGGAAGCAAAAGCAGGTGAGATTCACCTTCAGACAGACGGATATTTTAATCTGAATTCCCAGAAGCTTGACGCGGACATCCTTCTGGATGCGCCGAATCTTGCCGCCAACCTGCAGGCACTTGGCATAAAAGATGTCCATGGAAACCTGAAACTCGACGCCAATGTTTCCGGATCAGTGAAACAGCCGATTTTTGATTGCGCTCTGACAGGGGAACAGCTCCGCTTCCAGGATATCACCATCGGAAACATCGCCTTAAACGCCGCGTCTGATCCGTCCGGCATGGTTCGGGTCTCAAAGCTGGACATCAGAAACCAGGGGGCAGTCCTGCAAGGCAAAGGGTCTGTCCAAGTGTTTCAGAAGGATTCTCTCGCGGTTGACCCGACAATTCCTTTAAATTTCTCTCTGAGCCTTCGTGATGTTGATCCGAAAAAATTTTACACCAGAGCACCGGTAAGTGGAAAGCTGAAACTTGATGCCTCCGTCTCCGGATCAGTGAAACAGCCGATTTTAGACCTTTCACTTAGGGGAGATCAGCTTCGTTTTAAAGAGATCACCATCGGGGATGTCGGATTAGACGCGACGTCCGACCCCTCCGGAAACGTGAAGATATCAAATCTGGGCATTGAAAATCAGGGGTCGGTTCTGCAGGCGAGCGGGTCAGTCCGGGTGTTTCAGAAAAATTCCCTGAAAGTTGATCCTGCAATGCCTTTGAGCCTTTCCATACTCCTTCGCAACATTGAACCCAAGGACTTTCTCAGCACAGTCCCGGCAGACCTCACCGCGGATGGGAAAATAGACCTCGGCGGTAATATCAAGGCATTGAGCCTTGTCGGGGATTTGCAGGCAAAAAAACTGACTGTGGGAAAGGCTGTCCAGGCAAAAAATATCTCGGTGTCCGCTGATTTCAAAGATGTGACAGGGCAGAAGGGAACGGTAAGCATTCACGGAAAGCATTTTGATTTTGGCGTTCAGAAAGTCAGAGAAATCAAAGTGGATGCCCGGCTTGACGGAAAAGACATCGGAATTGACTCGCTTCAAATCGTGCTTGTTCCCGGGGCAACCATTGAGGGTACGGGAAAAATTTCTCTTCCGAATTCGTATCAGGTGAATCTGGCATCCAAAGGCATCAATCTGGAGAGTATTGACAAAGTCCGGGACCAGAAAATTGCAAAGGGAAAGATTCTCTTTGATATTTCAGGAAAGGGGACCTTCAAAGACCCGCAGCTTGAAGGAGATATCGCAGTGAAGAATCTCCGGGTGAAGGGGAATCCAGTGGATGATTTCCAGATTCATGTTGCTGTTCAGGAGAATCTGGCCCGGGTTTCAGGTAAGTTGAACTTTGACCTTGACGCGTCATATCATTTGCAGAAAAAAGACTTTGCAGCCATGCTCCGCTTTGACAAAACCGATCTCGGCCCATATCTCAAGCTTGCAGATCAGACTGATCTGGCCGGAATGCTCACCGGGAAAATCCAAGCCAGCGGAAATGCGGGGACCATTGACAAGGTTCAGGCCAATGCGGATTTGTCGGAACTGAATCTTCTTTTTAAAAAGAAGGAGATAGTCAGTTCCAAGGGCTTCAAAGCCTCTTTCAGAAACGGGAAAATTTCGATTCCCGGTTCCCAGCTTCGCCTTCTTAATGACGGACATCTGGAGATATCCGGACAGGGAAAACCTGCCGGTCCCTTTGACTTCCGCTTGAAAGGGAATATCCCCTTGCAACTCGCAGCCCAGTTTACCGACGCGGTTCCTGATATCACGGGAAATATCAATCTTTCCGCAAATATAAAAGGAAGCCCGTCAAAACCTGATCTCCGTGCGGACATCGAACTGAAAAACGTGGGCATGACAGTTCCCGGTCTTTTGCAGCAGTTGCACGATGTGAACGGCCAGATTCAGGTCACGCCCAAGGCCGTCGTAATTAAAGGGATCAAAGGACAGTTGGACAGCGGCCAGATTGATCTGAGCGGCAAAATTGACCTCAAGGCGTTCAAGCCTGTCAGAATGACCGCAAATCTCAAAACAAACGCCCTTCCCATAAACGTCCCTGATACGCTGGACATTGTTTTGAGCACTGATCTGCAAGTCAGCGGAACCCCGGAAAAGTCAATGGTCACCGGAGAAGCTGTTATTCTTGAGGGAAGATATTATAAAGATGTGGATCTGAGTCTCCTCAGCGGATTAAAGAGCGTGGCGCAGAAAAAGCGGGAAACCGCGCCCCAGTCTTCAAAATCCGCACAGCCCTTTCTCAAAAATATGGAGCTTGATATTTCCGTGAAACGGAGGAATCCTTTTCTGGTTGAGAATAACCTCGCTCTGCTGGACATCAATCCCGACCTCCGCATCTATGGGAAAGCGGACAATCCGCTCATCAGCGGTCGGGCAGGGATTGAGTCCGGAACCATCACCTATCAGAAAAAGGACTTTGAGGTCAAAAAGGGCATCATTGACTTTCTGAATCCGTATAAAATCGAACCGACCCTTGATATAGAAAGTGAGATCAGCATACGGGAATGGGCCATTACTCTGAAGGTTTCAGGGATGCCCGATGCGCTCGATTTTCAACTCACTTCCAATCCCCAGGAAGAACACGGAGATATCCTGTCTCTTCTCGTAATGGGCAAAACCACATACGAGCTGGGGAAAAGCGAGGGCGGGACCAGCCAGTTCCCTACCCAGATGCTTGCCGACATTGTTGAGAACACATTCGGCGATGATATCAAAAAGGCCACCGGGCTTGATATTCTGAAAGTGGAGTTTCAGGATGATGAAAATACAGGGGATTCGGATCGGGTAAAAGTCACTCTGGGCAAGGAGCTTTCCCGGCGAATGACTGTAAAATACGCTATGGAATCAAAGAACGGCGAGATGGTTCAGAAAGGGATTGCAGAGTACAAATTTCTTGAAAACATGATGCTGACGGGCTTTCAGGACAGCAAGGGGACATTTGGGGGAGAATTGCGGTACAGGCTTGAATGGTGAATGCTGAATTATGAATGCTGAGGGATGAAAAGGGGGGGAGGGAGGACGATGAGACAGAAACAGATTCTTTGGGGGGCGTTGATCTTATATTTTCTGTTTGCGGGTCATGTATTTTCGGAGGATAATGTTGCAGAGGTGGAATCGCCTCCGATTGTTTCCAAGATTATCGTGGAGATTGACGAGGCGCGGGGGGATAAAGCCAAGTGGGTTGAGATGGCAAAAAAGCTCATCTTTCTCCGAGAGGGAGAACCGCTTTCCACCGAACGGTTTCAGGAAACTCTTGAGGCGTTAAAGGTGTGCAAAAAGTTTCAGAACATTCATGCGGATGCCAGCGACGGAACAGAAGAGATCACGATTACGTTTCAGCTCACACCGTTCCGGCAGATCAAAGATATTAAGATCAATGACGCGTCCCCTCTTTTTGAACGGGAGATTCTCAATGTGATGACGATCTATATCGGCGACGCGTTTGTTCAGGAGGAACTTTCCAAACAGAAAACCCTGATTGAGAAAATTTTCCAAAACGAAGGGTTTGTTGATCCCAAGGTTGAGGTCACTGCAAAAGAAGACCCGGAAGACGGTTATTTCACCGTTTATGTGAACATCGAAAGGGGCGATTATTTCAGTGTCAGGAATCTTGAGATTGAGGGAAATAAAGCTTTTTCAAACGCGAGACTCAAACTGAGAATGAAAACTTGGACTGCATCCCTGCTCCCCCGGGGTCCGGGACGGTTTATCGAAAAAAATCTCAGAGAAGATGTTAAAAATCTGACTGAATATTACCGGGAAAAAGGATATCCTGATGCGGTGATTGATTCTAAAATTGAAAAAGATCCTGAGACAAAGGGCGTTTCCGTTGCTGTCATCATTAAGGAAGGGAATGAATACGATGTGGAATTTGAAGGAAATGAGGAATTCTGGGACCTCACACTGAAAAAAGACCTGGTTCTTTTCAAAGAGGGAAACAGGAACAATTTTGGCATAAGAAAGAGCGTAAGAAATATTAAAGATCATTACAGGAAAGCGGGGTATCTCAAGGCTGATGTGAATGTTGAGGACGAGATAAAGGATGACGAAGCCGTCCGGATGCTCTGCTTTGTCATTGATGAAGGGCCTCAGTCTCTTGTCGAGTCCATTCAGATTAAGGGAAATCATTTATTTGATGAAAAGAAGATAAAGAAGCAGATGCTCACACAGTTGCCGGGGATTCTGGCGAACGGAGCCTTTGTCCCGGAAGTCCTAAAGGAAGATATGAACGCTGTCATATCGCTTTATTTTAACCAGGGATATAAGAATACAAAAGTGGAGAAGGATGTGAAATGGAGTGAGGACAGACAAAAGGTCTCTGTCCGCCTTGATATCTCGGAAGGCGTTCAGACGCTTGTTTCCTCGGTAAGCCTTCCTGAATCCGGCATCCTGTCTTCAGAAGAAATGCGTGACATCATTCAGGTAAAAGTGAAAACGCCTTTTCTGAAATCTCTCGTTCAGGAGGATGAAAAAAGCCTGGCTTCTGTAATTTCCGAAAAAGGCTATCCGCATGTTGATGTAAAAGGAGAAATTTCAATCAAAGAGGATCAGTCAGAGGCCGCTGTGAAATACAATGTGACTGAGGGGCCTTATGTGAAGATGGGCGAGGTTTATCTTACGGGCAATTTTCGTACAGAAAAGAGAATCGTGCTGAACGAGCTTGAGATTGAGCCGGAAGCCCCGTTCTCTCTAGTAAAGCTGCTCGAGGCCCAGCGGAATATTCGGAATATGAACATCTTTGACTCTGTTCAGTTCAAAACCATCGGTCTCAAGGAGAAATCGGACGAGATTCATCTTTTCGTGGAGATGGAGGAGAAAAAACCGTATTTTGTCGAAGTGGGCATGGGATATGATACGGAAAGAAGCTTTTTCGCGCACGCAAAATCAGGGGACAGGAATCTGTTCGGAACAAACAAAAGTGCCTGGTTGAGCGGAGAAGTCAGTCAGATCGGATACCGGGGCGAGTTCGGAATTACGGAGCCGAGGCTTTTCGGTTCCCGGATATCTTCGACATTCGGGCTTTTTGCAGAAGAAAAAGAAGAGCTTAACCAGGATTTCGGGATCAGGTCTTTTGGCTCGTCCCTCGGATTCAGCCGAAAATGGCTGAAAAAACTGAACACAAGCCTGAATTTTCACTTTGAGCAGAGAGATCAGTTCAGGACTGACACAGGGAAGTCACTGATTTGCGATGTGAGCCAGGAGGAATGTGAGACAAGAAGAATCTTTGTCACAACGCCTTCCATCAGTTATGACACGAGAGATTCCTTTGTCCGCCCCACAAAAGGGGTTTTTTCCTCTGCCTCTGTTGCGGTTTCGCAAGGACTTGAGAGTTCGCTGGATACTTTTCTGAAATATCAGGCTGATGCAAGATTCTACTGGTCACCGGTGAATCGCCTGACCTTTGCCTGGCATGGCAGAGGGGGTTATATTTATCCGTTCGGTTCGTCAGAAAGGGTGGCGAAGGATCAGCTCTTTTTCCTGGGCGGGACTTCCGATGTCCGGGGATTCAAGGAGAATATGCTCCGATTTGACGCGGACGAGAAATCTCTGGGCGGCCAGACCTCAATCCTGGGAAGCATGGAGGCAAGAATTGATCTGGGCCTTAATTTTGAATTTACCACATTTTACGATGTGGGGAAACTGGCGGATACGTTTGAAAAGAGCAATTCTTCAGAATTACGATCCGCAGCCGGCGTGGGCCTGCGGTATATTACGCCAATCGGACCGATTGGTTTTCTCTACGGAGTCAAGCTGGGCAAGGAGGAAGGGGAGAGCGCGGGGCGGCTGCATTTTTCTTTGGGTTATACCTTCTAACTCGATGTCTCTGCATTTAAGAAATCTTTCCGGAAGTTGCTTTTGTGCTGACCAGTGAGCGTAATTCATTTATCAGATTTTTTATCATCTCTCCCTGGGCTCTCATTTTTTCAGAGGCAGAGGCAGATTTCTCTGCAATGGCCGCGTTATTCTGAGCCACTTTGTCTATTTCTGTAAAAGCTTTGCTTATCTGCTCAATTCTCACTGCCTGTTCTTCAGATGTCCCGGCAATTGAAATTATCAGCTTTTCTATTTTATCGGAGAAATTTGCAACTTTTGCGAAAATATTACGGGTTTCGGAAACAATATCTCCTCCGATCTGTATCTTTTCCAGTGTTTTTTCAATAAGATCAGATGTGTTCCGGGTTGCCTCGGCCGTTCTCATTGCCAGATTCTTCACCTCCCCGGCAACAACTGCAAATCCGGCCCCGGTTTCACCGGCTCTGGCTGCTTCGACGGACGCGTTCAGTGCGAGAAGATTTGTCTGAAAAGCGATCTCGTCAATCATCTTGACAACTTTGGATGTTTCCTGACCCACAAGGATAATTTCTTCCATGGAATACGTCAGTATCATCATGGAGTCATTGGCTTTTTTAATAACCTGCCCCGCTTTTTTCATAAAATTGTCGGCCTGACCTGTATTGTCCGCATTTTTTCTTACCATAGAGGACACCTCTTCCAAAGCCGAGGATTTCATTTCGCTCGCTGCCGCGTGTTCGGAAGTTCCCTGAGCCAGCATCTGACTGAGTGACGCAATCTGTTCGGAAGACAGAAAAATTTGTCCGATCCCTCTGTCTGACTCCTCAATGATGCGTACGACAGGAGATACGATCTTGCGTTTAATTATAAACAAAATAATCAGAACTGAAAAACCGATGATAGCAGAGGAAATAGCAGCTGTTAAATCGTTTCTTGTTTTGGCAGACATATTGGCTGATGATATTTTTCGAGAAATTTCATTCCGGACAAGCTCGGAAAAACCGTCAAGTTCTTCAGTCAGTCTATTTTTTTCTTTTCCCAGTTTTTTCACTATTTGGATGTTCTCTGTTTTTTCCAGAAACTCATTGTCCTCGCTCATTTTGATGTAAACTACACTTGCAGAATTTGTGTAATCATCTAACTTGTGCAAAAAAATGTCGCTCTCTGTTCGTATCTGCCCGCTCATATTACCCAATCTCCCCAAAATCTCCGCAATTTCACCAGATGCCTCCCTCGCACTTTCAATGGCATCGAGATCATCCAGGAAAACCACGTCTTCATAAAATTTTGACTGTCGGCCAAACATTATTTTCGCGGTCTGCACCAATTCCGTCGCAATTACGGCAAATTCGGAGATATTCAGAATTTGCGCCTGAATTTTCTTCATGCTCAGATAGTTGAAAACTATCAGAGTTATTGACAAAATTACCAATGGACTGATGGCTAAGGCTATTTTTTTTCCGGCACTCATGTTCAAATTTCCTTTAATCCCGATTAAGTGAGAGGCCGAGAAAACCCGCCTCGATGGTTTGATTAAAACGTGAAAGTCGTTTTCGCAGCGAACAGCAAATGTTACGGACGGGGTTGCAAACCCCGTCCGGCAGTCGGGCCGGCAGTCGGGGTTGCGTCGTTTTCGCAACGAACAGCAAATGTTACGGACGGGGTTGCAAACCCCGTCCGGCAGTCGGGAATCCGGCAGTCTTAGTTTATCTGACTTTGATGATTTTTACAATGGTTTCAGAATCGTCCGGAATCCCCTCGGATGAAACATATCCGACAGCCCCTTTTGTTTCAGCAATGTATTCGATTAATTCCGCCTCTGTTCTGACGGACTTGGGGGGCACGCCTCTGCCGGTGAAAATCATTCTTTTCCAATAAGACTTCCACTTGGCGTGGGATTTGTTCAGGTATTGTTTCAGAAACATTTTATGAATTACTGTATCTTTGAGCGTTGTTACATGAATCTTGCGATGGTCGCTCCATTGCACTCTTTTGCCGAAAAAAATTTCCTTAATCTCCTTCCGGCTCAAGGTGTTTTCAGGCACATCCTTGTTGGCGATAATGATGACATCTGCATAAGCCGCAGAAGAAAATGCCACCATAGCCAATAATCCGACGATAATTTTTTTCATTTTTCCCCTTTTTTTGTTAGCGTCAAAGTGTAGTCATCAATCACCTGAACGCGGAACTGCGAACTTTTGGTCATCAGCCGCCTGAACGCGGAACTGCGAGCTTCCGGAACTGCGAATTTCCTTATCAGAAACTGAAAGTCGTTTTGATCGCAAAAAGAAACGCTTTATCCGACATTTCTCCCTCTGATGATGTTTCATGGGCTAATCCGTCAATATGATGGCCTTCAATCTTCCATAACCAGTGATCGTCAATATCAAACCGGAAAGTTACGGCAAAATCCTTTGACGCATTGAAACGATCCCCGTGCTTGTCATTTTTGTCGTAATAAAATATGGAATAATATGTTCCCACCTCAAGCCAGTCAGTGAACGCATAAGAAAGGCTGCCGTAATAACCCTGTGATTCGGTCTTTACAGTTAAGCCAGGCGGGTTCATATACAATTCCACGTCGATTTGAAAATATTCAGCGGAAAATCTGAAATCATAAATATTATATTCAAGAGAGGCAACCCACCATGCCATTGTATTAAAATCCGTGGTAAAATTTTGGGGCGGTGTGCCGGGCGGTCCCATGACAACATCACGGGATGTCGTAAAACCGGAAACATCCGTCATGCTGGCGCCGATCATCAGCCCCTCAGCAGGTGTCTCCCATAAAATTTGTCCTGAATACGAATAATCCAGCTCCACATCCCTGATTTCCCGGCTATCGAGTTTTCCTTTATCCTTTATCTTCTGCTCGCCGATCTGTCCGCCCAGAAACTGATACGAAAAACCATGAGGCAGGATGCCGTATATGCTGATCCCGTTCATGCCTGTGAGGAGATCTCTCGTTCCCTCCTCATAAACACTCTGAGGCAGAAAAATATTTGTGCGCGCTGCATCAATGTCACGGCTTTGGTTGTACAGTCCGTGAGGGACCTTCAGCATTCCCACGCGCAGGCCCAGCCAGTTCCGGTACTGATAATCAGCAAAGGCCCAGTCAATTTTCACTTCGTTATTTCCGGCCCGGCCCAGATCACGGGATAAAAACTGCATTCCCAGGCTCAGATTCTCTGTGGGTCTCGTTGTAAAGTTTATACCGATTTCGCTGAACTGGAATGTTCCGTCTTTTGTCTCAGCGAAAAAATAGTTGTTGTCATCCGATATCAGATATCCCTGAGAAATGAAACCATGAATCTCTGTCTGTTCCAAATCATAAGCATAGGCATTCCATGCAGCAAGAAAAATGCTTATGACAAAAATCACTTTTTTCATCTCCCTCCCCTCCCTGTTCTGTTGATTTTTTCAGTGCTGTCCGGCACATCCCTGTCTGCGATAATGACGATATCTGTATAAGCCGCAGAAGAAAATGACATCATGGCCAATAATCCGACAATAAATTTTTTCATTCTTCCCTCTTTTTTGTACAACCTGTTTCTTTGTCCTGTTTGCCATCTGAAGCCTCGGATCACAATAAATTTTTCCATCAGTGATCAGACCTCTTTTCTTTCATGATCATCAATGTAATGTCAACCCCTCTCGTCACATTTCACCCTCATTTAAGCTGATATTTGTCATGTCAAAAGCTGACGGTTAAAAGATAATTTGCCTGATTTATTGTTAATATCAATTCAATATTTTTTTATTGCATTTGTTTCAGAGTGCTGATATAAATATTTTTAATATTTAGTATCTGTTGAATTTTTTCTGGGCAGATTATCCCGTATCCGGCTCCGGATCGGAATCTGAAATTTCCTGTTTAAGGAGTTTTTTGCTGATTATAACGCTTTTAGGGGAGGCCTGAAATCAGCCCTGCGTCGCACCTTTTTAACCACAGAGGACACAAAGGGGGCACAAAGCTAAACCTGCACGTTCAGGCCGGATCTGTCTGAGGGCAGGTGCGGGAGTCTCCCCTGAATCCGTTATAATCAGGTTTTTTGATGTTTTTTGTAGAATTCAGAGAAAAACCTAAAACCTAAAACCTAAAACCTAAAACCTAAAACCCTTTCAGGAGAATGAACAATGTTTTTAAAGGAGTTATTTCGGGGCATCGGGGCTTACGGCAAGGCAAACCGGCTTATTTCCAGACACAAATTATGGCCTTACGTCACCATACCGGGAATTATGAGCCTTTGCTATATGTTCCTGCTCATCAGCATGGGTATAATTTATTTCGATGAGTTCTCGGCCTATATCAATGAAGAATGGATTCCCAATATTATAAGGGGGACGGCAATGCTGACGATTACCAGCATCCTGATATGGGTACTGATGCTTCTGATCGGCTATATGACGTACAAACATATCGTCCTGATTCTCTTTTCTCCTATATTGAGCTATGTATCTGAAATAACAGAAGAGATTGTTTATCGTCGGCCATCTCCTCCTTTCAGTTTCAAAAATTTTGTCAAAGATATTTTCAGAGGGCTTGTCATCAACGTCAGAAATCTGATACTGACGGTTATTTTAACTTTTATGGCTTGGCTTCTGATATTCATGCCAGTTGTCGGGGCCATTATTTCCACGATCCTTATCTTTCTGATTCAGTTCTTTTATGCTGGTTTCGGACTGATGGATTATACCTTGGAAAGAAAAAGATATTCGGTCAGGGAAAGCGTTCAGTTTGCACGCTGCAACCGGGCCAGGGTCATCGGCGTGGGCATAGGGTTCATGCTGCTCATGATGATCCCGGTGATTGGATGGTTTACCGCTCCTGCCTACGGTACGATTGCTGCTACCCTGGCAACGCTGGAAAAAATCAACGGTGATGATCCCCAACTGAGGGATTTATAATTGGATGTTTGATGTTTGATGTTTGATGTTTGATGTTTGATGTTTGATGTTTGATGTTTGATGTTTGATGTTTGATGTTTGATGTTTGATGTTTGAT
>Ga0190284_1000820_pt1 | contig 15352 bp, 16 predicted proteins | sample 48691812_MG_FD_161668 | JGI IMG/M metagenome (GOLD analysis project Ga0190284, IMG submission 161668) | Hydrothermal vent microbial mat bacterial communities from Southern Trench, Guaymas Basin, Mexico - 4869-18-1-2_MG | ecosystem: Environmental > Aquatic > Marine > Hydrothermal vents >...
CTGAACCAAAAGCAACCCCCAGAGTTATACTCTTTGGTTCATTAGAATCTTCAGAATCATTAATGATGAGTTTATCGTTTGCAACTGGTGTTGCCTTTAAAGCAATCGATGCAATTTCACCAGCAATATTATCATGTAACGCTGTGGGGTCACTACCAGTAGGTTTAAAATAAGCACCCATAATTATCTCCCTGTTATACTGAATACAATACCAACTTGACCTGTTGTAGTAGCCTTAATTCTTGGTATTTTACTCGTTTTTGTTCTTGGAAAATCAATATCAAGAGCAAGTCCCGCACCTAAAGGTACGAAGTCGTCACCTTGTTGCCCAGAAATAAAATTCTCACCACTGATATTCGTAATAGTAAGACCTAGTATATTTTCATGTTCACTCAAAATACCTACGTCTATAAGTGCTTCTGTTGATGTTGTCGACTGCAATGCCGTTCTTATCGTTTTACTAATCATTTTAACTCCTATACTGTTTTAAAATTTAATATGAAATCAAAGGAATCACAATCGTATCCTGAAGATTTAAAATCCAAAGGGTCTGTAAGAATGTAACCATTATATTCTGTTCCGAAATAATCTGTATATGTAATCTCTTCACCCTGTGTTGATAATATGAAAGATTTTAAAAGGGTAACATCGGCTGTCAAGATACCTTCGAAACTTAAATCAAAGGTTCTTGATGCTGGTGTGTTTATATACGTTCTTAATGAACCATCCATAGTTCTTATTTTTCTTACTCGTGTATTTAATATATCTCTGTCATCCTTTGCTGGATTCCTTAGAGTAACGGATAAAGCACCTTGACTGAATGTTATCATAATTCCTCCAAACCAAAACTAACAGTGTAATCACAGTCATATCGGTGATTTGTAATAACAAGTTCCTTAACATCTAAAATAACATGCTTGGTATTAGTTTCAGTGTCACCATCCCAATCACTATACGTAAGAGCAAGACCTGCGTTTTCTATTGCGAAGTCTCTTAATTCTATTACTTCAAGTTTAGTCATAGGTCTAAAATTCTGATTATATGAGTAAACAGGTAACCAATCACTTAGACCGTGAGATGTTCCACCTCGTGATTCTCGAATAATACTGTTTGTATTCATAAGTTCATTATTTCCTTTAAGTGGATCACGAAGTACAACACTTGTTGACGTTATAGCACAGGCTAATCTCTTCATCTGTTCCCTCTTAGTGTTATTGTTCCACGTTGCAATTCACGGTTTAACTCTCTTGCAATGACTTGGGCATCAATAGACTCATTACCACTGGTACTAATACTAACGTTCAAACCCCCATTTAATGTAGTACTATTGGATGTTGATGTCCCACGATTCATTGCGGACAACTGACTATAATATTTTTGAGATGCACCTGTGTTCATTACCATTTCTCCAGGACTTAACATTGCTGGTACAGTATCCGTACCATTAGAGAAATGTCGAACTAAGCCACCTCTCGCAAATTCATCAAAGCCCCTGAACAGGGTATCTTCCCAAGTATATGGAAAACTTGATTCAGACTGTCCCTTTTTTATTATTTCCTTAACAGTTGTCTTATTAATGATGATATCAATAACCTTATTATCAGGTAAACCCAAAATAGCCTGAGCCATCTCCTCGATGGTTGCATTAGCTTGAAAAACAGTATCTTTTAAAGTGTTGAAAGTTTGAATACCTTCAACGTTTTCTAAAGCACCTTTAAGAACTTCTAGTGCTGCTGGTAAACTCTCTTTTAGTTGTGTTCCAGTATCATTTAATGTCTTCAAGAAATTTTGAAGGGCAGGTTCTTCTTCTTTACCACTAAACATTGATTTGAATTCTTCAATGTATACCTGAAGTTCAGAACCAAGAGTTTTTAAATTTTCAAGACTACCAGGCGTTGAATATTCTGCATTAGCTAACTCAACTTGTAATCTTGTAAATTCTTGAGCCTTAGCAATTAAATCCTTATATTTTGCGATAGTCTCTGAGCCCATAATTTTTTCCCGTTGCTTATCTTCACCAGGAAAAAGTATTGGAGAGATTAGTGAACTAGTTAATAAATCACCATAAAGAGAACCCCTATTAATCTGGGGGTCACCAGTAGCTTGCAAGTCATCAGGTACATTACCAACCAATATTTTTTCAAATAATCCAGGTTTCTCAATAGCATCAACACTAGATTGCAATAAGTTAGACATTTCTTCTATTTGTCTACTAACCTCCTTTAGTGTAGTTCCTGTATCATCGATCACCATCTGAGTAGCTAATGTATATTCAGTTGCATTCTTGGTCATTGTTTTAATGGCTTTGTTACTTGCAACAATATCCGCTTCATTTGTCAGTTGTTCTGCAAGACGATTTAATTCTAATAGTCGAGACTTAACAGCCTCTTTACCATTTTTAGGTTTGAAGTCCCTTAATAAGTCTTGTTGTTTTTTAATCTCTTTAAGAGCCTCAACTGGATTAGTACGATCTATATTAAGGTCACTTTGCAACAATTTGATACCTTCAAGGTCTTTAAGATGTTGTTTCTTGAGATTAAATAATTTCATCTCATTTGTCATCCGAGCTTCGTGAGCCTTAGCATCCATACCCTCTAAAATTACCTTGAACTTCTCAAGAGTTTCTTGACGTTTTGCATCAAGGTCTTTACCCCTAACCTTAGGGATAACTTCTACCTTGTCTCTTGCATCCTTAGCTATTGCATCCTTAGCTATTGCATCCTTAGCTATTTTAATCTTCTTCTTCTCGATAGCAAGTGCATCTTTTGCTGCTTGTAATTGGACTCTGGCAACCTCACGGGCAGCACCAGCTTGGGCAATACCTTTTTGGTCAGCACCCCTCACTTTCTCAAAGATACGATTTGCATCACGTATCTCTTTCTTTAATCTTCTATTTCTTATTTCTGCATTACGTCGCTCTGCAACAGTACCACCATTCTGAAAATCAAGAGCATCTTGTTTTTCTTTTCTGGCTAATCTCTCTTTCAATTTGACAAGCTTATTAAACGCTTTTAAGGCTCTATCATTAGCCTTACCACCACCCTCGAAGCTGACAGGCTTACTTAGAATATCCTTGAGTCTCTTAATTTCTTTTTTAGCTTCAATTTCTTTTGCATCAAATACCGCTTGTGCCTTACCTAATTGGTCAACTAATTTTTTACGTTTCTGAAGAATAGCAATCTGAGTCTTACCACCCTTAGACAATAAGTTAATCCTTTGTTCTTCTAAATTAATGATGGATGACATTAAGTCTTTAACCTTATCAAAATTAGCGGGATCAAGTGCCGCCTTCTTTATCTGGTCGTCTCTTTTAGCAATCTCTTTATCAATCAGAGCAAGTTTGCCTTTCAAATCTGATGAGTCTAATTGGAATTTGAACGATAAATCTTGTATTCTTAAATCTTCTGTGTCTAAAAAAGATGTAATGTTTCCTTTCAGTTTCTGAAGTTTGGATGTTATACTCTCTAGTTCTGAGAGTTCTTTAGCCTTGATGTCCTTGTAAATAGAAAGAGATGCTTTCAACGCAAGAGATGTTTCACCTATATCCTCAAGAATCTCACTCGTTACTTTCCTTGATGCTGCTAGACGTTCAGCACCAATTCTTTTCTGTTCTTTGGTGAACTCTTTAAAATTATTATGAAGGTCATTGAGACCATCACCAACCTTATTAAAGGCATCCGTGTTATCTTCTGCCCATTTATCTGCGTCAATAATAGCATTATTATAAGCAATCGTTGAAGCTAATGACATCTTCGTGTAAGCATAACCAAGCAAACCAACCGTTGCAGTAACACCAGCAATTACTGGATTCATGGCAGCAAGGGCTCCGATACCTATAACAGCTGCCGCAAGGCCACCAGCAAAAACGCCAGCAAGAACAGTGGATAGTTCAATAATATACTTACTTAAATTGTTAAAATTATTAGTTAATTCTGCTAATTTAGCTAAGGAAGCTTGTCCGAGAGTTTGAGTAAAGAAATTCTTAACTTTATTAGTTTCTACTTCTAAACGTTTTCCAAGATTTGCCATCACGATATCGAAAGCGTTACCAGCACTCACTACAGCGTTGTTCATTCCATTAAGGTCTTTCTTATAAGCCTCTAAGTTATCACCACCAGCCAGCAACCCACCAGTTATTGCCCTTAATCGTCCATAGAGTTTACCTAATTCAGTAGTTGAGCCTTTAGTTGTTTCTTCCACTTGCTGAAGTACACCATCAAACCCATAAGCCGCTATTGCAGCTTCACCAGAATCAACACCCATTTTATAGAACATCTGACTCATTTCTTTGGATGGTTTAATTAACTTCAGTAAGATATTACGGATATACGTTGAAGCTTCTTTGAATGAAACACCCTGTCGTGTAAAGGTTGTTAGCATTGCCTGTAATTCATTAAGCGAAATACCTAACTTAGAAGAGGGAACAGCTATACGACCCATAGAATTAGCCATTTCATCGAGACGTACTCGACCTAATTCAACAGTCTTGAAAAATGATGCGGAAATTTTATCTGTATCTTCGGCACGAAGACCATAAGCATTGATTGTACCCGTTAGGAGATTAACTGCGTCATCAACACTACCTACCGTTGTAATAGCTAATTTGTTTGCCTCACGTAAAAAATCAAATGTATCGGCAGAATTAACTACTTGGTTCGAGAGAGCTTGATAAGCACCTTCCGTTTGTGTTAATACATCTAAACCAAAAGAGTCAGATAATCCACGAAGAGAGGCAGCCCATTCATTAGTACTAATACCAGAACCTTGTGATATTGTTTGTATTTCAGCAATCTTGGTTTGAAATTCAATGAGTTTTTGAATACCTTCATCAACAGACCTAACAAAGGTAGCTAAAGCTCTATGTGCTAATTGGACGGCAAATAATTTTACAACAGACTTCCAACTTAGGGCTAGTTGGTTTGTGGCTTCAGTACCTGCCTTAATAGACTTAGTATTTTTTCTATAATTTCTTCGTTGTTCAGTCAAGGCAGGGAGCATCTTGTTTGCTAATTCTCTTTGGCTTTTCTGAACTGTTATTAACTGTCTAAGGGCATCTCTTTGAATATTTATTTGTTTAGTACTTCTTGCTAACTCCTTACTCAAAATTGCATATTTTGCAGCACTTTTCTGAGTTTCACTCCATGTCTTCATTGGCTTAGGAGACCGCAATAACTCCATTCTATGTGCTATAGGGTCAGAAGCCATCTCACCCAGAGCCTTACTACCAATGACTGTTCGTGTTGGGAGAGCATGAGGTCTTAAATTTCCAAAATTAGGACGTGCCATTGCAGGTTGTGCTGTCCCTTGTCTATATGCTTGGGATGTTATAGTACTTAAAGCCATATCAGTAGATAGTTTTTGAACAAGAGCGCTCTGATTTTTAAGAGCACGTATATTTGCCTCATTAACTAATTTTGTACTAGCAAGTGTCCTTGCCTTTTGCGTTGTTTTTTGAAGACTTGCTCTTAGACTATCAGAATATCGTGTTGTCTCCTTTATAGCATTAGAAGAGACATCTAATTTTTTAGCCATAGCTGTGATAGCATCACCAAGAAGACTGTGTGCTTTCGTTGAAGCCTTCATGCTTGTAATAGACCTTGCTACGAAATCATTACGTCTTTGTTGTGCTACTGTTAATTGCTTGACAGCTTTCTCTAGTTTTTTGTGAGAATTATACGAGGCATCCATTTTAGCCTTTGCTACTATCCCAGCATCAACGGCGTTTTTTTCTTTTTTGGTCAACTCATCATAAGACACACCCAAAGAACTTATAGCAACCTTAGTCCTTGTTGTAGCCAGTTCAGCGGCATTCATTGATTTTAAATAAGCTTGAACATCTGCTGTAATTGTAACATCAGCCATATTTTTCTCCTAGAATAAAGCTTCTTTAGCTTCAACTAAAGGGCTACTTTTACCAGTTTGTAGATAATTAGTAATTTTACGAACATTAATGGTCTTGACAAAATTCTTCTCGAAGTATGTAATGAAAGCATCCTTACCAACCTCAAGAGTCCCCCATTTATTCTCCCATTTGTCCCATTGGTAAACACTAATGTCAAATTTGAATACCAGATTAGGAGCATCTTTACTCCCGAAATTTAGAGTATAATTACGTCGACCATCTTGGTAACCTAGCTCTTGTGATTTATGTATACCTATTTGAGGTGTGCCGCCCATAGAGACATACCATTTCGTACTTGGGTTTGCTACAGGTTTTAATTTGCTAAGTACAAAAGATTTAAGAACTTTACGGGGGCTATCGGAGGGTTTTTGTCCCCAATTGACATCATCAGTCAAGCCAATTAGAGACGCTCTAGACATTCCAGTATTTATGTGAATCACTGGAATTACGGCAGTAATGAATGCTGCCACAGAATCCTTCCAGAGTCTTACAATACGATTAAAAGAGTACTGTTTTATAAGACCCTGTGGTGCTTGTTGTATTTTAGGTACTACTAATTTGTACATCCTTGCTCCTCATATTCTCTAATATTATTATACGCAATTAGTGAAGCTAGAGCCTTAGATGCAGTTAAATCATTTTCCATTTCATCCCATGTAGGTTTACAACCTGGTGGCAAAATACCAAATCGCTCGCAAGAACGCCATATCATATATGAGAACTTGCGAAACTTAGGGATTATTGGTCGACTTGCTCCTTCGGAGCTCCAGCTAAAAAATCTTCTGTTGCCTGTTTTATTTTCGCTTCATTAAAGCCACATGCAGTCAATACGGCGTCAAAAATCATATTCTGCTCCATTTGAGAAATACCAGAGTCATTTAATTCTTTTCTGTAATTTTCCCAAGTCTCTGGTTTATCCATTTCTACAGTTTCCCATTCCAAACCTTCAGTTGCTTGTAAGCTAGTAAGAACTAACCAAGATACTCTACGGTCACCCCAGACCATTGCGTCCTTTTTATATTTCTTATCTTCCACGTCGTTAATGATGACACCAGCTCTATCCCTCTTCTTACGAGGAACAGGTTCTGGACAAATTTTATCAAAATCATCATAACTACTAACATGCTTTGCTTTGAAGATGATATCCTTTTTTTGTCTTGGTAAAACTAAAACTACTTCGTCGTCTGCCGTTACTTTCTCGCCCTGTATTATCATATAATTACCTCTCTTTTAATAATTTAGAGTATTAAAAACGATTGACCCTATATCAGGGTCAATCAAAACTATTTAGGATGATGATGATGTCCTTACTACATCAGCTTGTTTACTATTACATTTTCCAGTACACGCAATTGATGCCGCACTCGCATCGTGGTTTAAACCCTCCCAGCGAAACTTACCAAGAGTAATTGTTTCAATGTTATCATCACATGCTTGATTATCTTGCACAATAACTATATCACAAGCGTAAGGGGCACAAGGGTCTGTAATATCACTTGATACCCAAGATGAGCAAGTTCGTATTCCTTTAATTGCATCCTCAACTGATTCATTACCAGTGATGCCTGAAACATAATCCCATCTAAAATCAAGTGAAACATCTACAGGGACATCATCCCCTTCACGTGTGGTGTCAAGAGTACCTTTATTAAGATGGTACTCGATTGATCGTTGTTCATTGTAGGTTAAATTACCTTCGCCTATTGTTACTTCAATTGTATTAGGTGGTGTTGAACCATCCTGAATAGTAATCGTCGTATTTTTTAGATCGATAGGTGCAAACGCTGAAACCCAAATGTTTTTATACATTTCTATCTCCTTAAATATTCTTGTTTTTAAAATAGAAAGAATACTTGGCATTTACAGACGCCTGTAATGTCGGAGTATCTTTCCCGATTTGACCAAATTGGTCAACCCGAATGAGTTGTCCTTTATCATATTGAATAACAAAACATCCGAAATGAACACCAGTATCTTGGATACCAGTACCATATTTAAATAAACCTATCCGTGAATGAAATGCACTACGAGCTATACCTATTTTCTCCTGAAGAGTGTAAAAATTCTGGTTATCTTGAGCCTTAGTAACTAGAAGGTTAATCTCTATATTTGCTTGGTCACCTCCACTATATGACACAAAATAAGGGCCATTCATTCTTACTTCAACACTAGCGTCTTTTTTCTCATTCATTTTATGTTCACCTTCAACCTGAATTGGTATAAAAGGTGAAATCAACGTAACAAAATGATTTGCTATTGATGAATAAATCCAGCGTTCTAGGTTCTCGTTGTACATGTATATACTCGTTATAGTGTTTCAATAGAATATGGGTCATTATTCATATTTGAAACGTGTTTTAATTTCAATAACCAACCACCTACTTTCTCAGACTTCTGAGATGTTTTAATCAAGTAAGTTTCTTTACCAAAATATAAGAGGTCATCCAACTCAATAATAAACCCATTAGGCAGGTCATTAATATCAATAATGGCATCTCTTAAATCTTGTTCAAATAAACCACCTTCTGTAAACTTCCTAGATGAAGAAAGGTACGCAAGATCACGGATAAACGTTCTATTGCTCTTTTCAGGTAACATTATTACTCTCCTAATCTTCCAGCGGTCATAACCACGTGTTAATGCACCAGTTTGATAATTAGTTACACCAGCAACGGGTTTAAGTAACTCAGCTGGTTGACCAAAATCAAATTTCAGTGTATATAACAAATCTGAATGACTAGGGAGTAATGACATCTTATCCGTAAAGTAGAGCACCCAAATTGGCATTAAATACTTCAACACCAGCAAGGAGGTCAAGAGTTACAATTGTCTGTTGATTTGTCTGGTCGACACCAATAGTAACACGAATAGCGAGACCATTAGCATTGATGACAGCGGAACGAACACCAAACCCATCAGGTGGTGTTGCAAGAGGACGAGTAATAAATCCAATTGCTTCAGGATGGAATGCAAGGTTATATGAACCATTAGGTCCAAGACCAACAACATCGTTATCATTACAAGTAACCTCAAGAGGTCTATCAAGAGTACCTTCTGTTGTATAAGAGGCTGAACTTTCGAGTAATCCATAATACCCAGTGTCAGTGGCAATAGATACTAATGAACCATTCTGTGGTTTGTTTGATGCATCAAACCCATCCCAAGCAATAGGGATATATGTTTCAGCTTCATAACCAGCTCCAAAATTAATGGCACCACCTGTAGTTGTGGTGACAACATCGTTGTCTGAAACAGCCTCAACTAATCCGGGAGATTCCAACGTAATAGATGTAACCCCACCACCTATAGCAACAATACGATAAGGTTTACCATTAATAACACACCACTCACCACTTACAGGGGTTCCAGCACCGTCAACGGTTAAGACTGTCGCTCCAATAGGATAACCAGCTGCATTATTAATTGCATTAGTTTTTAGAGTATTACCACTCGTAATATTCTTGTTATTTTGGGCACGATACCAGTCTGCACCCATAACACGACCAATTTCGGCTTCCTGTAACGCTCGACCCTCATTATTAATAGAATCAGCTTTAGTGAAAGCATCAATCTTTAGGATATCACCCTTAGATTTAGATGTCAAAATAACGTTACGACTTGAATCAGGTAAGTCGAGGTCATCCATCAAGGTATTAAGGTCAATAACAGTATTCTTATCAATAGCTGTACCCAAAGCACCAACACTATGAGCCATAAATTGGAAACGTTGGGCTAGAAGAACTTGGTCTGTACCACGAGCGATCGCTTTAACAGCTGGTGTTAGATAAGTTGTAAGCAAATCCTCCATAGACATGGTAATATCTACATCATCAAGCATGAATGATACATGCCAATGTTGATCCAGTTTAATGGGTACATTAGTTGCAGCGGCATCCTGTTTAGTGATAGCCCCACGACCTTTACGAATCATATGGAATTTTCCAGGTCTACGAGTGTTCACAACATCACCAAAACGTGCAATCTCTTTTGTGAAATTTTTGTGAACAAGAGGTAACATAACAACATTAGCTTCAACAACCATCAAGGCTTCCTGACCCCAAACTTCTGGGATGAAAGCATCAAGGTCGTTTGCAAAAGCAGGTGTAAAAGAACGAGTATACATTTGAATCTCCATTTAATTGTATTTATTATTTTTTCTGGCTTCCCGATATGCTGCGGGGTCACCCTTTGCTAATTCTGCAAGAGATACTTGACCAACATGTGACCCTTTATGTCCACCAAGTCCACCCTTACCAAACCCTTCAAATAGATTCTTGTGTTCATCCATCTCTTTCATCTGTTTCACAGCTTCAGAAGGATCTAAAACAAGAACTTGGGTTCTACCTTTTTCATCTATAGTACTTAAATTTGTTTTTGGAACATAATTCCCAGTTTCAACGCCAGAAGAGTCTAATTCTGCCACCATTTGAGTATCACGTTCCAACAATCTTACGATTTGTTTGGCATTCATAGCTTTATGTTCTGATGCCGCATCTGATATACTTCTCTGAATTGTGCTGGTTTCATACCTACTTCTCCAGTTATCACGTTCAGTTATTAATTTTTTTGTTTCTTCCGCATGTTTCCTAGTAAGTTTATCCTTTGACTTCTTAGCTAATTCCTCTTGTGTCAAAAGACTATTTTTTAAGGTTTCAACACGGTCATCCAACTCTTTTAAATCCTTAGAACTTAAATTTGAACGCGTCCTTAATGCTTCAATTTCATCGGTTGCTTTCCTTAGAAGTTCTTGTTGTGTCCTTCTTTCAGTTGCAATGAATTTATTGACTTGTTCTTGGGTGAATTTGCCATTTTCATCCGCCTTTATTTCAGTTTCCTTGTTTTTGGTTTCCTTGTTTTTGGTTTCCTTGTTTTTGGTTTCCTTGTTTTCAGTTTCCCTGTCTTCATTCCCAACGAAAGCTGGTACAAAAATGTTCTGATAGATAAAGTGTTTCTTTTTCATGATTTTTTCCTTTGTTTAAACTCGTACCACATTTAATGACTTGCTATTAGCAAGATAAGGTACTAAATAACGCCACGCTATTGATGACATAAGACCATAAGCTATATACGCTTGAAATAAACTCTTATCCCTAGTTGACCTAACGTTTGCATATCCTTGTGAGATAACAGACATGTTACGATGTTCAGCTTCGGGGTCCCTGCCATTCAGAAGAGCGTATGCTTCTTCACAACAGGCAATTAAAATATCTTCTGGTGTCTCTTCGTCATTTCGAGGAAATGCATTAACTTGTGTTAATGTTGTTGGTTTTCCCGCAAAATTTAATAAATTAATGGCTCTCGTTGCTTGCTTTAGAGCTATTAATTTATCTACATCAGAAGACATTGACCAAACAGGTACATCTATTTTTTCAGAGAAATAAGTATTTGCATCATTAACTGTAATATAAGGAGTTGTTGCCATTATCATTTTGCTTCTCCTCTAGTTTTTTTACCACCATTAATGAGGTCATCTTGAGATTTTGCTTTCTCATCTTTACCCTCAGAACCCATAGCTAATTCTGTCATTCTAGCACCATCAAGAATATTGCCACTGGATTGTGCTAAGGCTGTTGCTTTAATTCTCTCAAGACGTTCTTCTTTAGCACGAGAGGCTGTTCCCTCTGGATGCATTCTTGCAATGGCAGCATCTTCAGTTGCTAAAATACCAGTTTCAACATCCTTACGGATGTCGTCTGGTGAAATATAAAGGACACTTACATCATCTATTTCAGAATAAATATCCTTTAATTCTTTCTTAGCACCGATTAGCAATTTAGCAACTTCTTTTGAAATAGAACGTTGATATTTTTTAGAGGGTATTTCAGGTAGCATTGTTAATAAATCTTTAGCCTCTTTTAACCTATCCTCCCGTGTTCTAAGTTCCCAAGTTGTTGGATAAACTATTTGTGTAACATCTGAAGTTTCATAAAGAGCCCAGATTGCCGCAATACGATTTTCTCCATTTTGAAGTTCGAGACCAATATAAGATAAACCACCCTCAATAACATCCTCATCTTTAGTTTCACCTGATAATGACTTAATACTCAAAGAACTAATAGCCAGACTTACTAATTCCTGAATATCTTTCTTTAATTCTGCCTGTTTTTTGATACTAGCTTCTAATGGGTCTGTTGATGGACTAATAAATTGGGGTCTTTCCATATTTTTAGGATACCGACGACCCTTTGCAAGACCTACACTAACGTCGTCAGTAGACTCTTTACCCTCTTCTGGACTATCTTGTTTTATTATATGAATGTTGGCTGATCTAGGATCGAATTGTTCTGTATAGAATGGGAAATTAGCATTAATACAGTATGAGATATCAGTTGACGCAATGTTTAAATGAGCTATTTGGTAATCTGCAACATCTACAAGTAATGAATCACTTAATTCAAAAATGACAAATGGTATTTCTGGTAAGTCTAATAGTGCATTACCAGTCTTTTTACCCGCATCATCATAATAAGTAACACTCACACCTTCGTCTATAACTCTAAAGAGTCTATATGTCTTCTTACAACCCATAGGTAATTGTGTTTTAGGGTCTAATACTTCCTCATTATGACATAACATTAGCATTATTAGCTTATTTTGAGTATCATAAACCCAATTTAGAATATCTTCAGCATGGTATGTATAAATATAAGGTCTGTATTTATCAGTTTCAAGTTTTGTGGACTTCGAAGGTATATATTCTTTATCAACATAAACACCTACCTTCCCTATTGATAGTAGTTCGGGTAGTACGTCTGACCTCATGAAAGCATTCATTGTGGATGCACAATTATCAACACCACCATTTATACCATTACTAGCTTCAAGGTATGAAGAGGAACCATTTTGTCTACTTACGTCTGACAATCTCAAGTAAATAGCATTTTGAATGTTATTTAAAGATGCTTTAGCATGTGCTGGACAATAAGACACACGTTTCCTATAAGTAAAATCCGTTGTAGATTCTCGTGATGAAAGTTTATAGAGATATTCGTCTATAAACTTACGACCACCTTGAAATGTTAAACGGTATTTAGTCCAGTCTGATATCTTTGTTAAATATTGTGGATGTTTTGGTATCATATTATATCATGGCTCCCACCTATGCTGGCTGCTAATTGCAAGGCTATTTCATTGTAAGTTCTACTGTGTGCATAATGGTCAGGCTTATCACCCTCAATATAGCGGGCTACAGGGTTACCATATCGGTCTGTTTTATACACCCTAACGGGTTCTTTCACTTGTTCACGGTAAGTCGTGGGAATATCCAAAGGCAACCTTATACGTTTGCCTTTAAACCGACACAACGCAACATCCATCCAAGATGTTCGGTCAACAGAAAGAGTGTATTCTTCATCTGGATGAACTGTCATTTGTTTACCCTGAACTCCTACAGCATAGAAACAGAGTTTTACTAATCCTTCGAAACGTTGTGCAAACTCTGTTGCCTTTCTACGTTCAGGGTTAGCATCAATAATGCAAAAATTAATATTATACTCGAGCATAAGATTATCTAATTCCTCGAAATGTAAGCGAGTTGTAGCTAATAATACTCTAGGTTGAGATGCAATATTGATATCAGTACTGTCTCTATCCATTACCCATTCACAAATTTCAATATTTAATACTTTTCCTACATCAACCCCCATTGTTGTCAACGTGCTTCTTTTGGTCTGTCCCATTTTATGTCCACTAAGACATCCATCTAAGTCTTGGTCTGTTACTCTTGCACCTTCAACGATTTTAGGAAGACCCATTTTAGAATTAAATAACTCTTGCTCTTTACCCGGATGGGTTTCAGCTTCAATAACATTGATGGCTATAGTGTAAGGTGTTACTGTGGGACTATATAATTGATTAATATAAAATCCTCTTGACATTGAACTCTTTCTTCTGGAGTGCCATTCCGCATCTTTTAACCATTCATGCTTTGTTTTATGGGGCAATTTTGTTTTACATTCTTTACAAATTAAATGACTACCTTTTATTGCAACGTCATGGATGTCATCACCCTGAATAACTAGACAATCAGGGAAAATCAACTCCGTCCACCTATTACATGCGGGGCATCTAAAATCAAAATGGTCTTGACTTGATTGTTTAAATGATGCATTTATACCTCTATCAGGTACAGTGGGTGTACTTAATTCAAAAATAGACCATTCTTTCTGTCCTGAGACACGTTCACGAGCTAGTGCTACATTATCCCTATTCATTTCATCTACTTCGTCGAAGATGATGCGTGCTACTGGAATTGATTTTAATTGACTTCGAGACCTTGAACCTCGAATGTAAAGATTTGCACTCCCAGCACGTTTATGATTGATGTTTTTTACTTCACTGAACAAATTAGTCAAATGACTACTTAATTCTAAAGCGGGGTCAAATCTTGAGGATGAAAAATCACTTGCATCTGGTTTAGATGCAGGTAATACGTATAAAACCGACTCTCCCCTAATGTCTATGTCAAAGAACGTTCTATTTAATGCTACCTCTGTGTAGCCCATCTGTGCAGCTTTCTGACCTATAATGAGTTCATCTTGACAATCACACATTTCTCGTGTCCACGTGTGGTGCTTGAAACTCCATGCACCTGGAAAAGGTTTACCACTTACACGATACCTTTCTGTCCAAACAGAACATTTTGTAAGAGACTTACGTAATAAACCTTCTGTTATTCTATGTGTTAATATTGTCATTAATGGATGCACTACTGTAATGCCTTTGTTATACGTTCTGCTATACTATCAATAATTTCGATGTCATCTATTTCTTGTCCAATGATATCAATGACTGTTGCCGCAAATTGTAATACTGTTGTCTTGTCCAAATGATGACCCATTTGACTCTCTAGTTTATGGCAGCTAGTTACTAATTTTTCAATTTTTAATGTTAAGTCTGCTAAATCTTGTGAAGCATAAATCAAATCTGTCTCATCATGACATTGTTCTAGGCGTTCTTCCATTAACATCCTTAGGATACCAATTTCTTCGGTTAATGATTTTATAGCTTCACTATTGGACTTACCTGATACCCTGCCACGCCATCTTGTTAATCGATAATTTTTTAAGTCTTTAGCTTCTTTCGATTTTCTCTCTGAAGAATAATGCTGTTCACATTTAGTAAAGCCCTCAACACTGATGTTATTGCATTGACCACTTCCGAACGTACAACGTCGGGGGTCTTCTAGGTATGTTTGTTCCATAGTATTCAACGATTTTAAGTTTTTGACTAAAATAATAACTCTTTATCCTTCTACCTTAATATACACTGAAAAATACATATATTCTAAAAATTATGATTTTATTTTATTTTAGATTGTTAGCTTGTTAGCTTGTTAGCTTGTTAGCTTGTTAGCTTGTTAGCTTGTTAGCTTGTTAGCTTGTTAGCTTGTTAGCTTGTTAGCTTGTTAGCTTGTTAGCTTGTTAGCTTGTTAGCTTGTTAGCTTGTTAG
>Ga0190284_1000821_pt1 | contig 15346 bp, 9 predicted proteins | sample 48691812_MG_FD_161668 | JGI IMG/M metagenome (GOLD analysis project Ga0190284, IMG submission 161668) | Hydrothermal vent microbial mat bacterial communities from Southern Trench, Guaymas Basin, Mexico - 4869-18-1-2_MG | ecosystem: Environmental > Aquatic > Marine > Hydrothermal vents > Microbial...
GCCATATTTAAGGCGCGGATACTCCCGTAGCGTGCGCCCATCCGCCAGTTCCACGTTCTCCTTGGTATAGAGGCGGGTCGCCAGCGGCGCCGAATAACTCTTCTCCTGACGTGAGCGCAACCCCTCCACCAGGGTATCGAACAGGCTGATCACATCGGATGACTCGCCAGCGCCGTTCTGTGGACTGAAATGGACCGAGTCCAGCAGCCCTACTGCGACGTAGAAAGACAGCACGACCAGGGTACCCATACCCACTCGATTGCGTATCACGGCCCGCCAGGGACCGCGCAGATGGGGTTTTCTGGAGGCATAGATACCGAAGCTTATGGCGGTCACCAGCAGCAGGAAGATCAGGGCGTCGGTCCATAGGACTACCAGGCTGCCGATCATGACAGGCGCACCCGCGGATCAACCAGCGTATAGGAGATATCGGTCAACAGCAGGCCGATGATGTAGAGCACGGAACCGAGGAATACCATGGCCCGCACGATGGCGAAGTCCTGGCTGTTGATGGCGTCGATGGTGTAGCTGCCGAGGCCGGGGATGCCGAAAAAAGATTCGGTGATCAGGCTGCCCATGAACAGCAGGGGCAGCACCACCACCACGCCGGTGAGGATCGGGATCAGGGCATTACGCAGCACGTGGCGAAACAGCACCCGGGTCTCGGACAGCCCCTTGGCCCGAGCGGTGCGGACATAGTCCTTGTTGATCTCTTCGAGAAACAGGGTGCGATACCAGCGGGTGCCGGCGCCGATGCCGCCAACCACCCCGATCATCACCGGCAGCAAGAGAAACTTGACCGCAGCCCAGCCGGTGTCATAGCCGGAGATCGGCACCAGATGCAGCAGTTTGCTCACCAGATACTGACCGCCGATAATGTAGAACAGGCCGGAGATGGACATCATCACCACCAGCATCACCACGCTCCAGAAATCGATATAGGTGGCGCGGAAGAAGGCGATCAATAGCGCATAGGTGATATTCACCAGCAGCCCCACCAGCAGCACAGGAATGGCGATGGCCAGGCTGGGCCACATGCGCTTGGAGATATCGTAGCCGATATCCCGGCCACTGTCGGAAGAGCCGAACTCGAATTGAAACAGCTTCAGTGACTTCTGGAAGAAAATGGTCTGGGTCAACTTCCCCGTGCCCTGGGCCGAGCTGTTGTAGAGCAGCGGCTTGTCATAACCCCGCTCCTGCTTCCAGTTTTCCACCGCCTCTGGCGTGACCCGCTTCATACCCAGGTTCATACGTGCCATATCGTCCGGTGAATTGATCACGAAGAACAGCACGAAGGTAAGGATATTCACCCCCAGCAGTATCGGAATGGCATACAGGATACGACGAACGATATAGGCCATCATCGTGCGGTACCCCTCTCCCGGCGTCGGTAGACCAGCAACGCCGGGATGGCGGAAACGATCAACAGCGTCAGCCCGAGCAGCAACGGCCAGACGATGGCTGGATTCCACTCGCGCCGCAACCGCTCTCGCATGGCGGGATCGACGCGGCGGTACTTCAGGGTATTGTTGGCCATCAGGTTGGGCTTCACATTACGGTACCAGGCGTGGTAAAGGGAAAAAGACTTGGGAAAGAAGCCCCATACCCAGGGCGCATCCCGGCGCAGGATCTTCACCATGCGATCGATGATCAGCAGACGCTGCGGTCCGTTCTCCATGTTCTTCATCTGCACGAACAGGCGGTCGAACTCGCGGTTGCGGTAATTGGCCGCATTCTCACCGCCCTCTTCCACTTTGCCGTTGGGCCCGTACAACAGGAACAGAAAGTTCTCCGGGTCCGGGTAGTCCGCATTCCAGCCCCACATGAAAATCTGGCCGGTGCCTTTGCGCATCTTCTCCTGGAAGCGGTTGTAGTCGCTGGAGCGTATCACCAGCTGGATGCCCAGCTTGGCAAACTGCTTGCGCATCCAGCTCAGGCGGGCCTTGCCATCGGGTCCGGCAGAGGCGGTGTCGTAATACAGGATCAGCGGCTTGCCGCTGGCTGCATCCCGCCCCCCGGGATAGCCCGCTTCGACCAGCAGTTTCCTGGCAAAGGCGATAGGCTTGCGCTTCACCTTGCCGTCATTTACCTGGTAGACATAGGGGTTGACGCCCTCGATACCGCCGTCATTGCCGAAGATACCGGGGGGGATCGGCCCCTGAGCCGCCACCCCGCGGCCATTGTTGAAGATGGAGATATACTCTTCGAAGTCCATGGCGATGGAGATCGCCTGGCGCAACAGGCGGGCCCGCTGCGAGTCGCCGCCCACCACCGGGTCCAGCATATTGAAGCCCATGTAGAACACCGAAGCGGTGACTGCGGTCTGCAGCTTGATGCCTTTTTCGCGCATGGCATCGGTAAGGGCCAGCTCACCCTGAGTCGAGAACTGCACGGCCTGATCGAAGCTGTCCGACGAGATGCCGGAGGTATCGTAATAGCCCTGCAGGAATTTGTTCCAGTAAGGAATGGATTCCTTTTCCAGGCTGTAGATGGCCTTTTCGATGAAAGGCATGATGCGCCCGGCGTCGGCCAGCAAACCCGCGTCCCGGTCACCAGGTTCCCCAGCGGCAGGATAGGTCTCACCATAATAATTGGGGTTGACCTCCAGTACCATGCGCAGATTGGGATTATTCTCCCCCAGCATGAAGGGTCCACTCCCCACCGGGTACCAGTCCAGGCTGATATTGCGACGCGCCATACCCGGCTGCTGATAGAAGCGTTCCGCTTCCCAGGGCATAGGGGCAAAGAATGGCATCGCCAGCCAGTACAGGAACTGCGGATACTTGCCCTTCAGGCGAATGCGCAATCGATAGCGGCCCAGCCGCTTTACTCCCTCGAGATCAAACGGCCGCAGATCCAGCCAGGGGGTCTCCCCGGTCTGTTTCTGCAATGCGTCGTAGGCGGTCCGGGTCTGCTCAGCAAACTCACCAAAGCCGATGATGTACTCTTCCATGATACCGGCGATGGGGGCATTCAACCGGGGGAAGGCGAGACGTTTGATCTGGTAGATGAAATCCTCGGCCGTCACTTCCCGGCTCCCGGTTTCGGGAAAGTCTGTCAGTGTATTCACGGAACCGATATAGGCCGGTTCCAGCTGGTGATAGCGATAACGTCCCTGGTCATCGACGGCGAAGGCCGGATGGGGCTGGTAACGCATCCCCGGGCGAATCGCGATCTCATATTCGCTGTAGGCGATGCGCCCGGCCTCCACGTCGTCCGGCAACGATCTCCCCTGGGCATCGAAATAGGCCGGTTGCGGCATCTGTTTGGCGGCCAGCGGAACCAGCTGATAGGGGCGCTTCAGGAAATGGTACTGTAATGGTGGTTCGTAGATCTGGGCGATGAAGGCGTATTCGTTGGCGCTGTAGGCACGCACCGGGTCCAGATGCTTGGGTCGCTCGGAAAAAGAGCTGTAAACGATGTTGCGCCCGGATTCAGCGGCCGGGTAGGGATTGTTCCAAGGACCCTCGGTGCAGCCCGCCAGCAGCATGGTCAGCAGCAGAGCCAGCAGCCGGGTACAGAGATGCAGGGAAAGAGAGCCGTTAGCCTTGTACATCGGGTTCCGGGGAAAGATAATCAGCGAGCCGCATTTTAACCATATCAACCGAGGACTTCCCATGGGTTTCTTACAAGACAAGCGCATCCTGATCACCGGTATCGCCAGCAACCGCTCCATCGCGTGGGGAACGGCCCGGGCAATGCATCGAGAAGGCGCTGAGCTGGCCTTCACCTACCAGACCGAAAAACTGAGGCCACGGGTGGAAAAGCTGGCGGCCGAACTGGGATCGGAGATCGTGTTGCCGCTGGACGTAGCCTCTGACCGGCAGATCGACGATATGTTCCGGGAACTGGCAACGCTATGGGATGGGTTGGACGGAACCGTCCACTCCATTGGCTTCGCCCCGCGCGAGGCACTGGAAGGGGGCTATGCCGATTCGGTGACCCGGGAGGCCTTCGCCATTGCCCATGACATCAGCTCTTACAGCTTTGCTGCACTGGCCAAGGGTGGGCGCGAGATGATGCGCGGCCGCAACGGCGCTTTGCTGACCATGAGTTATCTTGGCGCGGTGCGCACCGTGCCCAATTACAACGTCATGGGAGTGGCCAAGGCCAGCCTGGAAGCCAATATGCGCTACCTGGCCGATTCCCTTGGTCCTGAGGGGATCCGCGTCAACGCGGTCTCCGCAGGACCCATCCGGACCCTGGCCTCGGCCGGCATCTCCGGCTTCAAGGGCATGCTGGCGGAGGCGGAGAAAAAGACCCCGCTGCGGCGCAACGTCAGCATCGATGAAGTGGGCAACGCCGCGGCCTTCCTGTGCTCAGACCTGGCCTCAGGCATCACCGGGGACGTGCTCTATGTCGACTCCGGCTATCATATCCTGGGGCTGGCCTGAGGTTTGATCTGGCTTCTGGTATCAGAACACAGAGCACACCGAGAAGGCACAGAGTTCACCGAGTTTTTTGATGTTCTCTCTGGTGACACCGCTTTCCGGTATCACCTCACCCAGCAATCTGGCACTTTCTCGTTACACCGCGAAATGGTGTAACGAGAAATAAAAACCTCTGTGGGCTCTGTGCCTACTCTGTGCCCTCTGTGTTCTAGGAATACCGGCCGTTACTACCACGTAATCAACCCTTCTTCAGGGTAATCTCGATGTTGGCGCGAGCCCGCAGATTATCCAGTAGATGCCGATAGTAGGCCTCGCCCATGGCGCTTTCCAGGGCCTGCTGCAACCGCTCTTCACCACCGATGGCGGCCGCCTCTTCTGCGGTGCCATCGTTGACCGCCCGTAGGGCGATGATGGCGAAGTCGCCATTGCGCAGCTGCACCTGCCCATAGACTGGTTTGTCCTGTCCAGGCCTCGGCATGCGGAACAGCCGGCGACGCAGGTTGGCCGGCAATTCAGAGTTGTCCCGCTCGACACCCTGCAGGCTGGCCACCTCGCTCCCGACATCAGCGGCCAGATCCTGCAGGCTCGCCCCGTCCCGCAGGCGGGCCAACAACTTCTCGCCCTCAGCACGCGCCAGCTCCGAGGCCCGCTGTTGCTTCAACAGGTCAGTAATCTCCTGCTTCACATCCTCGTACGCACGCACCGACGCCTCTTCGTGCTCCGTCACACGCAGTACGACGACCTGTTCCGGGCTGATCTCGATCGGCTCACTGTTATTGCCTTCCAACAGCACATCGTCGCCGAAGGCGGCACCCAGCAGTTTCGGTGACGCCAGCAGGCCGCTACCACCGTTGCGTGTAATCCAGTCGCTCTGCTGCGTCTCCATTCCCAGTGCATCGGCTGCAGGCTGCAGGCTGCCCGGATCTTCGTAGGCCAGGTCACCCAGCCGCTCGGCATATTCATAGAACAGGCGCTCTGCTTCACCCTTGAGATAGGCGCTCTTCAGCTCATCCTTGAGTTCTTCGAAGGGCTTACCCGTCTCCGGCTTGACGCCGGTCAACTTGATGATGTGCAGACCGAAGACCGTGCGCACCGGCTCGCTGATCGCCCCTTCCTGCATCTCGAACACCACATCGTCGAAGGCCTTGTCCATCACCCCGCGCTCGAAATAACCCAGATCCCCTCCCTCACCGGCCGAACCCGGATCCTCGGACACCTCTTTCGCCAAGGTGGCGAAATCCTCTCCGGCACGGAGGCGCTGGAGAATCCCCTCGGCCTTTTCCCGCGCAGCCTTTTCAGCCTGTTGGTCGGCCCCCTCTTCCAGGGTGATCAGGATATGGCTGGCACGGCGCTGCCCGGGCGTCACATAGTCCTTTCGATGCTGTTCATAGTAGCTGCGCAGGGTCTCGTCATCCACACTCAGGGTCTTGGCAATATTCGCGATATCCAGATCGAGATACTCCAGCTTGACCCGCTCAGGCGCCTGGAACGCCTGCTGGTTACTGTCGTAATAGTTCCGCAGCTCCGTATCACTGACCTGAATCTGGTCGAGATAGCGTTCTGCGGGAACCAGCAGATAGTCCAGGTCACGCTTCTGCAGACGCAGGCGAAGCAAGGCCTGAATCTCAGCACCGGGCGCGAACTCGGAGCCAGTCACCGCCTTGGACAACTGCTCGATGATCAGGCGCCGACGTACCTGGGCCTCGAATCCGCTCGGGGTCAAACCTCGAAAACGGACGCCGCGCTCATAGGCTTGCTGATTGAAACGTCCATTCACCTGAAATGCAGGGATGCCGACGATAGTTGCACGTACCAGTGCATCCCCCGCGCTCAACCCCATCTTTTCCGATGCCTGCAGAATCAGCCGTTCCCTGATCATCGAATCCAGTACCTGCTCGCGTATCAGTTCGTCATTCAACAGTTCAGGCCGGTAATCCTTGCCCATCTGCTGGCGCAGTAGATCGCGGTAGTTACGATAAGCGGAATCGAAGTCGCGTTCGGTGATCTCCTGGCCGTTGACCGTGGCGACAACGGGTTCGGAGCCACCGCCAATATAGGACCCGATACCCCAAAGCGCGAACGGCACACTGATGAGAATAACGATGAACCAGGCAATCCAGCCGTGGGCGCGTTCTCTGATGTCCTGAAGCATGATCTGTCTCGTGAGTGTCGAATACGGGACCAGCCGGAGGATGTCTCCCCGTCAGGCCGGACCACGAGGAAGAACCGCCAGCTCTTGATCCCCAAGTTTCTGAAGGTTCCGTATCGATCCGTGCCCCGCGGGAACAGCGGACCCTTGCCTAAACGTAACTAGTGACCACAGAGACACAGAGAGCACAGAGATTTTTGCATTTTGTCTGGAGCACTGAAAAAAAGGTCAGTAACAAACATGGCACTGTTTAGGCCAGTTTCCATAAGAAACCTCTGTGTACTCTCGGCAACTGTTCCGTACGCTGCTCTACCTCCTACATCCTTGTAGTCGTGTGTCTCTGTGGTGAACTGAATAGTTACAAAAAAACGGGGTATCCGTGACAGATACCCCGCTCGTCTTGAAGCTGGCGGAGCGGACGGGACTCGAACCCGCGACCCCCGGCGTGACAGGCCGGTATTCTAACCAACTGAACTACCGCTCCGTATTTGGTGGGCGCTGCAGGGCTCGAACCTGCGACCCTCGCCTTGTAAGGGCGATGCTCTCCCAGCTGAGCTAAGCGCCCCTGGAAAGCGGGCTAGTTTACGGCATCCTTCAATGCTTTGCCAGCCTTGAATGTGGGGTTTCTGGAGGCCTTGATCTCGATCGCTTCGCCGGTCTGGGGATTACGGCCGGTACGGGCAGCACGCTCACGTACGGTAAAGGAACCAAACCCCACGATGGAGATCTGATCGCCGTCCTTCAAGGCCTGAGTGATGGCTCCAATCATGCCGTCAAGCGCACGGCCTGCGGCGGCCTTGGAAATATCTGCAGACTCTGCCATCGCCTCAACCAATTCTGTTTTATTCATTCTCGGGTATCCCCCTTTATTAAAAGACAGGCTCCCTTGGGCCGCCTTAATGCAGCCACGGGTGCACATTCTGTTCGGTGAGTAAAAACGGGCCTAATTTATACCAGTGAGCCGCACCCTGGTCAAGGTAAAGAACAGGCCCCAGGCCTGTAAAAACGGGGCCTGGGGCACTATTCAGGACAGGCGCTATCAACTCTCCTTCGTTCGCTCATCTGCTGCGGCGCCATGGTCGCTAATGGCGGGTCACTGCACTCCCTTTCTTGGCAACTTTCTTGCGGGTCGCCTTCGGCTTGGCCGCCACCTCCCCCCCTTCATCGCCGTCACGGGGCTGGGGCAGGCGGGTCAGGGCGATCTCAAACACCTGATCGATCCAGCGCACCGGGCGGATCTCCATGCTCTCCTTGATATTTTTTGGAATATCCACCAGATCGCGCTCATTCTCTTCCGGGATGATCACCGTCTTGATTCCGCCACGGTGCGCTGCCAGCAGTTTTTCCTTCAAGCCACCGATGGGCAGCACTTCACCCCGCAGGGTGATCTCTCCAGTCATCGCCACATCCGCCCGGACCGGAATCCGGGCGAGAGCGGAAACCAGGCAGGTACACATGCCCACGCCGGCACTCGGGCCGTCCTTTGGTGTGGCACCCTCCGGCACATGAACATGAAAATCGTATTTCTGATAGAAGTCGTCTTCCAGACCCAGCACCCTGGCGCGGCTGCGCACCACGGTCATAGCCGCCTGTATCGACTCCTGCATCACATCGCCCAACTGGCCGGTGTGCCTGAGGTTTCCCTTGCCGGGAACCAGCGCCGACTCGATGCGCAATAGCTCGCCACCCACTTCGGTCCATGCCAGACCTGTAACCTGGCCAATCTGATCGTGTTCATCCGCCTCGCCGTAGTGGAAGCGCTGCACGCCGAGATATTTTTCCAGGCTCCTGGGGGTGACGATCACCTTCTTTTCACGCTTGTCCAGCAGGATCTCCTTGACCACCTTGCGGCAGATCTTGGAGATCTCCCGCTCCAGGTTGCGCACCCCGGCCTCCCGGGTGTAGTAGCGCACGATATCGCGCAGGGCTGTTTCACGTATCTGCAGCTCGGTTGCCTTGAGGCCATTGTTCTCCATCTGCTTGGGCACAAGATAGCGCTCCCCGATATTGATCTTTTCGTCCTCGGTGTAACCGGACAGGCGAATCACCTCCATACGGTCCAGCAGGGCCGGTGGAATATTCATGGTGTTCGCCGTGGCCACAAACATCACCTCGGAGAGGTCGAAGTCCACCTCCAGGTAGTGATCGACGAAGGTGTGATTCTGTTCCGGATCCAATACCTCAAGCAGTGCCGACGCCGGATCACCGCGGAAGTCCATCGCCATCTTGTCGATTTCGTCCAGCAGAAACAGGGGATTACGGGTGCCAACCTTGGACAGATTCTGGATGATCTTACCCGGCAGTGCGCCGATGTATGTCCGACGATGCCCTCTGATCTCGGCTTCATCGCGTACCCCGCCCAGGGCCATTCGTATGAATTTTCGGTTGGTCGCATGGGCGATGGATTGGCCCACCGAGGTCTTGCCTACACCTGGAGGACCTACCAGGCAGAGGATCGGGCCCTTCAGCTTGCGCACGCGTTGCTGTACCGCCAGATACTCGATGATGCGCTCTTTCACCTTTTCCAAGCCGTAGTGATCGGCCTCGAGGACATCCTCTGCTGCCTTCAGGTCATGACGGATCTTGGTACGTTTCTTCCACGGCACGCTGACCAGGGTATCGATATAGTTGCGTACCACGGTTGCTTCAGCCGACATCGGAGACATCAGCTTGAGCTTGTTCAACTCTGCAAGCGCCTTGGACTTGGCCTCCTTGGGCATACCGGCCTTCGCAATGCGGTTGGACAGATCCTCGATCTCATTGGGGGCCTCATCCATCTCCCCCAGCTCCTTCTGGATCGCCTTCATCTGCTCATTGAGATAATACTCGCGCTGATTCTTCTCCATCTGCCGCTTGACCCGGCCGCGAATGCGCTTCTCGATCTGCAGCAGATCGTTCTCGGATTCCATCAGCCCCATCAAATGTTCCATGCGCTGGCGGATGTCTGCCATCTCCAGCACCCGCTGCTTCTCTTCCAGCTTCAGGGACATGTGGGCAGCCATGGTATCGGCCAGGCGGCTTGGGTCATCGATGCTGGAGAGCGATGTCAACACCTCTGGCGGCACCTTCTTGTTCAGTTTCACATACTGATCGAACAGGGCCGTCGCCGACCGCGCCAACACCTCCATCTCTTTTTCATCAAGGCTGGTATCGTCGCCGATCACCGCCATCTCAGCGGCAAAATAATTCTCTGTAGAGGTAAAGCGAAGCAACTCGGCGCGGTCACCGCCCTCTACCAGCACCTTGACGGTACCGTCTGGCAGCTTCAACAACTGCAGGATGTTCGCCAGGGTGCCGATGCGGTGCATATCCTCTACCGACGGATCATCGGTCTCGGCGCTCTTCTGTGCCACCAGCAGGATCTGCTTGTTGTCGTTCATGGCCGCGTCCAGGGCCTGGATGGATTTCTCCCGGCCCACGAACAAGGGGATAACCATGTGGGGGTAGACCACGACGTCCCGCAGTGGCAGGACCGGCAGTGGATTTGAATAGTCTGTGGTCATCGGGGAATTCTGCTGCTCTCGACCCATAGAGGTCTCTCCTGAAATGATACGTTCTCCCGCCGTAGCAACTACTGCCTCCCAAACCACAGCTATCGATATAGCAAACGGAGACCACGTCGGAAAATCTGGAACTTGATGAAGGGAAACGCTACCGCCCCTTCCTGTATTCGCATGGTTGCAGTGGAACTATGGTGCCAGCGTGTGCGATTTCAAGCCCCACACCTGTCGAATCTAAAGAAACGGCGGCCATTTGGCCACCTGACTAGACTTATGTTTCAGCTACGATTGAATCAGCCGCAAATATACGCGAATTGTTGCCCATCGGTCTGTGGTGTGTGCAGATGATCTTGCAGTATTTTCACTTAAATTTGCGTTTATACGCGTTCATTCGCGGCAAAAAATCTTTTGCTGTGTATCAGCACTAGTCAGGTTCTGGCACGGCCACCGATTTATGCTTCAATCAGAGGCAGCCAGTTGCTTCTCGCCACCCTCGTAGATGATGTAGGGCTCGTTCTCACCGACGATCACCGACTCATCCACCACCACCTTGCTGACGTCCTCCATCGAAGGCAGGTCATACATGGTGTCGAGCAGAATCTGCTCCATGACGGTCCTGAGCCCACGCGCCCCGGTCTTGCGATCCATTGCTTTGCGGGAGATGGCCTGCAGGGCATCCTCACGGAATTCCAGCTCACAGCCTTCCATCTCGAACAGCCGGCTGTACTGTTTGACCAGCGCATTCTTTGGTTCTGTGAGGATCCGCACCAACGCCGTCTCATCCAGCTCTTCCAGGGTCGCCACTACCGGCAGGCGACCGACAAACTCGGGGATCAGACCGTAGTGGATCAGATCTTCCGGCTCGACTCCGGTCAATATCTCGCCCACCTTCCGGTCATCGCTTTTGCTGTGCACTTCGGCAGAAAATCCGATGCCACCTTTTTCTGAGCGGTCACGGATCACTTTCTCCAGGCCGGCAAAGGCGCCGCCGACGATGAACAGGATGTTCGAGGTATCGACCTGCAGAAACTCCTGCTGGGGGTGTTTCCGCCCACCCTGGGGTGGCACCGAAGCTACCGTACCTTCAATCAGTTTCAGCAACGCCTGCTGCACACCTTCTCCGGAGACGTCACGGGTAATGGAAGGGTTGTCTGATTTACGTGAAATCTTATCGATTTCATCGATATAAACGATGCCTGTCTGCGCTTTATCCACATCATAGTCACATTTCTGCAACAGCTTCTGAATGATGTTCTCCACGTCTTCACCCACGTAACCAGCCTCAGTCAGGGTGGTTGCGTCGGCGATGGTGAAAGGCACGTTCAGCATCCGTGCCAGGGTTTCGGCCAGCAGGGTCTTGCCCGAACCGGTGGGGCCGATCAGCAGGATATTGCTCTTGGATATCTCGACATCATTTTTCTTGGTACTGAAATCCAGCCGCTTGTAGTGATTGTAGACAGCGACCGACAAGACCTTCTTGGCACGCCCCTGGCCGATCACATACTGGTTCAGCATCTCATTGATTTCATGGGGATTCGGCAGGCTTGTGCGGGTATCTGAGGTACCCTCCTGCATCTCTTCCCGGATGATGTCATTGCAGAGTTCGACGCACTCATCGCAGATGAAGACGGAAGGGCCGGCAATCAGCTTGCGTACTTCGTGCTGGCTTTTCCCACAAAAGGAACAATAGAGTAGTTTGCCGTCATCGTCCCTTGTCTTGTCTTCACTCATAGATTCTTCCTCAAAAATACCACCCTCGAAACGGCCATTTCTGCCTTAGGGCTCGCGAAACAATAACTACCTGTTTCGGGACACCGATCCATCCCCTCTGGCGGCGTTGCGAAAACTTAAAAGATAACTGATATTCCTGCGTTTCCGCGCGACATGCAGGGATGCATGAGTGTCGCTCGAGGCAGGATGCCGGATGCGACCCTTGCCCGACGGGCGCCTCGACGCCCCAAATTCATGCATTTATTATTTCGCGAACCCTTAGCAGACAGGCTTTGGCTCCAGTTCGATACCCCATAATATCTGATTACAGGTCATTGGCAAGGTTCCAGGGCGTGAGTTCCTCCCTGTTTTTTCGCGCCAGCAACGGCTCGAGACAGCCGATATCGGGATCAGTCGCTATCCCCGGCTCCCGATGGACGCTGTTCCAGCACCTGATCGATTAGCCCGTACTTGACGGCTTCCTCACCGCTCATGAAATTGTCCCGTTCCGTGTCCTGTGCCACCTGTTCCAACGGTCGGCCGGTATGCTGGGACATGATCTCATTCAGGTGATCACGCAGTAGCAGGATCTCTTTGGCATGTATCTCGATGTCCGTTGCCTGCCCCTGAAAGCCGCCCAGTGGCTGATGGATCATCATCCGTGAGTTGGGCAGGCAGTAGCGCTTGCCAATCTCACCGCCGGTCAGCAGCAGGGCGCCCATGCTGGCGGCCTGGCCGATACACATGGTGCTGACATGGGAGCGAATAAACTGCATGGTGTCGTAGATCGCCAGGCCGGCACTGACCGACCCGCCGGGCGAGTTGATATAGATATGGATATCCTTGTCCGGGTTCTCAGACTCCAGGAACAGCAACTGGGCCACCACCAGATTGGCCATGTGGTCTTCTACCGGTCCCACCAGAAAAATCACCCGCTCCTTCAATAGACGGGAGTAGATATCATAGGAGCGCTCCCCGCGGGCAGTCTGCTCCACCACCATGGGAATCAAACCCAGGTTCTGCGTATCCAGTGCACTCATGTGCTTGCTATCGGCCATCTAAGAGGATTCCTTTACTGGGCTGTGGGGTTATCGGTGAGCGCCGGCAGCTGTGCCGGCGATAACGGTGCTGATTCAGCTGTCCGGCGCCTCCGGGGGGCTCATAATCTGCTCGAAACCGGATTCTACGTCTTCGACCGTAGCCTGCTCCAGGACCCAGTCCACCACCTGGTCTTCCAGTACCACGTTCTCCACCGGCGCCAGATTCTTCGGGTCGCTGTAGTAATAATCGATCACTTCCTGGGGAGCTTCATAGGACTGGGCAAACTGGTCCACCTTTTCACGCACCCGCTCCTGATCGATGTTGATTGCATTGGCCTTGACCACTTCGGAGATCAGCAGGCCCAGCATCACCCGTCGCTTCGCCTGCTCCTCGAACAGATCGAGAGGCAGATCCAGGCTGCTGGTCTGGCCACCCTGAGCCATATTATCCTTGGTCTGCTGCTGCAGCGCCTGCGCTTCCTGGCTGACCAGCGCCTTGGGCACGTCGATGCTGTTGACCTCGAGCAGCGCATCCATGGCCTGCTCCTTGAGTTCACTGCGAATCTTGTCGGCCAGTTCCCGCTCCATGTTGGCGCGGATCTCCTGGTACAGGGCGTCGACCCCCCCCTCGGCGACACCGTAGGCCTTGGCAAACTCTTCATCGATCTCCGGCAGCACTGGCTCGGACACCGAGTGTACCTTGACCTCGAAGCTTGCCTCCTTTCCGGCCAGAGTATCAACCCGGTAATCCTCTGGAAATGTCACCTTCAGGGTGCGTTCGTCACCTCCCTTGGCACCGATCAATCCATCCTCAAAGCCCGGGATCATGGAGCCGGATCCCAGAACCAGGGGGACGCCTTCAGCGGTGCCACCGTCGAACGCTTCACCGTCGATAAAGCCCTTGAAGTCGATATTGGCCTGATCGCCTTCCCGGGCCTCGCGATTCACCTCGTTCCAGGTGGTGCGCTGCTTGCGCAGTTTCTCGACCATTGCGTTGACATCGTCGTCTGTGACCTGAGCCGCCGGCCTGTTGATAACGATGGATGAGAAGGCCGCCAGTTCGATCTCCGGCATCACCTCGAATACAGCCACATAACCCATCCCCTCTTCCGGGGCCTTGTCCATAGGCTCGATGGCGGGTTTGCCAGCTGGCTTCAGCTGCTCATTGGCCAACGCCTCGAAATAGCTCGACTGCACCAGATCGCCGAATACCTCCTGTTGAACCTGGCCGCCGAAACGCTTGCGCACCACGGACATAGGCACCTTACCCGGGCGAAAGCCATCCAGCCTGGCCGTGCGGGCGATCTCTTTTAAACGCTTCTCCATCGCCTTGCCCACCTTTTCAGCCGGCAGTTCCACCGTCATGCGACGCTCAAGACCTTCATTCGATTCAACCGAAACTTGCATTAAAAAACCCTCTCCAGCCCAAAGCCAGGCATGTCTCTACTCTAAAGTTTCAAAAAAGGGAATGCTGCCAGCAACCGGCCAGCGAGACCCAGATCAATCCGTACCCGTTGTCGAGCACGCCCCTGCGGTCGGCCCTGGTTATGGGGAAATGCATCCCCGACCCACCATCCCCACCGTTGCCGCGCTACTACATTTGGTGCGAAAGGGGAGACTCGAACTCCCATGGGTTGTTACCCCACTGGAACCTAAATCCAGCGCGTCTACCAAATTCCGCCACTTTCGCATCCGGCGCTCAGCCATAGAATCACGTTTCAGCCGGACAAACGATCATTATACAATGGCTTCCTCCCGGTTTCTAACCTAATTTTCCGCCAGGACAGCATGCTGCCCGCGGGCTCTTCTAGATAACCCGGGAAAAACTCTTCTGCTGGGTCACCGGCGGCAGGTAGCAATCAAAAACCATACAGACGTTACGGATCAACAGCCGCCCGCGCGGTAATACCTGGATTCCCTGGCCATCCAGTTCCAGCAGGCCATCGTCAGCCATGGCCTGCAACGGGGCCAGGTCATTCTTAAAATAATCCTTGAATGAGATGCCCCAACTGGCTTCGATAGTACAGAAATCGAGTGTGAAATTGCAGATCAAGCGGGTGATCACATCACGCCGAATCAGGTCATCCCTGGTCAGTCCGATACCCCGAAACACCGGCAGCCGGCCGGCGTCCAGCCGCGCATAATACTCCTCCAGCCCCCGCACATTCTGGCTGTATGTCGGGTCGATCATGCTGATCGAGGTCACCCCCATCGCCACCAGATCGCACTCGGCATGGGTGGAGTAGCCCTGAAAGTTCCGGTACAGGGTTCCTTCCCGTTGCGCTTGGGCCAGTTCATCGTCGGGGCGTGCGAAATGATCCATCCCGATATAGACATAGCCGGCATCGGTCAGATGCTCGATCGTGGTCTGCAGGATCTCCAGTTTCTCGGCCGGGCTCGGCAGGTCCGCCTCGTTGATCCGCCGCTGCGGTTTGAAACGCTCCGGCAGGTGCGCGTAGTTGAACACCGACATACGATCCGCGCCGACCTCGATGATCCGGTCCAAGGTGCGAACAAAACTGTCGGCGGTCTGGAACGGGAGGCCATAGATCAGGT
>Ga0190284_1000822_pt1 | contig 15304 bp, 17 predicted proteins | sample 48691812_MG_FD_161668 | JGI IMG/M metagenome (GOLD analysis project Ga0190284, IMG submission 161668) | Hydrothermal vent microbial mat bacterial communities from Southern Trench, Guaymas Basin, Mexico - 4869-18-1-2_MG | ecosystem: Environmental > Aquatic > Marine > Hydrothermal vents >...
GCATCTTTCATGATGAAATCCATGGTAGGATAAATAAAAGGATATTTATCAACATTTAAATAAGATACATAAGGATGCTATGAGTAATAAATCAGGCAATAATGATTTAAAAAATAATATACGGGTCAGATTCGCTCCCAGCCCCACAGGTTTTCTCCATATAGGCAGTGCCAGGACCGCTCTTTTTAACTGGCTCTATGCCAGGAAGACCGGCGGGAGTTTTATTATCCGGATCGAGGATACGGATGCCAAAAGACATCAGGAAGAAGCTATAGGTCTTATTCTCCGGTCTCTCATGTGGCTCGGGATGGATTGGGACGAGGGCCCGGATACTGGTGGAAACTTTGGTCCCTACAGGCAATCGGAAAGACTGGATATCTATAAAGAAAATGCGTGCAAGCTAATAAAAGACGGGAAGGCATATACCTGCTTCTGCAGTCCCGGTGACCTGGCAAAGGAGCGTGAGGCATGCCAGAAAAATGGCAGGATCTTTAAATATGACAGAAGGTGCCTGTCTCTGTCCCATGAAGAAATATCAGCAAGGAAAGACAGGGGACAACCTTATGCTATAAGGTTGCTTGTACCCGGGAACGAAATACTGGAGTTTGACGATATAGTCTATGGCAGTATATCTGTAAATTCAGATACAATAGAAGATTATATAATAATACGCTCCAATGGGCTTCCTACCTATAATTATTCAGTTGCAGTAGACGATGCCCTGATGAATATAACCCATATAATAAGGGGCGAGGACCATCTTTCTAATACTCCTAAACAGCTCCTTGTCTATAATGCCATGGAGATCACTCCCCCGAAGTTTATACACCTTCCAATGATCCTTGGCAGCGACGGGCACAAACTCTCAAAACGGCATGGGTCCATATCTATCGAAGCATACCGGGAGGATGGCTTTCTGCCGGAGGCAATAGTCAATTATATAGCACTGCTTGGGTGGGCATATGATGAAAAGACAACACTATTTTCATTGCCTGATCTTATAGATAAATTTTCACTCGAAAATATAAACAAAAAAAGTTCCAGGTTTGATTATCAGAAACTTCTCTGGATGAATGGCAATTATATCAGGGAACTTGATGAAGATCTGCTCGCAAAGCTCATTATGGATGAAGTAAGGACCTATCTTGATTCAGAAAAAGGCCTTAAGAGACTTACAGGCGGACCGGGAATCGAGGAAACTATAAAAAGAATCACCCCTCATATAAAAGAGAGAGTAAAGACCATAAAGGAAAGCAGCAAATGGCTCGGTCCTTTCTTTACAATTTTAGAATATGATCAGGAGATGCGGGATTATTTTAACAATAAGGCCCTGGATGCAGTACCAGTATTAAATAAAATAATATCGGCCCTGGAGCCCCTTAAATCCAGATTCACCTCATCTGATATCGAAGGCAGTTTAAGGGAGCTCTCAGAAGAATTGGGACTTAGTTTTAGAAAAATCGCCGAAGTAATAAGGATAGCTATCTGGGCAAAAAAGGTCAGTCCCCCGCTATTTGCAGCAATGGAAATACTGGGTTATGACCTTTCGATCAGCCGTATGCGCGATTACCTAAAAATAATCACTTAAGCTCCAGGAGCTTTTCTAAAACGTGGACGTACGGCTAGAGCCTGAAAGTCATTTCTTCAGGTGTGAGGTCCCTTCCCTTTTCAACGACCTTCCTGGTAAATTGTGCAACAACAAGTTCTTCATTCGTGGGCACAATATATATTTTAGCTTTTGAAATAACAGAATAATCAGAAGATATTATACCGAGCTGTCCATTAATATCCTTATTCCGGGCAAGGTCGAGTCTTATGCCCATATAATCCATATTCTCAAGGCATCTCTCCCTGATCAGTGTACTTTTCTCTCCGATACCACCGCCGAATATTATACAGTCAATGCTCCCAAGTACTGTGGAAAAGGATCCGATATATTTTCTTATCCCATCAATATATAGGTCAAGTGCAAGCTTTGCCCTCTCATTACCTTTTTCCGCAGCGCCAATGATCTCTCTCATATCATCAGTGCCGATTCCGGCAGTGCCCAGGAGCCCGGCATTATTTGATATCTGGTCCTGTGCCTGTTCGATAGACAGCCCGAATTTTTTCATAGCATACAGAAGAGAGGTCCCATCTATATCGCCGATCCTTGTTCCCTGGAGAAGTCCTGAATTTGGTGAAAAGCTCATACTTGTATCTGCAACCTCCCCATTCTTTATAGCTGTAATGGAACTGCTTCCTCCAAGATGAATAGTTACCAGGTTCATATTTTCTGTTCCCATCAGTTTGTAGGCCATTGCTGCCAGGTAGCGGTGTGATGATCCGTGAAAACCATGTTTTTTTATCCCGCCTTTTTCATGCCAGTCCCATGGCAGTCCGGATATCCTCCTGAATTCCGGGATCGTCCAGTGAAATGAAGGTTCAAACACCCCGACCATTGGTATATCCAATATCCTCTTAAATATCCCTATAGTCTCAATATATGGCTGATTATGGACCGGTGCCACAAAAAGGAATTTCTCCATCTCTTCGAGTATTTTTGGTGTCAGCATATTGGCGCCGTTTTTCTCTCCAAGGACACATTTAAATCCCATTGCCTCAATAGCAGAAGGGCTCTCAATAACCTTGTTTTTCACAAACCATTTAAGGATATACTTGATGCCTGAATCAAAACCGGCCAGGCGGATAACGTCTTTCTTGAGTGGTTCGTCTCCGATCCTGTGGGTGAAATTAGAGGCCCCCCTCGTCTTTATCTTGTCAAGATTGGCCTCGCCAAGGACCTTTATCTCATTTTTATTATCTATGTCAATAATCTTACTTTTTAGTGAAGTACTACCAACATTACCTATTCCGATGATCATCTTTTCCCCTTTCCAAGAGACTTCAGTTCTGTTATTTTAATTAATAACCGATTACATATATTATAGTATTCTTTTATTGCATTTTACTAAAATTTTATTTTAACAGATTTAGTTTCTTTTTATAATATTAATTAAGCCAGGGTTGATTTTAGAACCGGTTTGTGGAATAATATTTTTAATACTAAAACTATTAAAATACTAGACTATATTTATTTGGAAAAGCGGCGTAAAGTTATTTTAGCATAATACCTGCACATATCTCCGGAGGGATATTATGGCAGATAATAAAATATTTTTTGATAATGCTTCAACAACAAAAGTGGATCCCAGGGTCCTTGAAGATATGATACCCTATTTCAGTGAGCACTACGGCAATCCGTCCAGCCTGCATGACTTTGGCGATGCGGCTCATGGAGCCCTGGATAATGCCCGGAGCCAGGCAGCTTCACTGATCGGTGCCGGTGATGAAGAGATATACTTTACATCGTGCGGTACAGAATCAAACAATCTTGCCCTGTGGGGACTTGCAAGGGCCTCAAGGAAAAAAGGCAGGCATATAATAACATCGGTTATCGAGCACCAGTCAATAATCAATCCGCTTAAAGATATGAAGAAGGAAGGCTGGGAGATAACACATATTGGGGTGGACAGCGATGGATCAATCGATCCGGAACGGGTAAGAAAGGCTGTAACAGATGATACTGTACTGATCTCGATAATGCATGCAAATAATGAGGTCGGCACCATACAGGACATAAAGAAAATATCAGAAATAGCAAAGCAAAATGAAATACTTTTTCACAGTGACGGCGTAGCGACCGCAGGGATCATACCCGTGGATGTGGCTGAGCTTGGTGTGGATTCATATAGTTTTTCCTCTCAACAGATGTATGGACCAAAAGGCGCAGCGGCTCTTTATCTAAAAAAAGGAGTCAGGCTGAAGCCTTTGCTTCTGGGAGGAATACAGGAAAGGGGCCGCAGGGCAGGTACTGAAAATATTCCTGCAATAGTCGGTTTTGGAAGAGCATGTGCACTCGCAAAAGATGAGTCGGGCAGTAATGCAAAGCATATCTCCTCCATCAGGGACAGGCTCGTAGAAGGAATAATAAAGAATATAGATAAAGTTAAATTAAACGGACACCCCAACAGGAGAATACCGGGAAGCGCACATATAAGTTTTGAATTTATTGAAGGTGAATCCATACTACTGATGCTTAACATGGAAGGAATATTTGCCGCCAGCGGTTCATCCTGCGCATCCCAGGCATTAAAGAGCTCCTATGTGCTGGTAGAGATGGGCCTATCCGCTACTATGGCACAGGGATCTATTTCCTTCTCCCTGGGAAAATATAATACAGAGGATGAGGTTGACAGGACCATCCGTGTTCTTCCGCCTATTATCGAACGCTTGAGGAAAATGTCGCCCCTGTTTAAGGAGTAGCCTATCAGGCTGACTTTATCACTGTATAAATGAAAAAATAGCTTGAAAGAAAATATTAAAAATAATATATTAAAATTCCGGACTGGATGGGTCAGGTTACTATAATTTGAAAAGAGGTTCTAATGGCGGCTTATAGCAAAGAGGTAATGGATCATTTTACTGCACCCAGGAATGTAGGAGAGATAAAGAATGCAGACGGAATGGGCGAAATAGGAAATCCTACATGCGGTGACATGATGACCTTTTATATAAAAGTAAAAGATAATATTCTCGAAGATATTAAATTTAAAACTTTTGGCTGCGGGGCGGCAATAGCTGTATCAAGCATGGTAAGCGAGATGGCCAAAGGCAAAACACTTGACGAAGCTTTGAAGATAACAAATAAGGACGTTGCAGTAAAGCTTGGGGGTCTACCTAAGAACAAATTGCATTGTTCCAATCTTGGAGCAGACGCCCTTCATGCTGCAATAGAAGATTATAAAAAGAAACAAGATAAATGATCCACAGGGAGTGATTATGGCAGAGAAAACAAAAAAACCATGTAAGTGCCCCTATTGTGATACTGAAATAAAGGATAAGGATTCTGAGGAATGTGCTTTCTGCAAAGTAAAGATCACTCTTTGCAAAGCCTGCGGTTATCCTGTCTCAAACCACATAAAAGAATGTCCCAATTGCGGAGCAAAATTATAATTATTACTAATAGATCCTGGCTCAATTGAATACTATTTTGAGCCTGCATCTGACCGATGTAAAAAAATTATGGATGATAAAGATAAAAACAAGGAAATAAAACCTGATGAGGTACTGGATTGCGTGGGACTTTATTGTCCTGTCCCGATATTTGAAACAAGAAAAAAAATAAACTTAATGAAAAATGGCCAGGTCCTCAAGATGATAGCTGATGACCCTGGTTCAAAACCAGATATGCAGGGATGGTCAAGGACCACTGGAAATGAACTGTTAAGGGTCGAAGAAGAAGACGGGGTTTTTACTTTCTATATAAGGAAGACTGAATAATCCAGATCTTCTTTTTTGAAAAATATCTGCAATATCTTCTAATCGGTTTTCATATATGGTACTCATATGCAATAATATTCTTTGCCACTTTTTTCATTTTTTGATAGCATATTAGCTTATCCGCTGGGGAGTCGTCTAATGGCAGGACATGCGGTTCTGGTCCGTAGAGTGGGGGTTCGAATCCTCTCTCCCCAGCCATCTTTCCCTCTCTAATGTAAATTTCAATAACTACCAATTTGTAATAAAAGATATATAATAATTTTTAGAAGTCACCTTAAATATATGTACTTATTAATTTCAGACTTAAGAGGTTATTATGAAAAAAAACAAACTATATTTATTTCTAGCTATTATAACCTCCCTCCTTCTTTTTATCACAGCAGCTATATGTAACCAATGTCAGGCTACACAAGCAGAAGAGACTCTCCAGGAGGAGACTGAAGAAGAAGCTGTGCCTAAAGAAGTAGAAGAAAAAGCTACCGAAGAGGAAATGGAAGAAGAAGTAGTAGAGGAGGAAATTGCTGAAGAGGAAGCTACTGAAGAAGAGGAGGAGAAAGTTACTGAAGCAGAAGAACTTGAGACTCCCACTATCAATATTCAGATATACTCTGGTCCCACATATTCTACCGTAGATGGAGTATGTTACTATAGAATAGAAGCTATTGTTACCGGCAGTCCTAATCCTACGGTTAGCTTTAGCAAAGATGATAGCGGAGGTGCCTGGGGCTCTAAAAAGGTCCAGATTAATTTAAATAATCCTGGTGATACCTATACCCTGACTGCCACCGCTACCAATTCAGAAGGTACAGCCACTGACTCACTGACTCTTACCTGGGGATGTGAGGAAGAAATCATAGAAGAAGATGGAGACGAGGAGGAGTTAGTGTTTGAGGGATATAGTTTAGATGAATTAGAGGGAGACTTTATATTTGATAAAGTTATACTCCATCCTACAGATATTGGTTATATTGTATATCCTTCAGGTATAAATACAGAAACTCTTATTTTTGGCGATTCCATAAGTAATGCAGAAGTTCATGGTTATTTTGGGTGGGCTGATCTGAGCCCTCTTTCAGGGAGGGAAATTGAAACGGTAACTTTAAGAATGGATGCTTATAAAATCTGGGGAACAGTTGGTACTGAGCTGTGTCTAAAAGTCGATATTGGTCTTTCCGAGGATGATATATTTCCGCTTGACACGGGTGATTGGGCTGGAACTGTCGTTGCAGTAGAAAAATTTGCTCCTGTAGATGAACCAATGATATGGTCTGATGATCCTTTAAGGATCTATATTTTTAGAAGAGCACGAGACGGTGAAAGAGCCGACTTTATAGTCTATATGGATGCTTTTAGAGGAATTGATAACTATCAAATAGATGGCAAAGAGTACCTAATTGACAATATAAGTCTAATTGTAGAATTTGCTGATTAGATTTATTTTTATTTTATTGATTTTTATATCTCAGTAAGATCTATTAACTACCAGAGAAGTAGAGTATAAGAGATATTTTCAATATTTACCGCTGCTGCTGCAATAATGATGCTTATTGGTTGGAAACCAAAAAGTTTTGAATTTACAAATAGAAGAAAAGCCATATTTGGTGTTTCAAGTGGGTCCGTTTTAGGTTTTTTCTCTGGTCTGATAGGTAGAGGGGGAGGTAGTTTTGTTGTACCCCTACTATATATTTTTGGACTTGGAGTAAAAAATGCAGCTGCTACATCAACATTTGTTATAACCTGTTCTGCTACTTCAAGTTTTATCTCTCGTATATTTACAGCAGCCCAGCCGCAGTGGATTATCTGGATTCTGTGCATAATAGCAGTTGTAGGAGGGAGTCATCTTTCTATTTTAAATAACTTTAATATGTTTTTTATATAATTTGTCTATAATATTACAATATGTGAAGTTATAATAAAATAAGGTTTTTAATTTAGCTAAGCTTTGTTCTGATAAAATCAATGTTTGTGAAGGGATGAAATGCAAATAATCTACAGACCAATAGGAATTATTCATTCACCATTTAAAAAACCTAAAGGAACACCCATTCAACCTAAAGCTGCTAAAGGTATTAAAGGAATGGTTGAAATATTTCCATCGTATGAAAAAGGACTAAAAGATATTAAAGGGTTTTCCCATATTATTCTAATTTACCATTTTCACCTTTCAAAAGCCTACTCTCTTGAAGTAAAACCATATATGGATAATAAGCTGCACGGAGTATTTGCCACCAGGGCACCAGCCCGTCCAAATCCCATAGGTATATCAGTGGTCCGCTTGATAAAAGTTGAAAGAAATAATCTTCATATAAAGGACGTAGATATAGTTGATGGAACTCCACTTTTGGATATAAAACCTTTTGTAGCAGAGTTTAACGCAGAAGATATTGTAAAAAAGGGATGGCTTGAAAGAAACATAAGGAGCCTACCCCAATTGAAAGATGATGGAAGATTTGTTAAATAATAAGATTAATGATAGCTTTTTCATAGTAATGAAGTTTCATTCTAAAGACTTAATTCAGGTATAAAAATATCTTCATTTGAGGCCATTATTGCGGTTCTAACATTGCGTACAGTGGCCAGCCATCTTTCACTGGCTCTCCAGGCTCTCCACCCACAACAGGGACATTACGTCCCCCCCCTTTTTTTTCTGCTTGCATTTTTAGCATAATCAATATAGATTGCGGAGGATAACAATTATATTCTCCGCATATAATGCGGAGAATACTTGACTGTTCATATAATTATTGTTATATTTACAATTAAAGATATGGAGACTGAATATGTATATATATGAGCGCCCCGATTGGCCGGAATTTAAATGGAATATTGATGAAATATTGACATTATTAATAAAGGTAAGAAATTTGCAGGGTCGAATTGTCGGCCAGATGGGAGCATTAGGATTTGATTTGAAAGATCAGGCGAATCTAGCGGTCCTTACACAGGATGTATTAAGGTCATCAGAAATTGAAGGGGAATTACTGGATCCTGAGCAAGTTCGTTCATCAATTGTCCGCCAGCTGAGATTAGATATTTCAGGACTGGTTTCTTCTGATAGAAATGTAGATGGTGTAGTTGAAATGATGATCGATGCTACTGAAAATTTTAATAAACCATTAAATAAACAGAGACTTTTGGGTTGGCATAATGCATTATTTCCAACAGGATATAGTGGAATGCATAAAGTACTTGTTGGAAAATGGAGAGATGATTCAAAAGGTCCCATGCAGGTTGTTTCAGGACCGATAGGAAAAGAAAAAGTTCATTACCAGGCACCATCTTCAAGTTGTTTGGAAAAAGAAATGGAAAAATTTCTAGGATGGTTTAATCATCATCAGGATATTGATCTGGTAATAAAAGCAGCATTGGCACACTTGTGGTTTGTGACACTTCATCCATTTGAAGATGGAAATGGCCGGATAGCCCGTGCATTAACAGATATGATCCTGGCCCGGTCAGATGGACAGTCTTACCGGTTCTACAGCCTGTCAGCACAAATAAGAAACGAGAGAAAACAATATTATGACATTTTAGAGCTAACACAAAAAGGTGAACTTGATGTTACAGAATGGTTGCAATGGTTTTTATATTGTTTGTTGAATGCTTTGAAACTATCTAAAAAAATATTAAAAGAGGTAATTTTTAAACATAGATTTTGGACCAATAATATTTCAAAAATTGAAAATGAAAGACAAAAAAGGATATTAAATAAATTATTAGATGGATTTGATGGAAAACTAACAAGCTCTAAGTGGGCAAAGATCGGAAAGTGCTCACAGGATACAGCACTCAGGGATATTAAAGATCTAATCAATAGACAAATATTATATAAATTACCAAAGGGTGGAAGAAGCACAGGGTATGCTTTATTGGAAAAGTCATATAAGTCATAAGAAATTAATGTAATACACTGCGGGATGCACCCATCAGGATGAGTGTCCAATTTTAAGTTAAAAGGTCGTGCTGGATATGTTGACATATCCCAAAACAGAAGCGAAAAGTAGCGGGAAAAGCCGGGGCGGAATCCCCCGAACCCCTTTTCCATCCCGGATGCATCTTGGAGCAGACCTCTGGCAAAGACTGGATGGATGATCTTTTTGTTTTACTCGGCCACCATGGATGCTGGGCGAAAACGCTGGTGCAGGTCTTAAAAATCTGCTTGCGGATTTTCCTCAAAAAAAGTTCGGACTTCGGTCAGAAAACACAGCCAGTTCACGCACATTTATCAAGGATTTCACGAATGGTTCCTAAACTACTATAATAGGTATTATGGGTTTCTACCTGTAGTGTTTAAAGAAAAGTAAAGCATAGGATAAACTATTATTAAAGAGGGATCAATATGGCAAAAGACAAGAAAAAACTTACTACCGGTTTCGGGATACCGGTCGATAACGATCTGAACTCAGTTACTGCTGGTGAGAAAGGGCCGGTACTTATTCAGGATGTCCATCTGACGGAGAAGCTTGCCCATTTCAACCGCGAGAGGATTCCTGAGCGGGTAGTACATGCCAAGGGAGCTGGAGCATACGGCTATTTTAAAGTGACCAAAGATGTAACAAAATATACACGGGCTAAATTTCTATCAGAGATAGGGAAAAAGACTGAGGTCTTTTTGCGATTCTCCACTGTCGGGGGAGAAAAGGGATCAGCCGATTCAGAACGAGATCCCCGTGGTTTTGCCTTGAAATTCTACACAGAAGAGGGCAATTACGATATGGTGGGCAACAATACCCCGGTCTTTTTTATACGAGATCCACTTAAGTTTCCGGACTTCATTCATACCCAGAAACGAAATCCGGAGACTAACCTTAAGGATGCTGATATGTTTTGGGACTTCCTTTCCTTGACGCCTGAATCTATCCATCAGGTCACCATCCTCTTTTCTGATCGCGGTACTCCCAGGAGTTTTCGCCATATGAATGGATACAGCAGCCATACCTTCATGTGGTATAACAAAAAAGGCGAATACTGCTGGGTGAAGCTACATTTCAAGACCGAGCAAGGGATTGAAAACTTTACGGGTGAGGAAGCAGATAAAATGCGTGGAATAGATCCCGACTGTGCTACTCGGGACCTGTCTGAAGCGATTTCAGAAAGAGATTACCCCTCCTGGCGGCTCGAAGTTCAGATAATGATTCCGGAACAGGCAAAGGATTACCGTTTCGACCCCTTTGATATAACAAAAGTCTGGCCACATGCTGACTTCCCACCTGTGGAAGTTGGCCGTTTAGTGTTGAACCGAAATCCCGGGAACTATTTTGCAGAGGTGGAACAAGCTGCGTTCTCACCAGGTAATTTTGTTCCTGGAATCGGTCCTTCCCCGGACAAGATGCTGCAGGGCCGCCTGTTCAGTTACCAGGATACTCACAGGCACAGGCTTGGACCCAACTACCATCTCCTCCCTGTTAATGCTCCAAAGGCCTGTCCCATGAACAGCTATCAAAGGGATGGCGCTATGCGTTTTGATAAGAATGAGGGAGGAAAACCAAACTACTGGCCGAACAGCTTCGGAGGTCCATCTCCCGATCCCGGGATGTCTCCTCCGCCCATAGATGTAGCTGGTATGGCGAAACGCCACGCTTATGAGCTTGGTGATGTGGACTTCGTGCAGACAGGCGACCTTTACCACAGGGTCATGACTGACACAGATCGAGAGCATCTTGTAAATAACATCGTCTCGCATCTTAAAAATGCCCAAAAACGCATTCAATTAAGGCAAACGGCCCTTTTCTATAAAGCGGATCCGGACTATGGTCAGAATGTTGGTAGTGGCCTCGGTTTGGACCTGAAAGAACTCAAACGCCTTGCTGCTATGTCCCAGGAGGAACGAGTCCAGGCAACTATTAAATAATTTACAAGCGAGTGCTGGGAATAAAACTGTTTATAATCTTATTGATTTAAAATAGGGTATGGAAAAAACAATAAAATAAGTATTTACAGGAGTTATGTGCCTTAGTCAATCTGGGGGGGGTTGATCGATTTTAACCCTGAAAACCCGACTTTGGTATAAAAATATCCCCTTCTAAGCCAACAATTCTGGTTCTATCTTCGTACACTATGCACAGCCACTTTGTACAAATTGGTTCAGGAAGAGAAGAAACTCCGGCAGTTAAATTCAATTTACAATAATTATAGAGCCAGCTCCAGCTATTACTGAATATAAGTAATATTAAAAATTATGTCTTCCAGGTAATAGGTTATATTATCAGCCTGATCGTCACCATCTGTTCCATTCATCTCAAAATAAAAAATAAGCTGATATCTTCCGCTACCGCTGTCAATTGCTCTTTGAAGATCTTCTTTCAGGTTTCTATTTTGTATCCCAAAATTCTTTTTTGTAATGTTTCTAAGCTCTACTCCATCCAGGTCATAGTCATCAGGAGAAATTGCTCTGGGACCCCAATAAACAGCTTTTATGATAAGCGGCCCATATGTATCGAATGGCTTGCCAAAGATAGAATCTGCTGTTGCCGAAATATGAGATTCAATTACTGTAGCACCTGTCAGTCCTGATATATCAAAGCTTATAAAACCCCTTACTTCCAGGTTATCATTACCATTATCCCCCGGGTATAAAACAGGATCTGTATAAGCTATGCCTCCGATGATATTTCCGGACTCAGAGCCGGCAAATGGAACTTCATCAGTAAATTGTCCGGCATCGTCAGGCTGTTCTATTTCTTCTTCATCAACTATAACTTCTTCTGCATCTTCGTCCCCGTTGATATCTTCCTGCATATCAACATCTTCATTATCGTCAATATCTTCCTGTGTATCAGTATCTTTATCTTCCATGTCCGCATCTTCATCAATATCCCCGTTTCCGGAAACTTCTTCTGCGTCCGCATCTTCATCAATACTTTCCTCTTCAGCATTTTCTGATCCTCTTTCTTTTATGGCCTGGACTATTCTGGCTCTTCTGCCACAACCGCTAAAAAGCATTGATACACCAAGAAGCAAAATAACCGCTAAAATCAATACTAGTAGAAATTTTTTATTCATATTATCCCCATTTCTAAATAAATTTATTTGTTTTATTATAACAATATTATAGGATTGGTAAATAATTATATCCCATAACAAAGAATCGTATTGGATCTTGCAAATACATCCATTCTTAATGCCTGTGCTATTTAACCAGGCCATTTATAAGATTATTTCTAAATTAACCAGATCTATATCTCAGAAGTATTTTAAAATTCTAATGCAGGACAAATGCTTAATATAAATTAACTTCAAAGCCCAATTCGATTCCAAGATGATCAGAAACCGTATAGCTTTTATAAACACAATCGCCCACCTGGTATATTTCCATACAGTCATATGATGACTGATTTTCATCTTCCCATGGTTTCTTATCAAAACAATATAATAAATCAGGTCTATCTGGAACCAGGGATACAGATATTGGCTCAATATGGATATTATCAGTTCCTTTATAGTAAAATATATAGTCAATCCTTTCAGGTCCGCCATCTTCTATAGCTACTTGATTGCCAATATCACCATAAGAATTTTTACTGCCGGTTACCCAGTCCTTTCCAATCCAGGTAAAGCCGGGGTCCTGTGATTTTGATTCATGCCAGCTGTCTATCAGGTATACACTATGCATAGCATTTAAGTGGTCAGAAGGAAATTTTTCGATTATTTCTCTGAATCTGGCATACTCACCTGTTTCTTCACTGACATAAGCACTTCTGTTTGTATTTCCGGCCTCAGGAGGATCTATATCAGCAAGCTCCATCCAATTATCAGGTTTTTCAGCCGGTACATTAAAATCACCGGCAATAAGCACCGGACGAATATAGTCCTTGTCAGATTCTATAATATCAGAGATATAATCCAAAAGCTCACTTATTTGTTTCATCCTGGTCTCGCTATATCCGTGAGATTGTATATGCGTGTTGAATATATGCAGATAATCTCCTTTAAACGGAGAGACCTGTACGCGTGCATAGATCACACCTTTATTGGCCAGCCTGTCAGAACCACTGCTCGATGAATAGGTCATTGCACCACATTCTATTATCGGATATTTAGACAGAATAATAAGGCCTCCATCCTGCCTGATATTTAAATGCCCCCGGTCGGGACCCATAATATAATACGGATTGCATATTAGTTTTGCTTCTATATCATTTACTCTCCTGTCCAGTATTTTTACACCCCAGAAATTTTTATTATTTTCAAGTACCTCAATGCTTTGAGCATCATTTAGGGAGTGCCACATATCTTTATCCTGCACAGGAAGAGAGTAATACCAGCTATTGAAATAGCCATCCTGCCACTGCTCTGATCTTCCATCGTTTATATTCCGTTTGATCATATCGTTCCATGAGGAGATGATCCTATCCTGGCTGCTTCCATTGAATACTTCCTGCAAGCAGACGATCTCATAATCAGACAGGATCATATTTATAATACATCCAGTCCGCTCATTAAATGCCGGGGCTACAAAACTAAAAGGAATCAGCATAGTATTCTGGGTTAGGATTTTCATGGTTTTTTTCTCAGACAACTCTTTATTATTCTGTTTAATATCAATATTCTCTTCTGCAGCAAAGCTGATCTCTGAATAGCTGGGGGATCTTTTATTAATAATGCTACACTGAGTTGAAAAAAATAATAATGCTGACAGGATTATAATAAGAAAAAATAAAAATACATCAAATAGTTTTAAATATCTTGACTTCATGCAAAACACATCCTTTTACAAAGTTTCCCTCTTTCCTCCCTGGAATATTGATGTCCGCATGCAAGAACCTTATTTTTTACAAAATCCTGTTTGCTTGTTAATATGATTTTTAATTATAATGTGGAAGTTGTCAAATAATTATAAGCTTATTGTATCGAACAGCCTTATCTAATATCAGTATTATTACCAATAATATAATGAACCTTTATTTCCCTCTCTGGCTATTCTTTTCTATCTATGCCATAGTGGCTGCTGCTAAAAGCTTTAAATGTGAACAATGTGTATATCTATACACGTTTTATCAACTCTGATAACCACTGCTGGGCTGGCAGCATATCTTTGTAAGACCTAAAACAAAAATCTATAAATTTTTCCGAATAAAATACTTCAAATTTATCTATCTTTGCCTGTGCCATAAGAAACCTTTCACTGACCGCCTGTTTAGCAGTATTTTAATAATACCATACTTATAAACATCCCCTGTCATCATAATACAGTTTTCAGGTCCCACTCCCGGCTATTTTCTCAGCCTTTGCCCTTATCCTGTCTATATCAGTACCGGCCTCAGCATATCCTGTCTTAACTGCAGATTCTGCCACGGCAGCTGCCACTGCCGGCATGACTTCCGGGTCAAACGGTTTTGGTATTATATAGTCATGGCTCACCCTATCTGAAATTATATCTGCGATCGCTTTTGCCGCAGCCAGCTTCATCTCTATATTTATCTCATCTGCACCCGCGTCAAGCGCTCCCCTGAATATTCCGGGAAAGGCCAGTACATTGTTCACCTGGTTTGGGAAGTCGCTTCTGCCTGTTGCCATTATCTTAACTCCAGCGGCCCTGGCAAGCTCTGGGGATATTTCCGGTTCAGGATTTGCAAGGGCAAATATGATAGGGTCATCTGCCATTTCAGTTATCATCTCTTTTGTCAATACATCTGCTACGGATACTCCTACAAAGATGTCTGCCCCTGCCACTGCGTCAGCAAGGCTGCCTTCTGTGTTTTTTAGATTAGTGATCTCGGCGATCTCCTGCTTGTATACATTCAGATCCCATCTGCCCTGATAGATTATTCCTTTAGAGTCGCACATCATTACATCATTTACATCTATATAGTTTAGGAGGTTTGCAATGGAGGTACCGGCTGCCCCTGCCCCATTTATTACTATCCTCGTCTCCCTTATATCTTTTTTTAGCAGCTTGCATGCATTAAAAAGTCCGGCAAGCACCACTATTGCCGTACCATGCTGGTCGTCGTGGAATGTCAGCATGCCGGTCTCCTTCTTT
>Ga0190284_1000823_pt1 | contig 15303 bp, 10 predicted proteins | sample 48691812_MG_FD_161668 | JGI IMG/M metagenome (GOLD analysis project Ga0190284, IMG submission 161668) | Hydrothermal vent microbial mat bacterial communities from Southern Trench, Guaymas Basin, Mexico - 4869-18-1-2_MG | ecosystem: Environmental > Aquatic > Marine > Hydrothermal vents >...
AGAGCAACCTCCCCCGGCCCATCCCGCAGCATGGGGCACTGCCTTGCCGCACCTATTAGCAGCAGCAGCTCCCTTCGCGGCAGTGCGGCGGCAGTGTCCTTATCTCGTGTTAGCAGCGGCAGCGTTGCGAGCAGCCGCAGCGCCGACTCGGCCGTGACGCGGAACCGGTCGTTGGTGCTGCGATTCTCCTGTCTGGAGAAAAGCCTCCACACCCCAAAAATTCCTTGAAGATCTTGGCGTCTTGGCGAGAGGAAATCTTGAAATGGATGTCAGCCCCCCCGGGGAATCTGGTGTACGCGCCAGAACGGCTGCTGAACCCCGAACCCTGGCCCCTCGTTCGTCAAACCTCCTCTGCACGTGGATTTGAGTTCCCGGAAAACAGGCGATCCGATACGGCAATCCTAATCCCCCATGCCTTCGTAGGTGGTCAGCGTCTTGCGGAGCACCGCCATCAGCAGGCTGTCAGGCGGGGTCAGCGCGATGGCGTTCTTCTGAACACCCACGGCTTGCTCGTAGTTCCCCAGATGAGCGTAGCTCATGGCGAGAAAATTCAGGATCCCCACGTGCCGCCATTCAGTCTGCTCGGCGAAGCGTTCCGCGATCTCGAGACCGCGCTGGGGATTCCGAATTTCGGCGTGGCTGGAGAGGATACAGCGTTTGGCCACCTCGTAGAGCGCCACCGTGTCACAACCGCTCTGTTCCTCGAGCTGCCGAAAACAGGTGAGCGCCTCGGTGCTGAATCCCTGCTTCTCGCAGAGCGCCGAGAGGGACGACAGGAGCTCCACCGATCGATCACCGGCGGCATAGGCCAGCCAGAGGCATTCGAGGGCTTCCTCGTCGCGCTCCATCGACGCGAGGATCTGGGCCAGCGCCTTGAGCGGCACCGGATCCCGGGATCCTGTCATGCAGATCTCGGCGCGATACTCTCGCACGGCGGCATAGACCTTCCCGTCGCGTAAGAAGATTTCAGCCAGATAGCTGTGCGCCTGGGGCAGCTCCCCACCGAGATAGACGGCCCATTCCAACTGTTCCTGCGCCAGCTCGTGCCTGTCGAGCTCGGCCAGCACCATGCCCAGACGCGTGCGCACGTCGGAGAGGGTTCCGTCGCATCTCAAGGCCTGGCAGTACGCGCTGACAGCCCGCTCGGGATCGCACAGCTCGAGGTAGACGTCGCCCAGATTGGCGAAAGCCACGGGATCGTCGATTCCCTGCTTTGTGTTGATCTCGATCGCCTCGAGAAGAATCCTCTCCGCGGCTTCGAAGTCTCTGCGGAGGTAGTAGACCATTCCTATATTGATGTAGAGCTCGGGCACGTGTGAGTCGAGATCGAGCCCCTGTTCGAAAACCTTGCGAGCCTCATCGAGCTGACCTAAACGGACGAGCGCCGAACCCAGGTTGTTGCAGAGCCCCGCATCGCCGGGAGCCAGCGTCACGGCCTCCGCAAAAAATCCCCGAGCTTCGGAAAAATGGCCGTTCTCGAAGAGCAGCTTTCCTGCGAGGTTGTACCCCTCTGGGCTGCCGGGAGTCGTGCCGGCATAGATCGAGTACTCCCGGCAGGCCGCGGCGAGCTGCTCCACCATCATGAGTGCCGTGGCCTTGAGCAGCCGCACGTCGCCGTTGTCGGGAATCTTCTCGATGACGAAATCCAGATATTTCAGGCACTCCGCGTAGTTTCCCTGGGAGAAGAGGATCGATCCCCGCACGAGTGCATCGTCCTCGGTGCCCAGAAAGGGGCAGTCGTTTTTGCCGGCGTCGACTCCGGTGTTTTGTTTGTCAACGTTTCCGGCATCGACGGCGGCACAATCCCCGGCGCAGCCCTTCTCGCCCGCCGGCGCCGAGCCGGCCTGGCTCCACAATGGGCCGGTGAGCACCGCCGTCAGGAGAACCACGAGGCTCCATCGGCTCAAAACGTCAGCGAACCAACTGAACCGTCTGTTCGGAAGTTGGGATGCCCGCGGGCGCTCGCGGCGGGTCGGATGTTGTGGTTGGTTGGTACAGGTCGGTTCCATCGATTTCCCTTCTATTTGCCTTCCCCATCGATCGAGAAAAACGTGATCGATTCGATCCATCGGCTTTCATCAACATCTATCGACCCTTTGGAGAATTGAATTGAGCCCTCTCGATCATGCGCGGCTCTACCGGCGGGAACGCCTGGGCGTTTCTGCCTGACGCGCATCGAGTTAGGCAGCGTAAGCCGAGGATCTGAGTCCAGCCGACAACCTGGAGGGCATTGCCAAGGGGGCGCTGCGCCGTTACCATCGTTTCGAGGAGTGCCGGTGGTTCCTGCCGCAGTGCAATACCGGTTCTTCAGCGGCGGGTGAATACAGCGCGACAAAGCGCGACAGACAATTCGATCCGGGGTCATCGAATGACCGATAAACGGCTGATATCGATGTTTTTTGTCCTTCTGCTGGCTTTTGTCGGCGGCGGGCTCCTCCTGCTGCTCCAGGCACCGGAGAACCGCGGGGACTCCGAGCTGCTGCCGATCGCGGCTCCCGTGGACGAGCGTGCCGATGACAACACGGTCCAGCCGTTCATCAATTCCAGGGAGATCGTGGAAGAGAGCAGCGTCATCCCGCCACAGAAGACGGTCAGGGTCACCGCCGGAGCCACTCGCGGTCCGGTGGGACGTCTGCGCGGACAGGTCCTGAGCGAGGCTTCGCGCCCGCTACCGGGCGCCACCCTGTTCCTCTTCGAAATCACGCCTCAGGCTTTCGTGCGCAACAAGCGGTTCCTGAGCCTGACCGCCACGACCGATGCGAGTGGCGCTTATCTCCTGAGCGATGTGCCCGCCGGTCGTCCGCTCCTGCTGCGCTGTGTCGCCGAGGGAATGGCTTTTTCGGAGGTGGAATGTCCACCCGTCGAAGCGGATCGTGAGGTGACCGTGGCCGATATCGTCCTGCATGTCGGTTTCATGCTGCGCGGAATGGTTCAAGACTCCCGGGGCTTACCTCTCGCCGGGGCCACCGTGAGAGCGGTCAACCGCATCGACGCGATCGCCGGCCTGCCCGAAGGATACAGCGTTCTCGAAAGCACTACCGACGGCTCCGGACGCTATGTCATCACGCAACTGAGTCCAGAGAACTACGAGATCACGGCGAAAGCCGACGGCTTCATCCCCGTCTCCAAGTCGCTGCTCTTCGGCTTCCTGGGCAACACCGAGCGCGAGATGTCCCTCGATTTCCAGCTCGAGACGGGTTGTTTTGCCATCCACGGCCAGGTTCTGACCTCTTCCGGCGAACCGCTGGGGCAGGTCCTGGTGGAGGTGAACTCTCTCGCCCTGATAGGCCATACCCAGTTCTGCAAGGAGGTTTTCACCGACAGTCGGGGGCGCTTCACCATCGAGGGGCTCTCGGACGGACGGTTCATGCTGAATGTCACTTGTGCGGGCTTTTTTCTCCCCTCACCCCGGTCGATCCAACCCGAAGAAGAGACCGAGCCGATCGAGCTGCGGCTCGACCGCAAGGGAGCGATTCGAGGCCGCCTGGCGGCTCCCTCGTCGCGGGATATCGGCAGCTACAGCATCGGAGTGGACCGGTTCGTTCCGCAGGCACGGGGATCTCTGATGGGAAACAATCCACCGGTGAAGGGCAGGGGTAAAGCGGCTTTTAAAGTACACAACCTCCTGCCGGGAACGTATACACTCCTGGTGAAAGCCGGCGGCTACGCCTGGACCAGGAGCGCTGAGGTTGTGGTCGCCGCCGGCGAAACCACGACGGACGTGGTGATTTACCTGGAGGAGGGTGGATCGCTGACCGGTCGGATCGAGAGCGTGCAGGGCGGTTTGGCGCCCGGTTTCGAGGTCCGGCTGATGCACAGGAACTATCAGCCGAGCCTCCACTTCGGCCTGCGCTCCGATGCCCCGGCGGAGCAGGACAAGAAGACACAATCCGGTGCTGACGGATCGTTCGTGATGAATCACATCCTACCTGGTCAATACTCCCTCGAGATCTCGGGGACCGGGCTGGCGACCAAGCTGATCCGCGACGTCACGATCATTCAGGGAGAGGTGCTCGATCTGGGTTCGATCAAGATCACTACCGGAGGAAACCTGATCGGCCAGGCCTTCGACAAGCAGGGCGCGCTGGCCAAAGGTGCTCGGGTGGTGGCCATGAACAAGGACACGGGACACTGCCTGCGCGCCGTGACCGACAACAACGGATTTTTCCGCATACAATCGCTGGCGGCGGGAACCTATCTGGTCTATCTGGAAAACACGTCCTGGGACGGTTTCGGGCTGCGCTCGGAGCTGACGGTCCATGTGCGCGAGGGGAGCACGGAGAAGGTCGAAATTCATGTACGCGATGCCCCGTGACGGGGCACAAGGAGTCTTTGTTGTCCAGCCTCACACTTCTGTTCCGGCTGCTCACTCCGCTCAAGATCGGCCGGGTTTTCGGGATCGACATCAAGGTCCATCCACTCTTCATCGTCTTGATCGTGTTGATTTCGCTGAGCTATATGGTCAAAAGTGGAAGCCTGATCTTGGGGATGTGGGTCCTCTACTTCATTCTACTCGTGATTCTTTTCGTGCTGCTCCACGAGATGGGACATGCCTTGATGGCCCAGAAGCTCGGGTTGGGAGTGGCGGATATTACACTCTGGCCCCTCGGCGGAATGGCGCGCCTGGTCCAGAATCCCGATGATCCAGCCGTGGAGCTACGCATCGCGCTGGCCGGCCCGGCGGTCAATTTCGCGATCATCCTGGTGGCGCTCGGTGCGGCCTTGATCCTTCAGGGCTGGGAGAGCATCAACGGCATCGAGCTGGGTGTGCTGCCTTATGGCCGGTTCGGATTGGAGACCTTCATCTATCACGTGATCACGCTCAACGCGGTGCTGGGCATCTTCAACCTGGCGCCGGCCTTCCCCATGGACGGCGGCCGTGTTCTCCGCGCTCTGGCGGCGATGAAGCTCTCCTATCTCAAAGCCACGACCCTGGCGGTCAGGATCAGCAAAATTATGGCCGTCGTTTTTCTGGTCTTCCTCTTTGTCACCGGAAGCCTCTTCTCGATGGTGACCCTGATCCCCATCTTCGTCTACTGGGCCGCGTCGCAGGAGCTGATCGCCGTGCGCACACGGGCGTTCGCCGAGGATGTGAGGAACCGCTTTCCCTTTGGCGGATGGGATCCGCGACCGCGACGGGACGATCGGCACCGTGAGGAGGAGATCATCGAAGCGGACGTGGTTCTGAAAAATCAAAACGAGGGCTCGCGCCGGCAGCGGAGTAATCCTGCCGCGTCGACGCCGTCGCGAAGCCCGGGGTCGGGCGAGGGTGAGGGTGAGAGTGAGAGTGAGGGCCAGGAGCGGCGTGATCTGCGGAGCTTCGAGCGCGAGTTTCTGCGCATCGTCGAACGCTACCGCAAGGGGAAGGGGAGTTAGGGCTCCCGCACCCGCCACAGAATGCCGGCGCCCACCACCAAGGAGAGCAGGATCACCAGCACCGACCAGACATACTCCCCGGTCAGGTCTGCCAGCAGGGCGAAGATCACGGCGTTCACCAAGCTCAGCTTGTTGGTCATGCCGTAGAGGCCGAAGAGGCTGCCCATCTCTCCCGGCGGAGCCAGTTGCACCACCCACTTGCGCCCCGCCACCCACAATCCGGCCACGCCCGGGCCGCCGAGCAGGATCATCGACCAGAAGGTGAGCCCTTCGGAGCGGAAGAACTCGGCGATTCCGATCGCCGCCCCGAGGAAGAGCGCCGCCGTGATCATGGCCCGCCGCGGCGTGATACGGTCGGTCAGCGGGCCCCAGGCGATGCCGCCGGCGAGGGCCGCAATGTTGAGCCAGATGATGGTTCTAGTGATCGCCTGGGTGCCGAATCCGAGATCGTTTTTGAAGAACACCACCATGAAGACGAAGATCGCGTTCAGTGCGTCGGCGCACAGGAAATTACCGATGATGAACCATCGCCGGCGGGGTTCGCGGAGCAGCCGTGTAAAATCGGCCAGTCGCGGCATCTGCACCCGGCCGCCTTCAGATTGCTTCTCCGGCACGATGAGAAAGAGAGGCAAGGAGAAGAGCAAAAAGAGGCAGGCTGCCGTCAGGTAGGCCGTGCCGTATCCGGGGTATGAATCCATCATCTTCTGCGCAATCGGCAGGCTGACGACCACACCCAGATAGCCCAGTCCTACGCCGATCCCGGACACCGTTCCCAGGCGTTGGCGCGAGGCCAGAGTGGGCAGCAGGTTGTTGTACGGCACCAGCGCGAGCTGGTAAGAGACCTGGGCCAGGGCGAACAACCCCACCAGGGCCCAGGGGTCCCGGGCCATGGTCATCAAGGTGGTAAAGAGCACGCAGAGACAGGTCAGGCCGATCACGCAGCGCTTGGAGAATCCGATCCGCCCCACGCTTCCGCCGAGCCAGGGTGCCAGGAACGCCGCCGCGATCATCGCCGGGTAAAAGCCGAAATTGATGAAGTAGTGCTTTCCGCCGGTGAGCTCCATGACGTGGAGCGGTAGATAACGTGTCACCACGACGGCGTAGAAGGCGGTGTTGGCAAAGTCGTAGAGCGCCCACGACGTGATGTTGAGTCCTCTGGCGAAGGGTGCCGTCGATCGTTGACCTGGCAATCGTGCCTCCAATCGGCATGCCTAGTGGAGAAGCGCTTCGCAGCAGTGCCCTCGAAACGAGATCCGTTCCGTGCAGGTGGCGATCAGACGCCACCTGGAGCAGGACATCGCCGCGGGGCGAGGCGGGGCGAGGCCTCGGTCCTCGGTCATGGTATCGTGCGCTTGAACTCTCTCAAGAGCTTGTCGAGCGTTTTCCGATCGCGACCTTCCAGGTCGGTCAGAAAGAGACGCACCATCCAGTCGTGGGCACCCTGCGGCGGCTCGGCGTAGGCGCCCGGTACGAGACGGAAGCAATGGCCGCCCTGTCCGCCGGCATCACACCCGACCTTCAGCTTTCCGAAACAGGCGTCGTCCAGGTCGAAGAAGATCAGGAAAGGTCCCTTCACGGTCACACCGGGCAACCCACCGAGCTTGCGCCAGCCCGGTTTACCCGATTTGAACACATCCGCGGCCACGCGCCACTCGCCAACCGGCTCCAGTCCCTCTTTCAGAACACGCACCGTCAGGCCCGCCTCCGGTGCAATGTCGCCGCTGCGGACGCCGTAGACCCGCAGCGAGCTCAAGTTCCAATCTCCTGGAGGCGCGCAGTACATCATGGTGTTGCCCGAGACCAGGTACTCCATCGTTTCGCTCGAGTTGTCGTCGTAGGAGAGGATCACGTCGTTGCGGGAGCGCTTGGCGATCTGGCCGTGAAAGCTGGCCATATCCTTCAGGTTAGGCTCGGAAAAGAGCCAGAGAAAGGGAGGATCGAGGAGATCCGCTGCAAAGAGGTCTTCGGGAAGCTCGACCTCCTCGAGTGTCTGGAGCTCCTGCGAAAGACGTTTGACAAAGGACCGCACCTTCACGGGCTCGCCGAAGAGTCCTTTCAGGAACACCGCCTGTCGATCCCGCCCCACGACACGATCGACAGCCATGAGCAGACCGGCATAGCGCCGCTCCGGAGCCGTGGGCTGCTCCTCGATCCACTCAGCCACCATCATCGGACCCTCTTCACGAAGGTAGCTGAAGCGCACGGGCCACAGCTTCTGGCCGCAGCGCATCTCCACGTGCCGCACCGCCTCGGCTCCCAGGTAAGCTGCGAGCCCCTCCTCCAAACCAGCCGGCATGATGCGGTGATCGGAGAAGGTGTCGCGCAAGGCCATCCGCGCGAGCTCGCGGCAGAAGCCGAAAATGTGGTTGTAGACTCCGCCCCGCGGTCTGGGCAGGAACTCGTTGCGAGCCTTGAGGTTCCAGCCGATCTTGCCGGAGTCATCCAGGGTCACGGCCGTAGGCGCCGCATTCTGCATGCCAGCAGAAACAACCACCTTGTCGGGGAGCTTCAGACCGTAGTTCTGTTCCAGCCCCTCCCGGGCGGCCTCGAGCAGGCGCAGCACCGAGACGCCCCAGATATCATCGATCTTCTGGTACTGAAAAACGAAATGGTCCGATTCCTGGGTTTTCAACTCCGGTCCGGTCGGTGTCGTTTTCGGCTTGTGGATCAGCTCGCCTTCAGGATCGTAGCGCACCATCTTACCCTTGTACTTGTTGCGTACCTTCAGGGCGATGCACCAGTCCACGGGGCGTTGCGCCCCCTTGTCGTCGGCGATCGGCTTGATGGTGTAATCGGAGTCGGTCAGCCTCGATTGCTGCCCTCCTGTTTTCGCGAAACCGATGAAGACCCCCTCTTGCTGGGTGGCCTTGAAATCGACGATGACCCAGAATTCGGAGGGGAGCTGGGTCGGGGTGATTCTGACCACCTGCCAATCGGGTTGGGATGTGAAGATCGTCTTGGGATGTTCTGTCTGGGAGTAGAGCCGCCCCTCGGCGTCCATGAAGGAGATCGTAAAAAACTCGTTGCCCTTCTGCGGCGTTCCGTAGCTCTCGCCATGGATGAAGACCGAGACGGCCCACCAGGTCTGAGACGGATTGGGAACGCTGTAGCGTACGGCGTATCCCATTCCCCCGTAGGAATCCTGCCCGTCCTGCTTGCCCCCGGTCACGTCGAGTTTCTGGTCGGCCGGCGGCCGGCCGGCGGCCGTAGGACATTCGATGCCGGAGAGAAACAACACGGTTGCGAACACGATGACGATCGGGACAAGCGGTCGGCCTTCCAGTCCTCGCGACATGATGGGTCTCCAGTTCTTGTGCAGCTCGGAGTGACCGGCGGACGTGACCCGAGCGGACGGGTCAGTTGCCGTGGTCGAATATCGTGGCCCATTGCGCCACCGGGAATGTAATCTAATCACGCCGCCTCTCCTGTCAAGGCGCGTCCGGTGACTGCGCGCGGCGCCAGCCTCCGCCGCAAACCGTGGGAAGCGACCTCAGCACCTCTGCGGGCGCTCTTCTCTTCGGAAGCGGCGCCCCCTATACTGTTACACCTTGGTATCCTCTCATCGCGAGAGGAGACCGCGCGGCAGCCGTCCGTATCCTCAGGTTCTGATTCGTCGTCTCTGATGTCGAGGTGATGGCTGTGAGCTGACGGTGTGGGCCTCCGGTGCGGCCCGCGCGATTCGAGATCATCATTGAGGCAGGACGAGACATGAACACCGCGCAAACAGGCTTTGACCATATCGCCGTCGTATTAGTGTCTCCCGCGGGATTGCGCAACATCGGCGCCACCGCCAGAGCGATGAAGAACTGCGGCTTCGAAGACCTCGTTCTGGTGGCCCCTCCCGATTTCCACTGTCGCGAGACCTACGATATGGCGCCCCACTCCCACGATATCCTGGACCGGGCGCGGACCTATGAGACGCTGCCGGAGGCTCTGGCCGACCGGAACCTGGCCCTGGGAATCACCGCCCGCACCCGCTACAAGACGCCGCGTCTAGCCCCGGAGCAGGCCGTCGAGATCTGCCGCCGACACGATCCCGCCCGCTCCCGCATCGCCCTGGTCTTCGGTCCTGAGGACCACGGGCTGTCCAACAGCCACCTCGCGCTCTGCCAGCATCTGGTCGGTATCCCTACCCATCCCGATCTGGCCTCGCTCAACCTTTCCCAGGCCGTGCTGCTCCTCTGCCATGCCTTCTTCAGGTCCCTCGAGCCGCGGCTCTGCGACGACGTAGAGGAGCGGCGTGAGCTCTCCCCGATCGACGACAAACTGCGCATCGAGGCTGCGCTCTGCGAGCTGCTCATCGAGGCCGGCTACCTCTCGCCGGCACGCGAGATTCCGCTGAGGCAGACTATCAAGCGGCTCGTCTTCGGCAGAGAGATCGAAACGCGCGATACCCGCAACGTTCTGGCTGGAATCCGGCATCTGCGTTATGTGCTCGAACGCGGCCGGCCCAGGAGTTGATAATGCGCGCGATCGAGACAGGGTCTTCGTTATCATCAGTGGCGGGATCGTGCTGGCGGCTCGAACTATTGGTAATAATGCTGGTAGGCGGCTTTCCTTGCACGTTTCATCAACGTAGAGAGCGGAAGATTCGTATGATCACAGCTCGCACAGAGCGGAATCGATTCGTAGTTCTTCGCGATGAGACTTCGTCGAATATTCTGAATGGTTTCATTCTTCCATAGAGTATCGATTCCATCATCGACGACATTGCCAACGGACAGCTCTCCATTGATATCGGCACAGCAAACGGTGACGGTCCCGTCCCAAAAGACGAGCAACCGATCAAAGGGATGATTACACACCTTCTTCTCGCGCTCGAGGCTGCCTCGATCGATCCAAGAGCGGTCTTCGACGTTTCCATACCTACCTACGGGGATTACATTTATTTTGTCGACTATAGGAGCCCATTTTTTGAACACTAGAGCCATTTCGTCCCGTGTATCCTTCATGAGAATCGTATTCAAAACCATCCTGGGCTTTTTTCTTCCCATCTCGTCGCGTAATTTTACAAATGTTTCAATGTTTTTCAGGACCTCGTCGTATTTCGCTCCCCTCCTAATCTTTTCGAATGTCTGAGACGTACCTCCATCGACAGAAAAGGTTACAGTATCGATCCCAGATGCGATGATCTTCCGTGACATTTCGGAATCCAACATCGTAGCGTTCGTCGAAAAGAATAATCTCGGAATACCTCTTTTTTTGGCATAGTTGATCATTTCGATGAGATGCGGCTGCATCAGAGGTTCTCCGAACCGGTTGAGCTTGACAACCGGAACACCGATGTCGGAGGCATTGTCAATCACTCTCTCGAACATCTTCATCTCCATCCGCAATTTCTGTCGTGACAGGCTTTTTCGGTCACACATGACACAATTGAGGTTGCACTCGTTGGTAATCTCTACATAGACCGTCGGCGGAACGACAGGCAGCATGTTGAGCTTACGTCTTATCTTATTGAGGATCATCACCCTCGATTTCGAAAAACCGGCCTGCTTGAGCCTTTTCGCCTTCTCTAAGAAATGTGAAAACATGATGCAGCTCCATCATTAATAATGCACTCACATTATTACGTTAGAATTTAATGGCTCCAGATTTATGCGAGCCGTCTGGTTGATCGAATGCTTCAGAGCCCTGACTCATGGGTATTGCTTTATGTCTCCATCAATCCAAAGCGCCTGAATATCGAAAACGCTCAATTTTTGTGTTTTTTTTTTGATCTCAAACCTTCAGATCGAAAAAACGGCTTCCCAAGCCATCGCGCAGGCTTCACCCGCAGCCGATAGTCTTTTGACTTTAGCCCAAGAAAGAAGAATAATAAAAACCTCATCAACTGATTGGTCGTGCAACATTCGCATCACCGTGCAAAAAATTATGAACTTTGGAGCATAGAGCCGCTGAATTTTTTGATTCCTGCTGGGTTCAATGTGCGAGGATTTCCGGTGCGAGCAGAGAGGCCTGCTCGATACGCGAACGCAAAGATCGTGAATCCTCCGCTTGGCTCCACTCTCCAGGGCCGCAGGTCTCGAGGTGGCGGTTCCTGGTGGTGTCGAGAGCTGAAAGGAAATCGAGCGTTGCACATGCGGAAGAACAGTGGAAACATTCCCTATCGCGCCGGCGTTCGATCGCCAAGGCGTCAAAGGTGTCCTTTTGCTCGCACTTTCTCTTTTTGTTACGCAATCACTTATGAAGCTCGACCAGCGCTTCTCTGATTTTTTTCTGGCCGTTTTGACGTATTTGTGCACTCTATGATTATCAGGTATGGCGGTAGGTTGAAGACCGGTTGGCATCAAAGACCACCAGTATTCAGCAGGACAGCGTGCGAACCGAGAATCAGCGCACAAACGCGAGAATTCAGGAGGGACTCATGAAACGGGTAGCTGTTCTCCTCTTGGTGTTCATCACCTGCACGGCTTTTTGCTTTCCTCCGCCGGCAGGCAAGAAAAAACTCGGCCGGTGGTACAAAAACGAGACTCTGGGTTTCAAGATCCGTACTCCTGAAGACTGGGGTTTTTTCAGTATCAATTTCCAAACGAGTAATCTCCTCGGAAGGTGGAACGGACCTCGCTTGAAAATCAAGCACAAGGAGCTGGGTGACATATCATTCACTTCATACATGCAGATTCTCTGGTTTGATACCCTTCCTCGGGATGCGCAAAAAGAGGGTGAGTGCGGTACGAGCGGAGGAAACATTGACGAAAAAGAGAGAAAAGAACTCCTCAAAAAACGCAGCCAAAAGTACGCCGCTCATAACCTGAAGCAATGGTTGAACAACTACAGCGGTTTGAGGGGAGTTCGGATTCTGGAGAAAAAAGAGTGCCGGTTGTGTCAACGACCGGCTGAGAAATATGAGTTCCTCTCCAAAACCGGTGCGGATTTGGATTATAAACATTACGCGGTCATGGTGACGATATCCGACCACGAAAAACTGGGGATGATTTTTTCGGTCATCGAACCGGAATACAAAAAATGGAAAACCTTCTTTGTGAGCTGTACTCGGACTCTGAAGATCGATCGACCCGACCGACCTTCACGCCGCACACCAAAGACCGCATCATCGAAAAAATCGGAAAATGAATCCCAAACAGGTCGTTCACCTGACGGACCGGATTTCACAGATCTCTTGATCACGCACCACGGGAAGATGGTGGAAGGTAAAGTCTGTCAAGAGAAGGATTTCTATATCATCACCTGGGGACAGGATTCAGTCCGTGTTCCCTCTTCTCTGGTAAAGAAAGTGGAGTTCGGCGATCCCGGTCGTTTTGTACCGGAAACGGAGAAAGAAAAAGAATTCCTGGCAAAGGGCTTCATCAAGTTCAAAGGTCGCTGGATATCCAAATATCGATATGGCACCGAGCTGCAGAAAGAAGATGCCAGGCGCAAAAAAAAATTTTCCAAGCTCAGAGCACACTCGAATCCGGCGACCCCCTGGAGGTCCAAGAGATCCCGCTTCATCCTGGAGACCACGACGAATGAAGAGCTCCTCAATCACTACGCCGATCTAATGGACACCCTTTTTTCAGTTTACGAAAAAACGATGGGTGTCAACGTCTCGGGACAGGCTAAAAAGAACAAACCTATCATCCGCGTCTTTAAAGACGCACGGGAGTATCAAAATTTCAGTAAACTTCCCGGGACGGGAGGATATTTCAGTTGGCTCGACAACACGCTGAATCTCTACCACAATTTCGAAGACCCAACACTCAGCGAAAAAACCCTGCTGCATGAAGGGACTCACCTCTTAAACTATCTATCCAATACAAAATTCAAAGGTCGCCCCCGGTGGGTCGAGGAGGGTGCGGCTGAGTACTTTGGAAGCTCTCAGATTTCCTATGATCGTTGGGGAAAGATCAAACTGGAACCGGGACAGATATTGGGAAATCGCCTGATCTTGGTTCATCAGAAGATCAGTTCAAAAAAGGTCGAGAATCTCAGAGATGCGCTGGCCACCAAAACCTACAAATATGAAGACTACGCCTATTGGTGGAGCTCCTTCCACTTTCTGATCACCCACAAAAAATATCAAAAGAAATTTTTGAGGTTTTTCTCGAACCTCTATGCTTTGAGAGGAGTCGAGAAAAAAAGCTCGAAAGCCTATCCCAACATGTTCAGCGTAGGTCCAGAAGAGTCTGTCTCGTTTCTGGAGAAGAGCCTCAGAATCGATGACTGGAACGGTCTGCAGCAGGAATGGGAACGGTTTATCAAGGACAATCTAAGCCAGGTCGGAGGGTACGGCTGGATGGTACTGGGTCGCGATCTGTATTACGAAGGGATCAGAGCCAAGTACGGCCAGAAGAGCAATCTCAGTAACAAGCAGAGAAAAGAGGTCTACGAGGATTCTTTGGTGCAATCCTTGGAAGCACTCGATTCCGCCATCCAGGATTTTGAATATCAGAGGGCTGATGCTTTCTACTACCGCTCTTTGGTTCATTACAGCATCGATAATCCTACAAAGGCTCTGCAAGACCTTCAGAAAGCCAATGAGCTCAATCCGCTCAACGCATACTATCATTCCAAGCAGGCAGCGATCCATTATACCCACGGAGACAAAGACTTGGCTTTAAAAGATATGCGAATCGCGATCAACATCAACCCGCTCGATGTCACATTTCCGGTGATACTCGAGGAGATAAAGGCAGGCACCTTTGTCGATCTCAGCCGCAAGTGATTTTCGGCAAGGTTAGGTCTTCCAATCAGGGGAAAATCAGAGCAATTACGTTTATTTCACCGTAAGCACGTCTAGGTTGGAGAGCATACCGTTCGAGATCACCTGGAAGGAGTACTCCTCGCCGGGGATCCAGCCTGACGGGACGGTGGATTCATGGGACCAGATCCCCCGCGCCGGTACGATCCCCTGCGTCAGGACCTGGATCGGCTGCTCGAGAAATAACGGACCGAATGGGGATGACTGCGGCTCGGATCTTACTCCAGATCCCATCAAGACCGAGAAACGCGATCTAGGTGTACCCGCGATATTGATGTCGATCTTGCCGTTCGGAACCACCACCCGCATGTGGTAGAGATGGAGGTGGAACTCATCCGCTCCCATGTCAACCACCTTCGGTACGATGCGCGGATCACCCTCGAAATCTTGCTCTCCCGGTCCGGGGATGTTTTCCACATACGTGCCCGGTCGTACGATGATGGCATCGCCGCCGGAGACGCATTCCAAGGCACTCTGTATCGTGGCAAAGTCATCGGGCACGACATAGGTCGCCCCGTGCGTCAAGACCGTTGACGAGAAACAACTCAGAAAGGCTAGCAAACATTCCGTTGTGACCATGATCCTCGCTCCCTGATAGAACCATCATCGACGGACGCGCTTGTATCTGCTTCGTAACACAGCTCTTAAAACGCATCATTGAAATTAGGCATTAGAGACTTAGGCATCGAGATCGTGGACGCGCAACAGTTTGAGATCAAATATTCCACGATTCTACCCATATATGTTCTGAGCTTAATTTTTGTAACAGCAAAGCTCGGTCAGACACCCTGTTCTCACCAGGAATCCCAGCACACCACGGCCGGTCACCGTCGTATCGGTTTGAAGCTGCTGCGCTTACGTCGCCGTGCTCGATCGCGTGAAGAAAATGCATGTAGCGGTAAACAGACGGCAATGCGAGGCTCGTCTTCGGCAGGAAGTACGAAACGCGTGATACGCGCCGCTTACTCGCCGGGATCCGGTGCCGCGGTATGTTCTCGCGCGCGGCTCTGGCGCAGGTGTGAACCTGGATGATCGGCCTATCGACCGGCTTCGGGGAGTTCTTCTTGCCTGTAGGCTTCTCACATGGAGACAACACTGTTGCCGCCGGTGAATTTCCGCGTGATTTCGCCGGTTTAGGTTGCTGCGGTGATTTCTGATGAAGGCCGCTTAATCGAAAAAAGCGCTCGCACTGAGCTCGAGATGATCGTTTAGAGGAGTTTTTC
>Ga0190284_1000824_pt1 | contig 15298 bp, 16 predicted proteins | sample 48691812_MG_FD_161668 | JGI IMG/M metagenome (GOLD analysis project Ga0190284, IMG submission 161668) | Hydrothermal vent microbial mat bacterial communities from Southern Trench, Guaymas Basin, Mexico - 4869-18-1-2_MG | ecosystem: Environmental > Aquatic > Marine > Hydrothermal vents >...
TCCCGTCACCGCTACCCAGCAGGATCGAGACGTTGTCACTCCCGCCGTTCGCTACGGCCAGGTCGGCGACGCCGTCACCGTCCAGATCGGCGATCGCAACCGAAGAAGGCCCACCCCCCACACCGTACGTCACGTTGTCCGCAAACGTCCCGTCGCCGCTTCCCAACATGATCGAGACGTTGTCGCTGGAGGGGTTTGCCACGGCCAGGTCGGCGTCGCCGTCACCGTCCAGATCGGCGATCGCAACCGAAGAGGGACCACTCCCAGCGCCGTAGGTCACGTCGGGCGCAAACGTCCCATCGCCATGGTTCAACAGGATCGAGACGTTGTCGTCAACGACGTTCGCCACGGCCAGGTCGGCGTCGCCGTCACCGTCCAGATCGGCGATCGCAACCGAAGAGGGACCACTCCCAGCGCCGTAGGTCACGTCGGCCGCAAACGTCCCATCACCGTGGTTCAGCAGGATCGAGACGTTGGCGTCATAGAAGTTCGCCACGGCCAGGTCGGCGTCGCCGTCACCGTCCAGATCGGCGATCGCAACCGAGTAGGGGTAATCCCCCACACCGTACGTCACGTCGTCCGCAAACGTCCCGTCGCCGTGGTTCAGCAGGATCGAGACGTTGTCGCCGCCATCGTTCGCCACGGCCAGGTCGGCGTCGCCGTCACCGTCCAGGTCGGCGATCGCAACCGAGTGGGGCCTATCCCCCGCATCGTACGCTTGTTTTTGCGGAAACAGCGGATCGGCCACCGCCGCCGGGCTCCCCCAAACCAGCCCGAGCACCACCACCACGCTCGGCAGGAGCATCGCGTTCATCATCGCCATCACCAACGGAGTCATTCTGCAAGTACGCATCGTCCCATCCTCCTTTGTAACAACCCAACCGATGTGCCGAGAAGGGATTCTCGGCACAGCCTGTTTGTACCATCGCGTCATCGCGATCCGAGCCCCAAGCACGAGCGACGGGTTCTCTCGGTTGTGCCTGCTTGACTGCTGACCCCGCGCTTGCGCTTGGGGCTCGGATCAATTGGTCGCCCGATGGGGAAGCTGCTCCCCCCCCCGTCGAATTACCATCATAACCGATCCGCTATGGTGAAATCAATCAGGGTTACGCCTCGCACAGCGACGGCCCGTCCACAAACCATGCGTATGCCCTTCGTCGATCGGTCTGCGGAACATGTCCGTGGAGGCGTTGAGCCAACTCCTCACTGATGCTCGGGTTGAGTTGCGTCGGCGAATCGCTGATCTGCAGAAAGCGCTGCAGTAGCTCATCCGTCCGGCGAGACGCAGAGAGCCCAACCATCTGCTAAGAAGCCGGTAAACTCACAGGGCCGTGTGAGTCCGATGAACTGCGCGAGCCCGGAGTCGAACCGGGACGGGTTACCCCACAGGAACCTAAATCCTGCGCGTCTGCCAATTCCGCCACTCGCGCAACGCCGCAAGTCCTTGTAGTTGCAGCAACTTATGACACCTGCTCGCCGGGTCCCGCAAGTTGCGTGCACAGTACGTGGGCTGATGCTTTGACGAAGCCTGCAAGCCGACAACAGCATATGGCCCGGAGACGACGCCGTAAAGCCTGATTCCGGTTCCGCAACGCGTCGGGAGCGTCGAGCGTCGCCCCAGGATCAGCAATGCCAACAGTGGAATTGAGCTCATCGTGCTCCCGGTGCTCACCGCGGACGGTGCGTCACTGACCCTCGACGTCAGTCTGGCTCTGGCCAGGCCGTGTTCCGTCGAAAACCACGTGTTCCTCAAGAACGAGAACGCACACGAACTGAACGTTCAACTCCGCTCGGCAGGCATGCAGACCTTGTGCTCCAAGGTTCGGCTGGGACGGGAACAGGCTGTCCTGCTGGCGCTTCCTCCGGCGAACGTTGGCGAGAAAGCACCGGCGGATGTGGTTTTTCTGTTGATCCGACCGGCGGTGAGATGAGGCGGGACGGATCTTCAACCCAAAATCGCCGCAATGCTGTTGCAGAACGCGTCGGGGTCTTCGAGCATCATCAGGTGTCCGGCGTCGAGCTGTTCCCGGTAAGACGCGGCTGCGGCGCGGACGAAGTCGGGCACGCCCCAGCTGGCGGCTGATTTGGCCCCGGCGACCAGATGCATGCACAGCCCGCCGGCGAGCAACCGCCGGACCGTCTCGAGATACTCCGCGCACAACGTCTCGGCGAGTAGTGCCTTGGACATGGCATAGACGGTGCTCGGCGGTTGGTGATCGAGGATGTGCCCGGCCCATGCCCCGCGCTGCGCAGTCGGCGCGACGCCGCAACGCTCCAGCCAGCCGGGCGCGTCACTTTGCATCACGCCGTATTCCCGGTTCCACTGCTCCGGCGACCGAGCCGCGATCTTGCCCGACCAGAACGCGTCCTTCTCGGTGAGGTTGCCCTCGACGTTGATGATGCCGCGCACCCGCGCAGCCCGCTGATCCGCCGCCAGAACCGCCACCGCCCCGCCCATGCTGTGGCCGAGCAGCCATAGCCGGTCGCCGGGCAGCGCGTCGATGCGGCGCGCCACGTGCTCGGCCTGGGCGGCAAGCGTCAGTTCGTCGGGAGGGAAACCGGCGTGGCGCCCGTAACCGAGCAAGTCCTCGCAGATTACGGTCGCCCGCGGCAGGCGCGCCTGCGGATCGAAGTAGCGCAACGAGCCCACCAGGCCGTGGATCATCAGTAGCGTCGGTGGGTCCGTCATCTCATTCCCGGCGGAGTTGTGCGGGGTTGACCGTCGGCCTCCATGTAACCGGCGTCGGGCGTCGCGGTCAAGGGTCGCCTCGGAGAACGCCCTGACGACGGTCTACTGTCATTTTTGGAGAGGTGGCGGCACTTCGCCATCGCGTCACGCATGGCCACGTAAGCGTGGACCACGGCAGCACGGCAGGTACTAAGAATTCGTGATACAAGTCTGTAGCGGCCTGCGTTCCCGCGAACCGTTTCGGCAAACCGGCGTTTAGGGTCATTCCTCGGCCGGCGGGGACGCCGGCCGCTACACAGACGGGCTTTCACCACGGGCTGCTAATCGCCTGAGTTCAGCTCCGATTTACAAGGCTGCGAATCACCGTTAGACTGACCCCCCGTGGGTGGATGCCCGCGATGAGGAACAGATGAGTTTTGATGTGTTCAGGCGAAAGGTGGAGGAGTCATGATCAAATTCGGACCCGGCAATCTGCGGATTCCGAAGTTCGAGAAGCCCGTCTACATCGTAGCCGGCGGGCTGACCGACTATCGGAAGCGCTACTCCGAGAAAAACACCTGTGAGCTGTGTACCGAGGCCATGCGCATGGCCGTCGAGGAAAACGACCTCAAAGTCAGCCCGGAGGAGCTTCGACGGATGGTGAACTGGTGCGTTTACTCGCAGTTCGCCGACCATTTCGGGGACCAGTTGCTGGCGGCGTCCAAGGTGCACGACTACCTGGGTTTCGACCCGCTGGGGAACTTTGAAGTGAAGACTGGCGGGGCCACCGGCGGCTCGTCGGTGCTCGCCGGCGCCCAGGCGGTGGCCAGCGGGTACGCCAACTGCGTTCCGGTGATCGGCTGGGAGCGGATGGACGACGTGTCCACCAAAGTGGGCAACTCGTACATCGCCAGCGCCGCGTGCAAGGATTTCGAGAGCGAGCTGGGCTGGATGTACGCCGCTTACTACGCTTTGATGGCCCAGCGCTATCAGTACGAGAACAACGTCCCGCACGAGACCCTGGCCAAGATCGCCTGCAAGAATCACGAGTATGCCTATTACTCGCCGTTCTCGCAGAACCCCGGCAAGTACACCATCGAGGACGTACTGAAGAACGAGATCGTCTCCGACCCGCTCACTTTCCTGGAGTGCTGCGTGATGAGCACCGGGTCGGCGGTGCTGTTGCTCGCCGACGAGGAGACCGCCTACAAGATCACCGACCAGCCGATCCTGCTCAAGGCTATCTGCGGCGGCACACATACGCTGCGCACCGCCGACCGGCGGCACATGCCCATTCTCCTGCTGCCCAACGAGACCGAGGAGACGTATAAGGACTACTTCACCGGGCGGAGGCACGAGTGGCCCGGGTTCAGCTCGTTTCTCGCCTCGCGGATGGCGGCGTACCTGGCGTACAACATGGCCGGCATTAAAGATCCGGTCGCGGACTTCGACATTCTCGAGACGCACGACGCCTTCACCATCAGCGACATTCAGACGTATGAGGACATCGGCCTGCGACCGTACGGCAGCGGGCGCGAGTTCATCGAATCCGGCGAGGGATACTTCGAAGGCAAGCTGCCGACCAACTTGTCCGGCGGACTGATCGGCAGTATGCACGCCGTGGGTGCGACCGGCATCTTCCAGATAGTCGAGATCATGTGGCAGATGCAGGGTCGGTACGATCGTTATCACGGCGATCCGAAGATGTGGGAGCGCTTCGGCAAGAAGAAGCCGGCCGACTGGAAGAGCCTGCAGCTCGATAACCCGAAGCTCGGTTGCGCGATCAGCCACGCGGGCACCGGCAGCCACGTGACCTGTGCAGTCATCGAGAAACCGTGAACGGGCGATTGGAGGCCACTCCAGGCTCACCGCCCGTTGTAAACTGCCAGGCGTGAGGAGTAGCCATGATCATTGAGCGCCTAAGCGTGAGGGGATTCCGGCGGCTCGAGTCCATTGACAGGCTCGAATTGCGGCCGTTGACCGTAGTTCTCGGGGCAAACGGATCGGGTAAGAGCTCCCTGCTCGACGCCGTGCGGCTCATAGCGCGATCGGCGGCGGGAGCGACCAAGGACACATTGAGCGAGCTTGGCGGACTGCCGTCGGTGCTCACGCGAGGTCGAGCGACTTCCCTTCAACTCGGCGTTTCGACTCCGGCGCGACCCGATCTCCATGGTCCTGGGCGTGAGCCACTGGATTACTCGCTCCGTATCGACATGCAGGGACAGGGTTACGTGCTTTCCGAAGAGGTTCTTTCGCAGCAGTTGGACCCGCACGAACCGGGGCCCTTCAAGTACATCAACGTAGACGCGCCTCGGGTTCGCTACTCTGAGCCCGGCACGACGGGATTCGTCGAGCCGAGTTGGGACCACGACACCTTCGAGACCGCACTGTCACAGGCGCCCAAGATGTACCGCCAGTGCGAGACTTTTCGGCAACGTCTCGCGTCGTTGGCCACGTACTCGGCCCGGGATCTCCAGCTGGGACCGCGATCAACGGCGCGAGCTCCCCAGCCTATGCGTCCCGCGAACCTGCCGGGCAGTGCTGGAGAGGACTTGGTTTCCTGTTTGTACTACCTGCGGGAAACCAATCGCGACCGCTTTGAGATGGTGGAAGACGCGTTATCCGCCGCGTTCCCGTCATTCGAGCGTCTCGACTTCCCGCCGGTCGCGGCGGGGACGATCTCGGTTACGTGGAAGGACCGCGATTTCACTCAGCCGATGTTCGCCCACGAGTTGTCGGATGGGACGCTGCGGTTTCTCTGGCTCGTCACGCTCCTCAGTAGTCCCGCCCTCACCGCAATTACTCTGCTTGACGAGCCGGAGGTCAGCCTACACCCGGGCATGCTGCGGGTGCTCAGTGACTTGTTGCGTGAGTCGGCGGCGCGCAGCCAGTTGATTATCGCGACGCACTCGGAGAGTTTCATTCGCTTCCTGCGTCCAGATGAAGTCCTGGCGCTCGACATCGAGGACGGACATGCGGTGCCGCGCTGGGGTGACACGTTTGATCTTGAACCCTGGCTCGAGGACTACACTCTGGATCAACTGTGGCGTATGAACCGATTCGGGGCTAACCCATGAAAATCAGCCTGATCGTCGAGGGGAAAACAGAGGTTACGTTTCGCGATGCGCTTCGGCGGTTCCTGGAACCCCGACTTACCGGGCGCATGCCGAAACTCGACCTGGTTCCTCAAGACGGACGCATTCCCACGGGGCAGAAGCTCCGGCGTTTGATCGAGGGGCTGTTTGGCGGGAAGCATCCGGCGGACGCGGTGATCGCGTTGACTGACGTATATACCGGAACTCGCGAATTCGAAGATGCGACCGACGCGAAGGCGAAAATGCGAGAGTGGGCGGGGACTGAGTCTCGCTTCCATCCACACGCCGCCCAGTACGATTTTGAAGCCTGGCTGTTACCGTATTGGAGTGCGATCCAACGGCTCGCCGGGCACAACAAGTCGGTGCCATCGGGCAAGCCGGAGCGTGTCAACCACGGCAAACCCCCGTCGCAGCACATTGCGGAACTGTTTCGCGCCGGCACGTGCCGCGACGACTATAGCAAAACCCGCGATGCCAAGAGGATTCTCCGAGACGTAGACCTGCTTGATGCCGCTCGCAAATGCCCGGAACTCAGGGGGTTTCTGAATACCATTCTCGAACTCTGCGGGGGTGAGACAATCCCCTAGACTGAACATTGAAACTGATAATGACGGAGGTAATACCGTGAGTATCGACTGGCCAACCACTTGTCTCGAAGTCATCAAAGAAGAGCCCCTGGTGGTGAAGAACCCCAAGACTTGGCACCACGCGCATAGCTACGGCGGGTGGGGCAGATTCTTCATGGGTCTGCGTGAGCAGAAGCTGCTGGCTACGCGCTGCACCAACGCGGCTTGCGGCGAGCAGCGCCTGTGGCTTCCGCCGCGCTGCGAGTGCCCGGACTGCTGGCACGAAATGGAATGGGCCGAGGCCGTGCAACAGGGGACCATCTACACCTTCTCGACCGTGACCTACCCCGGCGAGCTCTTCAAACTATCCCCCGGCACGCCGCTGATCAGCCTCGAGATCGAGGGCGTCTGTACGAAGCTGATGAGCTGGCTGAAGGAGGGCAAGCCCGAATTCGGCATGAAGGTCAAGGCCGTGTTCAACACCGCCAAGCCCACGAACACGATCCTCGATCTGGCTTGGGTCCCGGCCTAGCCCTACAGAGCCTGTCGATTTACTCGCCGGCACGGGGCAGTAGCGGACGCGCCTTGAGTGGCCCACGCCGCTGGCCAATTCGTCAGATTTCATCGTGTCACCGGGTTTACACGTGTCACTCGTGTGCGGGCTGCGGGTTGGACAAGGTTCGCACGTAGAGTCGAGATGTGGCGCGATGGAAGCCTCGGGGGGCGAGGGCAACGGATGAGCGCGGACCCTCTTTCAACCCTGACCATCGCCCACGTGGCTGAGTTGCTGGATTGCAGCACCGACCACGTCCACGCCCTCATTGAGTCCGGGCTTCTGCGGGCGGTGAAGGTTGCGAGTCCAACGGCGGGGCGAGTTACCCATCGGTCCCGTTGGCGCGTTTTTCGGGCTTCGGTAGCCGGGTACTTGGGCGTTTCCGACGCGAAGTCGAAGCCGCGTCGGTCGGCTTCCCTTCAGGCTGAAGTTGCGCTGGCAGCCATGCCGTAGCCATTCCGGCGACGGACTGCGGCGAGCTTCCCGTCGGCTGGTCCTTCAGCAATTCGGCGGCGCGCTTGTACGCGAGCTTCGCGTCGGTGCCAAGGTGAACCGGCTTATTCTTTATGCTGATTTGGTAGTAGGGTTTGCGACCAGTCCGCTTGATACACCTGACGGCGGGGCAGTGTGGCATTCTGTGGCGCTCCCTTAAGTTTTGTGGCGCAAGGCATTATGCCAACATCGGAAAAGGCGTCAAGTCGTGCATCGGCAAGGGGTTATAGCGGGCTGTTTTTGCGCCGGATGGTCAACGCCACTCTCACAAGAGGAGGAGTTTCACCACGGGACGCTGTCCCTTCTCAGCCCTCCGCCGGTCTGCGCGGCGGAACCTCCAGATAGGCCAACGCCGCATCGACGATCTTACGTACCACCGGCATGGACACGGTGCGGCCGTAGTAGCCCTTCCGGACGTCAGGCCGGCGAATCATTACCAAGACCGCGATCTGCGGATCATCCACCGGGGCGGCGCCGACGAACGAACTGAGGTACGCGCCTGCGGCATAGCCGCGTCGTCCCTTGTGGGTGAGTTTCGTGGTCCCGGTTTTGCCCAGCATCGGATAGCCCGACGGCGAGGTTTTGCCGCCGTCGCGGTTCACCACACCGGGCAGCACCGTCTCGGTCAGATAGCAGGCCACCTCTTCAGGGAGCACACGGCGCATCGGCTCGGGCCCCTCAAACACCTCGCGAGGGGTTCCGTCCGGGGCCAGCAACGCCCGCACCAAACGAGGCTTGAGCAGCACGCCGCGGTTCAGGATTGCACAGTACGCGGTGATCAACTGAAGCGGCGTCACACCGACTTCGTATCCCATCGGGACCGACGTGGTCGTGAGGGAGTTCCACTGCCGCAGCCCCCGCACGATTCCTCCTCCTTCGCCGGGAAACCGGATTCCCGTCGGTTCGCCAAAACCGAACTGGCGTATGATCTCGTACAAAGCCGGGTTGCCCACGCGCTGGCCGATGATGGCCATCCCGATGTTGCTGCTCTTGGTGATGATGCTTGCGACATCGAGATTCCCGTGCGGCTTGGTGTCGCGCAAGACCCGCCCGGGAATCGCGTAGACGCCGTTGTGGCAGAAGATGGTGTCCGTAGGGGACACGAAACCCGCTGCCAAGGCTCCGCCGACGATCATCGGTTTGATGGTGCTGCCCGGCTCGACCGGGTCCACCAGCGCCCGGTTCCGCCAGAGTTCCGGCGGAGACGAGCCGTACGCGCCGGGATCGAACGTCGGAGAACAGGCCATCGCCAGAATGTCGCCCGATCTCGGCGACATCACGATCACCACGCCGCTCTCGGCGTTGAACGCCTCGATCTGCGTAGCCAACTGCTCCTCAACGATGTGCTGGATGATGCTGTCGATGGTCAGCATCAGGTGGCCACCGTCGGCCACGGCCAGCGTGCCCTCCTCAAGGCGCCATATTGCTCGTCGTCGCACGTCACGAATGCTGCTGACCTGCCCGTCGCGCCCATGCAGATGCCGGTCGAATTGCAGTTCGATGCCCGCCAGACCGGTTCCCTCCGCGCCGACGAACCCCAACACATGGGCCAACGCCGAGCCCAGGGGATACCGGCGTACCGATTCGTTCAGCGTCCCAAAGCCGGGCAAGCCCATTGCCCGAACCGCATCCGCCTCGGCGGCGGAGACGCGACGCTTGACCCAGCAGAATCGCGGCGTCTCACTTTGCCGGATGATGTCCTCCACTTCGCCCGGGATCATGCTCAGAACCGACGCGACAGCGGCTGCTGAAGAGGGCAGATCCTCCATCAACCCGGGGTCGGCAAAAACACTGGGAATCTCCTCGCTACCCGCCACGATGCGCCCGCGCGTGTCGAAGATCAGGCCCCGACGGGCCGGGATCGGCATGTGTCCGGTGTGCTGCTTCTCCACCACCGTTCGCAGGCGCGAAGCAAGAACGGTGTTGATGTGGACGAGCCGGCCTCCGAGGAACACGAATGCGATGGCCACGCCCACCAGCAGACCGGTCCCTACCCGGCGCTGGTAGTGGTCAAGATCGCCGCCACTCACACCGACACCTCCCCATCTACCCAGACTTTGAACCTCGAACCTTGGACCTTCTAGAGCAGCTTCATTCCACACGTAGCGGCTTGGGTGGCCCATGGCTTTAGCCGTGGGGGCTCGAATCGGCGAACGCATCCTGTCCCCCACCGCTAAAGCGATGGGCCACCCAACTGTCTCGGACTTTGGACCTTGGACTTTCTGGCCTCCGTCACCTCGCCGTGACGCACCGGACGTCGTCTGCCTGATCGGGACGAGGCGCGTCCGGAGCCGTCACCGCCAGCGTACACCGATGGACTTCGCCGCCGATCCGTTGTGGCGTCTTGTACCGGGCGATGGTGAGTTGCACGGACCACAACTCGCGGCGGATGGTGACCCTTTCAACTTGCATTCTCTGTATGCGCCGCGCGGTGCGGGCCTCTTCGGAATGCAGGCACACCACGCCCAACGCGATTGCCCCGACGATCAACAGCAAACCGACCATTCGAGAGAGAGTCACAGGGCGTCACCCGGCGTCAGCCAACGTACCCAACGGAATCCGAATCTCCGCCCCACACGGCAGGTGGCGGGCGTCGGAGAAGATGCTCTTGTTGAGCGTAAGGATCTCCTTCCACCGCTTCGCGCTTCCCAGTTCCTTCTGGGCGATCGTTCCCAGCAGGTCGCCCTTCTTGACCTTGTACAGGCGGTATTCAGGCCTGTGGGGAGGCGCCGGCGCGGCAGCGGTCACGGCGACCCGCTGCTCGTCTGACGGCGGCGGACGCCGCATGGGGGATCTGCCTTGCACCTTCGGCAGAAGAAGCGTACGCCCGGCGATCACGGCATCCGGGGAGGTCAACACCGAGCGATTGGCCTGAAAAACAGCGTCGACGATGGCCTTTGAGTTTGATCCGTAATACCGGCGAGCGATTTCCGTCAGCGTCTCGCCCTTCTCAACGACGTGCCCGATTCCGGTTGTCGCGGCGGGCTTCCGGCCCCGCCGGACACGCTCGAACTGATTCGCGTAAGATCGTAGCGATACGGGAATACTCTCGTGCGCCGCTGTTTGAACATACCGACGCCCTGTCGGCTCCGGTTCCGGTCCGTTCTCCGCAACGTTGGTGGCGGCTTCGCCGACCAGCAGGCTCATGCCGTTCGCGTCAGGGTCCTCGTAGTCTCCAGCGTCAACCACGAGCGTGTCGGCAGGATCGGCGGATGTCGGGACGGGTCGCCGCCGCCGCGTGAACCGCTCCGGGTCGGCAATGACTCCGGTGTCCCGGTCGCCGCGGCCTCGGCGCCCGACAGCCGGGTCCCGCCGATCGGATGACGGCAGCGCCGCCGGGGTGGTGTGTTCGGTGTCGGGCGCGGTGGTGCCGACGCGCCCGACTTGCCGTGCTTGGGCTTCGGGCGACGTGGCGGTTGTGCTCGGATTTCGCGCAGCGGCGCTGTGGAACAACTGGTAGGGCATCTGCGGACGGATGCGGCCCGCCCCGCTACGGTTGGCAAGGATCATGGCAAAGCAAACGATGAATCCCAGCCCGACTACCAGACCCACCTTGGTCTCCTGCGCCATCAGCCGCCTCCTCTCCACAGATGCCTTGGCGTTCGGTCGCCCACACTTCGCCCCTCGTCCGTGTGAATCGCTACCGACCTGTTCTTGCTCCGTTTCGAATCACTCCAACTCGCGATCGGTGCGCCGGGCGACGCGCAGCTTCGCGCTGCGCGACCGCGGGTTCCTGTCGCGTTCGTCCTTGCCGGCGACCACCGGTCGCTTGGTCAGGACCTCATAAACACCCTGTTCCTTTCGCCGCCGGAAATCACGTTTCACGGCGCCGTCCTCGAGACTATGAAACGAGAGGATGCCGATCCTCCCGCCGGGCTTCAGAAGCCGCGGCCCCTGCTCGAGCAGCTGTTCCAGCGCGGTCGATTCTTCGTTTACCGCCATCCGCAGCGCCTGGAAGGTCCGTGTCGCGGGATGGATTTTCGATCGCCGCGAGTGTGGACGGGCGCCGAGTGCCTTGCAGACGATGCTCGCCAGTCGGCTCGTTGTGGTGATGCGTGCATCGCGCCGCGCGCTGCAAATCCACTTGCCGATCCGCCGGCTGAGTCGTTCCTGCGAGTACTGATAGATCAGGTCGGCAAGCTGTGTTTCGCTGAGACTGTTGACCAAGTCGGCCGCTCGAACCCCGAGGCGGTCGTCCATTCGCATGTCCAGCGGTCCGTCGGTGTTGAATGAGAATCCTCGTTGTGGGTCCCCCAGCTGCATGGAATTGACACCCAAATCGGCGAGGATCACGTCGACGCCGGTTATGTCCAACTCATCCAGGACCGAACCCAAACCGGCGAAATTGTGCCGGTGGAACGAGACTCGGCAAGCGCAGTCGGCCAACCGTTCCGCGGCGACCGCCAGGGCCGTCGCGTCAACGTCGAGACCGTACAACGCGCCGCTGGGTCCTGCGAATGCGGCGAGAAGCTCGGCATGCCCACCCCCCCCCACTGTGGCATCAACGACGATGTCGCCCGCCTGAGGGGCCAACAGCTCGACGACTTCCTCCGGCAAAACCGGCGTGTGTCCCGCGGCTGGTTCGTTCACAAGTCTATCGGAGTCTTTCCCGGGGCGAAGAGAAGCAGAGGGGTCGGTCACACCTCCGTGGCGACACGAAGCCCCTCACGATTCCGGGCAACCTCTGCTTGACGCAGGTTCTCCACATGTCGGGAAACGCGCACGTGAGCATACTGCGATCCGAGACGATGAAGCTTGGCGACCCGATCTTCTAACTCGGAAATCCCAGGCGCGAGCGACGCCTCCGTTTCCACCGTAGATCGATCGCCGAGCAATCGCGATTGGAAGTTCCGCACCACGTCTCGACGTCTCCTGGACATCGCTACCTCCTGCCGTCCGGCTGCCGCAGCATCGGTCCGGCGACTCCATTCACTTCTCATGTCGACGCATGTATTGCAGATCGGGTTTTCGTCCGATCGTGTTTCTGCTCCGCCGGGCATGTTGGTAATGCATTGATTCGCGGTTTCAATCCGCCCTGGAAAGGTCGCCCGCCCGCGCCAACAACCGGGCGACCTTCCCGGGCTCTTCCCGCGCTCTTGACTCTGACTGCCTCGCAACCAGAATCTGGTTCGTACAACCCCCAGCTATGTTTCATCCTTCCACTCGCTGTCGGCTGTCCGCAAAAATCTTTGCAGCTGGTGCCAACGTTTCTCGAAGGCCCCAGTGATAAACTCCCTGTACTCCGCAGTCCGCCATATATCGATCCGATCATTGGCCCCGGCCAGCGTGATCTCTTTGCCCAAGTTGACCATGGAAGTCTGCCGGTCAGGCAAGACCATGCGCCCTTGCTTGTCCATCTCCAGGCGGCTGGCGAGCGAGTAGTACACCTGCTCGAACGCCAGCGATTCGTCGCCGGCGATGTTCCCGGTCCGTAGTGCCTTGACTCGTTGCTCGAACCTCCGCGAGGGGTACAACGCCAACGTGTTTTGTCGTTCACCGGGGCAGAGGTAGAACGCGTCCCCATCGACCTCCGGATCGAGCCCGTTGCGGAACTCCGACGGGATCTGAATCCGGTTTTTGGCATCGATGGTCCGTTCATGAGCGTCCGTGAAGATCATGGGCTTCGCCGTTACTCGTGCACCATTTTGTGGGACAACTAGGGATACTGTACCACGTAGAACCACCGCATGCAAGGGGTGTGCTGACAAAAAAACCTTCGCGTACTGGAGATAACAATCAGATGAGACCGGCGGCCCGCCTTGTTGTGTTCTCGGCGCCAGAACCCCCTAGATATATGATACGCGCGTAGTACCAAGGTAGCGAGCGCGGCGTTTTTCGGGCGAATACCTGACGGGAGTGCAGCGGGGCCTCTCGGGCAAACGCCTCCAGACGCTGGTCCGCTTCCTTCAACTGCTGGGTGTAAAGTCGAAACTCCACCACCAACGGGTCCAGCATTCCTCGTCACCCACAAGGGGTGACGCTACATTCGGAGCCGCCGTGGTGGAGTAAATCGACAGCCTCGTGAGGGAGCAGTCCTGAGGGAGCGGTCCTGTCGAATACCGCAACGACCTTCTTGGAAACGGTGCTAGCGGATGGGCCGGGACGGATCGGACGTTGCCGTGAGATGTTCGCCGCCCGTCGGGTCTGGTGACTCGTTGGACGGCGAAGCTAGGCCGAATCGCAGGCCGGCGGCTCCTCCGTCTTTGTCGTACTTCTCGTTGAGGCGAATGAGCACGGCTGAGGTCAGCTCGATGCGATCGTCGAAGTAGAGGATCTTCTTGAGCAGAAGCTGCTCGCGCAAGGCAAGTGAGTCCGTTGCATCTTCCTCGACCTCCCTGTAGGTCAATACCAGATCGATGTTCGACTCCGTGGCGATCTGGGCCGCGACGTCCTGAACGTTCTTGTAGATGCGCAGGAACCATCGCTTGTGACCGTCTTTCAAGGCCTTCTCCTGGTGCGTGGCCCAAACTTGGAATTCGATCTCCATGCGCGTGATTTCCTGCTCGATCTGGGCGAACTCCTTCGAGTCCGGCTTGCGCACGACCAAGTCCTTGCGCTTTGCTTCGATGGCGGCCTTTCGGCTCTCGGCCTCGGCTGCGGCGGCCTGGCGCCGCTCGTCGAACAGGGTTTCCAGGTCCTTGGTCATGGCGTAGTTCTCGAAAACATACGCCATGTTCACGACCGCGATGTTTACGCTCTTCTTCTCCTCAGCGAGCGCCTGCCAGGACACGGTAGACACGATGCACGCTACAAACCATAGCAGCTTGGGATTCATGGCCGATCCTTTCCACCAGTTAGTTCAAGGTTCGATGTCGAACTAGAATACTGCTCCGATGAAGAAGCTGAACGCCTGTTCCTCGTCCTCGCCCTCCGACGCAATCGGGGCCGCCAAGTTGAACTCCAGCGGGACCGGGCCGAGGAACTCGACGACCATGCGGACGCCAACGCCCACGGTCATTCGCCAAGCGTCGATCCCGTAATCCTGCCCCACCGTGCCCATGTCGCTGAATACCACGCCGCGCAGGTTGTCGCCGTAGAGCGGGAAGGAATATTCGGCACCAAGCAGGATCAGCAAATCGCCGCCGATGGCGTCGTTCTCGAGCCCGTGGCGGGGGCTCACCCCGCGAAACTCGAACCCACGCAGCGAGCCGATCCCACCGGCGTAGAACCGTTCGAACACCGGTGCCTCGCCGAGAATCGCTCCGGCGTCGGCCCTGAATGAAAGCACCGACTTGCGGTCCTGCACATCGGTGTACATCGTTTTGTGCCGCGTGTACCCGGCGGTCACCTTGGCGAAGATGTGGTCGCCTCCCAACACGCCCACCTGTTCCCAACCCAGGCGGAACCGATCGCCGGTGGTGGGAAGGAAGCGGTTGTCGGTGCGGTCGCGGACCAGCGTTCCCTTGACGCTGGTCAGGAGGTTGCCGCCCTTGTCTTTGCGAATCTCGCGGGAGGTGAAGATGTCCTCGGGATCAACGTCCACGTTCTCCACCCGAAAGGAGACCTCGGCGAACCAGTCCTCGAGGAATCCCTTCTTGATGCGTTTGCCGAGGCTGACGTTGGCCCCGATGCGCTCCTCGTCGTAGCCGTCGCGCCCGCGGGTGAACAGATAGGCGCTGGTGCCGAAGGTGAGTGGTTTGTCCAGGAAATACGGCTCGGTGAAGTCGATGCGGAAGCGGTTGAGTTCCGTGCCCGGCTGGGCTTCGATGCGCATCCGCTGCCCGGCGCCGTGGAATGCCCTCAGCTTGATGAACTCCGAGAAGCTCCGCGGGAAGTCGAACAGGTCGAAGTTCTTGATGTCGATGACGAACGAGCCCACCAGACCGCTATTGCTGGTGACGCCGACGCCGAAGAGCAGGTCGCCGGCTCGGGCCGACTCCTCCACGTTGACCAGCGCGTCGCGAACCCCGGGGGTGGTGCCGAC